>Ga0070658_10001246_pt1 | contig 21804 bp, 17 predicted proteins | sample KBSC13metaG_FD_64664 | JGI IMG/M metagenome (GOLD analysis project Ga0070658, IMG submission 64664) | Corn rhizosphere microbial communities from Kellogg Biological Station, Michigan, USA - KBS C1-3 metaG | ecosystem: Host-associated > Plants > Roots > Rhizosphere > Soil ...
TGCCGCATAAACAGCGCCATCTCCCGATGCCATAGCGCAATGTCGTCCCACAGTTTGCCCTGCGCCGCATCCGTAAACTCCACCTCGTTAAACAGCTCGTAGGCCAGAATATTCGGGGAATATCCCCACCGCGCCATGATATAGTAGAGTTTGCGCTTCGTCAGCAAGCGCGCCTGCGGATCGGTAAAGAAATCCTCGGGGCTCTTCAGGAAGCCGCCGTTCTTCACATTATAAGGGTTCTGCTCCCAATTGGGATTCACATTATGCGAATACTTGTAGCCGCTCGCGCTGGAGTACTGCCCATGATGCTGCATCACCCACTGGAAGTAGATGTCGTTCTTCTCCGCGCCCTCCACGATCGCGTCCCACTTCTTCGCCGCCGCCAGATCGATCACACCGACCTTCTCCGGCTTTCCGCTCTCAGGCCAATCCAGATTACGGCCATCAAAATGCGTCATCCAGACCCGCGACCAGTTCTCCCCCGCCGCGTGCATCTTGCCGAACATCTCCGGGATCTCCGGCAGACCTTTGCTATGCCACGCCTGATTGTGCCCGAGCGGCAGATACCGCTCCCCGGTATCGAAAACAAATCGGTTACGATCCCCCGGATCGAGACGCACAAAGCCCGGCTTGGGCTCCCCCTTCACCGTCCACTCTCTCTTCTCCAGCTTCTCGTCGTGCGCGGTCTCCTTATTCAACTTCACATCCACCACCGCATACGTCCCCGGTCGCGTCGGAGTGTAACGCATCCGCCAGGTCTTACCACCATCAAAAAAGGCAGGGACCTGCACCGTGCCGCCATCCGGCTTGCGCACCGTCACCTGCACATTCACCTTCTCATAGTCGTACGGATCTCCGGGCAGACTCCCCAGTTCAAACGATGTCTCGATTCTCGGATAGGCCCCACGCTCCAGCGCATTGACCGGGCTGCCGCTATTGCCATCTTGCCTGCCGTTCCCATAACGTCCCGCCAGCGAACCGCTATAACTGTTCCCAACATCCCCGCCCAGGCTCCGCGTCAGACCGCCATAGTCCTGCGCTCCGCCGCCGCAACCTGCCAGCATCGCCACCGGCAACACGACCGCCGCATACGCCACCCGTCCGAATCTTCTCTTCATCGCCTCAAACCTCCCTGCCCCTCCCGCGTACCACAACTCTTAGATCCCTCTTTCACCACACCCCAACAAAATCCCTTTTGCCCGCCGGCCTCAGAGGCCGGCGGCCTCTTCTACAAGAGCGCCCAACCTCACCACACCGTCCCAACCAGCATTCCCAGTTTACAGACGCATTCCAATACGACAACGTTCCTGACCACTTACTGTGACGATCGAAATCAAACCAATCCACTACCCAAGAGTTGCACAGTGTGTCCTGTTTCACAGCGAGAATGTAACGCCGATTACGGCGCCCAGCACACCCGCCGACCTATAATAACTCCATCGCCACCATCCACTGCAAGTCACGAATGAAAGGACAGATAAAATGAAACTCTCGATCACCATCGGGCAACAATGCCTTGCTCGAACCCGCAGCCTGCTCATTCTGTTGGGACTTCTCGACAACAGCGGCAACCTTGCCTGGAATGCCACCTTTCTCTGCTGCGAAGCACCCCAATGCGTAGAACCGTCGTGCTACTCCCAGGAAAACTAAGACTTCCAATCAGCCAATGGTGAAGCACATAATGTGCCCACTGCAGAGGTTACCCAGTCGTCGATTCCAGATTACTCGGGTACTCTAAATACCTCGTCCGGAGGACGATCCGCCGCAGGCGCGTAGCGAGGGGTGCCAACCCCTTGACGACACCATACCGCATTTGAATACTCATCCGGTCAATGATTGTTGACTTTGTATAATCATCGGTCCTTCAGTGCGCCCGCCTGTTCCAACATCGGCAGAATCAGCGCCAGCACCGGTGTGGTAATCTCCTCCGCCGGTGGGCGCCCCGACATAGCGAACCACTGATTGACCGCCCCAACGATCGCCCAACTCGCTGAAGCAGCGATCACATCCACGGATAGTCCCGATGTGGATTCAGACGGCATCCCCTGCCGCAAGATGCGCTGAACAGCAGTCGTCATCGCAGCGTCGATCAACGGTTGAAACGCGCTCTGACGATCACAATCTCCCCCGGAATGCGCCTCGGTGAGATAGTCGCAGGCCGCCAGCACAATCGCCCGCAAAGCCTCGCTGCATGTGCCGTCAAAAGTGACGTTGCGCTCGTGCAGCATTCCGTGGAAGCCGCCCCCCACCATCGCCTCCAGCAGAGAATACTTATCCGTGTAGTGATCATAAAATGTCGCGCGGTTCACCGTCGCGACTTCGGTGATGTCCTGCACGGAGATCTCCTCGAAACTCTTCGTCTGCATCAGTATCTTGAGAGCCTCCTGCAGAAGGCGGCGGGTGCGCCGCATACGCGGGTCGCGCACCTCACAGTCGGAAATCGGCATAATCTCTCCTCATTTTTCGAATCTGCACCAAAACATGGAACTTCAAAACGACAGGTGTTGTATACACAAACGACATACGTTGTTTAAGCGACAAAAGTCGCCCATCCCGAAGGAGAACACCATGCCTGTCTTGCTGCACATCGATTCCAGTCCGCTGACCACTTCGGTCAGCCGGGAACTGACCCACGCTTTCAGTATATCATGGAAAGCCGCACACCCGGAAGGAGAGGTTATCACGCGTGATCTCACCGCCGATCCTCCCAGCCCCATCGACGCCACCTGGATCTACGCAGCCTTCACCCCGGAACCCACGCGCCAACCGGAACAAATCGCCGCCCTCGCTCCGTCAGACCAGTTCCTGGACGAGATCGAGAGAGCGGATGAGATCGTTATCGGCGTGGCGATGCACAATTTCAGCATTCCCTCGGTCCTGAAACTCTGGATCGATCAGATCGCCCGCAAGGGCCGCGCCTTCAACTACGGCCCCAATGGCCCGGAAGGACTATTGCAAAACAAGAAAGCGACCATTCTGATCGCCAGCGGCGGAGTCTACGAACCCGGAACGCCGTTCGCCGCCTACGATCATATCGAACCCTATCTTCGTACCCTTCTAGGCTTCATCGGCATCACCGATGTCACCTTTGTCAAGGTTGGAGGAACCTCCCAACTGATGTCCGGCGCCGTCACGCGAGAAAGTCTCCTCGCACCTGCCCTGCAACAGGTACGCGTACTCGCCGCCTGACACGCCACACGGAAAGAAGGACACAATGAAAATCGGATTCTTCATCGCACGCAACCTCCTGGGACTGATGTTCCTGGTATTCGGCCTGAACGGTTTCCTGCACTTCCTCCCCATGCCCATGCCCACCGGCCTGGCAGGACAGTACATGACCGTTCTCTCAGTCTCACACTACATGGTACCCGTCTTCCTTTTGCAGATCGTAGGCGGCGCACTCCTGCTCGCCAACCGCTACGTCCCCATAGCGCTCGTTCTCCTGGGTCCCGTCATCGTCAACATCCTGATGTACCATGTCCTCATGGCGCCGCAAGGGCTTCCCCTGGCACTGATCGTAACAGCGCTCTTCCTGGTCGTCTTCTCCAGCGTACGCCAGGCGTTCGCCGGCATCTTCGCCGCCCAGGTGCATCCCGAAGAGACAAATACCGTCACCCCACCCATCGGCAAACTCGCCTGATCCCGTATCACCTTTTCAAAAGCGGACCGATTCATTTCTGCAATCGGTCCGCTGAACATTTTTTATCGCTTCCTCAGCAGGAAACACACCGACACACGTCTAACAGTGCCGTAGACATCATCCTACCCTGAGGAACCCGCCATGACCCTGATTGGACCGCATATCGATCCGCCCTTAGCCGAAATACCCGCTCTCCTGACGAGTTCCGGCTATACCACGTTTCAGACCACCCTGCGTGATCCCGTTCGCCTCTCCAAAGACGGCATTCCGGACGCCGCCGATCAGGAACAGTTCCGTAGCGCCTGTGCCGCCGCAGGCCCGTTCTGGGGGATCGCCCACGCCTCTCTGCTGACGAATCCCGCCTCCACCGATCCGCGCGTCCGCAATAGCTCCGCGAGCGCCCTCGTTGGCGATGCCACCCTTGCCGCCACCCTGGGTCTGGCCGGCGTCTGTTTTCATGGCGGTTATCAGAAGGGCCACCCCAGCCCTCAGGCCGCCCTGGACGCCCTCGTCTACAAACTCGATCAGGTCCTCGAAAAGCTCCCTGCCGGAGCGCGCATCCTACTCGAAAACAGTTGCGAAGGCGCCGAACTCTGCCAGACCATCGCCGACCTGGGCTATGTCGTCGCCGCTCTCGATCCCGATCCGGCCAAAATGGGACTGGTCCTCGATACCTGCCACCTCCACGTCGCAGGATTCGACCTCGCCGCTCCCGACGCCCCCGAGCGCCTCGCCGATCAAATAGAAGCCGCCGGCCTCTCGCCCTTCCTCACCACCCTGCATCTCAACGATGCCCGCGAAGCCTGCGGCAGCCACCGCGACCGCCACGCCGTGCCCGGCGCCGGCACCATCGGCGAAGGACTGCGTCGTCTCCGCACCCATCCCCTCTTCTCCCAACTCCCCTGTATCCTGGAGATCGCCCGCTCCGATGTCCCCCACGCCATCGCCTTCCTGGAACCCTAATGCGCTGCCACAAGACATGTTGTGTAATCGGTCCGTGTGCCCGCTTTAGCGGGCCTTCGGTGCGTAGCACCCCTAGCGGAGGGCTTTAGCCCGGCGTGCTCCCGATGTCCCCCACGCCATCGCCTTCCTCGAACCCTGATGCATTTCCAATGGACAGGACGCGTAGGGGGATTCGAAAACAAAACACCCCTCGTTATAGCGACCGGAAAGGCCACATAACGAAGGGAGAACATGAGGAAGAGAGGGGAGGCAGACCGCACCGTTCCCGCCAAACGTCGAAAACGAGGGAGCCTGCCGCAAGCAAACACAAACGGAGGCTTCGCCGGGGCTGACGAAAGCCTCACCAACCGGGGAGCCTCAAGGGCAGGAGGGGGCGATCGAACGGAGTTTACGCCGCATCAGGTACCTGCGCTGGATCTTCTCCTGCGCCTCCGGATGCTCCACACGCCAGCGCCGCACACGCGCCGCAGCGCACCCACGACAGTAGGGCGAACAACGGTCAGCCCGTTTGCGATGGCGTCCGAACTCGGTGAGCGGCTTGAGCGTGCTGCAGTCCCGACACGTCTTGGACGACGGGAGCGCCGGATCTTCGAGCGCAGCGGTGGGCGGCGACAGGGGCGGTGTCGGGAACAGAGAGCCAGTCGAGGCCATTGTCATCACGTAGTCCCCATTCTGAGCGAGGAAGTCGAAACACACGTTCCGGCGGTTCAGAAAGATCGTTCATGGGCGATACCCTCAGTAAAGAAGCGAACGAAGAAGCGTTCTATCCATACTCAGTATAACCCTAACTTCACTACGATAACAAGGTTTTTACAACAATCCACCTGAAATCATCCCGTCAGGCGTCTGCCTATCCGCTAAGACGGGAATTTATAGTATAGTAAACTATGCAGCCACAACCCTCCCATTTCATCCTTTTCATTCGGGACGCCTGCGTACTGGTAGTCGTCGCCTACCTGCTCACGCGGGGCCGGATGCTGCGTCTGCTGTTTCAAAAACGCCTCCCGACACCACAGACATTCGGCCTCGGGATCACCCTGGGACTGATGGGACTGAGCGAATCTCTGTTTCAAGAAGCCCCCGTGGTCTATGCCACCCACACGCTCTCCGTAGCCTTCGCCACCATGGTCGGCGGCCTGCCGGTCGGCCTGATCGCGGCCACCGTGATCTCCATCGGAGTCGCTATCCAGACACCCCAAAAGGCGATCAGCAGCGCCCTTGCCGTCTTCCTCAGCGCCGGACTGTCGCGTCTCCTCCGCCGGGCAGACACCATTCCGCAGCGCCTCACCAGCGGATTTCTCGCCGGAACCGCCGCCCAGGCCGCGCGCCTGACCCTGCATCTCCTGTTCGTCGGCACGCTCTACCCCCGCCCACTGAAGCCGACCGCGATCTTCAGCATGCCCTACAACGGTTTCGGCGTGGCCCTCCTGCTGCTCGTCGTCTGCGACGCCCAGGTGCGCGCCGACAGCGAACACCAGCGCCTGGAAGCCGAACGGCGCCGTGGCGAAGCCGAACGCGCCCATGCCCTCGCCTCGGAAGCGCAACTGACCGCTCTGCGCGCACGCATCCATCCCCACTTTCTGTTCAACGCCCTGAACTCCATCGCGGAACTCTGCTGTATCGCGCCGGAGCGCGCCGAAACCGCCAGCATCAATCTCAGCCGACTCATGCGCCGCGCCCTGGAGACCCACGCCGATCTCATCCCCCTCCGCGAAGAACTCGCGCTTGTGCAGGCCTATCTCGATATCGAAAAAGAGCGCATCGGCGAACGCCTGCACGTCACCTGGTGCATCGACCCTGCCTGCACCGCCGTGCTCACCCCCCCGTTTTCCGTCCAGACCCTGGTCGAAAATGCGATCCACCACGGCATCGGCCCACGCGAACCGGGCGGCGAAATCGTCGTTACCGTCCGTAACGGCAAAAGCCATATCCTGGTCGCGGTGCAGGACAACGGCGCTGGGATCTCGTCAATCGCTCAACAGCGCGTTCGCGAGGAATCCCCTGCGCGCCTCCACGGTCTACAAATTCTCGATCAGCAGTTGGCGCACCACCATGGATCGACCGCACGCCTGCGCCTCTTCAGTCGGGAAAGTCGAGGCACGCTCGTCGCCTTCGCGCTGCCTATCAAGGTGTCCGACACTCCAATGGAACTAAACGCATGGAAATAGCGACGCTGACCCTGCTCATCGCCGACGACGAGCCTCTGGCCCGCTCCCGCCTGCGTCGCCTCCTGAAGCCCCACCCAGTACAGATCGTAGGCGAAGCGGAAAACTCGGCCCAGACCCTTCGACTCACCGAAGACCTCCGGCCCGACCTGCTGCTGCTCGACATCCAGATGCCCGGCATGAGCGGCATGCAGGTCGCCGAAACCCTGCTGCGCCTCGAATCCGCGCCGCTCATCATCTTCGTCACCGGGTTTTCAGAATACGCCGTCGCCGCCTTCGAAGCCAACGCGCTGGACTACCTGCTCAAACCCGTCACCTCCGAGCGCCTCGCACTCTCCCTGAACCGCGCCCGCACCCGCCTGACCGATAGACAGCTCCGCCTGGAAGCGCAGCGCCAGGTTCAGGCAGAAGCCGAAGCCGCCCCTCCCCTGCGCAGCCTGCCCGTACGCGGCGACTACACCGTGCGTTTCCTTCCACTGAACGAGATCCTGTGCGCTGTCGCCCGTGAAAAACGCGTCTACGTCCAGACACGCGAAGGCGAATTTCGCGCCTATCACACCCTCACGCGCCTCGAAACGCTGCTCCCTCCGGAAGATTTCCTGCGAATCCATGACTCGGCCCTCGTGCATCTCAGCAGCATCGCCGAACTGCTCTCCCTGGGCGATCACGCCTACGAAGTCCGTCTCGTCAATGGCAGACGCCTGCGCGTCGGTCGTACCCGCTACGCAGAACTCCAGCGCCGCCTCGGTCCCTCCCACCCGAAAGCCTCCTGAAACCGGACAGTTCGTCCCAATAATTGGTCCGTTCGTCTCAAATCGCCAACTTCTCTCCGGTCGTTTCGTCTAGTAGAATGCCAAGACGCACAAGCGCGGCTCGCCGTATCGCCAGCGGAGCATGAACGATGACGATACGGCGAAGGCGCATGAAACACCGGGTTCCCACCTCAAAACTCAATAGAAGGACTCCACGATGGCATTCGACCATGGATACAGCCCCGCAAACGTCTATGCAGCCGTCCCGCTGACGCAGTTGAACAACTTCGCGCTCGTAGACACCTCCAACACGCTCACCGCACTGAGCCTCGGAACCGCCAGTAACCTGAACACCTTTACCTTCACCTCAAGCCAACCCTACACCCTCTTCGTCTACGGACAACAGGGCAACGCCGCCAACCCCCTCACCGCCACCTGGACCGAAGACTTCCCCTAAGAGCTGCACCCCCTCCTGATAAAGATCGAACAACCAAAAGTCGACACCACACAAACAGGGCCGATATATTCCATAAATGGAATATATCGGCCCATTCCGTCTGAACCGGGATTAAGCTGATTTAGGGATTAATTATGATTGTTGGTCCGGCAGCCATTCTCTTGTCTGAACCACGATTTTCGCGATTCGAGGATTAGCACGATTGTCTACCTGATCCCCTTCTTGTATCTTGAAAAATCATCTTTACCGCGATTATAGAGATAAACTGCAGGAGCCGTGAGATTGACCAGCGGTCTGAAATCATAGTTAATCCTTTAATCTGTTTAATCCCGGTTCAGACAAGAGCGTGGAATCAAGAAGCTTCCAGTTCGCGCACCCGTCGGCGGAAACACCACCAGGTCATACCTGCCGTCACGGGCGACGTGATCAGGAAAGCCCCCCAGAACATCCCCAATCCCCCTCCCACAAACTTTAGCCCCAGCCAGACCAGCAACACGGTCGCCCACATGCCCACCGAACTGATCAGCAGGGGCGTCCGCGTATCGCTGGTACCGCGCAGCGCTCCCGACTGCACCATTCCGATCGCCCAGAAAGGCTGAGTCAACGCCACGATCCGCAGCCCCTGCGCTCCAATCTGGGCCACATGCGGGGATTGGATGAAAAGGTGCATGATCGGCTCCGCGAAGAGAAAGATAAACGCCCCCATCGTACTCATCCAAAGAACGGCCCAGGTCGTTGCGATCTGCGCGATGCCCGCGCCAAGCTGCGGCCGCTGCGCCCCGATGCTCTGCCCGACCAGCGCGGTCGCCGCCATCCCGAACCCGAATCCCGGCAAGAACGAGAGTGACAGCGCCGACATCGAGATTCGCATCGCAGCGAAGGTATCCGTCCCCAAGCGCGCCACCAGGACCGTCAACACCAGGAAAGCCGACGCCATCACAAGCTGCTCGACCGAGGCCGGCACCCCGAGTTTGAGAACCTCCCGAGCCACACTCCAGTCCGGTCGCCATCCCCACTTTCCGGTGATCGTGATACCGTTCCGCCCCTTCCAGAGCGCAAAGAGCATCAACGCCAGTGCAACAGCCCGCGCAAAGAAAGTCGCCCAGGCGCTCCCGACCGCTCCCATCGCAGGCAGGCCGAACCGCCCGTAGATCAACCCAAAGGCCAGCGCCACATTGAGCACATTGGCAATGGCCGTCACCACCATCGGTGTCCGGGAATCGCCCGCCCCCCGCAGCACCCCACCGCCGATCGTCAGCGCGACCAGCACCACCACCGTGCCCATCGTCACCCGGAAATAGTCCGCCCCGATACGCGTCACCTCCGGACTCATCCCGAAAAGGCCGATCAGCGGATGCGCCAACGCCAGACCTACGACCGCCAGCGGCACAGACAGCAGCACGCTCCACACCAGAGACTGGCGCGCAATCTGGTTGGCTCGCCTCGGATCCACGGCTCCGATCGCCTGCGCCACTAGAATCGAACTCCCCACCGAAAGTGCCGACAACGCCGCCAGCAGAAAGAACATGATCTGTAAGCCGGTGCCTACCCCCGCGACTGCCGCCGTACTGAGTCCCCCTACCAGCCACGTATCGACGATCCCCAGCAGCGTCTCCAACAGATTCTCACCGATGACCGGCCACGCCAGCCCCAGAACACGCCGCCTTAAAGCCGCAGGCTTCTCCGACAACGCCGGCAGCGCATCCTCCACCACCTCAAACTCGAGCTCCGGATCCACCGCCACATCCTGGTTCACTATCATCGTACGCCTTACCATCCTTCTCTCAGCCTGACCGATCGCTTCCTCCAGCACGCCCCATGCACGTCCCCGCATAAAAGCGTTACTCTCCCCATACACCTCATCACTACGCCAAAACGATCCAACCCGGAATCCCAACCCTCCCTGTTTACGCACAAGAACCCCTGAGATTCTGCACAACCAGGTCATAGGAAATGCGCCCCGGAAGCGGCCCCATACCTTCACGGAAAGATAGTCGCTCTCTTCCAGGAGGTAAGCTGAGGGCTAAGGCATGGCCCCATTGGCACGAAGGGTGAAATCCTCGATGATGTTGCCATCCGGTTCGACCACACGGATCGACATCGCGTCTCCCTTCACCTGGAGTTCGCAGTGATGATGCGCCTTCTTCGCTCGCAGCACGAAGGGAGTGTCCGGGGTGACGTCATAGAGCGGAGCGCCCCCTCCCCCTGTCACGAGATAGGTGATCCCGTTCGCCAGGTGATGCTGGTAGTCGTGGTCATGCCCGTTGATCACCAACTGCACATGCCCCGCGACAAAGATAGGTTCGAAACGCTTCGCCCGCTCCGCGGACTCCGCCCGGCGATCCGGCATATCCACGCACGTATGCACGGTATGATGGAAAAACACGACGCGCCACTTCGCACCCTGATGCGCCTTCAGATCCTTCTGCAGCCACTCATTTTGCGCCGCGTATTGTGCGGTCGGCCGGTTGCTGTCGAGAGACACAAAATGAGTGTTCCCATAGTCGAAAGCGTAGTCCTGCGGAGTATCGAAATACTGAAAATAGGGTGCGCCATGCCGCTCATGGTTGCCCAGACTGGGATAGTACGCCGTCTCGCTCAACGTCTTGCCGGCCACCCCCCAGAACTCGTTCCACTGCGCCTGATTGTTCCCATCGGCAACCTGATCCCCGGTCTGCACGATAAAGTCCGGCTTGAATACGCTCATACTCTCCAGAATCGCGGCATGCACCTTCGGCTGCGTCCGATTGTCGCCATAGGCCACGAACTTGAAAGGCTGACTCACCGGCGCTGCGGTCATAAACCCGCCGGATCGCTTCACCCCTCCGCAATTGACGGTAAACGTGTAGTGCGTGTATGCTTTCAGACCGACCAGTTTGACGCGATGAAACCGCGTCTCTTTAGCATCGTGAACCGCCTCCGCGCCGGGTACAACGACCTCCCCGATAGAAGGCGTATCGCTCACCCAACAGACTGTGATCCCCGTCTGCGTGGGCATCATAAGATACGGTCCCTGATCGATCCCCGTAGCGCGCACACGGCAGCCCGCCCCCATTAGCAAAGCCGCAACCGCCAACCCCTTACCTACCTGTTTCACACGCATGATCGCCTGTCTCCTCGTCCCCATCCGATTCCATTCCCTCCGGGCAGGCGCCATCGCCCGCCCCAATAGTCTACCGTATTTGCCCCCTCGACAGAAACGTGCCCCCAGAAACCCGTCACTGCGCGGACTTTACAAAAGATACTTTCTAAGTGCTATTGACAAAGTCTGAATAATACGTTACACTGACGATAGGTACACTTTCTGACTCTACGCGAGGCTCTCTTGTATGACCCAGCGATCCGCCCTACAACCTATTTTGTTGAGCCGTCTCAATGAGCGGCAGGTCGCGCGAGCGCTCCTGAAGCATGGGCCGTCGTCCCGCGCCGATCTCGCCCGGTTCATGGGCCGGACTCCGCCGACGGTCTCTAAAGCGGTCGATAGCCTGCTGCTCTCCGGCCATCTCGAAGAGATCGAATCCGCCTCCGCCTTCGGTCGCCCTGCCAAGCGCGTGACGCTGGCCTCGCGCTACGCACAGGTGCTGGGGCTGGTGATTGATGCGCCGGCATGCCGCCTTGTGGTTGCCGGCATGGATGGACAGATACGCTCCGAAGAAACCTGCGTGTTCGCCACGCCCGATACGTATGAGGAGTTGATCCAAACAGCGACCGAATGCGCGCGCACCCTGATGCAGCGGGAGAGTGTCACCACCCTGGGAATGGGCATCAGCATCCCCGGACTGGTCGACTACAGGCAGAAGCGAGGACTCCTCTCTCCCAACATCCCGCTCACCAACGGGAAGTGTCCAGGCGTAGATCTTGCAGAACGCCTCGGCATCGAATGTGTCCTTGTCCAGGAAGAACATGCCCTCTGCCTGGCGGAACGATGCTTCGGAAGCGCACAGGGCCTCGACGATTTTGCCATGCTGGATGTCAGTACAGGAGTAGGTCTCGGGGTGATGAGTGGGGGGCGCTTTCTGATGGGGCGGAGCGGGTTCGCTGGGGAGATCGGTCATATCACCGTCGATCTGCGGGGTCGCCGCTGTGGATGCGGCAATCGAGGCTGCCTTGAGACAGTTGCCTGCGACAGCGCCCTCGCCTGGCAGGTCTCCCAGAAATTGGGCCGCGCCATTACCATTGAGGATCTCCTGGATCCCGAACAAAAAGAGGCGCTCTCTTTCGACGCCGAACTGGAGGAGATGATCGACTATCTTTCGGTCGCGCTGGCAGCCGTCATCAACCTCTTCAATCCCCAGTCCCTGTTCGTTCATGGGAGGATCTTCGATTTCGAGGAAGGGATGTTCCAGCGCGTCGTCGCGGGCGCCCGCGAGCGGGCGCTGACGCCCTCCTTCAACGACTGCGAGATCGTCCAGGCGCGCGGCAGCAAACGCCAGGGTACCCTGGCTGCGATTATAGAACACCTCTTCGATGCCCGCGTTGCGATGGTGGGCGGCAGTGACGAAGAGATGTACGCCGCCATCTCCTGAAGACCATCGTGCACCGACGTGCCCAACAGAGAAAGATAGTCCAGAAACGAGGAACGCCCCCGCAGGCGAACGATCCTGGTACTCTCCACCTGTTTTTTTACTGCGATGCTGCCCCGCCAGGATCGCTGCCTATGTGCGATGTGCGTGTGCAGATGTATGCACAAGACTCAACCGAATCGGTAAGTGAAGGAAACACCCAATGAAGAAGTCCGCATTCACCCTGATCGAGCTGTTGGTGGTGATCGCCATCATCGCGATTCTAGCCGCGATCCTGTTCCCCGTATTCGCTCAGGCGCGCGAGAAGGCACGCGCCATCTCCTGCATCTCCAACACCAAACAGATCGGCCTCGGCCTGATTATGTACTCGCAGGACTACGACGAGCAGATGGTGCCGGCCTGGATCGGCTATCCCACTGTCGGCTTTCCCGGCAACGCCCGCTGGATGGACGTGGTGCAGCCCTATGTCAAAAACACCCAGATCTTCTCCTGCCCGGACACCAAAACCAACTATGTCCCTGTCCCCAACGGCAGCGTCGTCAACAGCGTCGATCCGAAAACCGGCCAGACCTACTACGCTGAGAACGGCGGCTACGCTCTGAACGCGAGCTACTTCAACGACCCCAACGCGCACCCGCCGACCCCCATTCCCGATGTGGCCCAGAACGCCTCGCGCTCGCTGGCCTCCCTCGCTCTCCCGGCAGGCACCATCTGGGTCGTCGATTTCCGTAACAACCCAGGCTCGTTCCAGTGCGTGTGGCAGACCATCAACGGCAACTACCCCCAACCGCCCATCTGCACCACCGCGAACCCACGCACCCTCGGATGCGGCGGCTACCTGGCGGAACTCCATCAGGGCCGCGTCAGCACCCTCTTCTGCGATGGCCACTCCAAAGCGCAGAGCCTGGACCAACTGACCGACAAAGCCACCACCGGCCCCACCACCGGCGCCTACCGCCAGTGGACCATCGAAGACGACTAATCCTATAATAGGTCAAAAGTCAGGGAGTCGAGAGGGGCGTTGCGTCCCAGAGACGCAACGTCCCATCCTGCCCGACCGTCGCCAGCCGCTGCTCCTTTGGCGCGAAGGCCACACCGCACACCTGCCGCGTATGTCCCTGGAGCGTAAGCAGTTCACGCCCGGTCTGTGTCTCCCAGACCTTTGCCGTACCATCCCGGCTGCTCGTCGCAATACGCTTGCCGTCCGGAGAAAAGGTGACCGCGACCAGCCAGTTGGTATGGCCGCGCAGCGTGAAGACGTGACGCCCGGTCTCCATATCCCATACCTCCGCTGTGTTAAGCAGATTGCCTATGGCTAGCCATCTCCCATCCGGAGAAAACGCAACCCCCCATATCTCCGCGGGAGCCTTAAAAGACTTCAGAAGCCTCTTCGAGCCTACATCCCAGACATTCGCCGTATGGTCGTCACTTCCCGTAACAAGCCGTTTACCATCGGCAGACAGATCCAGAGCCTCCACAGACTGTTTCTGACCGGTAAAACGGGTGAGAAGTCGTCCTGTAGCGACCTCCCACTGGATAGCCGTCTGGTCATCACTGGCCGTAAAGAGTTGACGGTCATCGGCAGAAAACGCCATGCTGTTCACCGCTCTGGAGTGGCCGACAAAATCCCGGATCAGCCGTCCGGAGCCTACATTCCACAACTTGACCGCTCCCTGCATGTCCGACGTCACCAGGAGGGTTCCATCATGAGAGAGAATCGCGCAGGGCAGCCGTCCCTCACTGGCACGTACAGCGCTTAGTCGCTTCCCGGTGTGGCTATCCCAGAGCGCCGCATAGCCATCGCCGCTGCAAGTAAGAACCCGCAGGCCATCGGTAGAAAACTGAACGTGCCATAGGGCCTGTGTGCTTCCGGAAACGACAATCGTGGCGGCGGGACGGCTCAAATCCCACACCTTCACCAGATGATCCAACCCACCGGTGGCAATATACCGGTCATCTCGGGAAACGGCCAGGCCCGGGCTATGATCGAGGTGTTCCTTGAATGTCGAGAGGAGACGTCCGGAACGCATATCCCAGATATCGAGCGCCAACGCGTGGGAGGCGATCAGTCGTGTATCGTCTGCGGAAAAGGCCAGCGCTTCCAGGGATCCGTCGTTTACAGCGTGAAACGAGGCGCTGCCGGTCGCGATACTGACGATCTGAACATTTCCTCCGGCGTCTCCCCCCACAAGGAGAGAGCCGTCGTGGGAAACGGCAATCGCAGGTGCAGCAAAACTTGTCTGCACACGCCGCCCTGCCCGGCCACCCTCCAATCCCCAGAACTGTACCAGACCGTTTTTCCGGCAGGTGACCACCTCCGCGTGGGAAACCGTGCAGGCCCGGAAAGGGTTGTCACGATCCTCCAGTTGAAACCGTTTTCGGCCGGCCAGGACATCCCAGACAACGACCACGTCCTTCGTGTCATGAGACACGACGAATCGACCGTCCGCAGAATACATCGCGCGGTCGATATCTCCAGGAGACGCCGTCAAGGTGCGGACCAGACGCCCACTCGCCGCCTCTCGGATCTGCACGGTTGCCTCGACCGCGACAGCCAGATGGATGCCATCCGGAGAGTAGGCCAGTCCTTTACAGGGCATCCCTGCAATTTTCAGCGATAGTCGCTCCCGCCCATCGGTCACCTCCGCGACCTTCAAGTAACCGTCTTCGGTAATAGCCGCCAGTTGCGATCCTTTCGGCGAAAACGCGGTCGCGAATATACGATCAGACAACGTAAATGTGCGTATGCTCTGGTGACATCGCCGGTTCCAATAATCCCACTCGATGTCTCTCTCCGGACTGTGCTGCGTCTCTGCCAGCAGCTCCAGCACATGGGTCACGTTGCCCGCCTCCCACTCTCGTTGCGCCAGCCCCATATCTGCGGTATAGAGCAGATGCGCCGCGGTCTTTTGGGCGGAACGCGCATTGCCCGCGTTGACGACCGCGACGGCCAACAGAATCCCCAGTAGGCCGATCAGGCTCCCGAAAAAAGTGGCGGCCCGAACGCCACGTTTGTAGGCCGTTCTCTGCCGCCGCAACTCGGCGTCCGCCATATTCGCATCCAGCCACGCGACATCAAACGCCTGTGCGTAGATGCGATTGCGCACCTGAAACGCTCCCTGCCTGACCTTGACAATCCCCGAGAGTCGCAGTTGAATATGGACAGGATCGATCGTCTCTTCGCGGACCTTTTTACCCAGGCGGATCTGCCGGTAGAGATCGAGTAAGGCAGAGGCTTCCGCTTCGTTACGCAGCAGACAGTTGCGCACAAAAGCAAGATTGTCATCCGTGTTTTGCGCCTGCGGATGCAGAAACAGATCCCGGCATACCCGATCTACATCGCGTCCCTGCAGGGGATGCGGCGCCTGCGCGAGCGAATGGCAGAGACGCTGCGTCAGATAGGGGTGCCCTCCCGTCCAATCGAGCACCTGTCTCAACAGGCTTTGCGCGCCGCCTGACGCCGACGTCGAGACCTCGGCCCCACTGGAAACAGCGTCTGCCCCACTACTCTGCGGATCCCCTCTGTCCGGCGGCAAGGAGTCCAGTCCGTGCGCGAGAGGCGAAGCCTCTTCCAGAGTAAAGTCCGCCAGGACGATACGCCGCCCGATATTGAAGGGACTCAACCGTGTGTCGGCGATCAGATCGGCGGGAGTGGCAACTCCCAGCAGGCAGAAAGTCAGGCGCTCGAAGACAGGATCCTGTACGCGCCGATTGTAACATTCGCGAATGCCTACAAAGAACTCATCGGTGGCGAAGGGCAGACTTCTCACACAATCGATCTCATCGACAAAGAGGAATAACTTCTGCTGCCGCAGTTCCAGCGCCACATGGCGAATCGCCTCCATCCAGCGCTGCATCGGCCCCAGGCGTTCATGCTCCAGCCAGAACTCTTCCAGTTCGTTCCGCAATCCCAACTGCTCCGCGACCAGCGTCAGCAGTCCGTCGTACCACTCCTCGATGGTCACATTCTGCCCGATCGCGGTCAGATCCAGGAGGGCGACCAGGTGCCCCTGCGCCCGCAACTGATGCGCACAGCGCACCATCAGCGAAGACTTGCCGATCTGACGTGTATTCAGGACGTAGCAGAACTCGCCGTCACACAGTCCCTGATAGAGATCCTTATCCGCCTGCCGCACGATATAGGAGGCTGCATACGAAGGAAGAGTGCCGCCGGTTATATAGAAACGTTCCGCATCAGGGGACATAAGACACCTTTCCGGACAACCACGTAGACAAAGCAGCCGCCCGCGCGCCACAGGAGTTCATCTCCCAGGGCGCGCGTGCTTGCTTCCTGCAGGCCATCCGCAAACCGCGAGAAACGATGGGGCGCCGAACTACTCTCAGATTCGCCCTCGCCCCACCGTTCCCCTGCCACACACGCTACGGCGTGTGGTACGAGCCTCCGGACCAGCCGCCCAGAACGTTCTGAGTAATGTAGTTGCCGCCAGCGATGACAGCAAAATCGTTGCCGGTCGTGTTGCTGTAGCCGCCGAGGATCGTGGCCGAGTCGCCGTTGGTCGTGTTGAGGCGTCCCCCGCAGATAACAGAGACATTGCCGATCGCATGATTTCCAAATCCGCCCAGAATGGAAGTATACGTTTGGCTGGTGGTATTTCCATAGCCGCCACAGATGGAGGTGTAGGCGTTGTTGGAGTTCGAGAACCGGCCCGCCACCAGGCTGCCAAAAGAGGTGTAGTTGTTGTCATCACCCAAAATCAGATTGTGGCTGCCGGTGCGAACGTCCGGTTCACTGACGGTGCGATGTCCTTTGACATTGTAGCCGATGATGAGATTGCCGAGGCCATCCCCAGCAGCGTTGGTGACGCTCACATCGGTGTTGCCTCCGCCATCGTTGACGAACACGTTGCACCCGCTGAAAGTCGTGCTTTTGGCGGTCGTGTCGATGCTCATATACTGCGTCTTACTCTCCAGCGCCGTCACCCGCGTCATATCCGCCGGTGTCCCTGCCGCGCCCTGAGGTCCGGTATCGCCTTTGGGTCCTTGTGCTCCGGTATTACCGGTGTTGCCTCTCACTCCCTGAACGCCCTGTGCCCCCGTGTCGCCCTTTACACCCTGAATTCCCTGCGCGCCCTGTGCCCCGGTATCGCCTTTATCGCCCTTCGGTCCCTGAGGCCCTGGCGTCAGTTGGATCGTGTCGATCTGGTTCTGCAACGAAGCAGTCCTGGTTTCGACGACTTTGAGGCGGGCATCCAGCGAGGCCAACGTGACCCCATAGCCCTGCGCGATCGCCGCCCGATTGCCAGGCATCGCGAAAACAGAGGCGATCAGAGCGGCAAAGGCGAGGCCCGCCTGAATGCGCAGTTTGCGGCGCTCCCGGCATGCAGAGCGCTCACGCAGTTCGAAAGCAGCAACGCAGTTCTCCAGATCGCTCAGACGCGCTTGAAGTTGATCGAATTCGGTGTTCATGAAAGCATTTCTCCTCGAAATAAGTTGGTATTCGGGGCAGGCTTTTACAGCCGCATCGCCTGCCGATTTGAGAGTGTCAGACCTGGGGCCGGTCGATGCGTTGTTATTTTCGGCCTGTACGGCGGTGGCGGCGCAGGCAGATCCCTCCGCTTATGGCCGTGCCCCAGAGCAGAGCGAGAACTCCCGGTTCGGGAGTCACCGCCGTCAAACTCACATTGTCCACCCCCTGGTTCAGCGAACTCAGGTTGTCCACCTCGGCGAAGCGAAGGCGGTAACTCTGCCCCGGGGTCAGCACCGAAGCGAGGTCAAAGCTATAGTTGAGATAGGGATTGGGGGTTGCGCCGCCGGGATTGTCTACGCCCAGAGAGAGACTGCTGACCACATCTGCCGCAGCCGTCGAGAGATCGCCGGCTCCGGCCCGCAAAATATCGACACGGGCATGCTGATTACTGTCGAACGTGCCACCGGTAGTATAGTCCAGCCCGGAAGGATCGACCACAGAGCCGATCCCGGACTGATCGTTGACAAACATCTGGAAAGACAGAGTCAGGTCGGTGGTAGCAGACGGCACCGTAAAATCTTGCAGCAGCGCGTGCGCTCCCGGATTGTCCGAAGCCGTCACCGCATAGAAACTGCCGCCTGCGGGATTGGCAGCCGTGTCGAAACTGAATCCGTCCACGGCCGGAGTAAGGCTGCCCGGCGTGCTGATATAGAAATGATCCGCCCCATGGATGTCCGTCGGATTAGTCTGATTGGCAAGCAGCCATCCGGTAAACGAACCGGTTTCGAAGTTGCCGTTGGTGAGGAGTTGGTCCGCCCGACTGCTGCTGGAACCGAGGCCGACACACAGTGCAAAAGCGACACCCAGGCGGTAGAACGATCGACGATTTTGTAGGATACACATATCTGGAGTTCCTTTTCATGTGAGTTGATAACTCAGTATAAAAGGAACTGCGTAACGGGTTCGTTACCAGCGTTACGGAAGAAGCCGGTTTGCGTTACAGAGATGTAGGATTTTGCGTTACCGATGGAGAACAAAACAGGGGATCGTGAAGACAGTTCTGTGCGGTAAGGAGAGTGGTTTTGCCTACATCGGTGCTCAGATTGCGCCTCTTTGGTACGCTGGAGGCTCGGATCGATGAGGAAGCTTTGCCCGGCTTGCGCCTGCGCGAGGGCGAACGCCTGCTCGCCTACCTCGCACTGCATCCCGGCGTTCCCCACACCTATCGCGATCTGGCGAAACTGTTCTGGCCGTCGGAAGCCCAGCAGAATGAAGAGGTCGATGGAGGCGACTATCCCGCCACCCGTCAGGCGATCTTCTCCCTGCGACGTACGCTGGGTGACCACGCCTGGCGTCTGAAGAGCATGGGCAAAGGGGTCGTCAGTTTCGATGCCACGGAAGCGAATATCGATGTCGTCGAATTCACGCGTCTGGTGCAGGCCGAGGAGATCATGGGATGGCGACGCGCCCTCGAACTCCATCGTGCTCCCCTTCTGGAGACATGGACAGAGAGCTGGGTCCGTGATGCGCGCGCCCGATTCCTCCGCTCCTATGAGCGCATCAAGACGCATAGGGACATCCCAGACGCCCCGGCGCCTCCCCCGACCCTGGCGCCGCCTCCGGCGCCAACTCTCTCTCCCGACCTCGCCGAGTGGGCGCATCAGGCCAAACTCGGCGGCGCGGTCTCCCTCAACTCCCCATTCTACATCGAGCGGGAAACCGACAAAGAGTTCACGCAGGCGCTGGCATGGCGGGACAGCATCGTCCTGATCAAAGGCGCGCGCCAGATCGGCAAGACCAGCCTCCTCGCCCGCGGCCTTCAGCAGGCGCGGCAGGCAGGCGGGCATGTTCTCCTCACCGATTTCCAGAGCCTGGATGAATCCAGTCTCGCCTCCTCCGATGCCCTCTACCGCACCCTGGCACAGGAGATGGCCGACCAGTTGGACCTGGAAACCCTCCCCGAAGAGACCTGGAATCCACGCCGGAGCGCCAGTCGCAACCTGGAGCGCTATCTCTGCGATGTCGTGCTCGGCCCGAATACCGGCACGCTGATCTGGGGACTGGATGTCGTGGACCGTCTCTTCAACTATCCGTGCGGCAGCGAGGCGTTCAGCCTGTTCCGCTCCTGGCACAACCGGCGTGCGCTCGATCCTGACGGTCCCTGGTCACGCCTCACCCTCGTCATCGCCTACGCCACCGAAGCGCACCTCTTCATCGCCGACCAGAACCAGTCGCCCTTCAACGTCGGCGTGCGCCTCACCCTCTCCGATTTCACCCGAGACCAGGTCGCGGAACTGAACCGCCGACACAACGCCCCTCTCCGCTCCGACGCCGACCTGAACCGCTTCCACGACCTCGTCGGAGGCCATCCCTACCTCGTACGCTGCGGCCTCGCCGGCATCACTGCCCAACACCTCAGCATCGCCGAACTGGAATCCCTCGGTCTTCAGGAGCAGGGACCCTTCGGCGACCACCTCCACCGCCTGCGTATCACACTCCAGCAAAACCCCGAACTGACCGCCATGATGCGCAAAGTTCTCCGTAAAGAGCCCGATGGCGCGATCGAGAGCTTCTACCGCCTCCGCAGCGCCGGCCTGATCACCGGCGACATCGGCAGCGAAGCCCGCCCCCGCTGCCAACTCTACGCCGCCTACCTCTCCCGCCATCTCCTACCGTAGTAGTGGCGCAGCCAACTCCGGATCTAACTCTCCCTCACTCTTCGCAATGACGAATGCCGCCAGTCCATTGCCGATCAAGTTCGTGATGGCCCGCGCCTCACTCATAAAGCGATCCACGCCGATCAAAATCGCCAACCCCGCGACCAGGGTCACATTATGCGTACTCGAAAGCGTCGCCGCCAGCGTGATAAAGCCGCCGCCCGTCACCGCCGCCGCGCCTTTACTGGTCAGCAACAGCAGTGCCATCAATCCCAACTCCTGCCCGATGGAAAGATGCGTATTCGTCGCCTGCGCCAAAAACACGATCGCCATCGCCAGATAGATCGAAGTGCCATCCAGATTGAACGAATACCCCGCCGGAACGACGATCCCCACCACACTGCGCGCGCAGCCGGCGCGTTCGAGCCTGGCCATCATCGTCGGCAGCGCCGATTCACTCGACGACGTGCCCAGCACCAGCAGGATCTCCTCTTTGATGTATCGCAGATACGCAAGGATCCGAAACCCGTACAGATGCGCGATCAGCCCCAACACCCCAAAGACAAACACAAAGCAGGTCGCATAGAAAACCCCCATCATCTTCACCAGGGCCAGCAGCGCCCCGATCCCCGAACTGCCGACCGTGGAAGCCATCGCCCCGAAAGCCGCTATCGGCGCCAGCCAGACCACCATTCCCACAATCAGAAAAAACGCCTGCCCCGCAAGATGCAGAAACTCCGTGATCGGCTTCGCCCGCTCCCCCATCTTCGCCAGCGCCGCTCCCATCAGAATCGAGACCAGCAATACCTGCAAGATCTCTCCCCCGGTAAAGGCGCTGACAAACGTGGAAGGAATCACATGCAGCACAAAGTCGACCCCGCTCTGATGCCCTGCCGCCTCACTATAAGTCGCCAGTTTCTTCATCTCACTCGCCAAAGGTTTGTAGTTCACCCCCACGCCCGGCTTCAAGAGATGCGCCGCCCCGAGCGCCAAAAACATCGCGATTGTCGTCACCACCTCAAAATAGACCAGCGCCTTCAGCCCGACCCGCCCGACCTTCCGCAGATCCCCCACGCTCGCAATGCCCCCGACCACCGTAAAAAAGATGATCGGCGCAATCAGCATCTTGATAAGGCTGATAAATCCCTCCGCCAGCGGCTTCATCTGCTCCGCCAACCCGGTCTCCCCCTTATGCGAGGGAAACATCAGCCCACCCCCC
>Ga0070658_10001247_pt1 | contig 21802 bp, 17 predicted proteins | sample KBSC13metaG_FD_64664 | JGI IMG/M metagenome (GOLD analysis project Ga0070658, IMG submission 64664) | Corn rhizosphere microbial communities from Kellogg Biological Station, Michigan, USA - KBS C1-3 metaG | ecosystem: Host-associated > Plants > Roots > Rhizosphere > Soil ...
CGTCGGCGGTGGTCGCGGACGTCTACGGACACTTCCTCGGCCACGGCGCGAGCGTCGCGCCGGAGCACCGCTGGTACTGGAAGCGGTCACTGATCGAGCCGTCGGCGCTGGGTGCGAGCGAGATTCGTCGCGTGTGGCTCGACGCGCTCGAGATCGAGTAAGGCGCTCCATCGCGCATCGATGAGAGGGCTCTAACGTTCCGCGCATTCAATGCGAGCGGAACTGTGACGGTGCGGCTGTCCCGCCAGTCCTTCAGGCACGCGGCGACGCAGTCGCGCCCGACCGAAAAGTCCGAGTCCGATGAAGCGCAATTTCCGGTTATTCACGCTGGTCGCAACGATCGGCGTCTTGTCGTCCCCGCTGGCTGCACAGGCGCAGGATTTCACCATCATCGTCAACGCGTCGAATCCGGTCGCATCGCTGCCGAGGGATGACGTCGCGAAGCTGTTCCTGAAGAAGACGGTGACGTGGGCATCGGGGCAGCCGGTCGCGCCGGTCGAGCTTCCGCCGACGGCCAAGGCGCGCGTCGAGTTCGCGCGCGACGTGCTGAACAAATCGGTCGGACAGGTGAAGTCCTACTGGCAGCAGCAGATCTTCTCGGGGCGCGACGTGCCGCCGCCGGAGAAGCAGAGCGAGAACGACATCGTCGCCTTCGTGCGCTCGAATCCGGGCGCCATCGGCTACGTGTCGAAGGGGGCCGAGATCGGCCGCGGGGTGAAGCCGCTCTCCGTCGCACCGTAGGACGGCGCGCGCGGGCGATCCGGGTCGCGCCGCGCGCGATACCATCGGCGGCGCGAATCGTCCACTGACTGCGGTCGCCACGCACGGTGGCTGCCCCTGACCGAGTGAGCGCACGCTCGAGCGCGCCCGCCCCACCGATTCCGAATGCTCCAGCACTGGCGAGAGCGCTTCCAGCGCCTCTCCTTCCGTCAGAAACTCCAGGTCTTCCCGTGGGTTGCGGCTGGTGCACTCCTGTTCGTCTGCATCGTGGTCTTCGCGATGGGACAGTTCAGCCGCAACCGGCTCACGCAGATCGAGGACGGATACTATCCATCGCTGCAGAGCAACCAGCTCGAAGGGCAGATGCTGGTGACGATCACCAACAGCCTGCAGGAGCTGATCAACGCGAGCGAGCCTGAGCGCCTCGCGGGAACCGACAGCCTGCGCGACGTCTTCCTCGCCGACCTCGCCGACCAGCGCAAGCGCCCGACCAACGACCCCAACGAGCTGGCGCGACTCGACTCGACGTTTCGCGAGTACTACGCGACCGCGCGCAAGGTCGCCGGCGACATGGCGAGCAGCCTCGCGCTGACCGACGAAGGCCGCGCCCGCATGCAGAAGCAGGGCGAACTGCTGCGCGAAGTGCAGGCGACGATCGACCGCCAGACGCGCATGAACCGGGAGGCGATCGCACAGTCGTTCGCGTCAGCGGCGCGGCTGCAGAACGCCGCGCTCCTCCTGCTCGGGCTGATCACGATCATCGTCATCCTCGCGCTGTCCCAACTCTCGAAGTTCGCCACACGTTCGCTCACCGAGCCACTGGCCGCAGCGGTGGCCGCGGCCGACCGCCTCGCGCAGGGCGACATGACGGTGCGCGTGCAGGCGACGTCCGAGGACGAGGTCGGGAAGCTGCTGCGGTCGATGCAGGAGATGGTCGCCTACCTCGGCGAGATGTCGGCGGCCGCCGACGCGATCTCGAAGGGCGATCTCTCGATGCAGGTGACGCCGCGCTCGGAGCACGACACCTTCGGCAACGCGTTCGCCAACATGACGCAGTACCTGCGCGACATGGGCGCCGTCGCCGACCAGATGTCCGAGGGGAACCTCACGGTGCAGGTGACTCCACGCTCGGCCGACGACAGCTTCGCGAACGCGTTCGTCTCGATGATCGGGACGTTGTCGCGGGTCATCGGCGACATGCGCTCCGGCGCGGCGGCGATCACCTCGGCGTCGCAGCAGCTGACGGCGTCGGCGCAGAGCCTGTCGGAAGGCGCGAACGACGAGGCGGCGAGTGTCGAGGAAACCACCTCGTCGCTCGAGGAGATCAACAGCTCGATCGCCCGCAACGCGACGAGCAGCCGGGAGATGGAGCAGATGGCGCTCAAGGGCGTGCGCGACGCCGACGAGAGCGCAACGGCGATCCAGAACATGGTCGCGGTGATGAAGACGATCTCCGAGAAGGTGTCGATCATCGAGGAGATCGCGAACCAGACCAACCTGCTCGCGCTCAACGCGGCGATCGAAGCAGCGCGCGCGGGCGAACACGGTCGCGGCTTCAACGTCGTCGCGACCGAGGTGCGGAAGCTCGCGGAGCGGAGCCAGGCAGCGGCGAAGGAGATCACGCGGCTCACCGGCTCGAGCCAGGAAGTCGCGGAAGCGTCAGGCGCGCTGCTCCTCGAGCTGGTGCCGTCGATCCGGAAGACGGCGAACATCGTGCAGACGGTCGCCGCGGCGTCCTCCGACCAGGCGTCGGGGATCGAGCAGGTGACGCGCGCGCTCGGCCAGGTGGACGAGATCACCCAGCGGAACGCCGCAGCGGCCGAGCAGCTGGCGGCGATGGCGGAGGAGATGTCGGCGCAGGCCGACACGCTGCAACGGCAGGTGAGCTTCTTCAAGGTGAAGGGCGACGGCGTGCCGGCCCCGCAGTACCGGCCGATCGTGGAGAGGGGGCGACCCGTCGGCGTCTGACGAAGCGCCGAGGGCAGAGCCGAGGGTCAGTGTCGCTGCGCGAGCGACGCTGACCCTTCCGCGTTGACGGGGGTGACGTCGCATCGCAGCGGCGATAGTGTTCCCCGGTCATGACTCTCGCCATTCTCGTGGTGCTGGCGCTGGCCGAGACGTATCGGCGCACGCGTCATCGCCTGCGCGCGCTCCGGCCGATCATGCGCCGCGACTGGCGCGAGCTGCGGATGCGAGCGATCGTCTCGCTCCGGCGCGTCTCGATCGCGGAGTGGATCGGCATCGCGCTGATCACGATGCTCGCGATCGCTGTGCGATGGGCGCCGCTCTTCCAGCCGATGCGCTACGACGAAGCAGCGACGTGGCTGGATTATGCGTCGCAGCCCCTGGCGCGGTCGCTGTCCGATTACCGGTTTCCGAACAACCATCTGTTCCACACCCTGCTCGTGCACGTGAGCGCGGCGCTGTTCGGGAGCGATCCCTGGGCACTCCGGCTGCCGGCGTTCATCGCCGGCGTGCTCGTCGTCCCGCTGACGTGGGCGGCGGGGCGGGCGTTGTACTCGCCGTCGGCGGGGCTGCTGTCGGCAGCGATGGCGGCAACGTCGGCGAGCCTCACCCTGTATTCGACGAACGCGCGGGGCTACAGCATCCTCTGCTGCCTGACGCTCCTGGTGGTGCTGACCGCGGCCCGGCTGCCGAGGCGGGAGAACGCGGCCGGGTGGGCGCTCCTGGCGCTGCTCGGAGCGTTAGGCATCTGGACGGTCCCGGTGATGCTCGTCCCGCTGGCCGGCGTCGCGCTCTGGCTGTGGGCCGAGGCGCGGGCGGGGGACACGGTGATCGAACCGCCGGCGATGGCCGCTCGGCTGCTCTGGACCGGGGTCGCAATGGCGAGCATGACTGCGCTGCTGTACCTGCCGGTGGTGGCGCGCACCGGGATCGGTCTGCTGGTCGGGAACCGCTTCGTGCGCCCGCAGTCGCGGTCGTCGTTCTTCGCCGGGCTGCCGCACTTCTACCGCGCGGTCTGGAGCGACTGGGCGCGGGGATGGCCGTGGTGGCTGTCGGCGGCGGTCGCGGTCGGGCTGGTGATCGCGGTGGTGCTGCGCGGGTCGAGCGCCCGGCGCAGCGTGTCGCTGGCCGGCGCGGCGATCGTCGCGGCGACGGCGCTGCTGCTGGTGAACGGGCGGATCCCGTACGTGCGGATCTGGCTTCCGCTCCTGCCGGTGGCGCTGATCGCCGCCGGTGGCGGGCTGACGCACGCCTGGCGCTGGCTGGCGCGGCGCGGGCCGGGTCTTCGGCGGGGACCGGCCGGGCGACTGGTGCTGGCGGCGGCGGTCACCATCGTCGCCGCCGCCGGAACGTCAGGCCTAACGCGAAGCGGCGTGGTCTGGCGGGCCGACGACACCGGTGCCTTCGCGCCGGCTGGCGCGGTGGCGGCGGCGCTGCTGGCCCGCGCCGGCCCCCGCGAGCGGGTGGTGGCGATGGCGCCGGCCGACCTGCCGCTCGCCTACTACCTGCGACGGAGCGCACGCGGACGGGCGCTGCTGGCGGCGACCCCCGATTCGGCGCCGCGGATCTGGATCGTCGTCGACGGGGCCGAGCAGCAGGACGTGAACGTGCTGCTCCGCCGGGCCGAGATCATGACCATCGACTTCTCGGCGCCGCGGGCGGTCTGGCGGGGCGGCGACGCGCTGCTGTTCGTGATCGACCGCCAACGTCCCGGGTGCCGGCTCGCGCCCGATCGCTGCCGTTAGGCAGCGCGATGTGACGCGAGCGGCACGCCACCTGTGTGTTGCGTCACAGCGTAATCAAAACGTCATCGTCGGGCCGCTGGCGGTCGGCGCGGTCGGGGAGCGAAGGTTCGCAAGTTGCGAAGCAGCGAGCGCATCACGACCCCGTTCGTCATCCACAGGAGATCACCGAATGAAGACGATGAAAGTTGTCACAGTCTGCCTGGCGGGAGCCGTCGCGATGAGTGGCTGTGCGACGCGTGGGCAGCTGAAGCGCGGGCTGGCGCAGCAGCAGGCGGCGCTCGACGCCGAGCGCGCGCAACGGATGTCGGCCGACAGCGCCTACGCGGCGCAGCTCGGCGCGGTCCAGACCGACGTCGCGTCGCTGCGGACGGACCTGCAGAATCTCCGCACCGAGTTCGGCGCCAAGATCACGGCGATGGAGAACGGCGTGAAGGTCACCTTCCCGGTGAACTTCGCCTTCGACGACGCGACCGTTCGCGCCGAGGACCAGCCGGCGATCGACAAGTTCGCCGACGTGGCGCAGAAGCACTTCACCGGCTCCGTCATAACGGTCGAGGGGTTCGCCGACCCGGCCGGGACGCAGTCGTACAACCTCGACTTGTCGCGCCGCCGCGCCGACGCCGTCCGCTCGCTGCTGCTGGCGAAGGGGATGGGCGCCGAGCAGATCCGGGCCGTCGGGTACGGGAAGACGCGGCTGGTAGTGCCTAACGCGTCGCACGACGAGCCGGGCGCGGAGCAGAACCGGCGGGTCGTGTTCGTGATCGAGTCGAAGGGCCAGGACGCGCAGACGACGGCCAGCGCGTTCTGAGGGGGAGAACGGCGCACCGTCGAGAGTGCGGCGCGCGGCACGACCATACGGCACGACCATACGGCACCACCATACGGCACCACCATACGGCACGAGCACACGGCACCACAGCACGGCACCACAGCACGGCACCACAGCACGGCACCACAGCACGGCACCACAGCACGGCACCACAGCACGGCACCACAGCGGAACTGCACGGCGAGTGATTGTGACAGGAGCCACGGAGGACATGGAGAGGGGCGCCGTTAAAACCTCTCCGTGGACGCCGTGGCTCCGGTCAATTCCGACGCGGTCCTGATCGCCTTTGCTTGCACGCCCCTCCCTCAGCGGTGTCGCCGTGCGCCGCCTAACGGTAACGGCATCGCGTCCGCCCTCCCCTCCTTACAGCCCGAGGGTGTACTGCTCCGGAAACTCGGGCGGCGCGACCGGCTCGGCCAGCGCGTCACCGGGGGATTCGGCTTCCTCGTCCGAGGCGGACGCGGGGTCGTAGCTCCACCCCCGAACGTGGTACTTCCGACAGAGCTTGTCGAAGAACTTCGCCAGCCCTTCACGGTACTTCTCGCCGGCGTTGTGTCCGTGCGCGTAGGTGTTGCGATAGCGCTCGGCGAGGTGCGGAAACTCCTCGGCGATCCATGGCAGGTAGCGCTTGCGCGCGGCCGACTGGAGGCGGAGCGCGCACGAGTTCACGTGGGTCGCGCCAGCGGCTGCGACGCGCTTCACCAGCTCCTCGAGCTGCGACGGGTTGTCGGTGATACCGGGCATCACCGGCATCACGTTGACGCCGATGTCGATTCCCGCCTCGCGGACTCGCGCCAGCGCGCGGATGCGCGACTCGGGTGTCGGCGCCCTCGGCTCGATGCGCCGCGCGAGCTCGCGATCGATGGTGGTGATGGTAAGGTGGATCGAGAGGCGCGAGTGCCGGTTGATCCGTGAGAGGACGTCGATGTCCCGGGTGACCAGCGGGCTCTTGGTGATGATCGTGACCGAGAGATCGGGATGCTCGGCCAGCGTCTCGAGAATCCCGCGCGTCACCCTGAACCGGCGCTCGGCCGGCTGATAGGGGTCGGTCGCGGTGCCGATGACGATCGTGTCGCCCTGGATCAGCGCGCGATGCCGCTCGCTCCCATAGCGCAGCGTCTTGCGCAGGACCTTCGGCGCGTTTTCCTTGACGAAGATGTGGCGCTCGAAGGCGAGCCACGGTGCCATCGCCGCGAAGTCGCGCGCGAGCTCCTGGTCCATCGCGTCGTTCGCGGCGGCGCGCTCCATCACGTAGCGATGCGCATAGCGCGCGTAGCAGTAGGCGCAGCCGAACGCACAGCCGACGTACGGGTTCACCGACCAGTAGCCCATCCCGGTGACTTCGGGGCCATTCAGAACATTCTTCGCCGGCGCCGAGTGATAGCGGATATCTTTCTGCTCGCCGATCACGCGAAGCGCGCGAACGACGGCAGGGTCGTCCTCCGGGAAGAGCGCAGCCTGGACGAGCGATCGGTTGGGCAGCATGGTTGTTGCACGCAGAGAGACTGGCAGGCTACCGAATATATACCGAAGTCCGCCCGCGCGCACGGTCCTGATGGGAGGGCGCGAGTGCGTGGCGGCCCACCCCCACGAATGGGAGGAGATTCATGCGAGGAAAACTCGCGATGGTGATGGCTGCGGGCGCACTGGGAGCCTGCGCGAGCGCAGGCGGTTTCCCGAAGTCGCTGCCGATGGAGTCGTCCAATACCATCGCGCAGGCGACGCAGGCGATCTCGGATGCGCAGGCGGCGGGTGCGGATTCGCTGGCGAGCGAGGCGCTCTCGAACGCCAAGATGCATCTCGACCAGGCGCAGAAGGAGCAGATCTCCCGGCGTCCCGACGAAGCGACGCTTCACGCCCGCGAGGCGCTGGCCGATGCGCGGCTCGCGCGCACGACCGCGATGCGCATGAAGGCCGAGCACGAGCAGTCGGCGGCGCAGGCGGCGCTGAGCTCACTGCCACCGAACGGAGGCTCGCGATGACCCGCCCCTATCTCCTGCGCAGCGCCACGATCGCGCTCGCCGGCCTCGCGTTAGGCGCGTGCGCCAGCGCCAAGAAGCCGGGCTATCTGACCCAGGCCGAGGGGATCTATTCGGCGCTGGCCGCACGCGGCGGCAACGAGACGGTCGAAGCCGAGATGATCAAGACGCGGCAGGCCCTCGACTCGGCGCAGATGGCGCTGGCGCAGAACCGGAGCCAGAAGTACGTCGACGGCGTCGCCTACGTGGCGCTGCGCGCGGCGCAGACGGCGGAAGCCGAAGAGGCGCGGCGGATGGCGATGAAGGCGACCGACAGCCTGAAGACGGCGCGGCTCAACAAGCTACTCTCGCTCACCGAAGCGCAGCGCAGCGCGCTCGCGCAGCAGCAGCAGCTGTCGCAGTCGGAGATCGCCGCGCTCCACGTCCAGAACGCGGCGGCCGAGCAGCGGGCGGACTCGCTGCGCCGCGTCGCCGAGGAGGCGAACGCGAAGCTCAACGACGCGCTGACGCAGCTCCGGTCGCTCGTCGCCGAGATCACCAACATCAAGGAGACGTCGCGCGGGCTCGTCATCAGCCTGAGCGACATCCTCTTCGACGTGAACCAGGCGACGCTCAAGCCGGGTGCGGCGAACAACGTCCAGAAGATCGCCGCGATCCTCAACCAGTACCCGAACTACAACATCTCGGTCGAAGGGCACACCGACTCGCAGGGCAGCGACGCATACAACCAGTCGCTGTCGGAGCGTCGAGCGGCGGCAGTGCTGCAGCAGCTCGTGGCCGGCGGCGTCGCGGCCAGCCGGATATCGTCGAAGGGATTCGGCGAGTCGCAGCCGGTCGCGTCGAACGACACGCCCGCTGGTCGCCAGCAGAACCGACGCGTCGAAGTCGTAGTGCTCGGGGCCGGCAAGGTCGCGGACGCGCTGCAGAACGGCGGGACTGCGCCGGCCACCGCGGATACGACGAAGTCGCCACCGCCGCGTTGAGCGGGGAAGCCGAATGACACAGCTGCCAGACCTCGACATCCAGCGGGCGCTCGGGAAGCTGCCGGGGTGGGTCCGGCGCGGGAACACGCTGGTGAAGAGCTACAAGTTCAGGACGTTCCGCGCGGGGATCGACTTCGTGAACCGAGCGGCGGCGGTGGCGGACCGGATGGACCATCATCCGGACATCGACATCCGCTACACCAAGATCACCTGCACGCTGAGCACGCACGACGCGGGCGGTATCACGCAGAAGGACCTGGCGCTGGCGGCCGAGCTCGAGGGACTGTCGAACGACGCACTGCCCTGAGCCGGGTGGAAAAAGCGAAGGCCCGGACCGCCTGACGGCGGTCCGGGCCTTCGTCGTACCGGCTGATGCTCAGGTCGACTTGCGCAGCGTGATCGAGCCGTTGACGGTGGTCGCGCGCAGCTCGCGGCCGCCGTTGCCGATCTTGCCGCTGAGGTGCCGCGGGCTCACCCGGCCGCTCATCGTCATCGGGAAGTCGGTCTCGAAGCTGCCGTTGACGGTGCGGAGCTCGACGTCGGCGTTGAGCGACGCCGGCATCTCGAGCGTGATCGAGCCATTGACGGTCGAGTAGCGCAGGTCGCCGCTGCCTAACGTGCGCATGCTGGCGCGGACATCGCCGTTGACGCTGCTGACCGAGACCGGGCCGCCGCTCGAGGTGGCGCGGACCTCGCCGTTCACCGACGAGGCGCCGACTTCGGCGGTCGCGCCGGCGACCTCGACATCGCCGTTGACGCTGCCGGCGCGAACGTTGACACCGGCCGGGAGCGAGACGGTGAACTCGACCTCGACGTTGCGTCCGCGACGGTTGCCGTTGTCATCGCTGTTGTGCGAATGATAACCGTCCTCGTCGCAGTCGGAGTTGTCGCCCCAGAGCGCGCAGACGAGCATCCCGCCGTTGGCCAGTGGCTTGGTGACGAAGCGGACCTCCCGGACGTCGCCACCGTTTTCGGCGCGCTTGATCGCGCTGATGTCGGCGGTGCGGCCGGACGCGGCCTTGACCGTGATCGGGCCGTTCAGGTTGCGGACGATGAGCCACGCCCCCGCCGGGACGGTCCCGTTCCAGTTGAAGCGGGTGCCGTTGTCGGCGACGCCGGGCTGCTGGGCGGCGGCCGTCGAGGCGAACAGCGCGAAGGCAGCGGGGAGCGCGAGGGCGAGCGGTGAGCGCGTCATTTTCAATCTCCGGGGGTTGCGTCAGGGGGTGTGCGGCCGCTCAGGGCGTGCCGGTCTTCTCGATGGTGATGTCGCCGCTGAAAGTCTCGGCGGTGATGCGCGTCCCGCCCTTGCCGAACGTGAACTCGAGGCGCTTCGGATGCTCGCTCATCCCATGTTCGCCCGGCTGCATGGTCATCGGGAAGTCACTCTCGACCGAGCCGCTGAAGGTCTCGACGCGAACGCTGCCACCCGATGACGCCGGAATGCGGAGGCGGATGTCACCCGACTGCGAATGGAACTCGTAGCGGCCGGATGGGTCGAGCGTGCCGTCGTACGTGAGCTCACCGCTCACGGATTCGCTGCGGAGCGAGGACAGGTTGGCGCCCTCGATCGACATCTCGCCGCTGACGGTTTCCAGCTCGAGCGTCCCGCTGATCGTCCCGATCGTGACGTCACCGCTGACGGCGTTGATGCGCGACTGTCCGGAGAGCCGATCGGCCTTGATGTCGCCGGACACGCTCTCGAGCTCGATGCTGCCCTTGGCGTCGCTGATGTCGACGTCGCCGCTCACCGCCCCGGCCTCGATCTCCCCGTTGACGCCCTTGGCGGTGATGTCGCCGGACACGCTCTTCAGCTCGAGGCGGACGCCGACGGGGACTGTGACCTCATACCTCGTGTCGCCCATGCGTCCCCGCTGCGAGCGGACGTCGAGCGAGACGCGCGACGCGCTCGAGGAGAACTCGAGGATACCGCGCTCGCTGTACGCGTGGATGCGCACCTGGTTGCCGGTGCCGGCGTTGACGATGATCTCGCCGGACACGAGTTGGAGGTCGACGGTTCCATCCTTCGAGATGGTGACTGTCGTGTCGAGCTTCGAAGTCGCCCTGGCCTCGTCGCGATCGTCACGATCGTCCTGGGCCCGGGCGGGTGCGGCGATCGCGGCCGCGGCGGCCTGCAGCACCGCCAGTGCGAGGAGAGTGCGTGCGAATTTCATGTGCGTGTCCTCTAGGAACGTGCGGGGAGCATCGCCGTCGTGCGGAGAAGCTCCACCTTCTTGTCGAGTACATCATTGAGCCGTCCATGGAGGAAGCGGCTCGCGGGATCCGCGGCCAGCGCCGAGCGTGCCTGCGCGATCGCGGTGTCGATCACGGCGAGGCTGCGTTCGATCGCCGCGACGGTCTTCGGGTCGAGCTCACCGCGCCGCCGCTCGATGACAGCGTGCAGCCTGGTGATCTCCTGGTCATAGACGGCGGCCGCGCTCTCGCGGCGCGCGTCGTTGCGAACGGCCTGCACCATCTGCTTGCCGCCGCGCTCGGACGAGACGTTCGTCGGGCGCTTCACCGCACTGACCACCGGCGCGCTGCCCTCGCCGGTCGATGCGCCCGACGCCTCGGACGAGCCGGCGGTGGAAGCGACCTGCGGTGGAGTCGTGACGATCACGGGACCGGTACCGGTCGGTGACGGCTGATCGGTGTCGGCCGAGGCCACGGCCGGGCCCAGCGGAGCCGTGCTGCGCCGGGCGAGCTGCCAGGTGATGCCGGCCGTGGTGACGACGAGCACCACCGCCGCCGCGAGGCCGCGCACAGAGGTGAACGAGTGCCGGCTGCCTAACGCGACGACCGGCGTCCCGATGCGCGACTCGATGCCGCTCCAGAGATCGCGCGACGGCTCGATCGGGCCGAGCGCTCCCGCCTCGGCGACGATTGCCTTCAGATCCTCGATGATCGGGCGGCAGTGGACGCACTCCTCGACGTGATGCTCGAACGCGATGCGTTCGTCGCCGGTGAGGTCGCCTTCCATGTAATCCGGAAGCCGCGCTTCGATCTGCTCGCAAGTCATGGTGGTCATCGGTTCAGTGCCTCCCGCAACAGCATCCGGGCGCGGTGCAGCTGCGACTTCGTCGCGCCCGTGGTCACGCCGGTCTGCTCGGCGATCTCTTCGTGGGTATAGCCTTCGACGTCGTGCAGGACGAAGACTCTTCGTGCGCCGGGCGGCAGCGTCGCGATCGCCGCCTCGAGGTCGAGCCGCGTGCCGGGGACGGGAAGTCCCTGCTGCGCGAACGACTCATCCTCGCCGTCCATCTCCTCGTGCCGGGCCCGGTGCCGGCCCTGCTGCTTCCGCGCATTCAACACGACGTTCACCGCCAGCCGGTGCAGCCAGGTCGAGAAGCTCGAGTCGCCGCGAAACTGTCCGAGCTTGCTCCACGCCCTGACGAAGACGTCCTGCGTCAGCTCCTCGGCCGCCGATCGGTCGGCGACCATCCGGACACAGAGGGCGAAGACGCGCCCCGAGTTGGCCCGGTAGAGTCGCTCGAAGGCATCGCGATCGCCGGTCGCCGCGAGGGCAACGTCGGATTCGAGCGCCGGTCGAGCTGCGGTGTCGGTGTGAAAGAGTGCCAGGGTCGCCATTCGGTCGTGGTTCCGTCGTTCACGGACTCAGATACCGCGACCGCCTCGAAGGTTTGAAAGCCGGGTCAAGGTTGTGGCGAGGCGGCTTTCCGGCACAAGCGGCAGGGGGCCCGGACGGGTGTCAGCGCCCGGGGACGAGGACGACCAGCGCGCGCAGGGTTGCCTCGCGGCCGGTGCGCGGCGCGGCCGTCGCGGCGAGTCGGGCCATGGCGTCGACCATCGCGCGATCCTCGTCCCTGGTGCCGTCTGTCCGGGCCGTGATCTCGCGGAGCTCCTTCTCGCGCGATGCGCCAAGCGGGCGTGCGGCAAAGGCGAGGGCGCGCCGGGCGGCCGTCGCCGCGAGCGCCCGCGACGACGCTGGCGCCGACGCGAGCCGCCCGACCGCGGCGAGGGCGCGACGCCGGCCGCGAACGAGGGCGAGGTCATCGACACCCGCCAGCGCGGCGGCGCGGCGCGAGTCCATCCAGGCCGCGATCTCGGCAAGCGCGCGATCGATCGCGGTGAGCGCCGCCTCACGATCGGCGGTGTCCTCGAGCGGCGCGGCACCGCCGACGAGTGTGACCGCGCGCTCGATCAGCGCCGGGTCGTCACCAGTCGCGCCGCTCAACGACGCGATGAGGCGCGGTTCGTCGTCGCCGACGACGGCGAGCCAGCCCGGCGCATTGCTCGATGCGACGGCGACGGCTGGACGCCGGTCGCCGCCGCGATTGTCCGCCTCCACCGGCACGCGCCATCGTTCCAGCAGGCGGCGCGCGGCTTCGGCGGCGTCCGGGATGCCGGACCGCTGCGACGCGCGGCCGGCGCCGGCATCGAGCGCGACCCCGAGCTCCGGCATGACGAAGCCTAACGTTGCGCGGGCCGCGGCGAGCTTGGCCGAGAGCGTGCGTCGAATGTCGAGAATCGCCGCGGCGCCGGGGGGCGGTTCCATCGCATAGACGTGGACGACGTCGTGGGGCGATCCCGGGCGAACGATCCGGCCGACACGCTGCTCGAGCCGGGCAGGGGTCCACGGAAGATCGAGGTGGACGAGGACGGACGCGCGCTGGAGGTCGAGCCCTTCGCTGGCGAGATCGGTGACGAGCAGCGTGTCAATGTCGAACGCGCGTGCCCGAACCGCGGGGGCACCCGGGGTGAAGCTGCCTAACGCTTCGGCGCGCGAGATCGCGCCGCTGGCGACGCGACCTCGCTCGGCGGTGAGCGCGCAGACGCCGGCGAGGTGGCGGAGCTCGCGCCAGTAGGAGCCGATCGTGCCGGCGAACTGGCTGAAGGCGATCACTCGCTCGCGCCCGTGCGCTGCCCGGACGTCGGCGAGGGCCCGCGCGCGGCGCAGGTCGAGCGAGTGGTCCGCCACCGCCGCGCGACGCAGCGCGCGCAGCCCGTCAATGTGCGCCGCGATGGCCGCGCGGAGCGTGGTCGTTGCCGGCGGGGCTCCGGCGGACGCGAACAGCGCGGTCATCACGACCTGCTGCGCGTCGTCGTCGGTCGTCCACGCCGCGAGCTCGGCGCGCGTCGGGTAGTGCCCCGCGTCGAGCGTCGATGCGAGCGCGTGCGCCGCGGCGAGCCTGCGCCGGATTGCGGCGAGCAGCGCGCCCTGGCTCGACGACCACTGGCGGAGGAGGGAGATCGCCAGCAACGCGCTGGCGATCCCCGCGTCAGCCGCGGGGACGGCCGGCGGAAGCGCCATGATCGCAGTTACGGTGTCGTCCGAAGCGGGGGCGCAGACGAGAGGGATCGGTCCCCGAATCGCGGGAAGGCTCGCGGCGGCGCCGAGCACTTCTCGCCCGCGCCTGACGACGCAGCGGGCGAGCGCGGCATCGTCGAGCGAGGCGGAGGCGCTTCCGCAGAACAACGCCAGCAGCGCCAGCAGATCGTCGCGCTTGTTGTGAATTGGCGTCGCCGTCAACAGCAGCGCGGGAACGTTGGCGACCAGTGAGGCGAGAGTGCCGTAACGTTTCGCCGCCGGGTTGCGCGCGTGATGCGCTTCGTCGACGATGACGAAGTCATGGCCCGAGCAGGGCGACGGGCCGCGACTCAGCGATTCGAACGACGCGAACGTCATCGCCCGGCCCACGCGTGACGCGGCGTCGCGCCACCGGTCGCGAAGCGCCGCGGGTGCGACGACCAGCGGCGCGCCATAGTCGGCCGCAACCGCCAGCGCGACGAAGGTCTTCCCGGTGCCGACGTCGTCAGCGAGGAGGGCGCCGCCGAACTCCTCGATCGCCGCCCGCAGCCGGCCGACGGCTTCACGCTGGTGCGGCCAGAGCGAGATGTCGCCAACGCTTTCAGGTGCGGCTGCACGCGGGCCGAGTATCAGCTCGGCCATCATCCCGCGCACCTCGTCGAGTGGAGCGTGACGGGGTGCGACCATCACCGGTTCGCCCACTCGACGAGCGGGGCGATGTCGATCCACCTGACTCGAAAGGCGGCGACGGTCCGCTCGAGCAGCTCAGGCGAGGATGGAGGCTGGCCGTCAACCGCCTCCCTGCCTAACGGCGCGAGGATGCCGCGCGCCCGGTCCCACTGCTGGGGAACCGGAAGCATCGCCATGGTCCAGCCGAGATAGCGGTGGTAGCCGCCGCGCGCCGGCTCGGCGACGAGCGAGAGCCAGGCCGCGGCAAGCGGCGAATTGAGCAGCGCGACGAGTGCGAACGCGTCGTCGGTCGTCGGGCAGCGCACCACGTAACAGCTGTTGAGCGGGACGGTCGGGTCGCCTGGCGGGAGGTACGCTGCGCGAAGCGTCCGGCCAACGTCGGCCCAGACGACGCGAGGCAGGTCGGTCCGAGCGCTTTCGACGCGGAACAGCGACCACCATGGATGCGCGCCGCGAAGATCCGACCGGCTCGCGAGCGCCCGGCGATAGGGCGCGAGATGTCGCATCACTCCGGCTGACAGCACGCGCAGCACCGAGCCGTCGCCGGCATGCGTCCACACCAGGCGTTCCGCCGGCGCGCTCGTCCAGGGCGTCAGTGTCTCGCCGCGCACCAATGGCCGGAGCCAGCGCTCGTCGATGCCGGCCTCTTCGCCGGCGATCACAAATGCCTCGTTGAGTCCGCACTTCACGCCGAGCAAGGGGCGGCCGGCGACGCTCCTGGCCAGCGTATCGGCGCCGCGGCGCAGTCGGTCGAAGCCGCGCCGCGCTTCGGGCGGCGCCAGTACCCACGGGCTGCCCGGCGTGTCGTCGAAGGCGAGTCGCGACCGGTCGGTGGTCCAGCGCAGCAGCGTGTCCCGACGTCGATGGACGCAGGTGACCGAATCAGTCGTCGCACCCTTCACCGCGACGAGCAATGACGGATAGACCGCGGCATCGAACGCGGCGTTCGACTCGGCAAGATCCTCGATCAGCAGCGGTGGGGCGTGCTCGGCGAGGTAGCGACGCACGCCGCCGCCGGCGAGCGAGCGCCAGAGCTTCGACGGAAGGAGTATCGCCAGCGTTCCGCCGTCGACGAGAAGCTCGACGCTGCGCTCGACGAAGAGCGCGGACAGGTCGACCTGCGCCGCGAAGCCGTGGCCGGCGCCGGCGCCTGACGCGCCGGGCTCCCAGGCAGCGCGGCGGAAGACGGAAAAATTGTCACGCAGGCGCGCCCGCGATCGCGGCGGAATGTTGTGAAGCCTGACCCAGGGCGGGTTCGCGACTACCACGTCGAAGCCCCCGACCGCGGCAGCATCGGGAAAGCAGGCTCGATAGGAGAACGGCAGCGATCCACCGTGGGCGAGCTCACTGCGCTCGGCGCGGAGGGCGCGCAGTGCGGCGCGAAGTGCCTCACGTTCGCGGTCGCCACCGGTTCGGTGCGCGCCCAGCCTCTCGCCAAACAGGTCGCGCTGGCGACGCGAGCAGAGCAACTCGCGCCGGGCCGCCGTCAGGCGAACCGTCTCGCGGTCGAGCGCGGCCAGCGCCGCGTCACGCTCGCCGCGATCCAGTGCGCGGCCGAGCGCCTTCTTGCGGTTTCCGGTGGCGCGCGCGTAGCGCGCCCGCAGCGCAGCGAGCACACGACCGGATGCCCGATCGGACGACGACGTTTCGCCGAATCCGCTGCCGGCGAGCGAATCGCCGACGCGGATGTTGTGATCGAGGTTGGGGAGGGTCGGCACGCGCTCGCCGGGTGCGACTTCCGTCTCGATGACCGTCGAGAGCCACAGCCGCAGCTCGCAGAGCCAGACCGCGGTCGGGTTCGCGTCGACACCGAAGATCGACCGGGCGAGCGTCTCGCGCCTGACGGTCCCGACGTCGCGACGATCACCGCAGAGCGCGCGCAGCTCGGCGATGCGCTCGAGTGCGTGAACGAGAAAGGCGCCCGAGCCGCAGGCGGGATCGAGGACGCGCAGGCTGTCGAGCCGCGCCGCCGCGGCGACCGCGGCCGTCGCCGACGGGTGCTCACCGGCGAGCAGGCGTGACGTGTCCGTGGTGGGAAGACTGGTGCAGAGATGGCGGGCGAGCGCTTCGTTGGTCACGTCTTCGACCAGTGAGTGCGGCGTATAGAATGCGCCGGTCGCGCGCCGCGTGTCGCTCGCCATCAACGACTCGAAGGCGCGGCCGAGCATCTCCGGATCGATCGCCGCTTCTGACCATGTGGCGCGATCCTCCCGGGCGGTCAGGCGGTAGCGCGCGAGGATTCCGTCGAACAGCGGCGCGAGGGCGTCGTCGGGGAAGCGTGCGCTGCGCCAGCGCTTCTCGAGCACCGTGCGCGTGAACAATCCCCCATTGAGATAGGGCACGCGCCCGAAGGCGCGTGCGAGCGGCGCACGATCGGCCACTCGCGTGTTGAGCGTTCCGAAGAAGAGCGGCTCGAGCAATCGGCGATGCACCGCGCCGCCGCTGGTCGTCGCCGACGCGTGCACGCGGGCGAGAAATGCCCGGTCGTCATCGAGCCAACCCTTCGCTTCGAGGAAGGCGAGAAAGAGCAGCCGCGATACAGTGAACAGCGCGAGCGTGCGCCGGTCCTCGCGCGGGATCGCGCCTGGCAGCGAGGTCGCCGCGTTCTCGACGCCGCTCTCGAGCTCGCGATAGAACTTCCTGCTCAGCGCGTCGCGGCCGAGGATCTCGAGCCAGCGCGCGTGGGTGAGCAGATCGTCGGGGCCGGCGGCGGCGGCGAGGGCGCAGAGCGTCTCGGCGTCGCTGTCGACGAGGTTGGCGCGGCGCGTCGAGAGGGCGGCGACGCGCGGCGGAACGCTCGCCGGTGACCAGGTGGCGATGATCCGCTCGTTCGCCGGCGCGTCCTCGGCGATCGCGAGCCAGCGCAGCTGCGGCGTGCGGCTGGCGAGTCGTGCGGCGACACGGAGCACGGTGTCGCGAGTGCCCGAGCCGCGTTCGCAGCGAAGGAGGAGCGCGCGGAGCGCGCCCGGACCAGGACTGACGCGGGCGTCGAGCAGGGCGGGGAGGCCGAGCGCATCGCGCGCCGACGGCGCGAGCGTCGATGGAGCGCCGCTGCATCCTGCCAGCGCGGCAATTGCGACGAGGGCATCGAACCCGGGTGGCGCGGCGAGCGCGGCCGCCGCGGAGCGCATGGTGAGCACGCCACATGGTCGCGGCACGGTGCTCGACGACAGTCACCGGTCGCTCGCAGGCGGCGTCATAAACGCGCGCGCGGCCGGTTGACACCGACTTTGTGTCCGGTCATCGTGCAGCGATGACACAGGCAACGTCGGGACAGATCGCAATCCGTGGCGACGCGGGGGCGGATCAGCAGCGCGTGCTCACCGCCGACGCGCTGGAATTCGTCGCGATGCTCCATCGCCAGTTCCACGCGACTCGCGACACGCTCCTCCGCGCGCGGGTCGCCCGCCAGGAAATTCTCGACGCCGGCGTACGTCCCGACTTCCTCGTCGAGACGCGCGCGGTGCGCGAGGGCAAGTGGACGGTCGCGCCCGCGCCGGCGGACCTCGACGACCGCCGGGTCGAGATCACCGGCCCGGTCGAGCGGAAGATGATGATCAACGCGCTCAACTCGGGCGCGAAGGTGTTCATGGCCGACTTCGAGGACGCGCTCTCGCCGACGTGGGAGAACGTCGTCAGCGGCCAGGCGAACTGCATCGACGCGATCCGGCGGACGATCGAACTCACCACTCCCGAAGGGAAGCGTTACACGTTAGGCAGCGCGCCGGCGACGCTCGTCATCCGGCCCCGCGGCTGGCACCTGCTCGAGCGCCACCTGACCATCGACGGGACACCGGTGCCGGCGAGCCTGTTCGACTTCGGGCTCTACTTCTTCCATAACGCGCGCGAGCTGATCGTCCGCGGCTCGGGGCCGTACTTCTACCTGCCCAAGCTCGAGAGCCACCTCGAGGCCCGGCTCTGGAACGACGTCTTCGTCGCCGCCCAGGACGCGTTAGGCATCCCCCGCGGGACGATCCGGGCGACGGTGCTGATCGAGACGATCCTCGCCGCCTTCGAGATGGAGGAGATCCTCTACGAGCTGCGCGAGCACGCGGCCGGGTTGAACGCGGGGCGGTGGGACTACCTGTTCAGCGCGATCAAGAAGTTCGGCCTGACCGCGCCGATCTTCCCCGACCGCGCCCGCCTGACGATGACCGTCCCGTTCATGCGCGGCTACACCGAGCTGCTGGTGAAGACCTGCCACAGGCGCGGCGCACACGCGATCGGCGGGATGGCGGCGTTCATCCCGAGCCGCCGCGACGCGGCGGTCAACGAGACGGCGCTGCAGAAGGTGCGTGAGGACAAGCTCCGCGAATCGCGCGACGGGTTCGACGGAACCTGGGTCGCGCACCCCGACCTCGTTCCCGTTGCCCGCGCCGTCTTCGACGACGTGCTCGGCGCGCGGCCGAACCAGAAGGAGCGGATGCGGAGCGAGGTCGACGTCCACCCGTCGCAGCTCACCGACTTCGTCGTCCCCGACAGCGTGGTGACGGAAGCCGGCGTGCGCGCCAACATCGACGTCGCGCTGCAGTACATCGAGGCCTGGCTGCGCGGCTCGGGGGCGGTCGCGATCCACAACCTGATGGAGGATGCGGCCACCGCCGAGATCTCGCGGTCGCAGCTCTGGCAGTGGGTGCGACGCGAGGCGCGGCTGGCCGACGGCTCGTCGCTGAGCGCAGCGCGCTACTCGGCGATGCGCGACGAGGTGCTGGCCGCCCTCGCCGCCGAGCGCGGGACCGAAGTCTCGCGGCTGACCGACGCCGCCGAGCTGCTCGACCGGCTCGTCCTCGACGAGGAGATCAGCGATTTCCTGACCGTCCCCGGCTACGAACTGCTCGAGCGCGCCTAACGCGCGCTGCGGTAGTCACGTCCCTTCCAGCTGACGCGTCGCCCGCGCACGATCGCGCCGGCGAAGATCCAGAGCAGCACCGCCGCGCCGAGCGGAAAGGCGAGCGCGTAGAGCGGCGACCGCCCGGCGCGGAGGTAGACGGCGGCCCACCCGATCAGCGTCGCCGCCAGCGTCGCGACCAGCCAGGACAGCACGGGCGCCGACAGCGCGGCGCCGAGCAGCGCCGCGACGAGGAGCGCGACCGGAAAGAGCTGCGCCAGCGGGAACGCCGTCAGGCCTAACGGGAAGAGCCAGCGCAGCGCCGGCATCGGCGGCAGCGCGTCGATCCCGCCGGCGAAGACGTTCTTCCCCCAGCCGCGGACGATCTCGCCGAGCGAGGTGTACATGCGCGTCGACAGCTGGGCCGTGCCGAGGACGAGCGCCGTCCGGTGGCCGTCGCTGAACAGTCGCTGGGCGAGCATCAGGTCCTCGGCGACCTTGTCGCGGACCGCGCCGTGACCGCCGACGGCGTCGTAGGCGGCGCGGGTGATGGCGATGCACTGGCCGTTGGCGATCTTGTCCCACGTCCGGCGCGAGCGGTTGACCGTCTCGGTCCCGCCGTACCGCATCGCCAGGAGCGCGAAGACCTGCGTCTGGAGCAGCGTCTCCCAGAACGAGCCCATCTCCTGCCTTCCGGCGACGGTCACCATCGCGGCGCCGCGCGATCGCATCGCGTTGACGGTGCGGGTGATCAGGTCGGGAGCGTGAACGGTGTCGGCATCGATGAAGCAGAGGATCTCGCCGCGCGCCGCGCGGGCGCCGGTCGCCGCTGCCCACGGCTTGCCGAACCACCCCGGCGGCAGGTCGGGCGCGGGGATCACGCGAAGACGCGGGTCGCGTCTGGCGATCGCGCCGGCGATGGCGGCGGTGTCGTCGCGCGAGTGGTCGTCGACGACGATCACCTCGAGCCGCGGATAGGTCGTGCCGAGCACCGAGCTGGCGCAGCGCGCGATGTTCGCCGCTTCGTCGCGGGCGGGCACGATCACCGAGACCAGCGGGGGATCGTCGGGGGCGGCGGCGCTCTCCTCGTCGAGCGAGCGCGAGTCGGCGGCGCGCCAGGCCGTCACGAGCGGGGCGACGATCCAGGGAAGCGCGAGGGCCAGCCCGACCGCGACGTCGTGAGGCCTAACGGTCACCGGCGGCGTCCCGCCGCGCCCGGCCGAGCACCGTCGCGACCGCGAGATCGCCGGTGACGTTGCCGGTCGTCCGGAACATGTCGGGAATCGTGTCGACGCCGAGCAGGACGCCGATCCCCTCGACCGGGACGCGTGCCGCGGCGAGCACCGGCACGAGGACGAGGATCGACCCGCCCGGGATCGCCGGGATGCTGAAGGTCGTCAGCGCGATCGTGATCGCGATCGTCGCCAGCTGCACCGCGCCGAGCTCGACGCCGAAGAGGTGGGCGACGAAGATCACGCTCACCGTCTGCGCGACCGCGCTTCCGGCGCGGAACGTGGCCGTCGCGAGCGGGAGGAAGAAGCCGGTGATCGCCGGGGGGAGCCCGAGCCGGTCGCGCGCGGTCTCGATCATCACCGGGAGCGCGGCCATCGACGAGCGCGAGCCGAAGGCGACGGCCTGCGCGGGAAGGCAGGCGCGCGCGAAGCGCGGGAGCGACACCCGTCCGCCGACCGCGGCCAGCGGATAGAGCACGAGCGCCGCGAAGGCGACAGTGAGCACGACCGCGACGGCGATGTACGAGAGCAGCGCGCCGGCCGCCGAGCCCCCGACGCGGATTGCCAGCGGGATCGCCAGCGCGAACACGCCTAACGGCGCGAGGGCGAGGATCCACCGGACGAGCACGATCATCGCCTCGTTCACCCCCTCGAAGAAGCGGATCACCACCGCGCCGCGCTCGGGGGCGATCCGGCCGAGCGCGATCCCCGACGCGAGCGCGAACACGATCAGGGGCAGGATCGCGCCGTCGCTCGCCGCCTTGAACGGGTTCGCCGGCACGAGGTCGACGATCCATTGGCCGATCGTCGGCAGCGCGGGGGGAGCGCCGGGCGTGACGCTGGTTGCCGACGCGCGGAGCGCCGCGGTGGCGGCGGGATCGATCGGGACGAGCGCGAACAACGGGGGCGCGAGGAGCGCGGCGAAGATGGCTCCGGCGACGAGCACGCAGAGGAAGAGCACCAGCGCCCGGATCCCGACGCTGCCGACGGTCCGCGGATCGGGGGCGGTGGCGACTGCGACGATGAGGCTCGCGACGACGAGCGGAATCACCGTCATCCGGATCGCCGCCACGAAGAGCGCACCGACGGGCTCCGCGATCGCCAGTGCCAGGGCGGTGACGCGTGGGCCGAGGTGAGCGACGAGAAGTCCGAGGGCGAATCCGGCGACGAGTCCGATCAGGACCTGCGCGGCGAGTGGGAGGCGCGGGCCGCGCGTCGTGGGGGGATGAGACACGCGGCAATTCTGCGCGCGGTGGCGAAGCGCGTCCAGTGCGCGCGATCAGGGAAAAACGAACGAGCGCTCCGGAAATCCGGAGCGCCCGTTGTCACTGCGACGCGTTCAGCGACCGCCGCTTCGTCCGCCGCCAGAGCCACCCGACGAGCCGCCTGACGAGCCGCCTGACGAGCCGCCGGAGGAACCGCCCGACGAGCCGCCGCTGCTCCCGCCGCGCTGCCCGCCGCCCGAGCCGCCGCTGCCCGAGCCGCCGCTGCCGGAGCCGCCGCTACCACCCGAGGATCCGCTTCCACCCTTCGAGCCGCCCATCCCGCCGCCCGAGGATCCGCTT
>Ga0070658_10001248_pt1 | contig 21800 bp, 20 predicted proteins | sample KBSC13metaG_FD_64664 | JGI IMG/M metagenome (GOLD analysis project Ga0070658, IMG submission 64664) | Corn rhizosphere microbial communities from Kellogg Biological Station, Michigan, USA - KBS C1-3 metaG | ecosystem: Host-associated > Plants > Roots > Rhizosphere > Soil ...
CGAGCACTACTTCAATGTCGCGAAAGAGGAGCGCCCGACCTACGCATTTACTCCGGACGCTGGCTTTCCATTAGTCTACGCGGAAAAAGGAATCGCCGACCTGGTGTTCGAGAAGGAGTTGCCGACCGGCGACTTCCCGCTGCGTATTGTGAAGGCGGAGGGCGGACGACGGCCGAATATGGTTCCGGACTTTGCCGAGGCGACGCTGCAGGGGACGCCCGAGGCGATCCATGAGGCGGCGGAGACCCTGTCCAAGTTCTGGGACAAAAACGTGAGTTTCCAGGTCTCTCCCTCCGGAATCGTCGTGCAGGCGATCGGCAAATCCGCGCATGGGGCGCGCCCTGCGGGGGGAGACAATGCGGTCTCCCGGCTTGCTCGCGCCCTCGCGACGCTGGACCTGCCAGAGAAGTCCGTCTGGCTGCAATGGGTAAACGAAATGGTCGATATCAATGGCATCGCGCTGGGCATCGCCCACACCGACGATGTCGCCGGACCGCTCACCAGCAACCTCGGCATTCTGGAGACGACCGCGGACAATAAGATCCACGTCACGTTTAACATCCGTTATCCGGTCACCTGGACGCTGGACGAACTGCTGGAAGCGAACCGCTCGATCCGGGAGAAGACCGGCTGGACCCTCGCGCACACCCGCAATCAGCCGCCGCTCCATGTCCCGCTCGATCAGGAGCCGGTCAAAACTCTCCTGCGCGTCTACCAGGAAGAGACCGGCGACACCGAAAGCCAACCGAGAACGATGGGCGGCGGCACCTACGCCCGCGCCACCCCCAACGCTGTCGCCTACGGAGCCGGTTTCCCCTGGAGCAGCGACGGCCCCGCCCACGAACCCGACGAACGCATCGCTATCTCCACCATCCTCGACGCCGCTAAAATCTACGCCCACGCCTTCTACGAACTCGCGAAGTAGTTTCCAGCAGACTCCTCTTTCAAGGAGGTGGGGAAGGAGATATTCTCCTTCCCCATCTAGGTCTTCCTCCGACACAAACAGGTCCTTTGGCTCATGCCGTATAGATCGTTAAATGTTATCATTCCTCTATCTCCGTCCACTATAACCCGAAAGAGGAATGCAAATGCTGAGAGCCCTGACGATCTGTTTTCTCATAACCATTGCCTGTACATGGGGGTGCACCCATGTCTATGCAGATCTGCATAAGGATGATCCGAGGATATACCGTGGAAGCTGTATGTCTCCCTGGTCCAATGTCGAGGGGGACACCTTCCTCTGCGGGGTCTTCGGATTTCTCGTTAGTTGCGTGCTTGGGCCGACCACAGCAATCACCGACAGAGTGTTGGAAAGGCGTCGTATGCAGTTCGACTATCAACTGAAGGCCGCGCAAAACGACGCCCTCACGCTGTTGCGAGCGTCCAGCGTTCCGGCATCGCAACAGAAGTTGGAACTGCTGCGGGCAGCACAGGCTGGACCGGCGACTCCTCCGCAGGAACTGTTACGGGCCGTCCAGACAGAGGACGAGGCATAGTAATCCCTTCCCTATTTGCCGGATCTATACTTGGCGAGGCGTTCGGCGAAAGAGGGATCTTTTTCGTATTTGGTGCCTTTTGTCAGTCGGATCGCGCGCTCCTGAGTCTCTACCGCCTTCGGCGCTTTGCCGTTGATGAAGTACATCGACGCCAGGAAGTCGGCGATCGTGGGGTCCTGGCTTTTGGTGATGACGTCGGCACGCTGAACGGCCTTCAAGATGGCGGCCAGGATGGCGGGCGTGGGCTGAGGATTGTCCGGGGCCACCTCGGCCAGGGCGAGCCGGATGAGATCACCGGTGCTGTTTTTGAAGGCGCCGTCCACCAGTTGGGTGATGTAGGCTGCTGCCGCGTCCTGTCTGTCGGCCAGTTCGAGCATCTGGATTTTGTGCGGAGCCACCTGCGGTTCGATCTCCGGGCTTTTGGCGACGGCGGCATTCATGAGAGAGACGATCTTCATATAGTCGCTCTTCTGAAGGCTGCCCTTCGCGATCACCGGTTGGATCTGGTTCTCCAGGGCGCGCACTTTATGGGCGATGGCCTGTTCCTTGCGGGATTTCGCCGCGGCGGCGGCGATATCCCAATGGCCTGCGACGATCTTCGCGAGGGGATCCGCCATCGCCATCGGCGAGCCGACCCAGGCCACTCTACCCTCTTTGTTGATGATGAACGCGGTCGGGATGCCCGGCTGGGCCGCCGCTTCCATCCACTTCTGCGCCATCGGACCCTTGTGACTATCGACACCGCTCGGGACGGCATCCATCGCGATATGGTAGTCCATCTTTGCGCCCATCTTCGTGACGAAGGGTTCCACAAGCCGCTGATCGTCCTCCCAGATACTGACGCCTAAGAAGGTCACGCCTTTGTATTTTTTTGCCAGTTCTGTCAGGTGAGGGATGGATTCGCGGCAGGGAACGCACCAGGTGGCCCAGAACTCGACCACATAGAGTTTGCCCTTTTCGAATCGCGCGACCGGAGCGCCCTTGACGAATTTCTTGACGGTCAGTTTCGGCGCAGGATCGCCGACGATCAGTCCCCCCGCATGCGCGACTGAACTGAGGAGAGCAATGGCGGCTACAGCAACCACGATGGCCGAAAACTTCTTCAACATCGGGACGTTCCTTTCGAGACCCTTCATGGAGAGAGGGATGATGGGTGACGGTCTATTCAGGCCATGACAGGAGATCTCCTTCCCAACAGACGGCCTGACTCCGCTCTCCCGCTTAAACATCATACGGTTGTTTTCCATTACTCTATCGTTTCAGGCAGACGATTCACTCGGTCGAGACGATATAGACCGCCTGGTGATAGAAGAATTGGATGTGTTTGCCATCCGGTTGCCAGAAGGCGTTCGCGATATCGGACGATGTGGAGGAGGTCTCCGGCACACATCCGATCTCGACAAACTTCCTGTTGTCGGTACGATAAACATAGAGCGCCTCGGTAGGATGGGCGAGATAGGGATAGCGAGGAAACAGCTTGCGCAGCAGCGTGACATAGGGAGGAATGCCGGTTTCACGGACCAGAAGCTCGATACACGAACCCTGTGGATTCGGTAGATTATCGAGGATCTTTGTCCCGGCAGGGAAACTTACGGTGTCCAATCTGGTAGGACGTGTGCCCGTTGGTGCTGCGGACGGAACGGTCATAATGGCAAGGTCGAGAGAGAACGCTTTCTGGCTTGGATCGGCATAGAGCGCTGGGCGATGCGGTTCTTCTGGATAGAAGAACGAATGCTCGGACGCATGCATCCACGCTTGCGCCTCTGGAGAGGAAGCCGGTAAGCGCCGATCCGAGGCAGGTTGGGCGGCGTCGTGTAAGATGACGCCGGTGGGCTTACTGTTCTCGGGATGCGCCAGATCCGGTTTCGGGTAGAGGATCGTAATCCAGTGGCGATTGTCGATCCAGTTCCCTTCGTTCCTAGTTTGACGGCTCTGAAAGAGGTTCCATTCGTGATATCCGGATCCATCCCGACGCGCCGTGACCGGATATTCACCTCCGTCCTTCGGATCTCCGCGAACCCACATTAGCCATTGTCCATCCTGAGACTGCGAATAATTCCAGGGTCCGAGAGGATCGTAGCGGTGTGCATGCTGCATGATCGCGGCTGTCAAACCGTTCAGGGGCGTCCATTTACCGGTGGAGGAATCGAGCGAAGCCACGCTTCCCGTCCAGGGGAAGCGCATGGTTGGGTAGCCGTTGGTACTCGTCGGTACGATCAGTTCGGTGTTCGAGATCCACGAGTAAGAGATGACGTCTCGAACCGCGGCAAGTTTGGTCGCCTGTGCCAGGAGGTTGCGTCCGGGAGCCGTCGGCAGGCACGCGCGTACCACAAGTACGACGCCGATCAGCGCTACTATGACGGCCAGAATGATCTTGGGTTTGTGTCTGTTCATCTACGCTCGCCACGGCGACGGCGGCGATTCTGTCGGCGTCGCCGGGATCGATGCTGGAAGAGCGATCAGGCGTTGGTGGTCATTTTGCCTTTGTCGGCGGCCTGCGCGTTGGAGCGGGCCTCTTCTTTGGCGGCCGCCATCTCGGCGACCGTCTTTGTGTGGAGGCGAGCCATGCCCTGAAAGCCCTCCATAGTCTTTACGCGTGTGCCATCGCTCTCTGCGGCAGCAAGGCGAGCCGCGGCTTCCGGAATGGAGTCGGCGTACTGGGGCAGCCACTTCGACTGCGCGACCAGCATCTCGTCGGTCATCTGCCAGACCTCTTCGGGATCGCAGACCGCGCCGACGAGGGGGTCGTGGAGCATCGCCTGTTTGAGCAGCGTCACATCGCCGTGCACCGCGGCCTCCATGCCCATCTGCTGCACATGCACCGAGACGGAGCAGGTGGCCGCGCAGGCCATCGGCAGATCCCCGACGACCGGGATATTGATGCCGTTGCGATCGACATAGCCGGGTACCTCGATGATGCAGCCGTTGGGGAGGTTGGTGATGATGTTCTCGTTGACGACGTTGAAGTGCCCGCGATAGACGCGGCCCGTCTCCAGCGATTCGATGATGTAGGAGCCGTGCTCTTCGCTGCGCTTCTCCGGCACGAACTTCGGCGGATCCTGCGCCAGCCAGTTGGGGAAGTCGGTTTCGAACCAGTTGCGGCCCTCCGTGCAGACCCGCAGATAGCCGCCTGTCTCGCCGTTGATCCAGCTCGACAGATCGATCCAGTTGTTGATCTGATCCAGGCGCTTGCGATACCAGGGCAGATACTCGCTCAGGTGGCCGTTGCTCTCGGTGCTGTAGTAGCCGAAGCGCTTCAACACATCGATGCGGACCTTCTCGGTGGTCGGATACTGAGGATGGCCCTGGAAAAGCTCCAGAAGACGCGGAATCAGGTCGATACCGCGCCAGACCGCGCGCGTGCACCAGGTCTGATGATTGATCCCGGCAAAGACGAAATCGATGTCGGCGCGCTTCACCTTCTCGTCTTCGCCGATCATCCCTTCGCGCTTCGCCCAGTGCTCCACGCAGGAGGCGATCTGATGCTGCGCGCCCTGCACCCCATGACACAGCCCGACGGTCTTCACGCCGCCGTACTGATTGCAGGCCCAGGTGAGCATCGCCATCGGGTTGGAGTAGTTCAGGAACAGCGCGCCCGGTTTTGCCACCTCGCGAATATCCTTGCAGAAGTCGAGCAGCGCCGCGATGCCGCGCTGCGCGTACATGATGCCGCCCGCACAGATCGTATCGCCGACGCACTGATCGATGCCGTATTTGAGCGGAATATCGATGTCGCCCTGGAAGCCCTCCAGCCCGCCCTGCCGGATCATGCACATCACATAGTCGGCGTCGGCAATGGCGGCGCGGCGGTCGGTCGTCGCCACCACCTTCGCAGGCAGATCGTTGCCCTGAATGTCACGCTCCGCGAGCCGCGAAACCATGTCGAGGTTCTGCTGGCTCAGGTCGGTGAACGCAAACGTGGTATCGGCGAACTCGGGCACGGTCAGCAGGTCGCCCATGAGGCGGCGCGTAAAGCCGATCGAACCGGCTCCGATCATGGCAATCTTGAGAGGCATAACGACACGGTCTCCTTCACGAGAAAATGGAACCGCCTGCATCGGTAATTGGGCGCGAGCGGATACAGGGAAGTATACAAGATCCGAGTCCGTTTTCCCTCTGTCTGTTTCGCCTGCCTAACGATGTTTGCGTCCAAACTTGAAGCGTGCCTTGAGTTGCTGCCAGACGTTGAAGACGATGGGGCAGGTGGCGGTGTTGGCGATCATCATGAGGCTTCGACTACGAAAATCCGCGGCATGAAGGTAGGGGAAATCGCGACAGGCTTGAGGGCGGTCCTCATAGACGGAGCAGCGATTATCTGCGCCCAAAAAGGAACAGGGAGTCGATATGAAATGTTTGGTGCGATCTGGAGCGGTCTGGACATATTGACGGGAGAACTGTTGAGGTGTCATTTTTAGGCGTTGTGCAAGCCGCTGGATATCGTTATCGTCTACAACGATCTGCAGCGTGCGGCAACAGTTGCCGCACGCCAGACAGTCGATCTGCTTCCAAACTTCCTCTGTCGTCTCCTGCGCGATCTTATCGAGTTCCTTATTGGAGAGATTTAGCCGGACCTTCAAAAACTCTCGAAAGGAGTAGTCTTCCGCCTCGTTATGCCGCGAATAGCGCTGGATCAGAGGGATCTCTCGAATAAGTTTCTCTGCCATTTCAAATTTTCTTGACCGTGAAGAGAGCGGGCGGAGTCGAGATGATCTTGATGGGATTGCGGAGGGGACGACCCATCTCGTTCCACTGGACCTCCATCATGTCGCCATCGGCCAGGGTGACGCCGTCGCCGAAACTGAAGGCATCTGCGCCGAAGAAGTGGACATGCAGATCGCCGGCGCGGCGGTGCAGGGGATATTTGAAGTGATGATATTCGAGATTGGTCAGACTGTGCACCATGTTGGCCTCGCCGGTGTTGATGGCGTGAGACCACACCGTGGTATCGCCGCGCTGCACACGCACGGTACCGGTGAGATTTGCGAAGGTCTCGTCCAGAACGATCTCCGGGCCGATGGAACAGGTGCGCAGTTTGGCGGGGGCAAGGTAAAGATAGTTCTTGCGCTCCATCTCATGATCGGAGAACTCGTTCCCCGTGACAAAACCGATGCGGTAGGGTTGTCCGTCCGGGCCGATGAGGTAGATGCCGGCGACCTCCGGCTCCTCGCCGCCATCATCCCCGAACTCCGGCACGTCCAGCGCTTCGCCGTGTGCTCGCAGGATCGAGCCATTGCCCTTGTAGAACCACTCCGGCTGCACTCCGATCGCGCCTTCCGCCGGACGTCCGCCCTCGGCTCCCCACTGATAGATCTTCATACTATCGGTCACCGGCGCAGCGGCTGCGGCTCCTCCACTCTGGTGCATGGCGTCTCGATTGGCGGCGCTCTTCATATGCGTCAGGCCCGTGCCGCTCACATGACAGCGTCCCGCCTCCATCGGATGGTCGGCGGCAGGCAGGAGCTTCCACTCAGATTGCCCACCATAGACGGCATCGTAATCCAGCGTCGTTTGGGAGAGGTCGGCGGTAATCAGTTCCTGAAGAGGTCGTGACGATTGGATCGTCTGATTGGCAGCGTGGAAAAGCGACGGGAAAGTTTGGACGAGACGCAGAAACGGCTCCTCGACGACCGCGAGGCGGCGACCTTCAACGGGATGCTGAAGCTGTACAAGACGCATAAGTAAGGTTCTCTTTCTATGGGGGAATTCATGGGACCGCGACGAAGTCGATGAACCCGTGTTCGACATCGGTCTGGACCAGACGCACGCGAGTCCGGTCACCGACGTCGAGGCCCTCTTCATGGACGACGACGCGGCCTTCGACCGGGGGATGGAGCAGGCGTACGAAGGTGCCTTTGGCCATTGCACCCGTCACGATCGCGTCATAGACCTGGTCGATATGCGTGTGCAGGAGATCGGCTGCGGCCACCTTACGCATCAGACGCTCGATCTTCCGCGATCCGCTCTCCCGCACATTGCACTGGTGGGCGATCGCCGTGAGTTCGTCCGGCGTGTACGGCGAGGGCTGATGGGCCAGGTAGGCTTTGAGGAGGCGCTGGATGATCAGGTCGGTGTAGCGGCGGTTCGGCGCGGTCGAGTGCGTGTAGCTGTAGGCGGCCAATCCGAAGTGGCCGTGGATGTCGGCTTCAGAGCGCACCAGGCTGTAGTCCCCCGGCCCCAGGAGCTTGACGATTGAGAGCGAAAGATCGGCGAAATGCACGGGATCCTTCGCGCGCCGCGCGGCCAGAAACTCCGAAAGCGCGACCGGATCCGCGGTGTCCGGCAGGTGATAGCCGAGACCGTGCGCGAGGGCGACGATGCGCGGCCAGCGTTCCGGAGACTGTACGACCCGTTGCAGGGAAGGCACTCCCGCCTTTAGTAGAAGCGACGCGATGACGGTGTTCGCCGCGATCATCAGGTTTTCGATCAGGCGCTTCGCCGCGTTTTTCTGCTGGAGTCTCAGCTCGATGACCCGGCCATGCTGCACGACCGGATAGGCTTCCACGGTCTCGAAGTCCAACGCCCCGCGTTGGGTGCGCAGAGTCTGCAAGCGCTCCGCGGCCTCCTCCTGAAGCAGAAGTTGGCTCTCCAATCCGGGTACGCTGCCTGGAGCATGGGCGCGGGGTGGCTTCGTCTCCAGCCACTCGCCCACCTCTTCGTAGACCAACTGCGCCCGATTCCGCAAGAGCGCCCGATAGACCGCCTGGTTCACCACTTCGCCGGACCTGTTGACCTCCATCTCCACCACGACCGCGAGGCGATCCCGGTCCTGGAGCAGGGAGGTCAGATCGGTGGAGAGCGGCTCCGGCAGCATCGGAAAGATAGCGACTCCGGCATAGACCGTGGAGGTGTTGTCGAAGGCGTGTCGATCCAGCGCGGAGCCTTTGGAGACATAGGCATCGACATCGGCGATGCCCACCCGCAGCAGGATATTGCCGTTCGGCAGTCGTTCCGCAACCTCGACCTGATCCAGGTCTCGCGACTCCCGGTTGTCGATAGAGGACCAGAGCAGAGAACGCAGATCGCGAACGCCGGAGGTGTGCAGAGGGCGCGTGGGATCCGCCTCGATAGCACGCAGTTCCGACGCCGCCTGTGGGGGCAGCGTCGGAACAAAGCCTTCCTCCCGCATGGCGCGAAAGGCCCGGGCGTGAAGGTCGAACTCGGGATGGGGAGCGGAAGAGTGCATCGTTGAAATCGATTCCGTCTATTTTCTGTGGTAGACGCCGGCGCCGACCGAATAGAGAGTCGCCCGAGCGTCTTTCCCATTCTCCGGCACCAGGGTCAGCAGCGTTTTGTCCGGCGATACCGACCAGCGCATCCGAATGGCGCCATCGTCCCCCTGCGGTGACTCTTCGTTGTCGTAGGTCAGGGTCAGGAAATCGCCCGAAAGGACCCACCGGAGTCCATACATCTTCTTGCCGTTGGTATCGAACTCTCCGGTCCCGTCGGCGTTAAAGATATAGACCGATTGAACCTGTGTCGGAGCGCCGTCTCCGCCCTTGACCTCGTCCGTGATCTCCCAATGTCCCAGGAAGCCCTGTTCATCGGCAGGGGATGGGGGAGCCGTACGAGAGACAACTCCGTGCGCCGGGTTCGCGCCGGCGGTATGATTATCGGCTGTCGGCGGATTGGGAGCCGCCGGCGGCGTGGGAGCGGACGGGGGAACGGACGCGACCGGCGCAGCAGGCGGCAACGGACTGGAGGGCGGCGCTTGCACGACAGGCGGCATCTCGAAACCAAAAACATGCTGCACCCAGACCGGACTCTTCATCGCCACTTTGGTGGCGTAGACTCCGCCGACGAAACCGAGGCCCAAGAGAACGGCCGTGGAAAACAGTAAAAATTTCGTCCGGCTTCGGCCTCTCGGAGGGCGCGAACTTCCGGAGGACGGCATCGTTGAACCAGCCATAAATCATCTCCTCTTGCCATCTTTGCCGGGCCGGAATAGAATAGTGGTCCGGGGTCCGTAGTGAGGCATCACCTTCTCTACGTATCTCAGACGCAAGTGTATTCGCCAACTTAACGAATCGTCATAAATCGCTGTCCGGGCCGCCGCCCCTAAAGGAGCGGGTTACTTCAATGTCAGGCGGATGGCGTCCAGGATGCTCTGGAGATCGGGCAGAACGGCGTACTCCAGATCGGGATGGAAGGGCACGTGCACATCGGCGCGGGCGACAAGTTGCGGGAGGGCGAGCAGCGAGTTGAAACTCGCCTCATGCGACACCATCTCCGTGATCAGACTCTGGCCGAACCCGGTGGTTCGGCTGTCTTCATGCACCACGACCAGCCGACCGGTACGGGCCAGCGAGGCGGCAACCGTGGCATAGTCGCACGGGACGATGCTGCGGAGGTCGATCACCTCGACCTCCGCACCCTCTTCATGCATGATGTCGGCGGCCCTGAGGGCCAGTTCCATGCAGTTGCCCCAGGAGACCAGCGTGACGTCGCCGCCGGGGCGCACGGTTTTGGCGAGGCCGAAGGGCACCGGTGCAAACCCCTCGCTCACGGTCAACCGCTTGCGGAAGATGTGCTTGGGCAGCAGGATCAGGGTTGGGTCGTCGGCATGGATAGCGGTCCACAGGAGGCCCGCAGCGTCTTCCGGGGTGCTTGGAATGACGGTGCGCACGCCGGGGATATGCGCCCACATACCCTCGTTGCTCGCGCTATGCCAGATGCTTCCGCCCGGCAGATACGCGCCGTAAGGGGCCAGAATCACCAGCGGGCACTGCCAATCGCCGCAGGTGCGCCAGCGGAGAGAGGAGGCCTGCGACATCAACTGATTGAGGGCGGGAGGCAGAAAGTCGATAAACTGCATCTCGATGATCGGTCGCCAGCCCGCGCCTGCGAGGCCGATGGCTGCGCCCAGAATGGTCGCTTCCGCCAGCGGCGCATTGAAGACGCGGTCGGGATAGTGCGTCGATAGTCCTTTGGTAAGGCCGAACACGCCCCCTTTCGGGTCCTCGATATCCTCGCCGAAGAGGAGCGTTTGCGGATCTTCAGCTAAGGCGAGTTGCAGGGTGCGGTTGATCGCGGTGACCATCGTGGTTGGCTCGGTCAACGAGAGCGTGAGCGGGCAGACCGGGGTCGGTTTGGCGTAGAGGTGCTCTAAAACCTGGCTGGGATCGGGAGCGGCGGCGGCTTCGGCGCGGCGGTAGTCGGCATCGACCTGTTCGACCAGGGCTGCCAACTCTTGCTGCCAATCTTCAGGCTGAAGCTCGCCGGTCTCGAACAACTGCTGCGCCAGCGTCTCCAGAGGGTCGCGCTCCCGCTCCAGAGCGATCTCCTCACTGCCTCGATAGAGCCGGTGGTCGTCGCTGCTGGTATGCGAACAGAGGCGATCCATCTCGCACCAGAGGACGGTCGGACCCTCGCCGCGCCGCGCTTTGGCGACTGCAGTTTGGCCGGCCCTGTAGAGGGCAAACACATCGCGCGCATCGACCCGTACCAGATTCTCTTCGCCCAGTACTCCCAGTCGGTAGGGCATCATCAGATCGGTCGGCGTGCTGATCCCGTAGCGATTGTCCTCGATGACGAACAGGACCGGCAGCTTCTCCTGAACGGCGAAGGCGACGGCCTCGTAGAACTCGCCCTGGCGTGTGGCGGCGTCTCCGACGGTCGTCAGGACCACCTGATCGGTGCCTTCGAGACGGGCGGCCCAGGCCGCGCCGGTGGCGGGCAGGCATTGGGAGGCGGTCGGAGTGGCGACGGAGAAGATCTTGCGCGCGCGGTCGCTGTAGTGGCCCGGCATCTGTCGGCCGCCGCTGCTGCTCTCCTTGCGGGCGAAGTAGGCCAGCGCCAGCTCGTAGCTCGTCATTCCCTTGGCCAATGCCATCGCGCGATCCCGGTAGTAGGGGAAGAAATAGTCGTCGGGGCGGAGCGCCATAATCAGCGCCGCCAGGGTCTCATGTCCCGTTCCGGAGACCTGAAACCAGCCCTTGCCCTGACGCATCAAAATACCTTCGCGTCGATCCCCCTCACGGGCCAGTGCGATCAATCGGAGCAGAGGCAGCGCAGGCAGCAACGCCTCGTCCGCCACTGTCAATGTATCCATTCGGGAATCCTTCGTGGTCTTTTACCTCCGACCTTCCTCAATAGCTTTTGGGAAAGTCGTGTGCATCTTTCTGCTGTCTATAGCAGCATTGTCTCAACAGTCGGGGCGAAGAACATACATGACTTTTCTATTCGGGAAAGAGGGTGCGCTCTCCTGCCTTACGTACCCACGATTTTACCCCACAATACCGAGTAGACAGGCGAACGATGCTCTCATGGACGCATCAATGCCTCTATTTCGTCGAGTTCGATGGGGACGTGGCCGGTGAGAACCTCCACGCCGGTTTCTGTGACGACGATGGTGTCTTCGACGCGGATATAGAGGCGCTCTTCCGGGATCCACATCTGCGGGTCGATCGAGATGACCAGGCCCGGCTGCAGCGACACATTAAAGTAGGAACCTACATCGTGGACCGCCATGCCTACCGGATGAGAGAGATGTCCGCGAAAAGTCAATGTCCGCTGTGCTGCTTCCTGATAGATCGGTTTGGAGAAGGGGGTGCTCTCGACGATCGGGCGCATCTCGTCTGCGGCTTCGGCGAGCACGTCGAGCGGCAGCGCTCCCGGGCGGATCCGTTTGAGCACCGCTTTGTGGTAGGCGACGATAAAGCCGTAGAGTTCGCGCTGAAGCGGGGAGTAGACGCCGTTGATCGGCCACATGCGTCCGATGTCGTTGGTGTAGTTGCAGACATCCGGGGCGTAGTCCATCAGGACCATGTCGCCATCTGTCAGCACGCTGTCGTTGCGGTTGTAGTGCCCGTGCCATATATTCGCTCCACTCGCGATAATGGCGCAGTAGCCTTCGCGCCGCGCACCATTCTCCCGGTAGAGACGATCCGCGATTGCGCCAAGATGGTACTCTCGTAGGCCGGGGCGCGTCGACTGAATCGCCTCCTTCATGGCCAGAGCGGTCAGTTTGCCGGTCCAGCGCATCACCTCGACCTCGCGCGGGCTCTTGATCACGCGCATGGCGTCCAAGATGGGAGTGAGGTCGAGGATCTTCGTGTTTGGGGCGGAGAGGTGCAGGCGGACCAGAAAACGCATCTCTCGCGCAACATCTCCATCCCATGGGTCTTTGGCAACCAGTCGCGCGAAGTGCTGCAGGACATCCCGGCACTCGACACGTCCCTCCGCAGGGCTGTGCGGTGTGTAGAGCGTCGCAACGTTCCGGATCTTCTCTTCCAACGCCTCCAGGCCGGAGACGGCGTCCAGTCCGGACTGTGCGCGGAGGAGGTCAGGATCGTCTGCAGTCAGAAACTCGCTTTCGCCGCGTTCAGGGCGGTGGGGCAGAAAAAGGGCTGCCGTGCGGGTGGATCCATCAAGCAGCAGATACGCCTGTGGGATCTCCACGCCGCACAGGTAGAAGAACTCGTTCGTCTGGCGAAAAACTTCGAATCCGCGTGGAGGGCCGGCGCCCTGAATCAGAGCAGAGGCGCCAGGACCGATCGCATCGAAGACCGACTCCCTCCGGGCCGCAAACTCTTCCGGCGGAAACCAGGCGGCGACATCGGAGGGGGGAAGTGGCGCGGATGTCATGGGCGAACTTTCTTTTCGGTAAGGGCGGACAGAGGAGCGGTGAGAGCGGTTGCTCTACGCGGGAAAGAGCACCAGTTCTCCTGCCTTGCCGACCCACGATTGCACCCCCGGATATTTGGCGGTCAGGAAGTCAATGAACAGTTGCGGGTCTTCCTGGTTGCCGATAAACATGTCCCAGTGCGCCGCGACCGCGAGGCCGGGGCGCAGTTCGCCTGCCAACTCCGCCGACTCCTGAAACGTCAAGTTGCCTGCACAGTTGCGCAGATAACGTTCGGCGTCGCGACCGTTGATCGGCAGGAACATCACGTCGAAATGCTGCCACTGCGATAGCGTGGAGAGATGGCCCTCGTAAGGGATCGTGTCGCCTGCATGGTAGAGGGTGACGCCGTTGACCTCGACGACATAGCCCAGATAGGGGAAGCCATGGATCGGATGCTCGTCGAAATGCTCGTGCTTGGATTTGATCGCCGTGACGCGGATACCGTCGGCCTCGTAGACCTCTCCGGCATTGATCGGATGCACGCGTTCGGGCTCGATCCCGCACTCGCCGGTCAGCCTCTCCGTCTCGGTGCGCGGGCAGACGAAGATCGCGTGGGGCGACGCCTGCGCCATGGCGGGCAGGGTTTCCGGGCAGAGATGGTCGCCGTGGCCGTGCGAGATCAGCGCCAGATTCGCGAGTTTACACTCGTCCGGCGTGAGCAGCGCGGCGGTCTGGCGCGAATCCCAATCCGCGAACCAGGGATCGAAGTAGATCACCTTGTCCCCTGCCTTGACGATAAACGTGTGCTGGCCCATCCACCAGAACGCCGCCTGTCCCTCAGACGTCTGCGTCGCTGCGATCTCATCCAGAAGATCCTGGTGACTTTTAACGATCTCTACCTTCGGAACTGTCTTCATCTCATTCCTTTAATGTGTGGTATACGCTGCCTTAATGATCGGCGTAGTGACTGAAGAGTTCGCTGACGGAGTTGTCTTCATGAATGCGGAAGATGGCGTCTGCGAGCAGAGGCGCCACGGACAGCACCTTGATCTTGGGATGCCGTTTCGCCTCGGGCAGGGGAATCGTGTCGGTCACGACCAGCGAGCGTAGCGGGGAGCAGTCCACGCGGCTGATGGCGGTGCCGGACAGAATGCCGTGGGTGCAGCAGGCATGAACGGCGGTCGCGCCCCGATCCATGAGCGCCTCCGCGCCCTGCACGATGCTGCCGCCGGTGTCGATCATGTCGTCCACCATGATGCAGACTTTGCCTGAGACGTTACCGATGAGTTCCATGATCTCGACCTGATTGGGCTGCGGGCGGCGTTTGGCGATGATGGCGATCGAGGTCTTCAGGTGCTCTGCCAGTGCGCGGGCGCGGGCGACGCCGCCCACGTCCGGCGAGACGACCACGGTGTTGCCGTCGTAGAGTCCCTCGGCTTTGAGATGTTCGGCGATGAGCGGCCCGGCGTAGAGGTGATCGACAGGCAGGTCGAAGAAGCCCTGAATCTGTCCGGCGTGGAGGTCGAGGCAGAGGACGCGGCTGGCGCCGGCCTGGGTGATCAGGTTGGCGACCAGGCGGGCGGTCACAGGCTCACGGGGTTTGATCTTTTTGTCCTGGCGGGCATAGCCGTAGTAGGGCAGGACGACGGTGATGCGGCGGGCCGAGGCGCGACGGAAGGCATCGATCATGATGAGCAGTTCCATCAGGTTGTCGTTGACAGGATAGCAGGTCGGCTGCACGATGAAGATATCCTGGCCCCGCGCGCTCTCTTCGATCTTGACGAAGATCTCCCCGTCCGAAAACTGCTTGACGGAGATTTCGCCGAGAGGCGTATCGAGTTCCGCAGCGATATGCGCTGCCAGGGTTGGGTTCGCGTTGCCGGTGAAGATTCGCAGGCCGTGGTCTCCTCGCATCGTTTTCTCCTTAACATCACCCAAAGTTTGCACACTGGTGGTTCTGGCCCCTTCGGATACCGAAGAGGGTGGGCAGTCTCATATCTATCTTGCGCTGCCTAAGATTTCGCCGGCGGAGAGACTCTGCGAGTCTGTTTCTCACGGTTGCGGGCGGCCCAGCCTTCCTTGATCGTCGGCAGGGGGCGCGCGATGATCATCGCGTCTGCCGGGACATCGGACGGGACCGAGGAGGCGGCGGCGACGAACGCGCCGTCCCCGATGGTGACCGGGGCGATCAGGGTCGAATTGGAGCCGATAAACGCGTTCTTACCGATGATAGTGCGGGATTTGACATAGCCGTCGTAGTTGCAGGTGATGGTTCCCGCCCCGATGTTGGTTCCGGCTCCGATTTCCGCGTCCCCGATATACGCGAGGTGCGAGGCCTGCGCGCGCTCGCCGAAAACCGCATTCTTGATCTCGACGAAGTCTCCGATCTTGACGCCGGGACCGAGGTGCGTGCCGGGGCGCAGATTGGAGAAAGGGCCGACCTTGACATGGTCTTCCAGCACGCTTCCGACGATCTGCGAGGAGACGACCTGCACATCGTCGCCCAGCGTGCTGTTTTCGATGCGCGTGAGCGGGCCGATGCGGCCGTTTTTGCCGATCCGCGTGCCGGGGTAGAGGAAGGTGTTGGGTTCGATGACGGTGTCCTGACCGATCTCGACATCGACATCGATATAGGTATTGGCCGGATCCGTGATGGTGACGCCGGAGAGCATGAGATCGCGCAGGATGCGCCCGCGCAGAATCGTCGCGGCCTGCGCCAGTTCCACCCGGTTATTGACGCCGAGCGCATCCTGGGCATCTGCCAGCAGCAGTCCTTCGATCCTGCCCTCTCGGGCGGCGAGCAGGCCGATGGTGTCGGTCAGGTAGAACTCTCCAGTGAGCGGATTACGTTCGACCTGCTCCAGCGCCGACCAGAGCGCGGGACCCTGAAACGCGTAGATGGAGGGGTTCCACTCTTTGATAGCCTTCTGCTGGGAGGTCGCATTCTTCTGTTCCACGATGCCGATGACCTGCCCGTCTGTGCTCCGTAGAATGCGTCCGTAACCGGTCGGATCGTCCAGTTTTGCGGTCAGCAGCGCCGCGACGCTGGAAGAACGCTGCTGTAAGGCGATCAGTTCCTGCAGCGATGCCGAGGCGAGAAGCGGCACATCGCCTGCCAGCGCCAGGATCGTTCCGGGCCAGTCGCCCAGGAGAGCCTGTGCGGATCGCACGGCGTCTCCTGTGCCCTGTTGGTTGGCCTGGTAGGCGTACTCGACCTCTTCTCCCAGCCCGGCGCGCACCTCCTCCGCGGCGTGGCCGATCACAACCACGATTCGGGCGACGCTGGCGGCGCGGCAGGTGCGAATCACATGGGCGGTCATCGGGATTCCGCAGAGTGGGTGCAGCATCTTGGGAAGGCGGGAGTGCATCCGAGTGGACTTACCGGCTGCCAGGATGATCGCGGCGACAGGAGAGGCGCCCTCAAGGGTGGGAAGGGTGGTGGGATCGGTCGATTGGGGGGACAGCGCAGGCGACGTCGCGGCTGCGTTCAGATCTTCGGGCATACGAAATCACTCCCGACGGCAGCCTGGGCGATCCGGCGGTCTTTCTCAGCGTTGGCAGGCATCAAGGCGTATGCTTGTGATACCGTTCTATTATAGAGAGGAGTCAGGAACGGTGTCAAGCAGTTTTTTGGTCTGCGAATCGAATCGGGGCAGGGAGACGCCCCGGACGCGCAGGACGTCACGGGGCGGTCAGTTCCAAGTCGAACGTTAACTTTAGTGAGGGTACGATCCGGTGCCTTCGTGATAGGCTTCGAGCGCCGCGCGGGTCAGCATCAGGTCGGAGATACAGTCGGGCGCATTGATGATCGCCTCGATATTCTCGGCTACAAAGAGCGCCTCGAACGGGTCGATCGGTTCCGGAACGCCGGGCTCCACCCAGTAGGGACGGAGTTGGGAGCGCACTTTGCGATAGTGCGTGCACATCCACTGGCGCAGTTCGACGTAGGTGGCCTCCCGGTCGGTCTGGAGGCCCTCTTTCGCGGTCCAACAGAGCAGGTCGACGAGCGCTTCGTACTTCTCCTCGAAGGCTGCAAAATCCTGTTGGCGACGGAGTTCCGAGCGGGCCTGGAGACTCCAGCGCGTCGTGTAGCGCACGCTCAGGCCCTGCCAGCAGACGATCGGCATTTTGACGGCACGAAGCGTGACGGCGCGCAGATGGAGGGACTGCCTCTGAAAGTAGGAACAGGTGGCCTGCCACTGTTTATTTAGACGTGGAAATAGTGCCGGCGGCAGCTCCAAACGGATTGCCATGTCTCTCTCTCCTTCGCTCCGATTCAAGGGGATCGGCGGTTTTAAAACCGCTCTCTTCGACTCCTGAGCGTCTCGCCCGGGCCGTGCAAGGCTGCCGCAGGATGCGGCGTAATTCCGGAAACAGATAACTTCAGGCTGAGGCCGGCAGGGGCCAGTGGATTCATGAGGTCTTTTGTTTGGCCACATAGGTCAAACGGAGGTCGTTCAAACGGCGCATCATCTCACGGTATTGGGCGGCATCGATCGTGGATTCCGCTCTACTGAGACAGAACTGAACGGCATCGATCGCCACTTTAGCCGTGTCCAAATCTTCTTGGAGTTCGCCGGTCTGCATATCGGCGATCAGGCCGAGGGCATGGCGCGCCTGGCTGTCGAAGGCGGGTGCGAGCAGCCCCAGGAGTTCCTGGGGAGAAGTCTGCATGGCTGCCATCGCGATGAGCATCGCGGGGTCCGGCATTCCATAAGGCTCTTCGCCTGGAGTCGGCTCCGGGTCGGCGGACGAGACGGTTTCGGTCGTCGCGTTCGTCTCCGGTGTCTCGACATCCGAGGTGGACGCGGGCGCTGCGGTCGGTTGAGCCGTCTGCGCTTCCGAGGGCGGCGTCTCTTCCGACTGGGAAGCCTGACGGCGGTCCACAATCGTAAAATCCGGTTTTTCGTTCTCCGTCATCGTTGCTTTTTCCTGGTCATCTGTGATTGGAAATAGGGTAGAGGACGTAAAAAAGAGACTGTGTTTTTGACCGTCTCTCTCTTCCCCGAACAGGTTCAAAGTATAGCATACCCGGCCGGGGAATGCAAGCCATTTCAGAGACATTTTTTTGAGATTTCCTACCCGATGACTCGCGGAAAACGAGGCCGTGGTTTTTCGCGCAAGCAGGGGAGGAGGCGGTTGTTTTTCACAGAGTAACGAGTGACCGGATCGCCTTGACAGATCGGATGGTGTTCTGCCATAATAATCCTGCTTATGCACGTTCAATGATCGCTGGATAGGCCGACATAGCTCAGCGGTAGAGCAGCTGTTTCGTAAACAGCAGGTCTCCGGTTCGAATCCGGATGTCGGCTTCAAAAAGCGCTGATCTCATTTTGAGATCAGCGCTTTCTTTCAATCCCCTATTGTAACTTAGAGAAACATTAAGGTATCATAGGGAAACACATCGTCTCAGCAGGAGTCAGAAAAGGGGTACCGGGATGGCAAATATTGAGTGGAAAGAGGCGCTGGAGGACTTTCTCCTCGGGCTGCACAGTTCGTCGGCGGCGAAGACGGAGCGGTACTATAAGGTCCAGTTGACCCAACTTATCGCCTGGACGACGGAAAAGGATGTGGCGCTGCCGGACTTTCGGGCGCGGCATATGCGGAGTTATATGGCGATGCGGGCCGACTCGGTTTCGCGGCGGACCCAGTATCATGACGCTCTCTGCGCGAAGGTCTTCCTGAAGTTCTGCCTGCGGGAAGGGTATACGGAGGTCGATGCGCTGGGCGACTATGTCGTACCCAAGCCGCCCGTCACGCATGTGCGGAAACCGACGATCGACGACATTCAGAAACTTTTGAAGGCTGTCCGGGAAAAGTGGGATCCGGCGCAGAATCCGAAGGCACGATTTACGAGGGCTGCGCAGCGCACCTTTATCCGAACGCGTGACTATGCCATGATCTGCCTGCTGGTGGAGGCGGGCTGCCGGATCGGGGAGTGTCTCGACCTGGTGATGTCGGATGTCGATTTGAAGGAGTGCAAGCTGACGTTTCGGGAGACGAAGGGCAAGACGTGGCGAAGCGTGCCGATGACGTCGGCGCTGCAGGAAGCGTTGCAGCCGTGGATTTCGCTGCGTCTGCGGATCGAGCGGGATAAGGCGGCCGATGTGGGGCGCGGGAAGGAGGCTCGGTGCGGGGATCACTTCTTCCTGACGATGAATGGCGATCGCGTGACCGCAGAGGCCTGGGCGAAGGCGTGGGTGGGATATGTGGAGTATGCGGGGATCGAGTATTTCACACGGCACGGCCTCCGTCACTTTACGATTCACGAAATGGCAAAGGTCAACGTCCGGAGCGCGCAGCAGATCGCAGGGCATAAGAAGCTCGATACCACGCAGGTATATCTGCATGACGATCCTGACCAGGTGCGGGCGGACCACGCCCAGGCGGCGCCGCTCGGAAAGATCCTGGTCAATACGCGCTCCCAGAAGCAGCGCAGGAACCGTATCGTCTGATGGTGGTCAGTGGGGCAGACTGTCGGAGTTGTGCATCTCCAGGTAATCGGAGAGTTCGGCGACATTTGCCCTCTTGACGCTCGTCGAGGGCTTCACTTTTCGGAGGCGCAGCATAGCCGCGATCAGGGTCGCGGCTTCGGCTTCTGTGGTATGGGTGGCGGCGCGGAAATGGAGGTACCAGCCTCCGGTGGCCAGTGCGCGTACGGGCTTGACGCCGGATTTCCAGCCGCAGCGGCAGACACATTCGGTGCCGTCTTCCGATTCCAGTGTCTCCAAAAGTTCGTGATCCATTGGTCACCCTCCTGGGAATCAGTATATCACATAGACAGGGGTCTGCTGACGCCCAGGAAGGCGCTGGTGAGGGTTATTCGTGTTCGGGTGTATTCCGACACCCAACGGAGGGGGATGGGTGTCTGTAGGGGCGGCTTTGGTTCGGCAGGGAGGTCCGGAGAGCTCCCTGCCGGCATGTGGTGGGTTGGGTCAGTCGGTCTTGCCGAAGGAGATTGAGAAGTTTTCTCCGCCTTCGCTGACCGAGATGCCGGGGAGCAGTTCGCCGTCTGTGTTCTTGGCGATCTTCGCCAGGTCGCGGAACGCCTTCGTGTCTATCTCCTCGGTGGTCGTGGTGGTCACCAGAGCGGGCGCGTGCTGCTTTGCCCAATGGATGGCGGCCGCGGTGTCGGAGACGCGCAGGGCGGGCGCGATCGTGCGGAAGGCAAGCGTCCCTTGCAGGAGCGTGAGAGACCGGCGCCGGTTGCCCGCAGCGGCCAGCGTCTCGCGGGCGAACCGCTCCAGCTCGGCGCCGTAGAGGTGGTGCAGGCGCTGCGCGTCGGCGTCCAGTTGGCGCAGGATCTCGTCCGCCTGGGCGGTGATCCGGCGCTTCTCCGCGGCGATGTTGGCGAGTTTTCGCAGGAGCCAGTTCGCAGAACGCTCGTCGCAGATGTGGAAGCCTTCGGGACGGACTGGGGGAAGTTCCCCAGCCGTCTCCAGTTCGGCGCATCCAGAGCAGAGGCCGTTGGGCATCGTGATCCGGAGGCGCTCCTCTCCGCACTCGGTGCAGGGCATGGTGGGCGGGAGTGTGATCATGATTGATCCCTCCGGAGGCCGAAGAAGTTGGAGAGTTCTTCGGCTTCGATGATTTCGGCGTCGGTCATGGGTTCGCGTTCGGGCAGGAGGGCGTCTGCTTCGGCTTGCATAGCGAACATTTCCGCCTGGGTCGGATACTGACCGCAGTAGCAGGCATCGGCGTAGCACCCGCACGGTAGGACGCACGCGGCTTGCTCCTCGGCATAAACTTTGGCGATGGCCCACGCGACGATAACACTCGGATGGACATCGACGACGGCGGGCGCGTCCGGATCCGGCCAGGGCCGCCCTTCGCGAATGCGGTTCTGGGCGTCGGTGTAGAACTCTTCGGCTTCGGCGCGATCGGTAAAGGTGTCCAGGATCTTGCCTGCCACGGCGTCCAGGAGGACGGCGAAGCGCAGGGGGCTGGTTTCCGTTTGGACAAGCGAGACGGCTCCGGTTGTGCTGATGAGTCGGGGATAGAGGATAAATCCGTTCAAAGTTGGGTTCCTTTCGGGTAGAATGGAACCGGTTCGGCGTCAGAGTTTGAACCGGTTCCAAGAGGGGGCTTTGGGAGTGTTCCACCACTTTCCGAAGCCCTTTTTGCATTTAACAGGCGAGCAGGCTGCGCTCGGTGTGCAGGTTCTGCATGAAGAGCCGGCCATCTTCTTCCTCTTCGGCCCGCTTTGCCAGAGCGTCCAGCGCGGCGGCACGCTTAAACACAGCCTCGGTATAAAGAAGATGTTTGCAGAACATGCCGTGCTTCCGGAAGTCCGGACAGGTGCAGGTTGACTTCACCAGATCGACCACATAGCGCCGGCTGGTGCGCTCGCCTGTGTACTCGTCGGTCTTGAACGACTCCAGCTCAAGCCGCATAGCCTGGCCAGTGGGATAGAGCCAGACATCCAGCGGATCCATCCGGGCGGCGGCTTCGGTGCAGCGAATGAGCCGGGAGGCTTCGGGCGCGGTGCGCGGTTCGGGAATTGGCATTGCTTTCTCTCCTTGATAGGCCGAAAATTTGATGGAGCGGCCTACATTTATTATACCACGAACGTTCGTTATATGTCAAGTTGACAGGACGAACGTTGTTCGTGTATAATGGCGAACGGAGGTAGACAAATGGACACAAAAGGCAAGCAGATGCACGATGCCGGAGAGGACGTGCGGCGGGAAGCTGCGCGGGCGATGGGACAGGCGCGGACTCCGGCGAAGGTTGCGGCGGCC
>Ga0070658_10001251_pt1 | contig 21766 bp, 17 predicted proteins | sample KBSC13metaG_FD_64664 | JGI IMG/M metagenome (GOLD analysis project Ga0070658, IMG submission 64664) | Corn rhizosphere microbial communities from Kellogg Biological Station, Michigan, USA - KBS C1-3 metaG | ecosystem: Host-associated > Plants > Roots > Rhizosphere > Soil ...
ACGCGCGCGTGCCGCCCGAGGAACTGGCCAAGGGGGACGTGCTGGTGCGGACGGTGGGCGCGGGTACCTGCGGCAAGATGGCGGTGGTCGGCGCGAAGGTGGAGGGCAAGTGGACCACCATCGAGGTCGACCCCGAGGACGGCGAGGGCGCCGCCAGCCGTCCCACGAACCCGCTGTTCTTCGCCCCCGACGGCAAGACGCTGCTGCCCCAGGCCCGCGCCTACCGCATCCGCGTGAACAAGGACGACACCATCGGGCACATCCGCGAGCTGGAGCGCGATCTGGCCCACCTGGACCGCACCATCGGCGACCGGCCGCTGTTCCTGGCGCCCGGCGAGGAGGGCAAGGAGGTGGTGGCGCAGAAGGTCCACGATCTGATCGACGAGGCGTCCTCGCTGCGCGCCGACGCGTCGTACGACCTGGATCGGCGCGATCTGATGGGGCGCGCCTGGGTGCTGGCCGCCTACCTGGAGTGGCCGGGCGCGCGCGCCGTGGCCCGGGCCATCCTGGACGACGTGCTGGCCAAGGCGCCGGGAAGGGCCGGGGCGGCGCTGGCGCGCGCCGATCTGGCGCTGCTGGAGGGTGACTTCGCGCGGGCGGTGTCGCTGTGCCAGGCCGTCGCCGCCACCCCGCGGCCGCCGTCGTGGACGTTCTGGATCCTGGGACGCGCGCTGGCCGCGCTGGACCGGCAAACCGAGGCGACACAGGCGCTGGATCGCTACCGGGCCGCCGATCCGCGCGACGTGCGCGTCCGGCAGGCGCAGGACAAGCTGAAGAGGAGCCCGTCACCGGACGACGCGAACCCCGACATCCGGTACGTGGCGACGGCCGACGCGGCCGGTGTCGAGGATCGCGCGCAGGGGTTCGTCGTGTACTGGCCGCTCACCTGGCGCGTGCTGGGGCTGGCGACGGGCCCCGCGACCGGAACGCTGGCGAATTTCCTGACCGGGCGCGTGCTGCTGGACGACGGCCGGGCGGATCGCGCGGCCGCGGTCCTGCTGGCGCAGCGGCCGCCCAGCGCCGCCGCGCGGGCAGGGCTGGCGCGTGACGGCGCCCGCAAGATGTTCCCGGCCGCCAAGATGAAGGCGCTGCCGCCCCTGGTGCCTGGCAGCCATCGCGAACAGTTTCGCGAGCATCAGGACGACGGGAGCCACGCCGGCGAGGTCACGACGATCGACCGCAACGGCCAGGTGTTCTTCCTGGTGCTGAACGCCCCCGCCGACGTCTACCCGAAGCTGAAGGAAGAATATTCGGGCGTCGTGAAGGCGCTGGCGCCGCTGCGGGCCGGCACGACCGGCGGCGCCGCCGGTGCGGGCGGCGCGCCGGGCCAGTGACCCGCGCGCCATTCCTGCGGGAAGGGTGAGCGCCTCCGGACGGCTTTCGCCACCAACTTGCGTTGACCCTGCGCGATCGAGAGGTTAGGGTACCCGCCGCCCATGGGTCGAGAAGAGCATATCGAGTTCCAAGGTCGCGTGGTGGAGGTCCTTCCCGCCGGCAATTTTCGTATCGAAATCGAGAACGGGCACCAGATCCTGGCGCACCTGGGTGGAAAGCTGCGCAAGCACCGCATCCGCGTGGTGCTCGGGGACAAGGTCACCGTGGCGCTGACGCCGTACGATCCCACCCGCGGCATCGTCGTCTACCGGGGCTGATGCGCGCGCGCGCCGGACAGCGACATGCGCTGCGGCTGATCCAGGCGGCCGCCTTGCTGGTGGCCACCGCGCGCTGCACGCCAGGCCAGGCCCGCTCGGACGTCGCGCCAGCGCCAGCGCCGGCGCCGCAGCCCCCCGCGCCTGAGCTCGCCAGGACGGACACCGCCAAGGCGCCGAACGTCGCCGTCCCCTTGCCGCGGGCGGCGGCCGACGGGACGGTCCCCAGCCCCGGCGACATGCGCGATTCGGTCGCGCCGCTGGTGGATCAGGTGAAGACGTCGGTGGTGACGATCCTCAGCACCAAGATCATCCGGCGCGTGCTGCGCGAGGATCCCTGGAGCGCGATGCTGCGCGAGCAGTTCGGCCTGGGCGGCCCGCAGACCCAGCAGGAGCGCTCGCAGAGCCTGGGCTCGGGCTTCATCCTCGAGACGAGCGGCATCGTGCTGACGAACAATCACGTGGTCGCCGGCGCCGATCAGGTCATGGTGAAGCTGTCAGACGATCGCCAGCTGGCGGCGCACGTGGTGGGCAGCGACCCGGCCACCGACGTGGCGGTGGTCCAGATCGACAAGGCGCCGGCGAACCTGCACGCGGTGACGCTGGGTGACTCGGACCGTGTGCGCGTGGGCGATTACGTGCTGGCCATCGGCAACCCGCTGGGGCTGGGGCAGACGGTGACCATGGGCATCGTCAGCGCGAAGAACCGGGCCATCGGCGAGAAGCTGGGCGATCTGGACCCGCGCTATCAGGATTTCATCCAGACGGACGCCGCCATCAACCAGGGCAACTCGGGCGGCCCGCTGTTCAACTTCAAGGGGCAGGTGGTGGGCATCAACTCGGCCATCATCAACCCGGGCGTGGCGATGAACGTCGGCTTCGCCATTCCCATCAACCTGGCCCGCCAGATCGGCGAGCAGATCCGCCAGACGGGCACGGTGGCGCGTGGCTACCTGGGCGTGGGGGGCGAGGACTTCACGCCGGCCCGCGCCGCCGAGCTGAAGGAACCGTTCGTGCCGGGCGCGCTGGTGAACGTGGTCGGGCGGGGCTCGCCGGCCGAGGCGGCCGGCATCCGCCCCAACGACGTCATCGTCGAGATCGCCGGACACACCATCGACTCCTTCCGCCGCCTGCCCATCGCGGTGGCGACTTTGCGCCCGGGCGAGAAGGCGAACGTGGCGTTCGTTCGCGGCGGGCGCCGCGTCGAGACGCCGGTGATGATCGCGGCGCAAGGGGCCGGCACCGGCGGCGCGCATCTGTTCCTGGGCGTCGACGTGCGGCAGATGGACGCGCGCGAGGCGCGCATGGTGGGCCTGGCCCCCGGGCAGGGGCTGGCGGTCACCGCGGTCGACCCGCGCGGCCCCGCCAGCGGCGTGCTGGAGGAGGGCGACCTGCTCCTACAGGTCGGCGGCCAACCGGTGACGCTGGAGCGGCTGCGAGGCCTGGAGGGCCAGCTGAGCCAGGGCGCGCGCACGTTGCTGCTGATCCAGCGCGGCAACCAGCGCTTCGGCCTGCGTTTGTAAGCGCGCCTCCTGGCCGCCGGTCGCGCTTCACGTTACCCTCAAAGCATGGCGGCAGAAGGTAAGCTGGCCGTCGTCCCCGATCAGGCCCCCCCCATGCTGAAGGCACCCGTCGAGCCGGCGGCGCTGGAACACCTGCGCCTGCTGCAGGGGCCGTTCTGGCAGCGCATGCCCGCCTACGCCGCCGTCAGCGAGGCCGAGTTCCTGGATCACCGCTGGCAGGCCAAGCACAGCATCACCAAGATCCCCAAGCTGCTGGAGGCGCTGCGCGGCCTGGTTTCAGACGATTTCATCAAGGACGCCGAGGCCGGCTTCGCGCGCGCTCCCATGTCGGTGCGCGTTTCACCGTACCTGCTGTCGCTGATCGACTGGTCGCGGCCGTACGAGGATCCGCTGCGCCTGCAGTTCATCCCGCTGGCGTCGCGCCTGCTGCCCGATCATCCGAACCTGGACCTCGATTCGCTGCACGAGCGCGAGGACATGCCGGTGCCGGGGTTGACCCATCGCTACTTCGATCGGGCGCTGTTCCTGCCGCTCGACACCTGTCCCGTCTACTGCCGCTTCTGCACGCGCAGCTACGCCGTCGGCATCGACACGGAAGAGGTGGCCAAGTTCCAGTTGAAGGTGAACGCCGAGCGCTGGCAGCAAGCCTTCGCGTACATCCGGGCCCGCCCCGAGCTGGAGGACATCGTCATCTCGGGCGGCGACGTCTACCAGCTGCGCCCCGAGCAGATCACCGAGATCGGCGAGACGCTGCTGGCCATGCCGAACATCCGCCGCTTCCGCTACGCGACGAAGGGGCTGGCGGTGATGCCGCAGAAGATCCTGACCGACGACGCCTGGACCGACGCGTTGACCCGCGTGGCGGAGCACGGGCGGGCGCTGCACAAGGAGGTGGTGATCCACACCCACTTCAACCATCCGCGCGAGATCACCTGGATCACCGAACAGGCCACCAACAAGCTGTTCGAGCGCGGGGTCATCGTGCGCAACCAGACCGTCCTGCAGCGGGGCGTGAACGACACGGTGCCCACCATGCAGCTGCTGGTGAAGCGGCTGGCCCACGTCAACGTGCACCCGTACTACATCTACATGCACGATCTGGTGAAGGGCGTGGAGGATCTGCGCACCACGCTGCAGACGGGGCTGGACATCGAGAAGGGCCTGCGCGGCTTGACCTCCGGCTTCAACACGCCGCTGGTCGTGGTCGACGCGCCGGGGGGCGGCGGCAAGCGCGACGCGCACTCGTACGAGCACTACGATCGGTCGACCGGGATCTCCGTCTACACCAGCCCCAACGTCCATCCCGGCAAGCTGTACTTCTATTTCGACCCGGTGGACCTTCTGCCCGCCGAATCGCAGCGGCGCTGGCGCGACCCTGCCCAGGCCGCGGCCATGATCGACGCCGCGCGCGTGGCAGCGGCGCAGCCGCGCGCGCAGCCATGACCGGGAGGACCAGCGCCCATGAGTGACGGTTGCACGAACTGCGGGAACAAGGGCGGCTGCGACAGCCGCAAGCACGGCATGTTCGCGGCCATCGACGCGGCGCTGGCGCGCCTGTACCCGACGCGTCGCTGGGGCGAGCGCGACGACGCGGCCGCGCTGGAGGACGGCATCCCGCGCGAAGAGAGCGAGGCGCTGGCGGCCGACCTGTCACGCCACATGGGCACCGCGACCGTCTTTCGCCAGGGCGACGCCGCGGAGTGGTGCGACTACGTCTACGTGCTGTGCCTGGGCCGGACACCTTGCATCGCCGAGCTGCGGGCCAGCCTGGAGCTCGCCGCCGCTGAGCAGCGCGACGACGGGCAGGAGCCGTGGCCGGAGGGCGTCGAGGACGGGGGCACGGACGGCATCGAGGAGCTTTACCTGCGCGTGGCGCTGTCCAGCGTGGCGCGCTTCGCCGGCGTTCAAGAGGTGGCCATGACCATGCGCCGGGACGGTGACGAGCTGGTCATCACCGAGACTGCCCGCAGCGGGGTCTTCAACCCCATCCTGCTGCCCCGCCTGCAGGCGCTGGTGGCGGGGCTGGCGCGCGCGGACATCCGTCACCTGGACTTCGGGGAGATCGTCGAGGCGCCCGAGGGGTTCGATCCGGGCGATCACGCCGTCCGCTTCGGGGCCGAACCGGTGATCGCGAACTATCTGTTCTATCCGCAGCCGCCGACCGCCGTCGACACGCTGGTGGTGCGGGCGCCGGCGACCGCCGCGCCCGTCACGGCGTCGCCGCCTTCATGACCTTGGCGCGCAGGCCGTCGCCCAGCGCCTTGGCCCGGTGCTCCTCGGCCGCGTCGTAACGGCCCTGCGGCGCCGCCGCCACCTCGTCCAGCAGGCGCCTGGCCTCGTCGGCGTGACCGTCGGCGGTCAGGGTCTCGGCCAGGTAGACGCGCGCCCGCAGGTTGTTCGGGTTCTGTTCCGCCAGCACCCGCCGCAGTGCTTGCTGGGCCTTGGCGCGATCGCGCTTGGGCCAGGGGAGCTTCTCGTAGAAGCGTCCCCAGGCCACGCCCACGCCACCGAAGTTGTATCCGGGGGCCAGCGCCTCGGCGCGCGACAGGTGGTCCCTGAACTTCCCCTCCAGCCCGGACGCCATCGCCTTCACCACCCCCAGCCCCAGCGCGTAGGTTCCGATGTTCACGGCTGCCCAGTAGTGCCCCTCGGGCCGGCTGGGCCCCAGGGTGACGGCGCGCTCGGCCAGGTCCCATCCCGTCTTGCCCAGCTTCGAGCGATGGTCTGCCGGCAGCGAGGGATCGTCGCCCAGCCAGAAGTAGAGCCGCGCCGCTCGCCACAGCAACTCGTAGTCCTGCGGGGCGCGGGCCACCTCGCCGTCAAGCAGCTTCCGTTGATCCTCCAGCGTGCGCCGGTCGTCGCGGGCGGCGTAAAGCGCGTCGATCCGGCGCAGGAGCGCGGCGTGCGAGGCGGCCGCGGAGGCGACGGCCGAGTTACCCGCACCGTCGCCGCCAGCGGTCCCTGCCGTCGCCGGGAGAACGGAAAAAAATAGGAGAACGCCCACAGAGGGGAGGGTCACAACCAGAATATATAGGTTATGCTGCGCCGAAGAACGCAGGGAGGATCACGTGGCAGACCGCGCACAGTTGAAGTTGGGAGACAAGACCATCGACCTTCCTGTCGTCGTCGGCAGCGAGGGCGAGGTCAGCATCGACATCGCCAAGCTGAGGGCCTCGACCGGCGCCGTGACGTTGGATCCGGCGTTCATGAACACGGCCTCCACCACCAGCGCCATCACCTTCCTGGACGGTGAACGGGGCATCCTGCGCTATCGCGGCATCCCCATCGAACAGCTTGCCGAGCAGGCCACCTTCGTCGAGGTCGCCTATCTGCTGATCTACGGCCACCTTCCGAACCAGAACGAGCTCTCCGCGTTCTCCGAGAGCCTGACGCGCCATTCGATGCTTCACGAGGACATGAAGCGGTTCTTCGACGGTTATCCCGGTACGTCGCACCCCATGGCGATCCTTTCGGCCATGGTGGTGTCGCTGTCCAGCTACTACCCGGACGCGCTGGACGTGAAGAACAAGGGCGAGATCGACATCACCATCGCCCGGCTGATCTCCAAGCTGCGCACCATCGCCTGCTACTCGTACAAGCGCTCGCTCGGGCAACCCTTCGTGTACCCGAAGAACTCGCTCAGCTACTGCGCGAACTTCCTGAACATGATGTTCTCGGTCCCCGCCGAGCCGTACGAGATCGATGAGGAGCTGGTCAAGATCCTGAACCTGCTGCTCATCCTGCACGCCGACCACGAGCAGAACTGCAGCACGTCGACGGTGCGCATGGTGGGCAGCTCGCAGGCGAACCTGTTCGCGGCGGTGGCGGCCGGCATCCTGGCGCTGTGGGGGCCCCTGCACGGCGGCGCGAACGAGGAAGTCCTGAACATGCTGCAGGAGATCCAGTCCGGCGGCGGCGACGTGAAGAAGTACGTCGAGCTGGCGAAGAAGAAGGACTCCGGCTTCCGCCTGATGGGGTTCGGCCACCGCGTCTACAAGAACTACGACCCCCGCGCCAAGATCATCAAGGTCGCCGCGGACAAGGTCATGAAGAAGATGAAGGCGCCGGATCCGCTGCTGGACATCGCCCACCGGCTGGAAGAGGCGGCGCTGACCGACCCGTACTTCATCGACCGGAAGCTGTACCCGAACGTCGACTTCTACAGCGGCATCATCTACCGGGCGATCGGCATCCCCACGAACATGTTCACGGTCATGTTCGCCATCGGTCGTCTGCCGGGGTGGATCGCGCACTGGAAAGAGATGAACGACGATCCGTCGACCAAGATCATGCGCCCGCGGCAGATCTACACGGGCCCGACCGAGACGGCGTTCACGCCGATGGCGAAGCGTCCCTAGCCGGCGAGGCCAGTCGGGCAGGGGCGGCAAGGCCCCGCCGCGGCCATACCCTGTACCGTGTAGGACAGCGGGCCAGGCAGGCGATTTGCGCCGTTAGCACCTGGAAAAACAGGGGCTTGCGCCGTGAATCGGCCACGCTATGCCTGGCACGCAGTTGGATGGTGCGTTACACTCGCAGCGCCAATGCGTCCTTTGGAGCATGGGAATGGCGGCGTGGTCGGGGAGAGGTTCCCCGAGGGGAGCGTCACGGCCAGCGTCACCGGCGCAGGCCTGCCCATGTTGCTGACTTCCAGCGTCGGCGACCTCGAGCGCGGCGACGTGCTGGCGGGTCGATTCCAGATCGAGGCGGTCATCGGGACGGGGGGCAGCGGGCGCGTGCTGCGCGCCTTCGACCGCGAGTCGCGCATGCTGGTCGCGCTGAAGATCCTGCGCCAGGAGCTGGCCGGCGAGCCCGTGTGGGCCGAGCGCTTCGCCCGCGAGCTGCGCGTGGGGCGCGCCATCTCGCACCCGAACGTCTGTCGCGTCTTCGACATCGGCGAGGCCGACGGTCACCGCTTCCTGTCGATGGAGCTGGCCACGGGCGGCAGCCTGCGCGCCGACGTGCCGAAGGCCGACGCCTGGCAGGCGGCGCGCCGGGAAGGGAAAGGGCAAGGGCAAGGCCGCGAGTGGAGCGCCCGGATCGCCGATGCCCGCGCCATCGTCGCCGGCGTGACGGCCCTGCACCAGGCAGGCATCGTCCACCGCGACCTCAAGCCCGAGAACATCCTGCGCATGCATGACGGTCGTCTGGTGGTCACCGACTTCGGTCTGGCCACCGACCCCGGCTCGGGCCCCGGCACCACCATCATGGTGGGCACGCCGTCCTACATGGCGCCCGAGGTCGTGATGGGCGATCCGGCCACCATGCGCTCGGACGTGTGGGGCCTGGGCATGGTCCTGCACGAGATCTTCTTCGGCCTGCGACCGCAGTGGAAGGTGATAGGCCGTGGCTACCGCCGGTTCGTGCGGCCGGAAGCGGCGCGAACGGCGGTCGAGATCGCGGTGGCGGACCTGTGCGGTCGATGCGCGGATGACGATCCGCCCTCGCGGCCGGAGACGGCCGCCGACGTGGGCCGCGAGCTCGAGCGCGCGCTGCAGGGAAAACGGGTGCTGGCGCGGCACGTGCGGCAGCGACTGATCTGGGGCGCGACCGCGGTCGCGGCGATCAGTGGCCTGCTGGGTGTCAAGTCGCACTTCACGAACCTGGCCGAGGCATCGTCCCCCCGGGTCGCGACACCTTTGGTAGAGCGCGTGTTGCCAATCGCGGGCACCGCCCATGACTGGAGCGTCGGCGCAACCTCGTTGGCCTCCTTTCCGGGGCGCCTTCACTGTCTCTCTCTGATCCCTGGTGGAAAGAAGGTGCGCGCAATCTGGGGAAAACCTCGCCGGGCCGAGGACATCGACCTGGCGACCTCTCAGCGCGCGCCGTCGGATCTCGTCGCAGAGGCCTACCAGGACGGTTGCCCTCGGCTCTCGAAGGACGGGAAGTCCTTGCTGTTCGAGCGGGCGTCCGACACCGGATCACACATCTTTTTGTCGCCAACCGCCAGCGGTCGGAACGCGAGGCAGCTGACGCGAGGCAAATCGCCCGAGTGGCTACCTAACTCGGAGGAGTTCGCGTTTGCGCTGGATTCCAAGCACGCGGCGATCTTCTCCATCCCCACCGGGGACATGACGGTCATCGGCGGCGAGGAGACGGGCTCTCCACAGCTCGGCGAACTGGCGGTCGATCCGGCAGGAACACGCGTGGCCATCCGCTACACGACCCACACGCCCGACAACGTCGTGGTGGTGCACGCCTTGCCCGGGCTGGAGGTCGCCAGCCGTTTCCATGTGCCGCTGGCCACGGAGCATCTGCAGTTCGCCACGGATGGAAGGTCGTTGAACTTGCTGATCCAGGGCGCTGGCGCGCTGGCTCAAATGGGGCGCGTCGACCTGTCCAGACCCGACCGCGTTTCCATCATCGGCGACCTTCCCGATCGAGACCTGCAGGGCTTCCTCGGGCTGGGTTCGGACAGCGTTCTCCTCGCCGGATACCAGATCAAACGAAATGTCTGGGCGAACGAGGACGACGGCGCGCCGCACGCCTTGACCTCGGACAACCACTCCGTTCGCGGGTCACTGGCCTGGGACGGAACGCTGATCATTCAGCGAACGCTCCCGGACGACAGGTCGGTCATCGTCCTCCGCCGCCCTGGCGGCGAGGAACAGCAGGTGAGTGATGGGCCGCTGGACGCAACGCCAATGCTCCTGCCCGATGGCAGCGGCTGGGTCTATTCGAAGCTGGCCAGTGGCGGGCAAATCGTGAAGTGCGTCGGCACGGATCATCCCGCTTGCAACGTCCTCCACATCGATCCGCTGGTCCCGGGATTTCCCAGTCCCAGCCCGGCGGGCGACAAGATCGCCTATCTCACCTTGATGAACGTGACGCGCCTGCGCGTTGTGAATGCGAAGAATGAGCAGAAGGATCTCGGCCCGATCGGCGGTGACAAGTGCGCTCCGTTCTGGACGGATGACAACCGACTGTGGGCGGCCCAGGCTTCGGGTCCTGGCCTGGCCTGGGCCGAGTTCGACCTGGCCACGGGCGCGCGCACCGGTAAGTCCGTCGCCGCCACACCTGGCACAGATCGGGAGTGCGAAGTCCCTCCCGATCTGCGGGCAGCCCGGCTCAAAGGTCGAATGCCATCCGTCTTCGTGGTCTCCGAAGAGTCGTCGGACTTGGTACGTAAGGGCAGTGTGCGCGGCTCGCTGTGACCGATCAGCAGTATCTGCCGTAAAATGCGCAGTTGAGACCCTTCATGGTCGGAGACCGCACCTCCGGTGCCCGTCCGGGAGACTGTGCCGAGTTCACGGCCATGGAGCTGACGGAGACGAGCGAGGCCATCGCGAAGACACCGATGAGAGCGATTTTCTTGAGCATCTGAATTCCCCCTGAAAGCGATAAGTGGACGGGAACGTCCCGTCCTTCGGGGGGCGATTCAGCAACGGCTGGACCAGCCGAACAAGCCCGGATCTATGCGATACTTACCTCACGAAGTGAACCGCAACAGCAGGGGCTTCGAAACCTGCTCCTCACTTAGAGCCGTTCGGAATTTGCAAAGGATTTCTTAGAGTTGCCGCAGTCGCAGAGTGGAAGGTCCCGGGACAGCGTCACGATGGTTCCCGGGATGGGAAGGCCGTCGGGGGCCTCGACGCACCCTGTCCTGGTATGGGTGGGCGGGGCCGATAATCCCGTCGCTCCGCCATGCGCCCGGATGGTCGAATTCGACCACCGTCTCTTCATCGGCCGACACCCGCCCGACGAGACGGAGCCGGACCTGCGGACGTGGGTGGTGCCGGACCGGTTGCTCTCGAGCGAACACGCCGAGATCTCCGAGGTCGAGGGATCATGGGAGCTGTGCGACCTGGAGAGCCGCAACGGCAGCGTGGTCGACGCGGTGTCGGCGCAGCCGCGCCTCAAGCTGCGTGACGGTTCGATGATCTTCGTGGGCAGCCAGATCGCGATCTTCCACGTCCTCACCGACGCCGAGCGCGCGGCCATCGCCGAGGAGCTGCGCGATCCCGTCGCGCCCGTACCTACCTGCAATCCAGCGCTGGCCATGCTGTGCGCGATGCTGAAGAAGCTGGCCCCCACCGACGGCGAGATCCTGCTGACGGGCGAGACGGGCGCCGGCAAGGAGGTCTACGCGCACGCCATCCACCGGTTGAGTGGGCGGCAAGGCAAACTGGTCGCGATCAACTGCGCCGCCGTGCCGCGCGAGCTGGTGGAGAGCGAGCTCTTCGGTTATCTGCGCGGCGCGCACAGCCAGGCGAACGCGTCGAAGACCGGCATCATCGAGGAGGCCGAGGGCGGCACGTTGTTCCTCGACGAGATCGGCGACATGGCGCCCGAGCTGCAGACGAAGCTGCTGCGGTTCACGCAGGACCGCATGCTGACGCCGCTGGGTGGCACGCGCGCCAAGCGCGTCGACGTGCGCATCGTGGCGGCCACCAGCCGCACCTCCGCGCCGCAGTCGGGGCAGGGGGGACTGCGCCAGGATCTGGCCGCCCGCCTGGGAGCCGAGCCGATCCGCATTCCACCCTTACGTGATCGGCTCGAGGACCTTGGCGCGCTGATCGGCTTCTTTCTGGGCGACCGCGTGAAGCCGTTCGATCAGCAGGCATTTCAAGCGCTGGCATTGCACGCCTGGCCGGGGAACGTGCGCGAGTTGCAGAAGGTGCTGAGCACGGCGGAGGCGCTGTCGCGCGAGTCGCCGAAGATCCTTCCCGAGCATCTCCCGCAAGCGATCGCGGCGACGCCGCGCCGGATCCGCGCCTCGCCGGTGGGCCGCGCCATGCGCCCACCACCAAGCGCGATCGAACTGGAGGACGTGATCCGTCGCTTCGAAGGCAACATGATGCGCGTGGCGCGTGAGCTCGATCGCAAGCCCGCGCTCGTGTACCGCTGGGCCAAGCGCTACAAGATCAACGTGGACAGCTTCCGCAAAAAGGAAATGTAGCCCACGCGAACCGACACCTCGAAAGCGCTGTTTCGACACCCATACACATTCGTCGCGCGCGATGACGAAACGAGCGCGAAAAACGGCACGAATTACCGGCAAATCCGTGTAATCGCGTTTACCAGGACAGGGCGCGCATCGGTTGTTGTAGCTCGGGTGGCGACAGCTCTCCGGAGGTCGCAGACGTGGCGCCAGCGGCACCGATCGTCCGCTGTGCTGCGGAATGGACGCACGAAGACTCACGCTGTGGACGCCTCGTGCACAGTGGGCCCGATGCCGCCGCGGTGTACGTCCCTGCGCGCCCCACGCGCGGAGACGTCCGGGCCCCGGACACCACGGCCGGCGTTGCCGTTGCGCATGACGACCGGGCCAACGTCGGTGACAATGTCCGGCTGGCGGACGCTCCGCGACGGTTCAGCAAGAGCACAGATGCAAGGGCACTGAGAAAGGGACGGCGTGATGACTGACCTCGATACGCTGGTGGCTCTGCTGCGGCCGGCCGGTGGCGGCATTCACACCGTCAGCACTGGCCGCGCGGAACAGCAGGCGATGCAGCGGCGCCTGTACGGCGCAAGCAACGAGGGGGAGATCGGCGCGCGCTGGAGAGAGGCGCTGGCGGACATCGCGACGGCGCGCGTGGCGATGCTGGCGGTGCCGTCCGACACGGGCGCTGGTCTGGTGCGAGGCGCGGCGTTCGGGCCCGGCGCGCTCCGGGCGGCCCTGCTCGACCTCATGCCTGATTTTCCTGACCGGGCCGCCCGGGCCGGGATCGTCGACGTGGGGGACGTCTTCGTCGTGCCGCAGCTGCTGCACGACGAGATGCTGTCGCAGGGACAACTGGAGGCCACGCGGGCCGCCATCTTCCCGCAGCTCGACCAGGCGGACCGCGCCCGGCTCCCGGTCTCGCCGCTGTCGGCGGCCCAGGAGGTGGTCACGCGCCTGCTGGCCCTGAACCCGGCGTTGAAGATCTTCACGCTGGGCGGCGACCACTCGGTCACCTGGCCGGTCATCGCGGCGCTGGCAGCTTCGCGGGGGCGGCCATTCGCGATCGTGCATCCCGACGCCCACACCGATCTGTTGCCGCATCGGTTGGGCGTGAAGTACTGCTTCGCCACCTGGGCGTACCACGCGAACGAGGCCATCGGGCGCGCGCAGCGGCTGGTGCAGGTGGGCGTGCGGGCCTCCGGCAAACCGCGGTCGCACTGGGAGTCGACGCTGGAGGTGAAGCAGTTCTGGGCCGACGAGATCGCGGCGCGCGGCGAGTCCGGCGCGATCGACGACATCGTGGCGCACGTGCGCGGGCTGGGCGTCGACGGTGTGTACCTGTCGAACGACATCGACGGCACGGATGCGGGGGCCGCGCCGGCCACGGGCGCGCCGGAGGGTGGGGGACTCTCGGTGGCATTCATGCGGGAGCTGATCCGGCGCCTGGGCGACGAGACGACGCTGATCGGCGCCGATCTGGTCGAGGTCGCGCCGACGGTCGGCGCGCCCGAGGGCGCGCGGCGGACCGTCGAGGTGGGCGCCGCCTACGTCGTCGATTCCCTGGCGGCGTTGCTGCCGCCCGGCGAACGTCAACCATTCAGGCGCTGACTCCGGCGTCGCGCATCGCTCCGCGCCGGACCTTCTGCGGACCACGCGCCTTTGCCGGGTGCGTCAAATGTTCGCTCGCCGAACGTCGCTGATCTGCTAGAAGTCGCGCGAGCTGAATCATGACCACCAACGAAGACGAGCGAGACGACGAAGAGGAAATGGACCCCGCCCTGACGGCAGGCTGGGAGGCGCTGGAGAACGGCGACGTCGACGCGGCCCGGACCGCGGCGACCAGCTATCCGGCTGACGGGCCCCTGCGCGTGGAGGCGCTGATGCTGCAGGCGGCCTGCGAGCGCGAGGAAGGCGATCGGGAAGCGGCGCTGGAGACGCTGGCCAAGGCGGCCAAGGCGGAGCCCGACTTCGCCACGCCGGAGCTGTGGATGGCGGAGATGCTGCTGGACGACGGCGAGGATCTCGAGGGCGCGCTGAAGCACGCCGAGCGCGCCCTGGATCTGGCCGAGGAAGAGGAAGAGTACCTTTCGGCGGTCAGCACGAAGGCGGCCATCGAGCTGAGCCTGGAGCGGCCGGCCGAGGCGCGGAAGACCCTGAAGGAGCTGCCGCCCGCGGACACCATCCTGAACGACGTCGGGATGACGCTGGACCTGGCCCAGCTGCTGCTGGAGGCCGGCAACGCCAGCGACGCGCGCGCCCGCCTGGAGACGCTGGTGAAGGCCTCCCCCGACGAGGCCGACGCCTGGTACTACCTGGGCGTGGCGGCCGAGGCGACCGGCGACGAGGAGCGCAAGCGCGTCGCCTGGACGAAGACCCGCGACCTGGACGTGGCCGAGGCCGAGGCGCACGCGCACCATCACCATCACCACGACGGCGGCGACAGCGAGGGCGAGCACGTCCACGAGCACCTGACCGAGGAGGCGCTGATCGAGGTGGCGGAGGAGACGCTGGCGGAGATGCCGGAGCAGTTCCGCGAGCTGCTGGGCAACGTCCCCATCGTGGTGGCGGACCGCCCGGCCCAGGCGGACGTCGAGGCGGGCATGGACCCGCGCATCCTGGGCCTGTTCAACGGCGCCCCCCACGGCGAGGCCGGTAGCACGGCCGACGTGCCAGGGGTGACGGAGATCGTCCTCTTTCGCCAGAACCTGGAGCGGGTGGTGGCGGACGACGACGACCTGCGCGACGAGATCCGCATCACCTTGCTGCACGAGGCGGGGCACTTCTTCGGCCTGGACGAAGAGGGGCTGGAGCGGATCGGCCTCGACTGATCGCCGGAACCGCGTCGGCGCGGAACGACGCGCGTCGGCGCGGCGGTTCGAGATTCCTGTCCCGGTCCCCGGCCCTGACCCGTCTTGCTTGACATTGTGCGGGGTGGTCCGCATGATGCGGCCCCTGCTTTTCCGCCTGAAGGAGAATGTCCGAAGTGGCTAACATCAAGTCATCCCAGAAGAAGAATCGCCAGCGCATCACGCACGAGGCCCGCAACCAGGCCCGCAAGAGCGCCATGCGCACCGCCGTCAAGAAGGTCCGCGCCGCCATCGGCCGCAAGGACGCCGCCGGCGCCAAGGCCGCGCTCACCGAGGCGATTCCGCTCATCGATCGCGCCGCCTCGCGCGGGACGATCAAGAGCGGCACGGCGTCCCGTCAGGTGTCGCGCCTGACCGTCGCCGTCGGCACCGTCAAGTAGCGCGCCCGGCCAGCGCCGGTCCACGTCCAATCAGGCTGCCTTGGGGCGGCTTGATCGGCCTTGCGCGTCTACCGCCAGCTGTTCGACCAGCCGCGAGAGCAGGATCTCGCCGTCGATGCGTGACGACTTCAGCGCCTTGTCCGCCTGATACAGGCGCTCGAAGCCGCGGGCCAGCGCCTGCCGCGACATGCGGCGGGCGGGCACCAGGAAGTCGTCCAGGAAGAAGGGCGGCACGCCGATGGCGCTCGCGATCTCCCCCGGGCTCGCGTCCTCGGCCAGCAGCTCCTTGGCGCGCCAGATCTGCCGCAGCTGGCGGGCCAGCATGAACTGCACGCGCAGCGCCGGCTCGCGGTTGCGGAACATGTTCGTCAGGATGCGCAGGGCGCGCCCGACGTCGCCCTCACCGATGGCCTTGGTCAGCTCGAAGACGCTGCGCTGGCGGGTCTCGGGGATCAGCGCCTCGACGTCGGCGATCGTGATGGACGCCCGCTCGCCCACGTAGAGGGCCAGTTGCTCCAGCGCGCCGGCCAGGCGAGCCATCTCGGGGCCGGCCGACTCCGCCAGCGCCGAGGCCGCGTCGGGGGCGATGGTCAGCTTGCGCGCCCGGGCCTCCTTCGCCACCCAGCCCACGACCTCGCGGTCGCGCAGGGCCGTGAACTCGTGCAGGTAGCCGGCCTTGCGCAGGACCTGAAACGCCTTGAAGCGCGTGTCCACCTTCTCGCCCACCAGCACCAGACAGGTGCTGGGGTTGGGATCGCCCGCATAAGCGGCCAGCGGGGCCAGGTCGTCGGCCTTCACGCCGTCGATGCCCTTGCCGACCACCAGCCGCCGCGCCGCCATCATGGGCAGGGTGCGGGCGCAGTCCACCACCGCCGCCAGCGACGTCTCCTTCAGATCGAACACGTCGTGGTTGAACGCCGCGAACGCCGCCGCCTTGCCCCCCAGGACCCCCTCGCGCAGGGCGGCCAGGCAGCGGTCCACCTGGTACCGTTCGGCGCCGTACAGGCAGTAGATCGGCGCGATCTCGCCCCGTTCGATGGCGGCCACGGGATCTTCGCCGGTCTTCGCGCCGCGAGAGACGAATGCCACGCCGTTGTTGTACACCAAGGGGACCATGGATGATCGCCTGAAAGCTGCGCTGCTGCTGCTGTGCTCGAACGTGTTCATGACCATCGCCTGGTATGGCCACCTGCGGTTCAAGAAGGCGCCCCTGATCGTCGCCATCCTGGTCAGCTGGGGCATCGCCTTCTTCGAGTATTGCTTGCAGGTTCCGGCGAATCGCTTCGGTTACAAGGCGCTTTCGGCGTACCAGCTGAAGGTCATGCAGGAGGCCATCACCCTGATCGTGTTCATGGTGTTCGCGGCCGTCTGGCTGGGGGAGGGCTTCCAGCTGAAGTACCTGGCGTCGTTCGCGCTTATCCTGACGGCGGTGGTGGTGGCCTTCCGGTGAAGCGCCCCGCGCGGACAGCCGCGGCCGCGCCATCGTCCGAGGCGGCTGACCCCCGCATCGCGCCGCCGCTGCTGGCCTGGTTCGACGCGCACGCGCGCGAACTGCCCTGGCGGCGGACGCCCAGCCCGTACGGCACGCTGGTGTCCGAGTTCATGTTGCAGCAGACGGTGGTGGCCACGGTGATCCCGTACTTCGAGGCGTTCCTGGCGCGATGGCCCGACGTGGCGGCGCTGGCGGGCGCCACCGAAGATCAGGTGCTGGCGGCGTGGTCGGGCCTGGGCTACTACAGCCGCGCCCGGAACCTGCACCGCGCCGCCACCGCGGTGGTGCAGCGCCACGGCGGCGCGTTGCCCGATGACGAGGACGCGCTGCGGGCGCTGCCGGGCGTCGGGCCCTACACGGCGGCCGCCATCGCGTCGATCGCGTTCGGCCGGCCCACCTTCGCCCTGGACGGGAACGCCGCCCGGGTGGTGGCGCGGCTGCGGGCCGTGCGCGAGGCGATCGATCTGCCGGCCACGCGCGTGCGCCTGCGCGCGCTGGGCGAGGCGATGGTGCCGCCCCGGCGCGCCGGCGCGTTCATGGAGGCCGTGATGGAGCTGGGCGCGATCGTCTGCACGCCGCGCGCGCCCGCCTGCGAGGTCTGTCCGCTGGCTACGGTCTGTCAGGCGCGACGGCTGGGGCTGACGTCGCTGCTGCCGCTCAAGTCGCCGCCCCGGCCCAAGCAGGTCGTCAGCGCGGTCTGCGCGCGCGTCCACCACGGCGGGCGCGTGCTGCTGATCAGGCGTGGGCAGGGTCTGCTGGCGGGCACGTGGACGCTGCCCGCGCTCGAGCGGGCGGGGCGGGCGCAAGTGGACGGCGCGGCCCTGGCCCGCGACGCGGCGGCCGGCGTGCTGGGCGCGAACGCGGGCACGCTGCGCGCGACGCTGGCGGGCGAGGTCCGGCACGTCTTCACGCACCGCGATCTGAACGCCGCCGTGTACGACGTCGACGGGCCGTCCGTGGGCGGCCGCCTGCGCGACGAGGCCACCGCGGGCGTTCCCGACGTCACGTGGGCGGCCCCGGCCGATCTGGAGGGGATGGCGGTGTCGTCGCTGCTGCGGAAGCTGCTGGCGGCGGGGAGGTTCGACGCCGCCGCCGGCGCCCGCCGCGGAAAGGCGACAAGGGCGGCGAATGGCCGTAGAAACGCCCCATGAAACGGACGCTGCGCGCCCTGGTGAACACCTGCTGGCTGCTGGCGGCCTGCGCCTCGACGTCGGCGGGCGGCCAGGGTTCGCCCCAGGGCCCAGGGGCCGCGGCGACCCAGCCGCCCCCGTTCACGTCGTCGGCGCCGCCCGCCGGCACCGGCGGCGCCGCGAACGTGACCACCTCGGATGCGGGCGTGGCCACGCTGGGTGCGAACGCCGCCGATCGGGGCGGTGACGCCGACTTCGCGGCGGCGCGCGCCAGGTTCGACAAGGGCGATCGCGAGGGCGCCCAGGCGGCGCTGGAGGCTTTCCTGGCCCAGCATCCCGCCAACGCGAATCGCCCCGCCGCCGACGCCATGCTGGGGCGCCTGGCGCTGGCGCGCGGGGATGCCGTGGCGGCCAAGCGCCTGCTGTCCCAGGCAGCGGCGGCCCTGCCTGGGGACGCGGGCAACGCGGCTCGCTACTACATGGGGTTCGCCGAGCTGCGGCTGGGCAACCTGGCGCGCGCGCGCGAATTGCTGTCGCCCTTCGTGCCCAAGGGCGCGCCGCCCCCGGCTGCCGGAGACGACGCGGCGGTCGAGCTGCGGGGCGCGCTGGCGGAGGCGACGGGTCCCGCGGATCCGACGGAGGGGCTCGAGCTGTGGGAGGCCTACTATCACGCCGCGCGCGACGCGGAGAAGGCGTGGGCGCGCCGGCGCGCCACTGAATTGGCCGGACGGCTGTCGCCCGAGGCGGCCTGGCGTGCCTGGGGCGCGGCCGCGCCCGGAGGCCTGATGCGGGCCGTGCTGGGGGGCAGGGCGGCCGCGCACCTGCGCGACAAGGGCGATCCGGCCGGCGCGGCGTTCGTCGAAACCGAGACGAACGGCGCGCGTCACATGCTGGGCTTCGACGCCACCGGCTCGCCGGTCGGCCCTGGCGATCCCACGCGGCTGGGGCTGGCCCTTCCGCTGTCAGGCAAGTTCCAGGTCGTCGGCGAGGCGGCGCTGCGCGCGGCGATGCTGGCGGCGGGGACGCCGGCGGCGGGCGTGGCCGGCAACGGCGGCACGACGCAGCTGGTGTTGCGCGACACCGCCACCGACGCGGAACGGGCCGCGCGCGGCGTGGCCGAGTTGACCCGCGGCGAGGCCGTGATCGGCATCGTGGGCGCCGCCAGCCCCAAGGCGGGCCCCGGCGCCATCATGCAGGCCAGCGAGGACGGCATCCCCGTGCTGGCGCTGGAGGACGCGGCGCCGGGCGCGCTGACGACGGCGTTCCAGATGATTCACGCCCCCGACATGCGCGCCACGGCGCTGGCCCGGCAGGCCTTGAAGACGGGCGCGCGCCGGTTCGCGTTGCTCGGCCCCGACAGCGGGGTGGGCAAGCGCCTGCGCGAGGCCTTTCGCAAGGCGGTCGTGGCTGGCGGCGGCAGCGTGGTGGCCGAGGCGACCTACGTGACCGGCGCGACGTCGTTCGCGGGCCCCATCGGCAGCCTGAAGAAGAGCGCGTTCGACGCGGTCTTCGTGCCCGACACGGCCGACCGCCTGGCGCTGATCGCGCCCGCGCTGGCGGTGGCGGACCTGTGGCCGCAGCCCTGGTCTCCCGAGACCGCGAGGCGCGCCGCCGAGACCAGCAAGGGCAGGGGCAAGGAGGCGAAGGGCAAGGCGAAGCCGATCCTGCTGCTGTCCACCGCCAACGACCTGTCGCACAAGCTGCTGGCGAACGCCGGCCGCTATGTGCAGGGGGCCTTGCTGTGTCCAGGGTTCTACGCCGACGACAGCGATCCGCGCGCGCGCGCCTTCGCAGAGGGCTATCGGGCCGCCTACGGGCGCGACCCCCACGCCACCGAGGCCTACGCCTACGACGCGGTGGTGGCGTTCCAGACGGCCATCCGCCAGGGCGCGCGCACGCGCGGTGACCTGGTCAAGGCGCTGGGCACCGCGAACATGCCGGTGCTGCACGGGCTGACCGGCAACGTCACGTTCGGCCCCGACCACGGGCGCGTGGACAGCCCCCTGGTCTACGCCGTCGACGGCGACGACATCCACCTCGCGAAGTGAGGCCTCGCAACGGGAACCGCGCCGCGGTCCCCAAACCCTCCCGCGCGTGTTGCGCACGTGATATGACCGGGGGCCATGCGTCTCTCGAAAACGCTCGTCCCCACGCTGAAGGAAGCGCCGGCCGAGGCGGAAGTCCCCTCTCACGTGTTCATGGTTCGCGGCGGTTATCTGCGGAAGGTGGCCGCCGGTGTGTACTCGTTCCTGCCGCTGGGCTGGCGGGTCATCAAGAAGATCGAGCGCATCATCCGCGAGGAGATGGACCGCGCCGGTGCCAGCGAGGTGTTCCTGCCCGCCGTCATCCCCGCCGAGCTGTGGCAGGAGTCCGGGCGCTGGGACAAGTACGGGGCGCAGCTGCTGCGGTTCAAGGACCGCAAGGGCGGCGACTTCGTCATCGGCCCCACCCACGAAGAGGTGATCGTCGACCTGGTGCGCGGTGACGTGCGCAGCTACCGCCAGCTGCCGCTGAACCTGTACCAGATCCAGACCAAGTTCCGGGACGAGCTGCGGCCGCGCGCCGGGCTGATGCGCGGGCGCGAGTTCATCATGAAGGACGCCTACTCTTTCCACGTCGACCAGAAGGACGCCGAGCGCGAGTACCACGTCATGTACGGCGCCTACGAGAAGATCTTCACGCGCTGCGGGCTGGCGTTCCGGGCCGTCGAGGCCGACACCGGCGCCATCGGCGGCTCGATGTCGCACGAGTTCCAGGTGCTGACCGAGACGGGCGAGGACGTGCTGGTCGCCTGCGACAAGTGCAACTACGCGGCGAACGTCGAGCAAGCGGACAACCGCATCGGCGAGCTGGAGAAGGCCCCGCTGCCGCCCGCCACCGAGGCGCTGGCCAAGGTGGCGACACCCGGCAAGGGCAGCATCGAGGACGTGTCGGCGTTCCTGAAGCTGCCGCCCACGCGCTTCGTGAAGACGCTGATCTACCTGGCCGACGGCAAGCCGGTGGCCGCGCTGGTGCGCGGCGATCGCACCGTCAACGAGATCAAGCTGAAGAAGCTGCTGGGCGCCAGCGAGGTCATCATGGCCTCGGAGGCTGCCGTGCGGGAGGTGACGGGCGCGCCCGTCGGGTTCGCGGGCCCGGTGGGCCTGAAGGCGGCCGTGTACGCCGACTTCGAGGTACGGGGGCTGGCGGACTTCGTCGTGGGCGCGAACGAGGCCGACGTCCACTACCGGGGCGTGAACCTGACCCGCGACTTCGCCGCGACGTTCGGCGATCTACGCCAGGCGGCGCCCGGCGATCCCTGCCCGCGCTGCGCCGAGGGGAAGCTGCAGGCCCACCGCGGCGTCGAGGTGGGCCAGGTGTTCTTCCTCGACCGGAAGTACTCCGAGCCGATGAAGGCGACCTTCCTGGACTCGGACGGGCACGAGAAGCCGATGGTGATGGGCTGCTACGGCATCGGCGTCACGCGCATCGCCGCCGCCGCCATCGAGCAGAACCACGACAAGGACGGCATCATCTGGCCCGTGCCCATCGCGCCCTACGAGGTCTCGCTGCTGTCGCTGCAGGGTGACGATCCGGCGCTGACGGCGGTGTGCGATCGCCTGTACGCCGAGCTGGAAGCGGCGGGCATCGAGGTGCTGTACGACGACCGCGCCGAGCGGCCGGGGGTGAAGTTCAAGGACGCGGACCTGATCGGCATCCCGATCCGGATCGCCGTCGGCAAGCGCGGTCTGGCCGACGGCAAGCTCGAGTGGAAGCTGCGCAGTGACAGCCAGATCGAGATGGTGGCGCTTGGCGAGCTGGCGGCGCGGTCCGCCGCGTTGCTCGGCCGGTGACGGACTCTGCC
>Ga0070658_10001255_pt1 | contig 21750 bp, 17 predicted proteins | sample KBSC13metaG_FD_64664 | JGI IMG/M metagenome (GOLD analysis project Ga0070658, IMG submission 64664) | Corn rhizosphere microbial communities from Kellogg Biological Station, Michigan, USA - KBS C1-3 metaG | ecosystem: Host-associated > Plants > Roots > Rhizosphere > Soil ...
TTGCCGCTGGTGCTGAGTACGGTCGAAGTCCCCGTCAGAGAAACCATACGGGATACCGTACGGGTTCGGGTCACCGCGGGCCCGGGCCAGGTTAAGCGCCTGGTGACCGTTGAGCGTCACCGGCCCATTCGGATATTTTGCGAGAGCACAGCATCTCCTGGACGTGTAATCGATATTCGGATCATAAATACCGCGCGGGTCGGGGCTTTGGATATTGATAGTTATACCACCCACAGCATCCACCAGATCTTTGAACGCTTCGTAATTGACCAGGGCCTGGTAATCGATGGTTAGCCCCAGGTCCTTCTGCACTACATTCTGCAGCAGATCCATACCGCCATCCGGATACGCCGCGTTAATCTTACTGTAGCCATTGCCGGGGATATTCACCCACAGGTCGCGCGGAACGCTCAAAATAAGCGCCGTGTTATTTTTGGTATTAACGCTGAGCACCATGATAGAGTCGGTCAGATTGGCTCCGTTATGCCCAGGGTCGTCGGCCGAGTTGGCGGCCAACAGGATGTTCACGCGGCCGTTCTGGTTCTGGAGCGGCACCGGGTGAAAAACACCAAGCAGCGCGAACGGGTTACTGTTGCCCGTCAGCTTGGCGATATCGCGGTAAAACCTAAAGCCGAACGTCACGCCGGCCAACAATACCAGCACACCAAAACCAAGAGCGAGGCGCTTAAACAAGCGTTTTTTGTTGCTGGCATGTTCTTTTTTGTATTGTTTACGGTCATGGCGACGCTGACGCCGGCTTTTCTTCGGCTCAGGCTGGTTCGCGGGCTCCTCCGGAAAACGCCGGCGGCGCGGCTGCTCGCCGGTCAGAACACCCGCCCCAAAACCAGACTGTACCGGCGGCAGCATACTGTGACCGTCTCCACCGCCCAATACCGGCTGCGGCTCGTTTCGTCTAGGCATGTCCGTCAATTCTGGCCGGCGAAACTGCGGTTTAGGGCCAGAACTGCGAAAAACCGGCTGGCGCGGCCGGACAGGCGCGGGCCGGTTAAAGAAACCGTCAATATTAGTATTGCGCTTCGGGCTGAAGCTATCTTGTTTTTCGAACGCCATAGTCAGAACCTTACTCGTGGGTAAACATCATGGAACATGCGGGTTACTGCGCACAGTGCGGCGTCATAGCCACAGTGCCGGTACTGCAGGCTGTCAGCCGGCAAAACCTGACACGCTAAAGCCGTTCTGTGGTAGGGCCAACACTGCATTACTCTGGGCTATTTTACGGGAAAACGCTTATCAAATAAAGGCTTACCGGCGCTCTGCCCCGTCACTAACTTCAGTAGCAAACAAAATCACCCCGCTCATATGTCAGGGTGATTTTGTAGATTTTTCTACAGCGTTACAGTTGTAGAATTAACCTGTCGATGTCGCGGAACTGTGTTCCAGCAGGAACTAATTCGTAGTCCACTCTGCTGAGCGACCGCGGCCGGCGACGGCTTATGGCAAGTCGCATGTACGGCTGCCTTTCGTTAAATTTTGTTTTTATAGTTTTTGTTTTAAGATCTTTTCGCGAAGATCTCAAAACTAATGCATAGTATAGCAAAAAGCTTACGGTTTGTCAACCAGGATTTCGGCGCAGCAGCCTAAAACCACTTCTTTTTGTGGAAATAGAGATACATGCCAATCGCCGCCAGGGCCGACACGATGAGCACGATCCAGAATGTCGTGAACTTCCCCAGGAATGCCCATGAGCCGGATTCGAGTCCGCCCGGTACGAACACATTCATGCCGTACAGTGCCGCTACGACCGTTGCCGGGATGCTGAACGTAAAAACCACCGTCAGGATGGACAGGATCTGATTAGTTTGCTCGGTGCTGGTGATGAAGTCGGCGTCTTTATAAATTTCAACCGTTTCGTGCGCCTCGTCCAGTTCATCCCACAGGCGGTTCACTGTTTTGACGTTATACGCGTAATACTGCGTGAGCTCCTTGCCGGCAAAACCGCCGATCTGTCCGCGCAGGTCTTGCAGCAGCAGCCGCTTGGGGCCGGTCAGACGACGCAGGCGGATAATCTTTTCGCGCAAGCTGCCGATGCGCGCGGCGTCGGACGACCGGTTGGCGAACACTACATCCTCTGTCGCGTCAAGCTCCGTATCTATGTCTTCAGTCATATCCTCCATGATTTTGAGGAGCGCGGCAATAATCCGAAACAGCAGGTAACCGGCACTGCGGGCCTCCTGCTTATCGGTTGAGCGCGTAAAGTGTGCATACAGCTCATCGAGAAACGGCGCTTCTTTGACATGCACGGTTATGACGTAGTTTTTGCCCAAAAATACCCCGAGCTGACCAACCGTGATCTTGTGCGCCCCAGGCTGTTGCATGGGATAGTGCGTGACCAGAAACAGATAGTCGCGCTCGTGTTCGACTTCGTTGTGCTGTACCTTGCGCACGGTTTCACCCACATGGACAGGATGCAGGTGGTATCCCTGCTCGATTCGCTCCAGCACGGTTTGGCCCGGGGCATCCAGGTCTATCCAGGTTACGCCGTTAAACGTGTGCCGGCGCACATTACCGCCGTCTTCAGTGTGCCCATCCATTTGGTTACATCATAAAATAAACGCCAGCAAAAAGACAGCCGTGCCGACTATCGCGCATGGTACAGTACTTACAAGATATGGCTGGACTAGACGACGCAATCCGCGTGCACATGCTTACTGCTATAGAACAGCAGGTATTCCCTGGTGGCGTCGTCGGATATATACGGGACGGTGCCGCGCGGGTCCTGCCCTTTGGAACCTTGACCTACCAGGATAACGCTCCGTCAGTCAGGGCCGATACACTGTACGATCTGGCGTCGGCTACTAAATCGGTCTGTACAGCATCGGTTATTCTGGCGCTTATTGAACAGGGCCGCTTAGCGCTTGATGATCCGGTCATCTGGTACGTCCCGGAGCTTGTCATGGCTGGCCGGGAGGCGATTCTGATCCGGCATCTGCTGGCCTTCAACGCGGTGTTTGATCTAGACCAACCTCTGTCATCATATGCCGGCGAGGGCAGCGAGGCGCTGCTACACCGCATCTTTGCTACTCCTTTGAGATACCCGCCCGGCTCGCATTTTTTGTACGCCGATATACCGTACATTTTACTGGGCATCGTGGCCGAGCGGGTCTGCCAGACCGGACTGGACGAGCTTGCGGATACCATGTTTTTTGACCCGCTCCACATGCGGCATACCACGTTCCGACCCCGGAAGCTCAAGGCGGCTCAAATTGCGCCCACAGAAGTCAGCAATGGACAGGATATTGCCTACGAGCCGCACGATGAAAAGTCCCGGGCCTTTTATAGAGCCGGCCGGGTCGTAGGACATGCCGGATTGTTTTCAACTGCCCACGATCTGCTGCGGTTCTGTCAGATGATCTTGCAGGACGGGGAGCTGGACGGCCGCCGCTATCTGACACACGAAACGATCAGCCGTATGCAAACTGAGATTGCAGGAGATAGCATTTTGGGCTTTTCACTCGGTTGGACAACGCGGTCAAGCTACATGGCAGGGCTGCCTCCCGGCACGTTTGGCAAGAGCGGTTTTACCGGGACACAGGTTTTCATCAGCCCGAATACTCACGGCTGCATGGTACTGCTTACAAATCGTACCTACCCACAGCGTCCCAAGGACTCTGTCGCCATAAACAACGTCAAACATACACTCGCTGGTCTCCTGCTGAAGTAACGTATTTGACAAAATATACTACCTTGTATAACATAGTAGTGTATGAATAAAACTAGTCAGGGAGATCTGCTTGCCCAATCCGAGGTCCAGATGCGTAAAGGCATGCTCGTGTACTGCGTGCTGCTTCTGTTGAAGGACGGCAAGGTATACACCAGCGAGCTGATTCGCGCCCTGCACCAGGCCGAACTTATCGTCGTAGAAGGCACGTTGTATCCGCTGTTGAACCGCCTGGCCAAAGACGGACTGCTGGCGTATGAGTGGCAGGAAAGCGAACAGGGTCCGCCGCGCAAGTACTACTGGCTAACCGATGAAGGCAAACGGCTGCTGGCCGATTTAAAAAAATCCTACCACAAGCTGCACGCTTCGGTAGCCACACTCGAAAAGGAGTCTTGAAGCATGAATGAAGTCACTAAAATCCACCTGGGCCGGCAGGCATTTACCATTTCGGCCGACGCACATCGCGAACTAAAAAGCTATCTGGATGCCATCCGGCGACACGTAAACGACGCCGAGGTGGCCGACGAGGTCGAGTCGCGGATGGCCGAGTTGCTGACAGAGCGCGGCGTGCACGGCGAGCAGGTTGTCCTACCGGCCGATGTCACCTTTCTGAAAGAGCAGTTGGGCGACCCGAAAGATTTTGCCGAAGACGCCGACAATGAAGCAACCGGCGACCGGCCGACAGACGCGAAACGTCTGTTTCGCGACACCGACAACGCCATGTTGGCCGGCGTGGCGGCCGGACTCGCCAATTATTTTGGCATTGATGTACTCATAGTGCGGCTGGTGTTTGTTGTTGCCACGTTCACGGGCGGTTGGGGCATTTTGATATACCTGGTGCTATGGCTGCTGGTCCCGGAAGCTAAAACTTCCAGCGAGCGCTTGCAGATGGTTGGCAAGCCCGTCACGATCGAGAGTCTGAAAGAAGTCGTGGAGCGAGCCGATGTGAAAGGTGCCGCGGAGCGGGCCAACAAGTCACTTGCACGGCCGGTGAATGCTGCATTTGCCATGCTGCTGAAAATTATCGGCGTCTGTTTCGTGACCATAGGTCTTGCTATGCTGCTCGGCCTGATTGGAGGCATGACGTATGCGTTCTTGCGCGGCGGCGCCACATTGCATAACTCCGTTTTTCCGGTAGGTCTTAGGGAACACCTGGTGGTGTACATCGGCGCGGCTGTCGCAGCCATCATAGCGCTGTTTACCGCGCTCTTTGGCATGGCAGTATATCAGCGAAAATGGCCGGTCCACGCATGGATAACGGGCGCGCTGGTCGGCTTACTGTTCATCGGCCTGTCCGTCGGCGGTGCACTGACGGCCGACATAGTGCCGCAGGTACGCGACCGCTACAACGCCGACACGCACACCACGGTCCGCACTCTGCAGCCATTTACTTCGGTGAATACTAACACTGTCAACGGTAATGTGGATGTCGAATATCACGTTGCCGACACGTATTCAGTGAGCCTGCGCTACTTTGGCAACCCGGACCTTAGCACAATCAAAACCACTGTTTCAAACGGTGTGCTTACCGTGGACACAAGCAATTTTCACTGGCGGCGCAGCTGCTCTAACGAACTCTGCATACCCAACAGCTACGATTTGACCATCACCATAAACGCCCCTGCCCAGATGCAAGGCGTCGTGCCTACCCCGCCCAAACCGGTCGTGGCACCGACACTGCAGTAGCCACCTGAAATCACCTGTTCGCTGTAATTTCTTCGATCCGGCTTTTCAGGTCGGGTACGCCCGTAAAAACTACGCCGTGGATACCTAACTTCGCGGCGTCGGCGATAGCCCTAAAGAACTCCTTTTCTGAATACTCGCCCCTGTCATGCTTTTGCGTGAACCTCAGGAATGTCCTACGATCAAAGTCGTGCCGGCTGATCCACTGGTTATAGCCATCGGTACGGAAAACACCAAAAAATCGAAGATTATGGCCCGTATCATATATACAGTCTAGCTTAAGGTTTGGTACCGGACCAACCGGGGCAATATTCAGTGTGTTTTTGCCGGCCGCCAACGGACAGCAAGCGCACCTGTCAGTAGGAGAACTGACGCCGACATAATGACCGGCAGGTTAATGCCTGTGTCGGTCAATGCACTGTCGCTATTGCCGGCTAACACGACAGGATTTTTGATGGCAGGGCCGGCCGGGTCCACAATCGTGCCATTCGCCACACCGTCCGCATCAAGCGAACCGCCGTCCGTGATGTCATACGTGATCTTTAGGGCCTTCTCGCCACCGATAGTAACCGCGCTGATCGTGGCCCCCGGTATGTCGGCATACGTTTGCGTAGCCGTATTGTATTTGCGGGCGATAAACTGCGACGGATCACTGTAGTCACCGAAATAGTACTGCGTAACCGTTGTGCTGTCACCGGGGTTATCGCAATCGATGCTGAAGTTCATCATGCCGGCAGGGTAGGCGTAGTGCGTATCGGCTGTAGCATTTGCTGCTACGCTGGCCATGTACGGGTCATCGTTCTGGTCACAATCGCCGTCGGTAGCAAGCGCGGCATAGTTGCCCGTAATACTATTTACAAAGCTGGTGACATTAGCCTGCTGGCTGTCAGCTGTACCATCGTCGTTGGCGTCGCCGCCGTTCGGCGCGGCGTCCTCCGTGGCAATGGCTGCGCCGTCGTGATCACCGGCTGCAACCGTGAAAGTATTGGTGGAACCCGCGTCGTTCACCGCGTTGTTATTCGCCGTGGCAACGTGGGACATGTTGCTCAGGCTGGCACCGGCCGTATTGCTTATGGCCGCTGTAACCGTGATGTTCGGCGCGCTGTCGCCCGGGTTCAGTGCATTAGCCCCGTCGCCCGGCCGCGTACAGGTAATCGTCTGCCCGTTTATGCCGCAGGTCCAGCCATCCCCCGAGGCGGCTGTCGGCGTAAGGCCGGCAGGCAGCGTATCGGTTACCGTTATGTCACCCGTAGTCGCTTCAGCACCGGCATCGTTCTTGGCGGCAAGCGTGAACTGCCCGGTTTCGCCCTGCGTAAACGTACCGCTTTGGGTGGCTTTGACGCTCACATTCGGCGACAACGTGTCGACGCTCAGGCCCGAGATTTCGTGGATGTCATTCGAACCACCGGTGGAAGCCGAGAAGCCGAATTTCAGGTTGTCCGGCAACGATCCGGCACCGTTGATAGTGTTCAGGTTTATATCGCTCAACTCTTTGATCGGCCCCCGGCCATCTTCATAATCCACATACACGGTCATGATGTTGTTGGTACTGATGGATATGGTGACATGACACCTGGCGTCCGCACGATCGGTCGTGCCGTTGATCGCCAGCGAACCGCTTGCCGGCTTGGTTGCTACGAACTTGTAGCCGCTATCTTCGGAGCCGCGCACCGTAATGCTATTGGCATGCGCGCCCGGTCCGCCAGTGCCAAAATCGGAGCTGGAGAAATTGCCGAATGCGTCAAACCCCACGCCCACATAACCGCCGACCAGACCTGCACCCCCGGTGTTATTGCTCGAGTACCCCAGAGAGCCGCCAAAGGCACCGGGCTGCGTGGGACTATCCGCTCCGTCAATCAGGAAAAAGGCGATGCCGTCCGCGCCCGTGCCATCGTATTGATACATGTCGAATGAGATTTGCAACCCGCTAGCGGTAGAAATAGGGGTCTGGTTTATCACGAAGCCGGCTTGGCTGTTAGCATTCGAGGTCAAGCGAAGCGCACCGTTGCCGGCACTGTCTATCGCCGTTTCCGAGTCGCAGCCATGGATGTCACCACTGGTACTGATCGAGGCCGTCAGACAAGCCGGATTGGGATTACCCCCGCTAAGCCACGATCCATTGAGTGTATTCCCGGTGAAGTTGTCGGCCTGTAGGTTATCAGCCGAAGCGGTCTGCAGCCGTATAACGGGAGCCACGAGCACAGCCAACAACGCCAGCGCCGCAGATATCCGTACCACCCTTTTCATTTTGGTGTCTCCTCTTATGCTTAAGAGTATATAGGGAATTACCTGTTCACACAATTAGCACGCGGCCGCCGGGAACCCGTTAATTGCCGTTCAACGCCTCTACGTCTCCACTGCCTTTTGCAGGGCACCCGTTAGCGGGTTATCTGCGTTGACACGGTAGTATACGTTTTTGCCGTCCTTTGACTTATCGACAAGCCCGGCTTGGGACAGGATTTTCAGGTGCTGCGACGCCAGCGAGTCGGATATACCAACCACCCTGGCCAGGTCACTCACTTGCACGCTCTGACCTTTGAGCAGTGCCCGGAAGATCAGGCAGCGGTTTGGTTCGCCAAGCGCATCAAAAGCCAGCGCCAGGCGGTCAACATCTATACCGTGGATGTAGCGTTCCAGGTTCTGCCTTTCGCGCGGGGTCAGCATTAGATTCCTTCGTAGCCCGGGAAGTCGTCAAGCTTAACGGCTGCCTCGTCGACACCCAGGTTCTTGAGCTCCTCGGCAAAGCTTTTAACCATCGGCGCCGGCCCGGACAAATAAATCAGCGGGTTATCCGTGTTGTCTGCGTGCTGTTTGATTACTTCGGCGGTAAGTGACCGCGGCTGCACTACGTAGTCAACCTTCAGGTTCGGATTATCGGCCGTCAGCTTTTCCAGTTCGTCCTGGAACGGTATGTTCTGGTCACGGTTGGCATACAGCAAATCAACTTTCAGCTGCTTACCCTGCGCGTGAGCTTCCTGCAAAATTGATCTGAACGGCGTGATACCAATGCCGCCGGCAACAAAAATATAGTTCCTGGATTCATCCTCGGCCGTGAAATCGCCTTCCGGCCCGTCGGCCTCGACTTCATCACCGGCCTTAAGTGCAAGTAGTGCGCGTTTGAAGCTGCTGCCGTGTTCGCTATCAATCCGGGTGCTTATCATAACCCTGCCCTCGGATGGTGCCGCCGAGTTAGTAAACCAGCGCTCCGTACCACGATCGTCCGCCTGCGGATGTGGCAGTACATAATGCATGTATTGACCAGGCTCCCACGTAATTGCCGCTTCGGGCTCAAAAACAAAAGAAACTACGTTGCCGGTTACCGGGTGCGAACCAATGAATTTTAACTTCATACTTTAATACCTATTAAAATGTTTACATTTCTACTGTAGGCTCACGCGGCAGGAATTGCAAGCAAAGCTAGCCGAGCAGCGTCTTCCTTACCTGTTCAACACCAGTATATAGATGCCCGTTAATGCCGACGGAACAGGCCGTATCAACCTTAGATTGGCAACACTATGTCTTCCGGCTCAATCTCAGGATATCTGCGCCGTAAGTCATCGGCGATCATTTGGAAGAATCCAGGCTCAGTTTTAGATACACCAAGCTCAGCAGTAATGTAATAGCCGTCGAACAGATCTTTAAACATGACATCCCGCATATAATTACCCCGGTATCTCTCCTGCTCCGTCGCAAGATAGCATTGAATACCCTGGCCTTTTAGTTCATGAATCAACTTTATTAGCTCTTCGTTGCGGACATCTTCGGTCTCAAACCAGTAACTTAGCAGACTATCAGCGTCACCAGGCTATTGCCAAAGTTCAGGGTTAGCTGTAATCGATTCTTTCAGGTCAACTTTTCCAGTAACGATAGGTTTCCAGTCATTACGGAAAAATTGTTCAAAGGGTTTCGGGTCAAGCCCATGCGAGCGAGCGTAAACTACCGAGAAAACTTCCTCAGGTAGGATCACTACGCCGTCTACATCAAAGAGTACGATGGGATTTTTCATGGGAACATCATAGCAAACAACCGGTAGAACCCAAACTTTGCCGACGCAGCCGAAAGAGCCGAACACGTCACCAGCTTCGGGGCTACTGAAGGTGCCAAACAAACTGTGGCGTGCCTTGGCGAACCAGGTGAACCTTATTAGCCTATTGTTTTCTTAGCCAGCTGAAGATGTCTTCGGGGCCGACATCATGAAGCCCATTATACTGGGTGTCTATGTGTTCGGTCATAGTCGGTGCTGGTTGGTGCGGCCAGCGAAGACCGATATCATCGTAATAGCCGTCGCGGTCGCTCCACCCGGCTAGCGGATGGGTGCTTCGCCATGCTTCACGCGCATACTTTTGCACCTCTTCGCGTGTCATGTCAGTACCGGACCGGATTGGCGGGGCGTATACATCCTTAGGCCGTTCGTTAGCTGAATCACTCATTAATTTATATTATACCAGCGTTTGCAACTGTAAGCAAAGCTGCTGGAGCAGCTACCCCTGGTGCTCCAAATAAAAAAGACTTCTGCAGAAGTATTTTTGTGTTGCCTGGAAATGGTTCCGCACGTGCAGTCGGGTTGGGACCTGATTGCCCATGAGATTGGCAGGCGGCAACAACTTACTAAAACTTCACCGGGTTTCATATAAGCCAACAGCCAGGCCCAGAGCGTGACTAAATTGCTACTTTTTCAGCACGTTCTGAGGCGTGCCACTAAGATACCCTTCGACATTCTTCACCATAATCTCAAGTCCGTTTACAGCAGCTTGCTTGGTTACGCCCGCAACATGCGGAGTAACTAAGATTTTATCGTTTGACATGCATTTCTTATAAAAGGCATTCGATATATCAAAGAGTGGCTCAGGGTCGCAGTCGATAGCAGCACCGCTGACCGTACCGGCGTCTAACGCCGCGATCAGGCCATCAATATCATATGTATAGGGCCGCGAAAACGTAACATAAAACGCGCCTTGCTTCATGTTTGAGAAAAAGTCTGCACCAAGCAGATTTTTACTTGAGGGATTGCAGTTTAGCGCATTCACAACGACATCCGCCTGTCCTGCCTTGAAGGATAAATCATCACCGCGATTGAAGTAGTCAACGACCATGCCAAACGCTTCACACCGTTCACCGACCTCTGTGCCAATAGTCCCATGGCCTACGACAAGCACCTTTTTGCCCTCCAGACTTTCGGTAGAGGTAAATGGGTGCTGCTCGCTCGTACGCAAGAATTTTGGAAACTGCCGATACAACGACAGAACCATAAACATTGCCCACTCGGCAATTGACTTCCGATTGCCGCCACACGCGTTAGCAACAAAGACATTTTTCTTGGCAAGTTCCTCTGAATCAAAGCTGCCCAACTCAGTGTATGGATAAGTTACCAGTACATTTTCCAGTTTGCTCAAGTTGCTCAGCACATGGTCGCCCCACGTGCAGATGACATCATAATCCTTGACCGCATTCAGCCATTCATCATCCGAGGAAGTGCTACCGAGTTTCCCGACCTGGCCTACGGCGTTCAATCGCGCAAGCTGTTCGTCGGTAAAGTTAAAATCTCCGTCAAGTGCAATCTTTTTCATGGTCACCTCCTATAAACACAAACTATAGGCAATGCCTTTACCATACGCAACAGTAAATACCGGCCAGGGCTAAGGCCTAGCTTAACCAATCGCAACTGTGTTTGGGCCATCTTCGTCAAAAAAGCGTTTTGAGCCCTTTTGGCGGATATAAAGCGGGGTATACTTTTTTCCCTGCTGTTCACGTCGCCGCTTATCGGATAGTTCTCGTTTGATCCAATCCATATGCTGATGAAAATAATTGTAGGTCGGGTCACGCCGAATGGCATCACGGAAGAAGCGATCTGCTTTTTCGAGATCTCCCATAAGGATGTAGATCATACCAACCGTGTCTAGTACTTGCATATCATCTGGGGCGTCATGTAAGGCCCCCTCGGCCATTGCCAAGCTCTCTTGAACCTTATGCTGACGTAACAGGGCGAGCGCCAATCTACAACGATACTCTGTCTCTTCAGGAGCAAGCATGACAGCCTCACGCAGATACCTGGCGGCCTTATCTGCCTCTCTGTTAATCAAATAAATCTCGCCAAGTTGGCGATAGTATACCGCCACCCTGGGCTGGAGCTGGATTGCAGTCAATAAACAATCCCTGGCCTGTATATATTGTGCCCCACCATACCAGAGATAATAGTGATATAAGAGATAGTAGAGGTACGAGTCATTTGGATACATCGACAATGCCCGCTCGATTGTCTCGCGCATGGCAATGAAGTCATCATCACTTTCGCTCTTACGCGCTACTTGGTATTGGGCCACGGCCAGGCCGACCAGAGCATTGAAATTAGTCGGCTCTATGGCTAATATTCTGGTTGCCACATCACTAATTAAATCGTAGCGGTGGCTACCGGTAAGTGCGTTTAATTCTGTTGCTAAGCGTTCTAATTGATTAGAATCAGCGCTCATCTTTTACTTTTTGGAGATAGTCTTTTACCTGGTCAAACAAACCAGACTCATTGCTATATTCAATATAATTACGAACCGTGTCGAACCATTCTTTGATAGATGAGCGTGATTTCCCGGTTATTTCTACCAGTAAGTTGTGAGTAATTTTTTCTTCTTTACCTGTGCGGATAGCAACTTTGAACGTTTCCTCGCTGGCCTCGTCACATATACGCACAACGTCAGCCGCTGAATACTGCTTCGTCATTTCGGCCAGTTGAGAATAGTCAATGTCGTCGTGCGGCTTTCCAGCCATGCTTAGTTCAAATAATCGGGCGCGGGCCGCTTTGTCCGGAGGTGGGACGAACAAAATCTTATCAAAGCGGCCAGGACGGCGAAGGGCGCCATCTACTTCCCAAGGCAAGTTTGTGGCACCGATAATTAACAGGTCTTTGTTGTCACTATCTAGCCCATCCATTTCCGTAAGTAGCTGGTTCACGAGAGTCCTTAGGCTGGCGCTGGTAGATGAACGACTGGCACCGACTGCATCAATCTCATCGAAGAATAAGACCGCAGGTGCTTTCTCGCGAGCTTCTTCAAATATCCGATGAAGATTGTTCTCGCCGCCGCCCAGAACTGGAACGATTAGTTCATGGATAGAGGTACTTACAAATTCCGCATTAATCTCGCCAGCAGATGCTCGGGCAATATAGGTTTTGCCGCACCCGGGAGGGCCAAACATTAAAATGCCGCCGCCAGCCTGTTTATTGTATTTTGCATATATTTCTGGATGCTGAAACGGATAGATGATATCTGTACGGATGGCCTCTTTTACTTCATCCATGCCGGCTACGTTGGCAAAGGTTGTTATGTTTTTCTTTTTTCGCGGGACTTCAGGTTCCGGTTCTTCACTAGTCACAAATCCGAGCCGATGGCTTTCAGGTTCAAGTTTGAGCGCGATGTCATTGAGCGCATGTTCCACATTCAAGTCTTTATCGACTTCAAAGACCTCGGCAAGCAGAGACCGAGCATCCTTTAGCTCACCCTTTTTATAGAGCTCTAATGCAAAATACTTCTTGAAATCCAGGTCGTTAGGATTACTCTGGTATATCTTATGCAATGATTCCAGCAACTGATCGTCATATTTCTTTGTGGCCATATAGCCCTAATAATACCACCAAACCAGACCGGAACTACGTAACAGAGGCAAAATAAAACAGCTCCATTTCTGGAACCGTTTTATATCTGTCAGCTTGACTTGGTTGAAGCGGACATGACCGCTTGGAATCAGATTGAGGCAGGAATTGTTGGGGGATGTGACAGCTAGCAGAACGGCTGACTAATCTTTAAAATAATTCTGCTCCGGACTCGTATTATGGGTTAGCTTGAACATCTCTTTCATTTCTTCGGGTGTGTTTAAGCGAATGATCTTGAAGGTGCCAGAGGTCTCTTCTTTTTCGTAATCGTGCTTGATCTCTAAAATATGACAAAGTCCCCAATAAACCCACTTGCCATCAACATCCTCCACTAAAAAGTTTCGCACAGGCGGGATCTATAAACACGTATCTTTGGCTTGCTAGTGAACTGAAATACCCTACCCTCTACGTTGCTCAGCGTATACGGTGAAGCGAGATGCTTCTCAAGATCCAACTCAGCCGGAAAGCCCTGTTCTTTTGTAATTCGGAGCGTGTCGTTGATTTCGATGAATGAACCCATATCCAACATCATAAAAGATAGCAAAAGGACGGTCTAAGCCGTCCTACTTTGGTTCATTTGGTTGCGCACGTGCAGTCAGATTGGAAGCTCGTGAGGTTTATAGATGGAAGCAATCCTTAGCACACTATGCGACAAATGGTATGTTTTGCATATGAAGCACTGAAAATTAACAGAGGTGAAAGTGCTTAAGCAGCTCTCCATATGCAACGGGGGGTGCATATGGGCGACGCACCACACTCTACTCTGCGTCAGGGAGCTCAGCACCGAGTTTTTTGTAGTAGATGTTCCCTTTGTAACCACTGTCTATTTTTTCAATTAATCCCTTGGTGGTCCACTGCTTGAGGAGTCGAGAGACCTTAGAAGGGTCGTGGATTCCGGTTATCTCTCGAGTAGTTTGATTATTGATTCTGTAGTTATTGTCCAGATAGTTGCTTACCGTATCCCAGTAGTCAATCTTCTGCATATTAAATAGGTGGAGCTCAACTGAGTTCGGCCTTTTTGAAGCGGGAAAATATAGTGGTTCATAAAGGTTACTTTCCTTCATTACTTGAAATATACGATCAACCCCCTCGCCAATATCAAGATTTGGACCAGCATTGAAGCGATTAAGGGTACGTTGGATGATTATATTCCTTGCAAATCTCTCGGTTCTAATGTTCTGTGGCGTGATGAAACCAGGATAGGTACCGGGACTCTCTATTTCTATTCTATCGTCAAATATCCTGACATGTATATCGTCTTCTGTAAAATAGTTCCTGTGAATCACAGCATTTGTGACAGCTTCTTGGAATGCCCACTCAGGTATTAAAAGAGAAGGTAGAAAATTCGCACCCACCAACTTTGGCGGCGATGACGAAACCGCCTTTTTATAGTATGCTACTGCGTCTTCTATCTGTTTTATAAGTGGGCCTTCGATTGTAAAAGGCCTTCGCACAAAGTTTGGAGTGCCTGTATAGTTTCGACTCTTACCATAATAATGCGAAATCTTAATGCCGCACTTGCTCTTCATGACTACGGCCGGATTTTTTCCAAATAGTAGTGCCCCAGCCTTAGTAAGAACAATCTCTCCACCCTGTCTGACCGCCAAACCATTATCCTTCAGAAACTGCAAGTCATTGCTCTCTTTACTGCCCGTGTCACTTTTGTACCGTTCTAACAGCGTGCCATCCAAATCATCTAGATCCAAATTCTGGGCAACCTCGTCCTCGAATTTCAGGGCACCCTTTTCGTAGCGTAATCGCGTTATTTCTTGGGCACCAATCTTATGATTTTGATTACCCCTACGAATGAAGGTGTCGCCCTTTTTAAGAGAATGTACGTCACGTCCCTTCTGCACTCTGAGTAGGATCACTTTATCTTTGACACCTACACTGTTGGTAACCTCAATTTCAGATACACGTATATCGCTTAGTGGAGGCTCAAACTCCTTTTCAACCATATTTAGGATTTCCGACACCTTATCCTCGTTGTCGACTATACCTAAGACTCTTTTGTCACGGCTCGTCTTCCCCGGATCTTCGAGCCCAAGCGCTATATCGCCTCCTTCACTATTCGCAAAGGCACATATGGTTTCAAGTATCTTTGAAGGGCTAATATCGGCACGCTTGCAATCGAACGTCTGCCACTCACGCTCGTCTAGTAATATATCGATGATATCTTTAGCCATAGAGGCTAGTATACAAGCAAGAAACAGGTATAGAAATCATATCTCATAATGTTAAGTCCACAAACAAAAACCTCTGTCGCGGTAACAGAGGCCAAAGTGCTTATGGTTGCGCACGTGCAGTCGGATTGGGATCACCTCCTATCGGAGTTGAGTCGATGGAAAGGGATTTCCGGGAATGGAGCAGAGTTAAGTTGCTCTGCTACGTCACATTAGAACCGTACTAGTTGATCAGTTCCTTGACGTCACGAATGGCATCTTCATGGTCCGAAACGTGAATTCCTGTCATATCAATTTTCCTGGCCGCCTCCACATTTGCTTCGCGGTCATCGAGGAAGACCGTTTCTTCTGGTTTAATGGATCCTAGCTTCTCAAGTGCAGCTTGGAATATCTCAGGCTCCGGCTTTTTGTGTCCAAGGTCACATGAAGCAACAACAAAATCAAAGGCGTCGTAACCACTCTGAGCATTAACTAAGTCCTTCGTTACACTGAAGACATTAGACAGGACCCCGACGATGTAGCCGTCTTGTTTTAGCGAACGAACCAACTTGAGCATCTCAGGAAGCGGTTTCACTTCGTCCCACATAAACCAAATATTCCTCTGTTGCCTATCGATGGGCTTCCCGTACTTCTCCTCTATCCGCTTCCAGACCTCCTTTTCAGAAATAGTGCCCTTCAGAAACTCCGTCCAAATATCTTTCATCCATGCTGAAGTGGTTTCGATGGTAACATTGAGGTTTCGCGCCAGTCTGCCAGCCACCCATTCGTTATCAACACCCTTAGTTATGACACCGTCGTAATCAAAGAGAAAAGCTTTTATCATTCCACCATGATACCAAACAACCAGACAGGGCCGGAACCAGTTTTACAGAGGTGGTAACAAAAAAGAGACTCGCGTTATCGCCAATCTCTATCTGTTATTTCTTTATGGTTGCCCAAATGCAATCGAATTGGAACCTGATTAGTAAAGAATTTTTGCGATGGAGTCGATTGGAGCTACTGGTTAACTAAAATGGTTAGTGGTTGAGTGCTTATAGCAGCCTGACCACCGATGGGGAACGTTATTTTTGGGTCGGTATGACCAAAGTCTACGTTGGCTATTACTGGCAAGCTATCGAGTTGCGGTTTGCTCTTGATGATTTTCTTTAATTGCTCGTTGCTGATGTTACTGGCCTTTTGAAATCGCCCCAGTACCAGACCTTTTACGCCGGAAAAACCAGGCTGCAGAATCAAGGATTGCAGTTCGCGGTCAAAGACTTGCGGATTTGCAGCCTTGTCATCTTCGAGGAATAATATCGAGCCGCTCAGGTCAGGCATATACTCGGTACCATGCAGTAGGCTCAAGTCACAAATGCAGCCGCCAATTATTTTACCTTTGGACTCGCCATCGTTAATGACAAGAAAGCCATCATTATCCATTAGACGCCTGCCCTGTTGATTGTCCTTCCAGTTATCGTCACTCCATTGCTTGCTCGGTAGCACTTCAAACTGCTCGTCACTCATCAGGCATTTCTTGGCATAATCTAATGTGTAGTCGAAGTATAATTCCTGGCCAAAACTAGAATAGCCAGGCCCGTAATAGGTTATAAGTCCCGTCTTGGCATAGATCGCATCATTCAACATCGTGATATTAGAAAAGCCGCAAAATATCTTAGGGTTAGCTTTAATAAGTTCCCAGTCAATAAAGGGTAGTAGCTGGTTGGCACTCCAGCCACCACGCACAGCAAATACCGCCTTTATGTTTGGGTTAGCAAATGCCTCGTGCAGGTCATCTAAACGTGAGGCAACGCTTGACGAGCCAAAATCGTCTGTTTCTCCTACGTGGTTACCGAAAACAACTTTTAGCCCCAGTTCATTAAACCGACGGGCTGCAACATCCCTCACTTCTTGGCCAATGCTAGCAAACGACAGTGAGGGCGCGATTACAGTAACAGTATCACCTCGTTTTAGTTTATCTGGTTTCATTTACTCTCAACTATAACAAAAGAGGCCCGTATAGCCTCTTTATGAATTTCCATGTTACATAGAAATGGTTGAAGCAGATATGACCACTTGGAATCAGATTAAGATGGAGTTACTTGTCGGATTTAGACTAGTGAATCACTCAACCGCGAACTGATCATCGAATATATCGTGCTTTGTGGTAAACCGCAGATAAAAGCCCGCCGGGTCTGCCGTTCTGAAGTCTTCTAGGCCCCACGGCCTCAACATGAGCGGCTCAACAACATTTGCAAAGTCTTTTATTTGATCGTAGTAGGCCTTTATGTCATCAACCATAATGACAATTTCAACGCCATAGCCTCTTGGAGAAGTTTTAGGGAACTGCGAAAAGTATTCCTGCTCATACACATGCTCATTCCCCGCCCAAAAGCAGAGGATGTTCTGGCCCATGGCAAGAATCATATAGCCTTTAAAACCCTCTGGCTTCCTCACCCACTTTGCTGTAAAACCTAATTTTTCGTAATAGTCTTTGATGGGTCGAAAATCAGGAACGTGTAGTTCTAGCAAGATATTGTTCTGTTGGGGTGTTTGCATAAGCCTAAATATAACAAAAAGGACGAGTTCTAAGCCGTCCTACTTTGGTTCATTTGGTTGCGGGGGCAGGACTCGAACCTGCGACCTCATGGTTATGAGCCATGCGAGCTGCCGCTGCTCCACCCCGCGATAAAACTTGAGAAAAACCTGTGATTCTTCCCGGGCGGAGCTTGCGACATGAATTCGCATCTTGCTTTCAGCAAAACCGCTCCTGCTCTTTTCCCTTCCTGCGGCCAAAGGTCCGACATGGGAGAAAATCTTACTGCTATTGTAGCAACTGGGGCGTTTTCTGTCAATTTGTGCTGGAATCGCGGTGAAGGAAGAAGTTCGTCCAGGCTTCAAAGTTACGCTGCCAAAACGGCAGTTTCGGCACAATCGGCGCTGTGTCACTGATACCCGGCTGCTTAACGGTATGAGCAAGGGCCACGCTTTGCGGCACCAACAGCTCCGTCTCGCCCGGCAGACCCAGACCAAGATTCTCGCGGGCTGTCACGTCCATATACTGCGGAGTAGTCAGATATTGATTCTGCAATGCCAGGTCGGCATTTTTGAGGTTTTGCACCTGGTTCTCCTGCTGCAGCTGGGCCACCTGCTTCTGCAGGCCGTAATTTGTCTGGATGCTTTTGACGCCGCTCCAACTTATCAGGAGCACAATCACCGTAAACACCAGCAAGCCGACATTGCGCACGTCGCGCAGAGTCAACACATATGCCTTCACCCGTTCTAAGTGCGGCTCGATTTTGGGCATGATATTTGTTTTATCTAACATTTTTCATGTAATAGTATATAACATCGCCGCCGCCTCTGGTATACTCGTATCTGTCGCGTTGGCCGTGATGGCGGCGCTTCAGGGGCGGTAGCTCAGTGGTTAGAGCAGTCGGCTCAAGTTAACAATTTGGCTAAGTCCAGACCAGGATTATGTGTTTCGGCGTGACAGTTGTCGCATAGCAATATATACTTTGCGACCTCGCTCAGGATAGGCTCAATTTTTCGGTTTGACAGCGCGCGAACGTCGAGCTGAAACTCTTTACCATTCACATGGTGAAACGCCAGCGCGGCAAGGTTTGTTGCATAGTCGCACTTTGAGCATTTTCCACCGAACTGTTTAACAAAATGTAATTTTCGCTCCAGGCCCCGTTTTTTCTGAGCCTATACGATTGATGCACGGCGTTCTTGCATTTCGTGGAACAGTACAGCGTCTGCTTCCCCACAAGAGGCTCACCACAAACACTGCAGTTAGACCCAATATTCATAACTGGATTCTACTAGATACGCTAAGCCGTTAAAAGGGCTGCTTGCACGGGTAACCGGTAAGTATATCCTGTCAAATTCGGGGAAACCTTTGAGTAGTATCATGGTAATCCCGAGCCAAGTTCGTGTAAAATCACGAAAAGGTGTAGAGACTGTATGGCAGGTATCCAACGCCTTGGATAAAGAGACAGTCCAGACCATCAAACCCGAAAGGGGCAACGAAAGTTGTAGTGGTACGCATAACCGATTGGTCGCTGGTTCGAACCCAGCCCGCCCCACCAATTTCGATCAGATCCCGCGTTCAATACGCGGGATTTTAGTAGGCCGCAGCTCATTTATCTCGTTGTGAAAAAGAAACAGTTGTATCCTGCGGGATTAACACTATACTTGTGCTTAGACAGTAAGATTTCTAACAATTTTAGGTATTTTACCCATGCTGGTGCCTGCCCGACCTGAAACCTTCCTACCTATACAGAGGAGATTTGAGGACGTTAAATGGTTTGGTGAGTTATCGCGAAGTGCTACCGCATCAACTATAGCCACGATATTTCAGGAAGGGCCTCCGGAGGGCGGGCAGTACTGCGTAGACTGCGGGAATTATGAGACACTCGTCATATCTGCACTCTGTAAGCCCTGCTCGGCCAAACCTCTGCGGCCACGAGGCGACGGCTTCCCCATGTTGTCAGGCGGATCGCCGGGCAGTCCTTAGTTAGCGTCGCGCTTCTGGAACAGTACCCAGGCGGCAACCCCGCCAGCCGCAAGATAGATGCAGTATACGCCGGCGGCGGCCGCTGACGATATCGTGCTGCTGGTCGGCGTACTTGCCGGAGAAGGACCGTTTAGTACCTGAGACAGTGCGCTGAACGGCATGTAGACGCTGTTATGTTTAAGGATCAGGAAGCCTACGAGGTTCTCAATTACGGACGGCACGATAAGCACCGTGACAATCGAACCGATCTGATTGCGGGTCAGTAAGGCCAGCAACAGTCCAGCCATGCCATATCCCCAGCCGTAAAACAGGGATCGCCACGCCAGGTCGCGGTACTGCAGCACCTGCGGCGCAAGCATGTTTCCGTGTGCATGGACGCCCAGGTAGGACATGAGGGGCGACAGGACAGCGATGGCCGCCGTTAACAGCAAGGCATACAGGCTTACGACTATAAACTTGGATAGCAGTACTTTGTTCCGGCTGTTGCTTGCGGTCAGAGTATACATGATGGTGTTGTAGCGGTATTCATGAGTCATGAGCAGGATGGCGACGATCGCGCCCAGAATAGCGAGGTTCAGCGCCCCTGTCACGTCACCAGCCAGCTGGTTCGGGTCATGTAAGGCCGCGCCATGCAATCGCCAACCTTCAAAATAGAATGCGATCAGAGAAATAAACAATAGTGTAAGCAGCGTAATGCCGTAGGTTGTTCTTACGGTCAGGAGTTTACGGAATTCTGATTTCAGACTGGCTAGCATCACTTGGGCTCCTTTTTACCGGCAAACTCTTCGGAGCCCTGTGTGAGCTCCAGGAATGCCTCCTCGAGTGAGGCGGTCTGCGGTGCCAGCTCGTACACGGGTACGCCGCTCTCAAACGCCAGCTTACCGATTTCGTCGCTGGTCATGCCGGTGATTTTAAGACCACCGTCAATTTTATTTACCCCGGCCTCGCGGCCTCTGAGTACCCGCTCCAATTGCGACAGTTTGGGGCTGCGCACAAACACACCGGAGTGGCCGTTGTTTTTAATGAGGTCGCCCATGGAGGTATCGGCGATGAGCTTGCCCTTGCCAATTACTACCACATTGTCGGCTATAAGCGCCATTTCGCTCAGCAAGTGGCTGCTCACAAACACGCCGTTGCCGCCGTCGGCATAAGCTTTTAAGAATTCGCGCAGCCAGGCGATGCCTTCCGGGTCCAGACCATTAGCCGGCTCATCAAGTATGAGATACTTGGGTTTGCCCAGAATAGCCGCGGCTATACCGAGGCGCTGGCTCATGCCCAGGCTGAATTTGCCAGGACCTTTTTTGGCAACATCGGTTAAGCCCACTTCGTCCAACACTTCATCGACCCGCTTTGCGTCAACACCGCCGGCGTCAGCCAAAATGCGCAGGTGCTGCCGCGCGGTTCGCGTGGGATGGAACGCTTTGGCTTCGAGCAGGACGCCAACGACCTGCGACGGCTGGTTATACTTGTGCAGCGGCTTATCGTCAAAAGTTGTCTGCCCGCCACCGTTGTCCAGCCCGAGCATCAGCCGCATAGTCGTGCTTTTGCCTGCGCCGTTCGGACCAAGGAACCCCGTGACCTTACCCGTCTCCACCTTAAAACTCAGGTCGCTTACGGCAGTCTTTTTTCGATAATTTTTGTTTAACTGTTCGGCTTGGATCATTATTGCCAGTATACCAGACTCAGCGACCGACGATACGCGTTTTGAGAGCCAGCTTGTCGGCACCAAATTGCAGCGCCTCTTGTGCCGATAACCCTTGAGGCAGCGCAGCCAATAAACTATTCCAGCGTTCTATGTCATCACGCCAGGCATGAATGTAGGACACAAAATCTCGCGGCGTAAATGTGGCGAGTGTTCGCTTAGATGCCCCGAGTGCGGCCAACGCCTGGGCCACCTGATTATCACGTTCAGGCAGGATGGCCAGCCGTTTGGCGATATCGGTAATAAACCTCAGGCGATGCCTTAGGTAATACCGCCAGAAATCTTCGGTTGCCAGGTCGAGCGAAACTCCTACAGTAAACAGGTAGTTCAAGCCTTCCGCCAGCACATCGCCGAATTCTTCGGAGACCG
>Ga0070658_10001258_pt1 | contig 21702 bp, 21 predicted proteins | sample KBSC13metaG_FD_64664 | JGI IMG/M metagenome (GOLD analysis project Ga0070658, IMG submission 64664) | Corn rhizosphere microbial communities from Kellogg Biological Station, Michigan, USA - KBS C1-3 metaG | ecosystem: Host-associated > Plants > Roots > Rhizosphere > Soil ...
GGTGTCGCGGGCGTCGATCTCGTGCTCGTCGATGTGGATCGAGGTGAGCACGTCGTCCTGCACGAGGCGCTGCGACAGGATGATCGCGTCCTCGTAGTTGTGGCCCTCCCACGGCATGAAGGCCACGAGGAGGTTCTTGCCGAGAGCCATCTCGGCGTTGTCGGTGCAGGGACCGTCGGCGATGACCTGGCCGGCCTCGACGCGGTCGCCCTCCTCGACGATGGGCTTCTGGTTGATGCAGGTGCCCTGGTTGGAGCGGCGGAACTTCGCCAGGCGGTAGGTCCGGCGGGTGCCGTCGTCGTGCATGACGGTGATGTAGTCGGCGGACTGCTCCTCGACCACACCGGCCTGCTCGGCGACGACGACGTCACCGGCGTCGACCGCGGCGCGGTACTCCATGCCGGTGCCGACGAGCGGCGACTCCGACCGCAGCAGCGGCACGGCCTGGCGCATCATGTTGGAACCCATGAGGGCGCGGTTGGCGTCGTCGTGCTCGAGGAACGGGATCATCGCGGTCGCGACGGAGGTGATCTGCCGCGGCGAGACGTCCATGTAGTCGACCTCGGCCGGGTCGATGTAGTCGACCTCGCCGCCCTTCTTGCGGACGAGCACGCGGGACTCCGCGAAGGAGCCCGAGCCGTCGAGCGGGCTGTTGGCCTGCGCGACGACGTGCTTGTCCTCCTCGTCGGCGGTGAGGTAGTCGACCTGGTCGGTCACCTTGCCGTTGACGACCTTGCGGTAGGGCGTCTCGACGAAGCCGAAGGAGTTGACGCGCGCGAAGGTGGCGAGCGAGCCGATCAGACCGATGTTCGGGCCCTCAGGGGTCTCGATCGGGCACATCCGGCCGTAGTGGCTCGGGTGCACGTCGCGGACCTCGAAGCCGGCGCGCTCACGCGACAGACCACCCGGGCCGAGCGCCGACAGGCGGCGCTTGTGGGTCAGGCCCGACAGCGGGTTGGTCTGGTCCATGAACTGCGACAGCTGCGACGTCCCGAAGAACTCCTTGATGGAGGCGACGACGGGACGGATGTTGATGAGCGTCTGCGGCGTGATGGCCTCGACGTCCTGCGTGGTCATGCGCTCGCGGACGACGCGCTCCATGCGGGCGAGACCCAGGCGGATCTGGTTCTGGATCAGCTCGCCGACCGTACGCAGGCGGCGGTTGCCGAAGTGGTCGATGTCGTCGACCTCGTAGCCGGCCTCACCCGCGTGCAGCTTCACGACGTAGTCGATCGTCGCGAGGATGTCGTCCTCGGTGAGCGTGCCGGCGTCGAGCGGCAGCGCGAGCTCCAGCTTCTTGTTGACCTTGTAGCGGCCGACCTTCGCGAGGTCGTAGCGCTTCGGGTTGAAGAAGAGGTTCTCGAGCAGCGTCTGCGCCGACTCCTTCGTCGGGGGCTCGCCCGGACGCAGCTTGCGGTAGATGTCGATCAGGGCGTCGTCCTGACCGGTGGTGTGGTCCTTCTCGAGCGTCATGCGCATCGACTCGTAGTCGCCGTAGCGCTCGAGGATGCGGGCGTCGTCCCAGCCGAGCGCCTTGAGGAGCACGGTCACGGGCTGCTTGCGCTTGCGGTCGATGCGGACGCCGACGGCGTCGCGCTTGTCGACCTCGAACTCGAGCCAGGCACCGCGCGAGGGGATGACCTTGCAGGAGTAGGTGTCCTTGTCGGTCGTCTTGTCGATCTGCTTGTCGAAGTAGACGCCGGGGCTGCGGACGAGCTGCGACACGACGACGCGCTCGGTGCCGTTGATCACGAACGTGCCCTTGTCCGTCATCATCGGGAAGTCGCCCATGAAGACGGTCTGGGACTTGATCTCGCCGGTCGTGTTGTTGGTGAACTCGGCCGTGACGAACAGCGGAGCTGCGTACGTCATGTCCTTGTCCTTGCACTCCTCGACGGAGTACTTGGTCGGCTCGAAGCGGTGGTCGCGGAAGCTCAGCGACATCGAGCCGCTGAAGTCCTCGATCGGCGAGATCTCCTCGAAGATCTCCTCGAGCCCGGAGGTGGTCGACACGTCGTCGCGGCCGGCGGCGACGGCGTCGGCGACGCGGGTCTGCCAGATCTCGTTGCCGACGAGCCAGTCGAAGCTGCTGACCTGGAGGTCGAGCAGGTTCGGAACCTCGAGGGGCTCACGGATCTTGGCGAAGGAAAGGCGGGTGTTCTTGCTACCGGGGGTCCGGGATGCAGCCAAGAGTTCGGTCCTTCATTCTCAGCGGCGCACGCACACTCGACCTGCTGCCACAGGCATCGGGCCTGGGCAGGTATCTGACGGGAGGCAGCGCAACAAGAAAGTGTACGCCTTGCATCCAGGGCGTGTCGAACCCACCCCGCTCTCGCGGGTCCGACCACTGTGGGGCACAGCCGGGGTGGTCGTCAAGGACCCGGTCAGGTGCTGGGTCAGGCGCTGGATCAGGCGCGGGACTCGGCGCTGGATCAGGCGCGGGACTCGGCGCTGGATCAGAGCGCGGTGATGCCGGCGACGAGCCAGTGGCCCTTGACCTTCTGCATGACCATCTCGACGCGGTCCTGCGTGATCTTGGGGTTGGCCGCCTGCGTGTTGGTGGACTGCTGGTTGACGTAGACGAGCACCGTGACGCGGTCTCCCGCGACCCCGACCACCCCGGCGGCACCGACGTCGGCCGTCACGACCGCCTTGAAGCGGGTGGCCAGGTCGACGACGACCTTCTGGTGGGTGAGGGCGAACTCCGTCCGGAAGCACTTCGCGTTCGGGTCGTACGCCGCGTTGGTGCGGTCCGCCTTGGCCTTGCAGTCGCGGTCGACGTCCGTCGTGAGCGCGAGAGCCTTCTGGAAGCCGGGCTCGAGGTTGCGGTAGTCGTAGGCGAGCACCTGGGTGGCCGCCCGCTTCGCCGCGGCCAGCGCCGGGGCTGCCTGCGCCTCGTAGTCGGCGTTGGGCCGATCGCGGAGGTCGCGGACGACGAGGACGACGAGAACCGCGCAGACGACGGTCAGGACGACGACGGCGGCCGTCAGCAGGCCCGTACCACCCCCGGACGTCCGCTCGGGCTCGGCGGCGGGCGCGTCCACCGGAGCGGACGCAACGGGGGGCTCCGCGGGTTCGGGCACCGGCGGAGGAGCCGGCGGGTCAGCTGGCTCGGACGTCCGCTCGGACGTCCGCTCGGGCTCGGCGGCGGGGGCGTCCACCGGAGCGGACGCAACGGGCGGCTCGACGGCGGGCGGCTCGACGGCGGGCGGCTCGGCGGCGGGCGGCTCGGCGAAGCGGGTGCGCTGCGGCTCCTCGAAGGGCTCCTCGACTGGCTGGTCGGTCACGGCACCGGCTCCAGGTCGGCCATCAGCCACTTCCCGCCGTGCTTCTCCATGACGATCTCCCAGCGGGAGGTCTGGAGCGCCGGCGTCTTGTTCGAGACGTCGGTGACCGAGCGGTCGGCGGCGATGAGCAGCGTGACGCTGTCGGTGTCGGTGCTGACGACGGCGACGGACCGGATGGAGCCCGTCGAGGCGGTCTGCTGCTGGGGGTAGAGGGAGCGCAGCGTCGTCTCGGACTTGGTGAAGAGGTCCTTGAACTTGCCGGTGGAGACGGCCTCGACGCGCTTGAGGTCCGTGTCGAGGGTTTTGGCGCTGATGGCGTCGAGGTTGATGATCGCCTGGCGGCCGGCGGCGACAGCCCCGGTGCGAGCCGCGACCAGCTTGGCGTCGTGCTCGTGGTCGGGGTGGACCTTCACCACGTAGAGGACAGCCAGCACGACGGCGGCGACCAGCAGGAGTGCTGTCACCGCGCCGAGACCTCGGCGGGACGTCACCGGCTGAGCGGGTTCAGCAGCAGCCACTGCCAGGACTGGTCGCCGAAGACCTGCTGCGACCCGGCGGTGCTGCTGAGGGTGTACGTGGCGCCCTGGGCCGTGATGACGTGCCCGCTGCTCGGGTCGTAGTCGGCGTTGGCGGTCGTGTAGCCCTCGGTCAGGTCCTGCCAGAGGCTGCGCTGGGCGGACGGCTGGTTGATCGGTTGGCTGCGGTCGGCCGGGAAGGGCTGGAGGCCTTCCGCGCGGGGGGCGTGGTCGGCTCCGCGGTAGGTCGTGCCACTGCCCGTGGAGCAGTGGGCGTTCATGTTGGCGGTCTTCTGCGACGTGTCGGAGGGGTCGCGCTCCTTGGTCTGGTAGCCCGGGTCGTTGCCGGGGCAGACGCCGGGGCTGTTGGCCGTGACGAACCCGAAGTGCGCCGTCGCGTCGCCGGGCGTCACCGTGAAACCGCCCGCGACCACGTTGGGGTAGGTGACGATGATCTGACGGATCGCGGGGATGCGCACGGCCTGCACCTGGCTGACGAACACCAGGTTCGACAGCAGCGGCGCGAGGTTGGCCTGGTTGGCCTGCAGGAACGCCGTGGTCGTCCGCGCCGCGTCGGTCCCGTTCTTGAACAGCGAGCGGAAGTCCGGGTCGCTCGAGCGCAGCTGCGCCGTGAGCTGGGCGAGGTCGGCGTTGTAGCTCTTGAAGTCGCTGGCGGTACGGCGCTGGGTGTCGAGGACCGGCTTGCTGTCCGCGATGAGCTTCTGCGTCTGCGGGAGGTACTGCGTCGCGGTCGTCGTCAGCGCGTCGCTGGCGTCGATCAGCCGCTGCAGGTCGTCGCCGGCACCCGTGAAGGCGGTCCCGAGCTCGTTGAGGACCGTCGTCACGTCGTCGACGTTGACGCTGCGCACCAGGTCGTCGAGGTTGACGACGAGCTGGGTCGGCGGGATGGGCAGCGCCGTCATGTCGCGAGGGATGGTGGCGCCCTTGGCGAGGTACGGGGCGCCCTGCTGCGTCGGCTCGAGGTCGACGTACTGCTCGCCGATGGCCGACCGGTTCCCGATCACGGCCTTGACCGGCGTCGGCACCTTGGTGCCCGGCCTGAGGCGCAGGCTGAGGGTCACGCCGCTGCTCGCGCTGTCGAGCGCGAGCTTCTCGACGGTGCCCACCGGCACGCCGTCGTAGGTGACCTGAGCGCCTTGGAAGATGCCGCCGGAGTCGGCGAAGTCGGCCTTGACGAGGTAGCCGTTGTCGTGTCCCGGCAGGTGGATGCCGGCGTAGCGGCCGCCGGCGAAGACCATGCCGACGACGGCGATGAGGGCGAACACCGCCAGCTGCACCTTGACCTTGCGGGTGATCACGCGAAGCCTCCGAAGAGCAGGAGCTCGAGGCTCGTCTGCTGGCCATCCGCCATCCGCTTGGTGAGGTCCTGGACGGCCGGCGGGACCGGAGTGGACCTCTTCGAGCTGACGACCGGCAGCTTCGGGAGGTTGATCACGGGCTTGCCGTTCTTGGTCGACCCGATCGGCAGCGGCGGCAGCTGCACCCCGGTCAGGTTGCCGATGGTGCCCACGATGTCGGCGTCGACCGAGATGAACAGGTTGGCGTAGTCGCCGCGGATGCCGCCCTGGATCTTCTTGCCGTTGTAGGTCCCGGGACCGATGGTCCGCGGGAAGGGGTAGGTCGTCAGCAGCTCGAGCGCGTTGGGCAGGTCGTTGCCCGCCTTCGCGAGCTGCGTCAGGACCGGCTGCAGCGCCTGCAGGTCGGCGACCGTGTTGGCGCGGGTGTTCTGGATGACCCGCGTCGCCACGGTGCCGAGGTTGTTGAGCCCGGTCAGCATCTTGGTCAGCTGCGCCCGCTCGTCGGCGAGCACCGCGGTGCCCTTCGGCAGGTCGCGCAGCGCCACGTCGAGGGTCTGCTTCTGCGCCGCCAGCTTGGAGGTCAGGCGGTCGAGCCCGTCCAGCGCAGCCGAGATCTGGGTCTTCTGCGCGTCGAGGCCCTTCACGAAGCCGGTGAGCTGGGTGAGGAAGTCGCGGACCTGCGACTCGCGACCGGTCAGCGCCTTGTTGAGCTCCGCGTTGATCGTGTTGAGCTGCTCGAGGCTGCCGCCGTTGAGGACGAGCGACAGGGCGCCGAGCACCTCTTCGATGTCGGCGTTCTCGGCGGTGTGCCCGCTGGCGATCGTGATGGTGTCGCCGCTGTGGAAGCTCCCCTCCCACTGCGACTTGTCGTCCGGCGGCTCGAGGCTGACGAACTTCTCACCGAGCAGTGACGTCTGGCGCAGCCTCGCGAACGTGTTCTGCGGCAGCTGCACGTTCTTCTTCACGTCGCAGGTCACGAGCGCGTAGAAGCCCTGTGTCGCGTCGTGCTTGAGCTCGATCTTGGAGACGGACCCGACCGTGACGTCGTTGACCTTGACCGCGGACTGGGGCACCAGGTCGAGCACGTCGCTGAACTCGACCTTGACCTTGAACGGTCCGCTGGCGCCGCCCGGCAGGTGGAAGCTGCTCGCGCCCTTGAAGTTGCAGCCGCTCAGCGCGAGAGAGCCGGCGAGCAGCACGGCGGCGAGACGGGGGATCCTCATGACAGGATCCCCGCCATCGTCAGGTCGCGCTGCGTCGTGTACGACGACGGGCTCGCGGTGAGCTTGGGGCCGGACGGGATGATGCCGCCGAGCTGGTTGCGGCAGGCGGCGGCGCTGCCCGGCTGCACGATGGCCAGCAGGTTGCACAGCGCACCGACCGGCCCGCCTTGGCTGTTGCTGTTGTCGCGGGTGTCGAGCGTCCCGGACTTGGAGTTGTAGGCCAGCTGCAGGTTCGACAGCGCCGTCGGCGCGGTGTCGAGGAACTCGCGCAACGCCGCCTTCTCCTTCACCAGCACCCCGGTGACGGTCTTGAGGTTGGCGATGTTGGCCGTGAGGTTGGACGCGTTCTCCTTGACGAAGGAGTCGACCTCGGCGAGGGCGGAGGCGAGCGTCTTGATCGCCGTGGCGAGGTCGGTGCGCTCCCCGTTGAGCTGGCGCGCGACGGAGGCGAGGTCGTCGTCGAACTGCGCGACGATGCTGTCGTTCTGCGCGATCGTCGTGGTGAACGCCTGCAGGTTGGCGATGGTCGTGAAGAGGTCCGTGCGCGAGTTCGACAGCGTCTGCACAGCCTGCGACAGCCCGGTCAGCGTCGCGTGCAGCGCCTGGCCGTTCCCCTTGAGGTTCTGGGCGCCGACGTGCAGGAGGTCCGACAGGGCGCCGTGCTTGTTGGCGCCCTTCGGCCCGAGCGCCTGGTTGAGGGTGTCGATGTTCTTGTAGATCTCGTCGAGCTCGACGGGCACGGCCGTCCGCTTGCTGTCCAGCGTGATGTCCGCGTGGTCGGGCAGCGTGGGCCCGCCGGAGTAGACCGGCGTCAGCTGGACGTAGCGGTCGCTGACGATCGACGGCGCGAGGATCACGGCCTTGGCGTCGGCCGGGATCTTGTACGAGGAGTCGTAGGTCATGTCGATCTTCACCCGGTCGCCCTCGGGGGTGATCTTCTTGACCTCGCCGATGCGCACGCCGAGGACGCGCACGTCGCTGTGGACGTAGACGCCGACGGCCTTGGTGAACTCGGCCGAGAAGTGCTTCTGCCCCCCGCCGCCGAACACGCCGCAGCCGGCGGCCATCGACGACAGGCCCAGCAGGGCCGTGCCCGCGAGCAAGCGGTTCCGCATGGCGCTCACGTCCCGTTGCCGAAGGAGCCGGGCGCGAAGCCGGAGGGGTTGCTGAGGTTGTAGACGTAGGTGTCGAACCAGCGGCCGTTGCCCAGGTTGTTGGCGAACAGGCGCACGAACGGGGCGAGGCGCTGCACCGAGAGGTCGAGGTTCTTCTCGTTCGCCGCGAGCATGTCGGTGACCACCTTGAGGTTGCTCAGGGCCGGGGCGAGGGTGGCCCGGTTCTCCCGGACCAGTGCGATGAGCTGCTCGGAAAGCTGCGTCGTGGTCGTCAGAAGCGTGTGGATCGCGGCTCGTCGTGCCTTGACCTCCTGCAGCAGCAGGTCGCTCTGCTTGAGGAAGGCCACGAGGTCCTCGTCGCGATCGGCGAGCACCTGCGTGACGCCGGCGGCGCGGTTGACGAGGGTCCGCAGCTTGGCGTCGCGGGAGGCGATCGTCTGCGACAGCCGGCTGAGCCCGTCGAGGGAGGCCTTGACCTCGGGCGGGCTGCCGCGGAAGTCGTCGGCCAGGGTCGTGAAGGACTGGGCAAGCTGGCCGGTGTCGATCGGGCCGACCGTCTTGGCGAGCTGCTGGAAGGCCGGGGACACGTCGAACGGGGCCGCGGTCCGCGAGAGCGGGATCGGCTTCGACGTCGAGAGGCTGTCGTCCCCGTCCGGCTCGAGCATGATGAACTTGCGGCCCAGCACCGTCTTGATCTTGATGTCGGCGCGGGTGAGGGAGCCGAGGTGCACGCCCTTGACGAGCATCTTCACCAGCACGCAGCCGCCGGTCGAGGCGCCGTTGTCGAGAGGCACCTGGGCACCGCTGTAGTCGCACTCCTTCTTGAAGGAGATGCCCGTGACCTTGCCGACCTTGACGCCGGCGACGCGCACCTCGTCCATCTTCTGCAGCCCGGCGCCCTCGGTGAACTCCGCGGAGTAGGTGCTGCCGCCGCCGATGATGGGCAGCGAGTCGGTCTTGAACGCCGCGGCGAGGAACAGCAGGATCACCACGAGCCCGACCGCTCCGATGACGGTCTTGTTGCGCTCCCTGAACGGCGTCATATGTTGCACCTCGTCGCCGTGTTGCGCATCGACGTGACGACGGTCTGGCCCCCGTGGCCGTCCGGCCGCGTGACCTCGATGCCGCAGAGGTAGAAGTTGAACCAACCGCCGTAGGTCGCGGTGCTGATGATGCGGTTCAGCTTGTCGGGCAGGCGGGAGATGACGCCCTCGACGGTGCTGTTGTTCTGCTTCAGCGTCCCGGCCAGGGTGTTGAGCTGCGCGATGTCGGAGTGCAGGCTCGGCCGCACGTCGGAGAGCAGGCCCGCCGTGGCCTCGGTCAGCTTGCCGATGCCGCTGATGGAGTTGCCGATCTCGGTGCGGTCGGCGGCGAAGCCCTCGGCGAGCCGGCGCAGCTGCTGGATGAGCGAGCTGAGGTCGGTGTCGCGCTTGTCGATCGTGTCGAGGACGGAGGAGAGGTTGTCGACGACGCGGCCGATGACCGCGTCCTTGTTCGCCAGCGTCGTGGTCAGCGAGGCCGTGTGCGCGAGCAGGTCGTCGATCGTCCCGCCCTCTCCTTGCAGGGTCTTGATGATCTCCATGGAGACCTGGTTGATCGTGGTGGGGTCGAGCGCCTGGAACAGCGGCTTGAAGCCGTTGAACAGCACCGTGAGGTCGAGGGCCGGCGTCGTGCGCAGCGAGCCGTCCGAGCGCTTGTCGCAGATCAGCCGGTGGGGGTTCTCCGGCGTGTTGGTGCCGGCGTCCTCGGTGATGGCGACGTAGCGCTCCCCCACCAGGTTGCGGTACCGGATGTGCAGGTCCTCGCCGTCGGTCAGCGTCTGGCCGTTGTCGAGCTGCAGCGTCACCTGGGCGAGCCGGTCGGTCTCCCCGCAGGCGTTCGTCTTGGCGAGCGCGACCTTCTTCACCTTGCCGACGCGCACACCCGCGATGCGTACCTCGTTGCCGGGCAGCAGGCCGGTGACGTCGGTGAAGGCGACCTTGTAGTCCGTCGTCTTGCCGCCACCGAAGTTGCCGATCGTGGCGGCGAGCACGAACGTCATGAGGGACGTCACCACCATGAAGATGATCAGCTTGACGCCGGCGGAGGTCGTCTTCATGCGAGCCCCACCGTGCTGCCGGAGGCGACGGGGGCGACGAGCAGACCGGCGATGTCGGGCACCTGCGCGGCAGGGACCTGCAGCAGCGGCGCGACCAGGGACTTCATCGCCGCGTTCCCCGTGGGGGTCGTCGAGGTGCGGTAGCCGTCGTCGAAGGAGGTGTCACCGGCGGGGACCTTCGGGTGCGGGAGGCCTTGGCAGTACGGCGGTCGGGTGTCGCGGTACTTCGGGGTCTGCGTCGGCGAGTAGCCGCCGTTGTCGCGCGTCGCCTCGACCGTGATGTGCAGGCCCGCCTGCTTCCCGCCGAACGTCGCCTCGACGATCGGCCCGTACCTCGTCAGCCCGGCGAAGAAGCACGGGAACTCGGGTGAGTAGCGGGCGTAGAGCGCCAGCGGGGCGCGCGAGGTCGCGGCGAGCTGCGTCAGCGACTGCTCGTTCTGCCTCAGGATGCCGTCGGCCGTGCTCGCGAAGGACGTCGTGGTCGACAGGAACGTGTCCAGTGACGACTTCTCGTCGACAAGGTTGCGACTGCTGGCCGACAGGTTGTCGAGCACCCGCAGCAGGTCCGGCGTCGCATCGGCGGTGTTGTTCGCGAAGTCGGCGAGCCCGGACATGTCCTGCTGCAGCGTCGGGAGGCTCGGGTTCAGGCGCCGGAAGTAGGCCCCGGCGCGCACGAAGTTGTCGCCGAGCTTGTTGCCGCGGCCGCGCAGCGCCGTCGAGAGGGCGTTCAGCGCGGTCGACAGCTCCTTCGGCTTGAGCGACTTCAGCAGCGGCAGGAGGTCGTTGATCGCGGTCTCGGTCTCGCGCGCGGTCGTGGAGTGGTCCTGGTTGATCGTGCCGCCGTGCCGCAGCGTCTGCCCCGAGGACGTCGCCGGGTTGATGAGGACCACCTCCTTCTCGCCGAAGAGGGTCTTCGGCAGGAGCTGGGCCACCACCTGCTTGTCGATGAGACCTGCGTCGCTGGGGTTGAGCGCCAGCTCGACCGTCGCGCCGTCGCCGCTGCTGGAGACCTTCCGGACCTCCCCGACGACGAGCCCGCGGATCTTGACGTCGGAGTGCTCGGAGAGCTGGTTGCCGATGCGGTCGGTCTTGAGCTCGACCTTCACCACCGCTGTGAACCGCTTCTGGTACAGCAGCACGGTCAGGTAGACGAGCAGTCCGACGATGACGAGGAACGCCACACCGGAGGCGCGGCGCCGGAGCACGGAAGCAGCCACGGCTATCCCGCGATCCTGACCGTCGTGGTGGCGCCCCAGATCGCCAGGGACAGGAAGAAGTCGACCAGGTTCACGGCGACGATGGCCGTCCGCACCGCGCGACCCACGGCCACACCCACGCCCGCCGGGCCTCCGCTGGCGTAGTAGCCGTAGTAGCAGTGGATCAGGATGATGATGACCGCGAAGATCATCACCTTGACGAAGCTGTAGAGGACGTCTTCCTTCGGCAGGTACTGGTGGAAGTACTGGTCGTACGTGCCGGTCGACTGGCCGTAGAAGCCGGTCGTGATCGTCCGGGCCGCGAAGTAGGACGACAGGAGCCCGATCACGTACAGCGGGATCACGGCCACGAAGCCCGCGATCATCCGCGTCGTCACGAGGAACGGCAGCGACGGCACCCCCATGACCTCGAGGGCGTCGACCTCCTCGGAGATCCGCATGGCACCTAGCTGCGCAGTGAAGCCGCAGCCCACCGTCGCCGACAGGGCGAGCGCGGCGACGAGCGGCGCGATCTCGCGGGTGTTGAAGTACGCCGAGAGGAAGGCGGTGAAGTTCGCGGTGCCGAGCTGGTTGAGGGCCGCGTAGCCCTGCAGACCCACCTCGGTGCCGGTGAAGAAGGTGAGGAACGCGATGACGCCGATCGTGCCGCCGACGAGCGCCAGCGCGCCTGAGCCGAGCCCCACCTCGGCGAGCAGCCGCACGATCTCGCGGTAGTAGCGGCGCAGCGCGCGACCCGTCCAGGCGAGCGAGCGTGCGTAGAACGACAGCTGCGCGCCGAGGTCGTCGAGGACCCCCAGCAGCCCGTTGCCGATGCGCTTGGGGTAGCGGGTGAGCGTCTGGACGATGGGAGGCACGGGGGTGCCGGAGCTGACGGCCACCTCAGCCTCCCTTCTGCGGGACGACCTGGAAGTAGATGGCCGTGATGATGAAGTTCGTCAGGAACAGAAGCATGAAGCTGATGACGACGGTCTGGTTGACGGCGTCGCCGACGCCCTTCGGCCCGCCCTTGGCGTTGAGGCCCTTGTAGGCGGCCACGAGCGCCGCGATGAGACCGAAGATGACGGCCTTGATCTCGCCGACGACGAGGTCGGGGATCTGGGCGAGGGCGGTGAAGCTGGCGAGGTACGCCCCGGGGGTGCCCCCCTGGAGGATCACGTTGAAGAAGTATCCGCCCATCACGCCGACGACGGACACCATGCCGTTGAGGAAGACCCCGACCGTCATGCAGGCGAGGACGCGCGGCGCGACGAGCCGGGCGAGCGGGCTGACGCCGAGCACCTCCATCGCGTCGATCTCCTCGCGGATCTTGCGGGAGCCGAGGTCGGCGCAGATGGCCGAGCCGCCGGCACCGGCGATGAGGAGAGCGGTCACGATGGGAGACGCCTCGCGGACGACGCCGAGGACGGCGACGGCGCCGGTGAAGCTCTGCGCGCCGATCTGCTTGGTGAGGTTGCCGATCTGCAGCGCGAGGACCGCACCGAACGGGATCGAGACGAGCGCCGTCGGCAGGATCGTGACGGACGCGATGAACCAGGCCTGCTGGACGTACTCCGCGAACTGGAACTGCCGCTTGACGATGCTGCGGAACAGCTGCACCAGCACGTCGAGCGACAGGGCGAAGAAGTCGCCGGCGCCGCGCACCGGAGCGAGGGGGGAGATCGCCATCAGGCGTCGGACCTCTTGGCCGGTGCCTTCCGTGCGACCTTCGTCGCCGCCTTCTTCGCCGTCTTCTTCGCGACGGCCTTGCGAGCCGGGGTCGCCTCGGTGGGCGCCTCCTCGGTCGCCGCGGCGCTGCGCTCCGCCGCGGCGCGGGCGCGCTCCACGCGCTCCTCGGTGCTCATGACCCGGACGGCCGAGGGCTCGGCCGGCTTGGCGGCCGCGCTCGCCGGCTTGGTGCCGTTGCCGAAGCTGAGGTCGAGACCGGGGAAGGAGCCGGGCGGCGGGACGATGCCGTGCTCGCGCAGCCAGGACCCGGGCTCGCGCTGCGTGTGCCGGGTCTCGCCGCTGCTGGTGGGCAGCTGGACGGGGATGGGCGGCAGCTCGCCGAGCGCGATGTCCTTCTCCTGCTCGAGCTCGCTGGCGTCCTTCTCCTCGGCCATGCCGATCGGGCCCTGCCGCTGGGCGTTGAGGAACTGCCGGACGACCGGCTCGTTGCTCGACAGCAGCATCTCCCGCGGCCCGAACATGGCGAGGTGGCGGCGGTAGAGGAGCCCGATGTTGTCCGGCACGGTACGGGCGGTGTTGATGTCGTGCGTGACGATGAGGAACGTCGCCTCGATCTGCGCGTTGAGGTCGACGATGAGCTGGTTGAGGTAGGCGGTGCGGACCGGGTCGAGGCCGGAGTCCGGCTCGTCGAAGAGCAGGATCTGCGGGTCGAGGACGAGCGCACGCGCCAGACCGGCGCGCTTGCGCATGCCACCGGAGATCTCACCGGGGAGCTTCTTCTCGGCGCCGGTGAGCCCCACGATCTCCATCTTGTCGAGGACGATGTCCTTGATCTCCTTCTCCGACTTCTTCGTGTGCTCACGGAGCGGGAAGGCGATGTTGTCGAAGAGGTTCTGGGAGCCGAAGAGCGCGCCGTCCTGGAAGAGGACGCCGAACAGCTTGCGCACCTCGTACAGCTCGCGCTCGCGGACCTTCGTGATGTCGGTCCCGTCGATGACGATGGAGCCGTTCTCGGGCTTCAGCAGGCCGATGAGCGTCTTGAGGAACACCGACTTGCCGGTGCCGGAGGGACCGAGCAGGACTGAGATCTCCCCCTTGGGGAGCGTCAGCGTGACGTCCTCCCAGATCGTCTGCCGCCCGAACCTCTTGGTGAGGTGCTCGACGCGGATCTCGACGCCCACTCGCGGCTCCTGGTTCGGGGGTAAGGGGGGTGGCTCCGGTGACCGTACTCACAAGTAGCCACCTGAGGATACGGGGGTGAGCCCGGAGCGTGCCGCTCGGGACTGGTCACGATGACGTCGCAGTGCCCCGGATGTCGCCGCCACGTGCCGTAGAACGCCGAGGGGCGGCCCACCAGCAGGTGGGCCGCCCCTCGGAGCGGAGTGCAGGTCTTACTTGACCGTGACCTTGGCGCCGGCGCCCTCGAGGGCCTCCTTGGCCTTCTCGGCGGCCTCCTTGTTGACCTTCTCCAGGACCGGCTTCGGCGCGCCGTCGACGAGGTCCTTGGCCTCCTTGAGACCGAGGTTCGTGAGCGTGCGCACCTCCTTGATGACCTGGATCTTCTTGTCGCCGGCGTCGTCGAGGATGACGTCGAACTCGTCCTGCTCTGCGGCCTCCTCGGCAGCAGCGCCGCCGCCACCGGCGGCCGGCGCGGCCGCGACGGCGACCGGAGCCGCGGCGGTGACGCCGAAGGTCTCCTCGAACTGCTTCACGAACTCCGAGAGCTCGATCAGCGTCATCTCCTTGAACTGCTCGAGCAGCTCGTCGGTGCTGAGCTTCGCCATGATGGCGTCTCCTTAGGTGTGGTGCCGGGGTCCGGCTATCTGGTGGGAAACGGCCGGAGCCGGTTACTCGCTGTCGGTGCTCTCAGTGGTGCTCTCGGTGGTGCTCTCGGTGGTGCTCTCAGTCGTGCTGTCCTCAGCAGCCGCCTCGGGGGCAGCGGCCTCGGTGGTCTCCTCGACCGCGGGGGCCTCGGCGGCAGGCGCCTCGGTCTCCTCCACTGCCGCGGGGGCCTCCTCGGCAGCGGGAGCCGGCGTGTCAGCGACAGCTCCGGCACCCCCAGCGAGGACGGACGGGTCCTGCTGCGCCTTGGCCTCGAGGGCGCCGACCGCGCGAGCGGCCTGCGACAGCGGGGCGGCGAACAGGTAGACGGCCTGCGTGAGCGAGGCCTTCATCGCGCCGGCCAGCTTGGCCAGCAGGACCTCGCGGCTCTCGAGGTCAGCGAGCTTGCTGATCTCCTTCGCCGTGAGGGCCTTGCCGTCCATGACGCCGCCCTTGACCACGAGGGCCGGGTTGGCCTTCGCGAAGTCACGGAGCGCCTTGGCGGCGGAGACGGGGTCGCCACCGACGAACGCCACGGCCGTCGGGCCGACGAGGAGCTCCTCGAGACCCTCGAGGCCGGCGTTGCCCGCGGCGATCTTGGTCAGCGTGTTCTTGGCGACCACGTAGGACGTGTCCGCGCCGAGGACCTGGCGCAGCTCGCGGAGCTGCTTCACCGACAGGCCGCGGTACTCGGTGAGGACGGCAGCCGCAGAGCTGGTGAAGCTCTCGGTCAGCTCCGCGACGGCGTCGCCCTTGTCGGGACGGACCGTGGCCCTCTTGTGCTCGACGACAGTGGTCATCGGGCTCCTTCCGGAAGTGACGTCCGCCGGCCGGGCCCCGGAACGACAGACGCCCCGGCGCAGAGGCGCACGGGGCGTGAACACGGCCACGAGGGCCGGTCTCGTCGTACACACCTGCGCAGGTCGCCTGCCGGAGCAGGGCCTTCTGGTCTCCTCGAAACTCCTCGGAGACCGACCGGCGGTCTTTGGCTGTGTCAGAGGCTAGCAGAGGCGAGCACCGAGGCTCAGGACTCGCCGCCGTCCTCGAGGAAGTTGCGGGTCTTGTTGGGGTCGACCTGGATGCCGGGGCCCATCGTGGTGCTGATGCCGACCTTCTTGAGGTACTTGCCCTTGGCCGTCGCCGGCTTCGCGCGGAGGACCTCGTCGAGGGCGGCGGCGTAGTTCTCGACCAGCTTGGCCTCGTCGAAGGAGACCTTGCCGATGACGAGGTGCAGGTTGGCGGCCTTGTCGACGCGGAAGTTGACCTTGCCGCCCTTGATGTCGTTGACGGCCTTGGTCACGTCGGCCGTCACCGTGCCCGTCTTCGGGTTCGGCATGAGGCCGCGCGGGCCGAGGACGCGGGCGACCTTGCCGACCTTGCCCATGAGGTCCGGTGTGGCGACGGCGGCGTCGAAGTCGACCCAGCCCTTGCTGACCTTCTCGATGAGCTCGTCCGCGCCGACCTCGTCGGCGCCGGCGGCGAGCGCCTCAGCGGCCTTGTCGCCCTGGGCGAAGACGATGACGCGCGCCGTCTTGCCCGTGCCGTGCGGCAGGTTGACCGTGCCGCGGACCATCTGGTCGGCCTTGCGCGGGTCGACGCCGAGGCGCATCGCGACCTCGACCGTCGCGTCGTACTTCGTGGTCGAGGTCTCCTTGGCGAGGCGGACGGCCTCGAGCGGGGAGTAGATCTTGTCCTTGTCGACCTTGGCGGCCGCAGCGGTGTAGCCCTTGCCGTGCTTCATGGTGAGTCCTTCGAGAAGAGTGGTGCGAGCGGGCCGACCGGCCCTCCCACGCGGTCCTGGATGCCTGTTCAGTCCGAGATCGTGATGCCGGACTGGCGGGCGGTGCCCTCGATGATCTTGGCGGCGGCCTCGAGGTCGTTGGCGTTGAGGTCCTGCATCTTCGCCTGCGCGATCTCGTTGAGCTGCGCGCGCGTGATGCTGCCGGCCTTGACCTTGTTGGGCGTGGACGAGCCCTTCTCGAGACCCGCGGCCTTGAGGATCATGCGACCGGCCGGAGGGGTCTTCGTGATGAAGGTGAAGGAGCGGTCCTCGTAGACCGTGATCTCCACCGGCACGATGTCGCCGCGCTGCGACTCGGTGGCCGCGTTGTAGGCCTTGCAGAACTCCATGATGTTGACGCCGTGCTGACCCAGAGCCGGGCCGACGGGCGGGGCAGGCGTCGCGGCGCCGGCCTTGATCTGGAGCTTGATGAGGCCGGAGACCTTCTTCTTGGGAGGCATGTCAGTTCTCTCTCGGTAGTGGTCAGGCGGGACCGAGTGGCCCCTCCCACGCTTGCGGGTGCTAGAGCTTGGCGACCTGGTTGAACGACAGCTCGACGGGCGTCTCGCGGCCGAAGATCGACACCAGGACCTTGAGCTTCTGGCTGTCGAGGTTGATCTCGTTGATGGTGGCCGGCAGCGTCGCGAACGGGCCGTCGGTGACCGTGATGCTCTCGCCGACCTCGAAGTCGACCGCCTTCTGGGCGACGACGACCTTCTGCTTCGGCGGGGCGAGCTGCTTGACGACCTCGTCGACCGTCAGCGGGGTGGGGCGCGACGTCTGGCCGACGAAGCCGGTGACGCCCGGGGTGTTGCGGACCGCGGACCACGACTCGTCGGTGAGGTCCATGCGGACGAACAGGTAGCCGGGCAGCTTCTTGCGCGTGACCTGCTGGCGCTTGCCGCCCTTGACCTCGGTGACCTCCTCGGTCGGCACCTCGATCTGGAAGATGTAGTCCTCCATGTTGAGGCTGCTGATGCGGCTCTCGAGGTTGGTCTTCACCTTGTTCTCGTAGCCGGCGTAGGAGTGCACGACGTACCAGTCGCCCGGCAGGTCCCGGAGGCGGTCGCGCAGCTCGTCAGCGGGGTCACGCGGCTCGGCCGGCGCCGCAGGTGCCTCCTCGGCGACCTCGCTGACGGACTCGCTGACGGTCTCGCTGACGGGCTCCGGCTCGAGGTAGGACGGCGCCGCGTCGGTGCCGCTCTCCGCCTCGACCGGGGTGTCCGTCTCGACGGCACCGTGCTCGAGCTCCTCCTGCTGCTCGCTCGGGAGGGTCTCTTCGTGGATCTCGGTCACAGGGTCCGTTCCTGACAGCTCTGACATGAGCGACTACTTGCCGAACACGGCGATGACCGCCTTGGCGAAGACGAAGTCGAAGCCGGAGACGATGGCCGCCATGACGACGACGAACACGAGCACGACGCTCGTGTAGGTGATGAGCTCCGTGCGGGTGGGCCAGACGACCTTGCGCAACTCGGCGACGACCTGACGGACGTAGGTCACGATGCGCGCGATCGGGTTGCCGCGGCGTGCGCCATCGCGGTCGCGTGACACCGGCGCGGTGGCCGTGCTCTCGCTCACCTGGTCCTCGTCTCGATCGATCGTCTGCAAAGCGGTGCGGGGTGGGTGCAGGGGTGACAGGAGTCGAACCTGCGACATCCGGTTTTGGAGACCGGCGCTCTGGCCATCTGAGCTACACCCCTAGGCTCCCGTGCCTTCCGCCGCCGGGCGCGCCGGAGCAGAGGCGTACGGGCCCCAGTCGGACCAGTGTAGAGCGTCGGCAGTTGGGCACCCAAGTACCAACAACCTTGCTGGCCCCTGGGACGATGGTGCGCATGAGCCACTCTCCGTCCACGCACCGTCCTGCCCATCGCGTGTCCCAGCGCATCGGCGCGATCGCCGAGTCGGCGACGCTGGCCGTCGACGCCAAGGCGAAGGCGAAGAAGGCGGCCGGCGAGGACGTGGTGGGCTTCGGCGCTGGCGAGCCGGACTTCCCGACGCCCCCGGCGATCGTCGAGGCCGCCATCGCGGCCTGCAAGGACCCCGTGAACCACCGCTACACACCGGCCGGTGGCCTTCCGGAGCTCAAGCACGCGATCGCCGAGAAGACGAAGCGCGACAGCGGGTACGAGGTGCACGCAGCCCAGGTGCTCGTGACGAACGGCGGCAAGCAGGCCGTGTACGAGGCCTTCGCGAGCCTCCTCGACCCGGGCGACGAGGTGCTCCTGCCCGCGCCCTACTGGACGACGTACCCCGAGGCGGTGAAGCTCGCCGGTGGCGTGCCGGTCGACGTCGTGACGACCGAGGACGGCGGCTACCTGCCGACGGTGGCGCAGCTCGAGGCGGCCCGGACCGACCGCACCAAGGTGCTGCTGTGGTGCTCGCCGTCCAACCCGACCGGGGCGGTGGCGCCGCCCGCGCTCGTGAAGGAGATCGGCGACTGGGCCCTCGAGCACGGCATCTGGGTGGTCGCGGACGAGATCTACGAGCACCTGGTCTACGGCGGCGCGGAGCACGTGTCGATGCCGGTGGCCTGCCCGGAGCTGGCCGAGCAGTGCGTGGTCGTCAACGGCGTGGCGAAGACCTACGCCATGACCGGCTGGCGGGTGGGATGGCTCATCGGTCCGGCCGACATCGTCAAGGCCGCCACGAACCTGCAGTCGCACGCGACGTCCAACGTGAGCAACGTGGCGCAGCGGGCGGCACTCGCTGCGGTCGAGGGCGACCTGACCGCGGTCGCGGAGATGCGTGAGGCCTTCGACCGCCGCCGGCAGACGATGGTGAAGATGCTCAACGAGATCCCGGGCGTCGACTGCCCGGAGCCGCTGGGCGCCTTCTACGTCTACCCGAGCATCAAGCCGCTGCTCGGCAAGACGCTGCGGGGCCGGACGATCGAGAGCTCCGCGCAGCTGGCCGAGCTCGTCCTCGACGAGGTGGGCGTCGCGGTCGTGCCGGGCGAGGCCTTCGGCACACCGGGCTACTTCCGCCTGTCGTACGCCTTGGGTGACGACGACCTGGTGAAGGGCGTCAGCCGGCTCGCCGCGCTGCTCGCAGAGGCCGAATAGCCGAGGCGAGCGACACCAGCTCGGCACTGACCTGGTCGGCGCGCTCCAGCTGCAGCATGTGCCCCGCGCCGGGGTAGACGCGCAGCCTGGCGTGAGGCAGGGCCTCGGCCATGGCCCGGCTCATCGGCAGCGGGCAGAGCCGGTCGTGCGTCCCGACCAGGATGCTCACGGGCACGTCCCGGAGCGCGGCGAGCGCCTGCAACCGGTCGTGCGTCGTGAAGGTCTCGAAGAAGTCGGCCACGGTGTGGGCGGAGCAGGTGCCGAGGACCGCGAAGGTCCTCCGTACGTCCGCCGCCCGTGCGTCCGCACCGAAGAGCACCGGTCGCAGGAACGGGCGCGGGAGCGGCGCCCGGCCGGCGTCCTCCCAGCGGCGGGCCTGCTCCATGCCGAGCGGCAGGGCGGAGCGCACCCGTGCGGCGACCGGCTCGGGCAGACCCCAGGTGGAGTCGGCGAGGCCTCCGCTGGAGGTGGCGACCAGGGCTGCGCCGACGACCTGCTCGCCGACCCGCTCGGGAGAGTGCTCGACGAAGCTCATGATCGTCATGCCGCCCATCGAGTGACCCACCAGGACGGCGGGGCCGTCCGCGTGGGTGTCGAGCACCGCGCGCAGGTCGTGACCCAGCTGCGCGATGGTGGCGGAGCGCTCGGGCGCGCGCGCCGACCGCCCGTGTCCGCGCTGGTCGTAGGTCACGACCCGGAGGTCCGGCCGGGCGGCGGTGAGGGCCGCGACCTGCTGGTCCCAGAGCCGGTTGGACAGCACGTAGCCGTGGGCGAGCACGACGGTGCCCGACGGCGAGTCGGGACCGCTGACCTCAGCGTGCAGGACGGTCCCGTCGTCGGCGGTCACGGGGGCGACGCGGGCGTCGAGGACGGGCCAGGCGTCGTGCTCGCGGCCGGCCCGGCGACGGGTGACGGCGACGCCGGCGGCGCCCGCGGCGAGGAGGAGGGGGGTACGGCGCATCGGCGGAGATTACCTGTGACGTCCCGTCACAGTAAAGACGGACCTGGCTGTCGCGACGACGAGGTCGCTGAGCAAGGCGGCCGCGGCGGGCGGCGCGAGCCCCCGGTCGTGGCGCAGCGCGTCCCAGGCGGGGCCTCCCGCGACGACGTGCAGGGCGCAGACCGCCCGCTCGCCGTCGCGGGCGTCGAGCTCGGCGAGCTCGGGCGCGAAGAGGGCCCGCACCTCGCTGTCGCCCAGCGCGACGAAGCGCTCGCGGTTGCGCAGCATCTGCGGGCTGGTCGCCTCGCGGAGCGTGGCCGCACGCGAGATCGGCCGCAGCCACTCGAGTGCGACGGCACGGGCTTCGGCGAACAGCCGGGCGCGCTTCTCGAGCGGCAGCCGGTCGGGGTCGTCGGACCACGAGGCCGTGAAGGCGACGGCGAGCTCGCGGACCCGGTCCATGGCGCGCTGCCCCGCCTCGGCGTAGAGGCTCTCGAGGTCGGCGAAGTGACCGTAGACGGTGCGCAGCGACACCCCGGCCCGCTCGGCGACGCGGCCGGCGGTGGGGTTGAGGTCGCCGGCGAGGTGCAGCTCGAGCAGGGCGTCGATGACGGCGGCACGGGTCCGGGCCGAGCGGGCGTGCCGGCCGTCGCGCGGGAGGGTGCTGGTCACAGCCGTGGAGCCCTGCCGACGCGGACCGCCCGGAACCGCCCCACTCCCCGCTCCCCCGTGACGGCGGCGGTCTGCCCCGTGAGGCGGGCGAGCCGAGCCAGGGGCCCGAGGCCGAGGAGGCCGAAGAAGACCGCGACGAGGAGGGCCTCGAGGACGACGATCCCCCGGGTGCGGGCGTCGTCCGCGACCACCCGCCGCACTGCCGCGGCGACGGGTGCGGCCGCGGGTTGCGGGCTCGGCAGGGCAACGGACGGTGCCGTCTGCGGGGCGGGCGGCACGAGGGCAGCAGACGGGGGCTCGATCGCCACCGCCGGTGCCGGGGTCAGCGCGGGCAGGACCGGTCCGGCGGGTGGCGGGGGCGGGACGTAGGCCGTGTCGGCTCGCGTCGGCGGCTCGGACACGGTCAGGGCCGTCGCGGTCGGGGAGTGCACGACGACCCTGTCACCCACACCGGGCATGAGCACGACGCTGAGGACCCCGTCGTCGGTGGCGAGCTTGCCGATGTCGGAGAAGGTCAAGGTCGTGCCGGTCAGCGTGGCGACGGCGTAGCGCGAGAGGTCAGGCGCCGGAGCGTCGTCGATGGCGCCGTTCTCGACCGGCTGCCAGGTCGCGGTCGTCGCGTAGGCCCGGATGTCGGAGGCCTGTGCTCCGTCCGCGACCTGCAGGGTCAGCGCCGTGACCGTCGCACCCTCAGGCACGGCGTACCGCAAGGCCGCGTAGGCCGTGGGAGCGGGCTGCGTGTCCGGCAGCTCGCGCTGCACGTCGCCGCCCTGGAGCAGGAGGTCGCCGGCGGCGACGTCGGGCGGTGCCGGCGGTGCCACGGGCACGGTGGAGCGGTGCGCGGCGTTCCACCAGCCGACGGCGTCCGGGGCCTGGGCCCGTGCCTGCGACGGGACCATCGCGAAGGCGAGCACCGGCAGCACCGCCCAGAGCCTCCTCATGCCAGTGCTCCCGAGCGGGCGACGTGGGCCCCGTCCGTGCCGAG
>Ga0070658_10001259_pt1 | contig 21680 bp, 22 predicted proteins | sample KBSC13metaG_FD_64664 | JGI IMG/M metagenome (GOLD analysis project Ga0070658, IMG submission 64664) | Corn rhizosphere microbial communities from Kellogg Biological Station, Michigan, USA - KBS C1-3 metaG | ecosystem: Host-associated > Plants > Roots > Rhizosphere > Soil ...
CAATGCGCGCAAACTCAAGGCGGGCAATCACGGAGAGTTGTTGGTGTTGGCGATGGAGGATGTGACGGAACGACGACGCGCCGAGGAAGAGGCGGCGAAAGCCAGAGAGACCGCCGAAGCCGCGAACCGCACCAAAAGCCTGTTTCTGGCCAATATGAGCCATGAGCTGCGCACTCCCCTCAACGCCATTCTGGGATATTCAGAGATGCTTCAGGAAGAGGCCGTCGATCAGGGTGTCCAGGAGTTCCTGCCCGACCTGCAAAAGATCCATTCCGCGGGCAGGCATCTGCTGGCACTTATCAACGATATCCTCGATCTCTCGAAGATCGAGGCCGGGAAGATGGAGATCTACCTCGAAACCTTCAGTATCCCCAAACTCATCGAAGAGGTCGTGGAGACCCTGCAGCCTCTGGTCAAGACCAACGCCAATACGCTGCGCGTAGACTGCCCCGCCGATCTCGGCACGATGCGCGCCGACATGATCAAAGTGCGCCAGAGTCTGTTCAATCTGTTGTCGAACGCGGCCAAGTTCACCAAGGAGGGCTTCCTCTCTCTGGAGGTGTCTCGCGAAGTTCTGGAGGAGCGCGAATGGATCCAGTTCCGTGTTTCGGACACAGGCATCGGCATGACGCCGGAGCAACTGGGCAAACTGTTTCAGACCTTCAGTCAGGCGGATACCTCTACCACACGTGAGTTCGGAGGGACAGGCCTGGGGCTGGCCCTGACACGCTGCTTCTGCCAGTTGATGGGCGGTGACGTGAGCGTCACCAGCGTGCCGGGCGAAAGCAGTACGTTCACGATCCGGGTTCCGGCCATCGTGCGTGAACTGGAAAGCCCCGGCCCAGAAACGATCGCTCCTGCCGAGCCTTCCATAGATGCCGTGCAGGGAGTGGAGATAGAGGGGCCGCCGGGCAGTTGCGTGCTGGTCATTGACGACGATCCAATCCAGCGCGATCTGATGAGGCGTTTTCTGACCGGTGAAGGCTTTGCCGTCCGGACCGCGAGCGACGGCGAAGAAGGGCTGCGCCTGGCGCACAGAGTCCAGCCTCTCGCCATCACTCTGGACGTTATTATGCCCAGCATGGACGGTTGGACCGTACTGGCCACGCTCAAGGCCGATCCGTCGGTAAGTCATATTCCCGTGATCATGCTGACCATGGTCGATGATAAGAATCGGGGCTATGCGCTGGGCGCGGCGGACTATATCACCAAACCGACGGACCATAAACGCCTGTCGGAGATCTTGAAACAGTACAGTTGCTCACACCCGCCCTGCCCGATTCTGCTGGTTGAAGACGATAACACGACGCGCCTCATGATGCGTGCGATGCTGGAGAAAATCGGATGGACCGTATCGGAAGCTCAAAATGGGCGCGTCGCGCTGGAGCAGGTCGCCTGCAACCGGCCCGCGCTGATACTGCTCGATCTCATGATGCCCGAGATGGACGGCTTCGAGTTTGCCGCCGAGATGCACAAGCATAGCGAATGGCGCTCGATCCCTCTGGTCGTGCTGACCGCCAAGGACCTCACGCCGGAAGAGATCCTCCGTCTCAACGGCAATGTTCACTCGATCCTCGACAAGAGAGGAACCTCTCGCATCGACTTGATGGTGCAGGTGCGCGACCTGTTAGAGGGCTGGGCCATACCGGCGACCGTGTGAAAGTGTAGACCCAACAACTATGTCTAAAATTCTGCTGGTCGAAGACAACGAGATGAACCGGGACATGCTGTCGCGGCGCCTCACTCGCCGGGGCTACCACGTGGTGATTGCGCTCGATGGCGAAAGCGGGCTGGCTTTGGCCGGGAGCGAAGCGCCGGATCTGATCCTGATGGATATGAGCCTGCCCATCCTCGACGGCTGGGAAGCGGCGCGGCGCCTCAAAGCCGCCCCTGCCACGCAGCGCATTCCTGTCATCGCGCTCACGGCCCATGCTATGTCCAGCGATCGCGATAGGGCTATTGCCGCAGGCTGCGACGACTACGACACGAAGCCTATCGAATTGGAGCGCCTGCTGGCAAAGATCGAAGCGCTGTTGGGCGCAAGCGACGGAGGAGCGACCACATGACGGCCCCGCAACCGTCGGTCGAGGCGCTCCTGCACACCCTGTCCCCAGAGTTTCTCCATGATCTGCGCACGCCCCTCAATCAGATTCTCGGCTACAGCGAGATGCTGATCGAACAGGCGCTGGAGGAAGCGCAGAGCGGTTTTGTGCCGGACCTGCAAAAGATCCATGCCGCCGCACGGGAACTGGTCTCCTTGCTGGCCCATCGCGTGCCTCCGCAGAGGGATGCCGAGGGGCATGCGAACGGCGCGAAACCTCTGCCTGCCCCCTTATCGCCACCCTTACCACGGACAGGGGGGATGGTCGAGCCACCGGATGCCGTCGCCGTGAAGAGTGCGATCCTGGTGGTGGACGATAGCAGGACAAACCGCGAAATGCTGTCACGCCGCCTGGAGAGGCAGGGCCATGTCACGGTGAAAGCCGAAAGCGGGTTGGAGGCGCTAGAGAGGGCGCGAGTTCAGGAGTTCGATCTGGTGCTCCTCGACATCATGATGCCGGAAATGGACGGCTTCGCGGTGCTGCAAACATTCAAAGCCGACGCGACACTGCGCCATCTCCCGGTGATCATGATCTCGGCTCTGGACGAACTGGAGAGCGTGGCGCGCTGCATCGAGATGGGAGCCGAGGACTATCTGCCCAAACCGTCCAACCCCATCCTCTTCAACGCGCGCGTCAGCGCCGTTCTGGAGAGAAAGCACGCACGCGATCGGGAGAGACGCCTCTTCCAGCAGTTGCAGTCCAGCAACCGGCGCCTGCAAGATCTCGAAAAGCTACATGCCGGCTTAATCGCCCGCTAGATCTCTGCCACAAACCCATTTCCATAGCGAGCCTGACAGAACCTGACGCGTGCAAGAAGAAGTAACACGGCTGCGAAAGATCGCGTTAATGTCCAGCAGCGGGGTCGGCAACAACCGGGAAGTTTACGGTGACGCTGGCTCCGCCGGAGGGCCGGTTCCGGTACGAGATGATTCCTTTGAGATCGTGGCGGCCTGTGCTGTCGATCAGACTCAGACCTGTATTCGCGGCCTCCCGCCAGTCGAAACCGGGGGGAAAACCAGGTCCATCGTCACAAATTTCCAATTGGACCCGGTCGCCCTCTAGCGCCATCGTGATCTCGATGTCGTTGCGCGCGTGTTTCACAGCGTTGCTGACGACCTCAGAAACCAACAGCGCCAGAGAGGCTCCACTGCGAACCGAGAGCGCGAAATCGTCCACATGAGAGCGGATCCGGCGGCCTCCGATCGTCGCCTGCAGAAGAGGCATGAGCTTATCCATCGTGGCTTTGGAGGAGATAAAATCGGTTTCGGCATTGTTTTTCGTCTCTTCTGTCAAAAGATCGTGTATCGCCGCCAAGGCGCGGATGTGCTGCCCAACACGCGTGAGCACGGTCACCGGCACCATGGTGTCCGAGTCGTCTATCTGTATTTCGACCAGCGCTGAGATGATCTGAAGGTTGTTCTTCACCCGATGATGGGTGGCTTGAATGGATCTCTGTAGACGCACATTGAGCGTCTCAATCTCCACCAGGTGCTCTCCGCGCTCCTCCTGCTGAATACGCAGTTCCTCCAGCGTCCTCAGAAGATCCTGGTTCTGTCGTTGCATCTCCGCGAGCGGATCCTCGGCCGCACGCTGCATCAAGGCGATGGCGATCGGTGCGATATCTTTCTTTTCGAGGAGCGGCAGGCGGCGTTGGCGCAGTTTGCCGAGCGTGATTACGGTGCCTTTCGCGGCGGAAGTCTCCACATGAAAACTATCCATCAGGCGGCGGACTCCTCGCAGCGTGCGGCCTCGTCCATCCGATAGAAATGCCTTTGATGGCAGCATCGCCTCCAGATCGGCAATTCCGGGACCTTTGTCTCTAACGACCATCTGCAAGCTCTGTTCACTGCCGGATGTCAACAGAAATTCCACTTTGCCCCCGCCCGCGTACTGGACCGCGTTGCGAGCGATCTCCGAGAGGGCGGTGGAGAGGCGTGTCTGGTCCTGGGCTTCAAAGCCCACCAGTTCCGCGATATGTCGGGCTCGCTGCCGTGTGAGCAGCACATCGTGTTCCGAGCGTATATCCGTCGTAAGAAGAGAGATCGTCATGTTGTTTTTCAGGACTCGCGCCTCTCGCGCGCAACCAGTACGGTGGCATCGTCACTCTGACGTTGAAAGTCTCGATAGAGAACTCCGGCGATAAGCGAGGGCGGACGGACGGTCAGTCCCGTATAGCGGTCCAGCAGCCAGCGCTGGGACAGCCCATCCGAATGCAGGATCAGCAGCGCCTGGGGCACCCAGGGATAGAGAAACTCCTGCACTTTGCGCACCTGATGCCCCACGATACCGTTGTGAGACACCATACTCTGGGATTGACCGGGCGTATAGATCGTTCCTGCGATATTGCCGATCCCCGCAAAGCAGACCTGGCGCTTCTCGAAATCGATTTCGGCCAGAGCCGCTGCGACGCCGCGTGTTTTATGGATCGCCGCATGCACCGCTTCCAGCGTCTCTTTAGGCCGTCGGGCCGCGTTTTTGCGAAAGGCGCGCACCGCCTCTAGAGACGCGAGGGCCGCATCCGGGCCGTGCCCCAGACCATCGGCAAGAAAAAACAGGCTCCGTCCCGCGCGATGTTCCACCGCCCAGAAATCTCCGCACACCTCCTGCCCCGGCTTCGGTCGGTTGATCACGCCCAACTCCATCGGCCCGAGGGGCGGCGAACCGGCCCTGGCCCATATCTGCGAGACGAGTACAGTGCCCTCTCCGGGAATCGAATAGATATCCCATCGATCCGAGAGGCGGGCGATCGCTCCCATGCCATTCCCCGCAGTGCCGCCTGTCGAGTAACCATCCTGCATACACTGACTGACGCTCGTCATTCCGGGACCTCGGTCTACGCTCGTGATCTCGATCCCGAGGGCGTCGCCCGCTTCCAGCATCCGTAGAAACAGCTCTCCCTCCGTCGCATGTCTCACCAGATTATTGGCGACTTCCGTAATGATAAGGGCCAGCGTTCCCTGGCGCGTCTCATCAAAGCCGAGGGACGTGGCAAAAGCGGCTGCCGCGCGCCGCGCCTGGCCAACCTGACTCGACTCTACCATCGTAAACGCGAACGACTGTTGCAAAAGAAGCATTTCCTGACCTGGACTATTTCCAGCGTATGATGGTGACCGTCGTGCCTTCGCCCACGCGCGACACGATCTTAAACTCGTTGACAAGACGCTTGGAGCCGCTCAATCCGAGGCCCATTCCTTTGCCGGAGGTGTAACCATCCTGCAGCGCCTGCTCGATATCCGGGATGCCCGGTCCCTGATCTTCAAAGGTGACCCGTAGTCCCCGACGTATGCCCTCGTTCAGCATTTCGAGTTTTGCGTTCCCTCCTCCGCCATAGATGAAGGTGTTGCGGCCCAGTTCGCTGGCAGCCGTCACGATCTTCGTCTGATCGACCAGGCTGAAGCCCAACTGCGCGGCCCAGGTTTTGACAGCCTGACGCACCGATACCACATCCTGCTCAGACCGGATCGGAAGCGTCTCAGTCTTCTGGACCGGCATCTTCTCCCTCCTCCGAAGCCGTTCCAATGACCGCCCGTAACATCTGCATGCCACGCTCGACGTTGAGGGCCGTTTTCACCCCTTGCAGCGAGAGTCCCAACTCGACCAGAGTGATGGCGACAGCCGGCTGCATCCCGACAACGACGGTCGTGGCATCCAGTACGGATGCCATGAGGGAGATATTGCTGAGCACGCGCCCGATGAAGGAGTCGACGATATCGAGCGCGGAGATGTCGATCAGCACCCCATGCGCTCCGGTCTGGGCGATTTTCGTGGTGAGGCCATCTTGCAGCGCCATCGCCAGGCGGTCGTGCATGTCCACCTGAATCGTCACCAGGAGGATGTCCCCCATGCGCAGGATCGGAATACGTTCCATAGAAGCGCCTCCCGGCTATGCCTTTGCCTGCGCGCGAGATACGGTGAGTCCGGCACGCTGCAGCGCGACGCGAAAGGCGTCCGCCATCGTCGCTTTGGTGGTAATCGTGGTGAGATCGACGCCGAGATGCACGATCGTCTGGGCGATCTGGGGGCGAATCCCGCTGATAATGCAGTCCGCGCCCATCAGTCGCGCGGCCGAGACGGCCTTGAGAAGGTGCTGGGCCGTCAGGGTATCGACCGTGGGAACGCCGGTGATATCGATGATGGCGAGTTCGCTGCCGGTATCCACGATCATCTGCAGCAGGGATTCCATCACGATCTGCGTTCGCGCGCTGTCGAGCGTGCCGATCAACGGCACCGCGAGGATACCGTCCCAGAGTTTTACCACAGGCGTCGAGAGTTCCAGCAGCTCCTGCTGCTGCCGTAAGATGACCTCTTCACGCGATTTCTGATAGATTTCGGTCGTCCACAATCCCAGTTTATCGAGCAGAACCGTGATCACCCACAGATGTTCGGCCAATGCCTTTGCATCCATGCCGACCTCTTGTTGGAGGTGCGTAAAGAGAGGTTTTTTCAGGGAGAAGACAAAGGTAGCCGTCTCTGACGGTGTAAAGCCCTGGAGGGCGCGGCCCCGTGAGACCTCGGCCAGCATATCCCGTACCGGGTCCCACTCCGACCCCTGAATATCGTGGAGTTGGCCCGAGCGAACGGCATTACGCAAAAGGCCCAGAAACTCCTTCCCCTGCGCCGTCAATTCGCTCTCTTTTATAAGATCGGAACGATCCGAAAGGGATTCGGACTGTTCGGTGATCCAGGCGGCGAGAAGCTGCGCCTGGTAGGTTGTCAAAAGCTCCGAGAGACGATTACCGGTATCGGGCATCGAGGGACTCCTTCTAAAATGGTCACAGTCCCATCGCCATCTTTCCACGCTAGGTGTGAACCTTTCGGTTCCGCCTCGGCAATCGTATTACCGCAAGCAAACCAATCGACATATTAAGGAACTCCCAGAGCAAATCCTTCTTGATCGCCTGCTTGAACGCGTAATACTCCCGATGACCGTCCTTCCTACGGGCGCCTGCCGCCTGCAACTCCTCTGCCTGGTGTGGAAACTGCGCCGTGTTCAGCGATGCGCCGCGTCTATTACAGCGGGATTCCGCGGGAGGATTTGCGGCGCGGCAAGTGGAACAGAGCAAGGGTATGAGAGCCGACTTATCATCGACCTATTCCGGTCTCAATAGAGGATTTACGATGTCAACTGCCTTCCGTGCCGAACAGATAGATAGTCTCTGCGCCGCGATCGCCCATCGGCGCAGTATGGGAATCGCGCGGGTGCATGCGGACAAACCGGTCGATAAGAGCCTGATCGAAAGGGCGCTGCTGGCGGCGGACTGGGCGCCCAGCCATAACGAGACAGAACCCTGGCGCTTTACGGTCTATACCGGTGAGAGCCGCCACGCATTGGGAGACGCCTTTGCCGAAGCGTATCGGGCCGATGCCGGAGAAGAAGGCTTTAAACAGGCGACCTTCGAGGCGAACCGGCAGCGGGCGCTCGGCGCGCCCGTCTGGATCTCCATCGGGATGTCGCCTGCCCTGCGGCCGGATGGCTCTCTGAAGATGACGGAAGAGGATGAAGTGATTGCGGTGGGCTGCGCGGTGCAGAATCTGCATGTGGTCGCCAATGCGATGGGCCTCGGCGGCATGTGGCTCTCGAAAGGCGTTTTCATTCACCCGCATGTCGCGCAGTTCGTCGGGCTGGAAGCGCCGGAGCGCCTCCTGGGCTTCTTCTTCCTCGGCTGGCCTGCGATTCCCTGGCCGGAAGGGGAACGCCGCCCGCTTGCCGAAAAGGTACGCTGGGCCGAAAACCCCTGATCCCTTCTGCTGCACCATACCGACCAATGCGCCCCGCACAGGATCAAGGTTCCGGGGCCGGAAAGAGGAAGACGATGAAACGACGAATTCGTGCTGAGTTCCCTGTACTTCCGCTGTGCCTCCTGCTGTGCGGGGTGAGCGGCGGCCTCAGCCAGGCGCACTCCCTGGCTTCTCCGGCAGGTGCGACCGCCGATGTACCGACCAAAGCGGACCCGGCGGCGTATGAACTGCTGAAGAGCGCGCACGACCGCCGCAGTAACCTGCCGAAAGACTTCGGAGGATTTACCGCGGATGTCACGCTGAACGACAACGGCGTGGAGGCGACGGGCAGTGTGACCTACACCTCCGGCAAAGGGCTGGAGATGCAGATCGCCAAAGCGGATAAGAGCGCGCAGGAGTGGCTGCACAGTGCGCTGTCAAGCGCGGTGGCCCACCGTCTGGCGGGAGATTTCTCCAAGGGCGACGGCAACCATCCCCTCAGCTTTACGCCCGACGATCACAGCCCGCTCGGTCGGCAGATCGCGCTCAACGACGTCATGAAGTCGTCCTATCGCGTCCGTGACAACCAGATCACCGAAGTCACCCGCACGGCAGGCAACGCGCGCTTCACGATCACGATGCTCGAAAATATCACCGTAGACGGCAGTCAGTATCTGCCCAAACACTTCGTAGTGACCTACTTCAACGCGCAGACCGGCGCGATCGAGCATACGGAGTACTTCACCGACACCCATGCAAAGATCGGCGCCGCCTGGATGCCGACCGCGCGCCGCGTGGTCACCGCCGCCAACGGCGCCTTCACCACCCGCTCCTACGAACTCAAGAACATCCATCTGCTGCCCGCGCAGCCGACCACACAAGCCAACCGTTAGAGATAAGCTCTGGGGAGGGAGGTGGTTCTTCCTTCCCCCTCCAGCACGGCCTTCCACTATCCGACAAATCAGGACGGCAGGGAGTCGATGGTGACGCGGTCGTTCGTGTAGATGCAGACTTCGGCGGCGATCTTCATGGCTTCCAGTGCGATTTCGCGCGCGGGAAGCGAGGTGTTGCGCACCAGAGCTTTGGCGGCGGAGGAGGCGTACATGCCGCCCGAGCCGATCGCGGCGACACCGTCGTCAGGCTCGACGACGTTGCCGTCTCCGGAGAGGATGTAGATGGTCGTGCCGTCGGTGACGATCATCATCGCTTCCAGTTTGCGCATCATACGGTCGGTGCGCCACTCTTTGGCGAACTCCACGGCCGCGCGGGTGAGGTTGCCGCTGGAAGCTTCCAGCTTGCTCTCGAACTTATCGGAGAGCGACTGGGCATCTGCGACCGAACCGGCAAAACCGGCGATCACCCTGTCCTGGTAGAGTCGGCGCACCTTGCGCGCGCCCTGCTTCATCACCGTATGCTCCAACGTCACCTGTCCATCGCCTGCCATGGCGACTTCGCCTTCACGCTTCACGGCCACGATCGTGGTGGATCTTATCTTAGGTCTCAATTTTGTCTCTTTCATAGTAGGTTCCAGCGGTTCTAATATACCTTACGTCTCACCCCTTGCGAAACATCAGCACCGACCACCATGAGGATCTATAGGATATTGACGGCGCGGCCTGCCAGAATGACGATAATCGTCAGCGAGATGGCCGCCTGGGCCATGACCAGGACTTTCGCCCAGCGCGAGAGCACCGCCGTGTCGGTGGGGGAGAGGGCGGTACTGGTGTTGAAGGCCAGGAACAGATAGTCGATGAACTGGGGAGACCAGACCGGGCCGGCGCCCTCTTCGGCGTGTTCCGGCGCCAGGGTCATCTGCGGAAACAGAAACGCTCCTGAACAGTGGACCCCGCGCAGATCGCGCACATTCGGCCCTCCCGCATCCAGACGCCAGTACCAGGAGGCGAAGACCAGGACGTTCGTGATCCACAAAGCGGTCGCGGACCGCAGCATGTCGAGCGGAGCCTCTTTATGACTCGGCAGGGCGTGCAGCAGCAGCGCCAGAGACAAGACCAGGGAGGTCGTCATGATACCGGCCACAAACTGTCCCAGTTTGTGATTCAGTCGATGCGCCCCCATACGATGCGAGAGCGTGATCGGCAGCAGCAGCGCGATGACGACGACCAGAAGCAGCCAGCGTGGGCCTGCCACCAGAGAGGGGGGCAGTGCCAGATTCAGGCCGCCAACTCCCAGCACCGAGACGAGCGCGGGCCAACGCGGTTCCGGCGGTTCCAGATCCTGTGCCTGATCCGAGGCCGGCAGGACAGGCTTTTTGGGATTCAGATGATGATGCAACACAGATCTCTCTCCATTCTTTGTTCAGTGGGTTGGTGAGGTTTTAGAATAGAGGCGAGCATGGGGACTACCGTAGTGCGTCGCCAGACGTTAAGAAGGAGCAGAGCGCTTGCATAGCGCTCTGCTCCTGGTACGTTTCGTCAGGCTGTCCGGACACTCCTCCCCGAAATGCTCTCCGAGGCTCAGACCGCGCGGAAGATATCGTGGTAGTGAGGGGTGTATTCGGGGAAGACGGCGTCGAGATCGGTATTTTTGAGACGGCGGGTGACGATTTCAGCCAGGACGTCCCGGTAGTCGGTAGTGACGTGCAGATCGCCGGGGCCTTCCAGTTGGGTCGGGCCAAGACCGGGCCAGTTCGCATAGACTTTGCCGCCCTTGACGCCGCCGCCGATCAGGAACATACAGCTCGCCCGACCGTGATCGGTGCCGAGGCCGCTGTTCTCCGCCGCCCGCCGTCCGAACTCTGTCATGACCATGATGGTCGTGCGTTCGAGACGCGGCCCGAGGTCCTTCGTGAACGCGCCTAAGCCCTGCGCCAGCTCGCCCAGGCGTCCTGCCTGCCAGCCCGCCTCGCGGCCCTGCGCGACATGGGTGTCCCATCCGCCCAGGTCGAGACAGGCGATCTCCAAGCCCACGTCGCCCTTCAACAGGCAGGCGACCTGCTTGAGTCCGTTCGCCATCTCCGATTTAGGATAGGTCACGCCGAACTCCGCTTTGTAGTGGTTGGGATCGAGTCGCTTCACCGCATCGAGCGCCTTCAGCGTCTCCGCTCCGGCTCCGGTGAGCACTTTCGTCTCCTCCGTCGCCGTGCCGCCGTACATCCCCCGCAGCGTCGCGGCGATAGCATCGGCGCGTGTGGGGCTATTCGCCTGCGCCGCCTGTTTCTGCACTCTATGAAACACCTTATTGCCGCTTCCGGTCGGAAGAACGTTCGGAGCCGTCAGGCGGAACTCATCGAGCGAGAGCATGGCTGCCACATTGGGCGCGCCGCGCAGGGAGTCCGGCACCGTCTCGGTGATCGAGACCGCGCGCAGGGGCGAATCCAGTGCGGAGCCGGTCACAGTCAGATGGCGTGCCAGCCAACCGTTCGCCGCGCCGCTGTCGCGCGCCAGGCCGCGCTCCATCGTCGCCATCGCCTCGAAGTGCGATCGCGTCTGATCGCCCGACCCGATGGCATGGACCGCCGCGAGTTTGCCCTCCTGATAGAGCGGCACCAGGGGTGCCAGGGCAGGGTGCAGCCCGAAAAAGTCACTCAACTCCAGGCAGCGTCCGGCGGCGGTGGCGCTGCGATCTTTCGGCCCTGGGATGCCGAGCGACGGCCGCAGGCGATAGTAGTCCGCGTCGCCATAAGGCACGACGATATTAAGCCCATCCGCTCCCCCGCGCAGGAAGATGACGACCAGCGTGTCTCCGCCTGTCTGGCCGGTGCGAGGGCCTAACGCCACGCCTTCCAGCGCCGAGAGGCGACCGGCCACTCCTCCGGCAGCGGCGGCAAGCGTCGCGCCTGTCAGCACCTGCCGTCGTGTCAATCGTAATTTCATCGCAGCACTTCCTCTATTTCCACTGGAACGTGGGCGAAGCGAGCAGCAGGCCCGCCGCCTCCGCCAGCACGGTCGCCTCCGGCAAGCCTGCCGCGCGCGCCAGTTGCATATGGCCTGCAACCTGCGCCTTGATCGGTTTCACTTCCTCAGAGCCGGCAGGCCGCGCCAGTACCGCCTCCATAAGCGCATCCAACTGCTCCGCTTCGGTGCGCGCCTTCGCCGCAGCCAGAGGCGCATTGAGATCGACATGGGTGCCCGGCACGGCGTTGGAGGCGAACGCCATCGCGAAGTTCCAGCGCGGAAGCAGCGACCCGGTCCAGGCGGCCGCCTTTTCGGGGAAGCCGTCGGGCATCGGCCACTCATAGAGCGGCTGCCCCATCTGCACCAGATGCCGCTGAAGATCCTCACCGCCATCGGTATCCGCCGCCAGCGCCCGGTTCGCCGAGACCAACATATCCAGGGGACGTTTCAGGATCGGTTTGCATCCGGCCGGTTTGAGCAGCGCGTCCGAATCCAGCAGAATCGGGCGCAGGGTCTTGCGAATATCGCCGCCGCTGCGCAGATAGGCGCTCTCCGCTTTCGCCGCGACTTCCGGCGGGACTTCGCCCAGGAATCGCCGACAGAGTTTCTGTACCAGGAACCGCGCCGTTGCCGGATGGGCCGAGAGCGTCTCCAGCACCCGATCCGCGTCCTTCTGGCCGCCTTTGGGCATGATCGTCAGGTTCAGGAAGGGGATATACTTCATGCCGTCGTCATGTCTTCCGGCCTCGTAGTCGAGCTGCCCGCGTTTGAAGCCGCCCGTCACGGTCCAGCCGGTGAAGCAGCGCGCCACGGCCTGGATGTCCTTCATCGTATAGCCGCTTTTGACGCCCAGCGTGTGCAGTTCCAGCAGTTCGCGGGCATAGTTCTCGTTGGCGCCGCCTCCCGTACGGGGGTCGCGTTTCTGGTTCTGGTTGTTGTCCAGATAGGCGAGCATGGCGGGGCTTTTGGCGGACGCGGTCAGCATATCGTGGAATCGGCCCAGAACGTGCGGCCGCAGCACACGGGCAGTATCGACCGGCAGCAGCGCCCGGCCATCGTTCTTGAGCGAGAAGATGTTGAAGTGGTTGGTCCAGAAGTCCGCCATCTGCTCCCGCAGTTGGCGGCGGCTATAGATGGCGCGCAGCAGGGCCGCCTGCGCCATCTCATGCTGGATCTGATCGTAGTCCGTGCAGTAGAGGTTCTCCGGGGCGTCCTGCTCCATCTGCTGGGTCTCCAGCGCGTTCACGCGCCAGTCCACCGTCGGGTCCTCCTCTACCTGATCGATCTCCACGGTCTTCGTCGACCCCGGCATGCCCGGAAAAACCGTCGAGCGCTCCTCTAACCGATACGCCAACTGCTCTTCGATCCATGCCGCGGGACCGACCTCCACGACATGCGCCACATCGCCCGGCTTCGGGCCGAAACCGACCCGGTTCAGGACATGCAGGGCAGAGGCCACAGCCACCACATTCTGCGGCAGCGCCGTATACGTCGCCGGAAGCGGCCCCGTCACCTTCTGCGCCTGCTTCCGCACCTCGCCGCACCCGACGGCGCTTAGCGCGATCGCCCCGACCGCAACTGCTGCCACCGCGCGCCCCGGAACCGAAGGAGGAGCAGTCGGGAGATCGGAGGCGGGAACGGCCTCCGCGATGAATTCGGTGTTACTGGCCATCGTTAGATCGCCCCCTGACGCTCCATCAGATCGTAGTCCGGGCGCGGCGCAGGCGGAGCCATCGGCGGAGTTGCAGCCACGCGGGAGGGCCATAGCCCCACCACCCCGGCTCCCATGGCAAAGACGACGGAGAGCGGCGCGAACAGGAACCAGCCGATGAACGGGAAACCGACCGCCAGACTGTACACCACACTGCCCCGCACCAGCGCCGTGAAGGAGGTACGCGCTCCGGAGAGTTCGCTGAGACGATCTCCCATCAGCAGCGCGATTCCCGCGCCTCCGATCGAGAGCAGCGCGCCCAGCCCAAGGAGCAGCAGGAAACCGACGAGTTTCGCGAACGGCACGGGGAGGCCCAGCAGCACGAAACCGATGATCAACAGGAACGCGAGGCCCAGCCCGGTCGCACCGCATACCCACGGCATACTGCTGAGACCCTCACTGGCCCGCTTCGACTGTTTCGGCAACAGCAGCGCCACCGCCATCATCATGCCCGCCCATGTCGCGACCAACACCACGACGACGGCGACCGCCGCCTGAACCTGTCCTAACGTCATCTTGTATAGACCTCCTGGAACCATAAGCGAGGTCATGCCTGCCGCTTTTCGGCCTGCACGACCCCTTGTCGATTGCATCTACCTCCTACTACTTACCCCCCATTGAATGCGTTTCACAATCCTGAGCTTGTTTTTTACCTCTCTGAACCACGATTCTCACGAGGATACGAATATCGTGATTGCCTGAATGTCTATCGGCATAGCGCCTCACCGGACGGGCCAGGCCGCGCCGTGAGGTGCGAAGAGAAGAACTTCTGTTTGGTAGAGAAAGGCCGACAGAACTCCGAAAATATCTTTTACCGTATCTTCGAATCTTGATGATCCTGCTGCACAGTCGCACGCAACAGGTTCTCACCGTTGTCCTGGGGGCGGGGAGGAGAAGAAGGATGCAGCAAGCCATCGGACGCTTCTGAGGCTCTCAGAAGCGATTGCGCCTCTTTTACCCCGGCGCTTCTGCCCCGGATCGTATTCTTGCACTCGATGACCATCGCCCGTAAGGCGTGCTTGGCGCGCTCATCGTCCTTGAGTTCCCAGGTGCATACCTTCCGAACCATCTCGTCCAGACTCCCAAAACAGGCGGAGGTGCCCGATTGTGCCACTGCGTTCAAGAGGAGTCGGCGATCGCCTTGATCCTGGGCCACCTCCAGAACCTGGATCAGCCAATAGATTTTGGAACCGGCAAATTCGATCTGCGGAGTCTCACCCTGAGATCGCAACAGGGCGACGATATGCTCGCGCAGAGCGTGCGCTTTCGCTTTTTGCTTCGGCTGTGGCACCCCCGTGAAGTAGTTGAAATACTCGGCCATTACCGGTATAGCCGTGATCGAATCCGATTCCAGAAGTGCACTCAGGTCCTGCGTATCCAGGGACCAGATATGCACAAAAGCGCAAAAAAACACAAACCCCAGGCAAAAGCAGAAGACACCTATCCTGGAGAGAAGATCGCTGGCAGAAAAGGCCCATTTGAATATCTGCGGGAGTGTAAGAACAACGCCCAGCAACAAGGAAACTCCCATAGCGACCAGGGGTTTCCAGACCGTGCGCCGACGCCATGTCAAATGCGCTTTCATAGAATCGATTTGGGAACTTTTGGATTTATGAGTGGGAACGGAGGTCGTGGGCACCGGATATTCCTTTCACAAGACAAGACGATGGGCGGGCTTCTCTTCGTACAGACGGACGGAATCGACCGATGCTCTCAATGGCCGTGTGCGGCGACGAACTTACACCCAATCCTTGCAAAAAATAGGCGGCGGATAATTTGCTCTCCCATACGTATTGAGAAGAGATCACGTTTGAACGTCCAGCCGTGCTGAAGCCACGTCCCATCGTTTACAAGGCGACTTCAGCCAGAAAAGAGCAGGAGACTATGAGAAAAGTGAGAGAGGCCGGGAAGGCCGCGATAGGCGGTGGCCGGAGTGCCAGTTCCAGCGCAGGCATGTACTATCACCTGCTTCAAGAAGAGTATGAGCAGATGCTGGCGGATCCGGACTGCGATACCGAACTGTTCGAAGCGGAAGCCGTCGAGATCCTGGAGAAGAAACGCGTCGAGGCGGATCTGGTCTACAAGATTCGTGAGGACGCCATTCGGCAGGCGGGCTTACGGCATTGGATTGATATGTGACTACTTCCCAGTCATGGAGTGAAGATCATGCCACTTCCAGACGATATGCAAAAGACGAAAACAGAGATTCCAGCCCAGCGTACCAGGCGTCAGAGGCGTGTGGTCAGCAAGGGCGAGTTTGTGCGCACGATCGGGAAAAAACTCGGGCTTTTCTCTCTCTCGGGCGCTCTCCTTGCGACCGCATTCGTGCTGTCGTTAATCACGATGGTCTCCCTCTACTTTGGGGCGATCCTGTTCGTGATTGCTTTCGGGATCATTACTATCGCTGTCTTTTGGGCCAGTACACGGTTTTTTGTACGGGCGAAGGACGTCGAGGCGGTTCGGCCTGTCACCAGTCGCATCAGCCACCTTCTGCCTCCCGAAGAGAGTCTGGTACGGGCTGCGGATGCGCCGCTCACGAATTCCCAGGCAGAACTCCTGCGGGCAGCCTATTCCGGCACGGAGACTCCGGCAGAAGAGTTGCTGAGAGCGACTGCGGAGAATAGGCAGGAGATATGATCCCTTCGTCCCTAAGAGGATTGCAGACAAGTTAAGCCGTTCGGCGGAACGCCACTTGTCTACAAGGCTGTTAATCCTGTAAATCTTGTCAATCCTGTCTAAAAGAAACGGCTTCCAGACTGGATTTACAGGAAGGGAAGGCATCAGTTCCCCAAAATGACGCTGGCCCAGTTAGCGGGTTGATCGACGCCGTCTGATTTAGGCAGGGACCAGAACACTTCACGATCCTGCTTTGCCCCCTTGACGGAGAGGTTCAGGTTGAGGCCGAGCCGTGAACCTGGTGACGGTTTGAAGCCTGTCAGGAGGGAGGCGGGCAGGAGGCACTCCATCACATAGCCGTTCGCCGTGCGCACGACGGTACTCTGGATGCCGGGAATGTCGTAGCGTGTCTCCGGGAGTTCCGTGCCGCGTTTCCACTGGCCGACATAGGCGCGCTTCTGATCGATCTGCGGCGCGAGCCAGAACTGATGGTCGCCCGATTCGTATTGGCGGCGCGTCTTGTTGTCGTGGGTATCGACGAAGAGTTCCAGCACATCCCCCGCCCAGAAGCTGCGCGGATCGAGCGCAATCGCTTTGGAGTCGTGGACATCCACCGCGACATAGAGGCCCTTCGGGGACCATGCGAGATAGACGGCGGCGTTCGCATCGCCTAATGTCGAGCCGAGCGCCCAGGCGGGAATACGGGTCCTGGTCGGCCAGTCTTTCAGGTTGCCGTCCAGCGTCAGATCAGTCGCGCGCGGAATCGTGAGGCGACCGGGGGCGAGGGGCTGCTGCACCGAACGCCCATCCGTGGTCTTGTAGGTGACCGCCGCGCTCTCCCCCTCTTTCCAGTCCGCGGTCCACTTCACGCGCGCCCGTACCTCACGCACCTCCTGCGGCTTCAACGCCTCCAGCTTCATCTCCGGCGTCGCGGTGCTCCAGGCGGAAGGAAGTTTGAACGCCAGCGTGCCATCGAGAGGCTTTGCGGAGCGGTTGCGGAGGCGAACGATCACCTCGCTGTCGCCGGGTTCGCCCTTCAGGGCGCTCACCGTCATCTCCAGGGGTCGCTGCGTCAGCACACGGATCGGAATCGTGTCCAGCGGTTCGCCTTCGGCAATGGCCACTCGCACGGTCTTCTCTCCCAGCGTCTCGTCGGGGCTGATATGGAAGGTCAAGGGGTATTTGGCGGTCTGTCCGGGCGCGACCGAGATATTCGTCTCTCCGGTGGCATCGTTCCAACCGGCGGGCAACTGTAAGCGTACTTTGCCGCTGATCGGCGCGTTGCGGGCGTTCTTGACCTGAAGCGTTGCGGTGACCGTATCCCCCGCCGTCACGGAGACGAGATAGGGTGTCTCCAACTGATAAGCCGTCTGCCGGGACCAGCGGCTGTTTTCGGAGACCCCGACCGCATAGAGCGGCTCCAGACCCAACGCGACCGTATTTGTCTCCAGCGGATTGGCGAACTCATCGTAGACTTTCGCGCCTCCGAAATCGACCTTCGGGCCGGGTTTGCCGTCGAGCGTCCAGAGCGAGGCCACCAGTTTGCCGTCGTTGCGGAAGAGATAGCCCCAGGTGTTTTCGCCGTCGTGGATGGTGCCCAGATATTCGGGTTTCGGCAGGATCTGCGTCAGCCCGGCATAGGTAGCATAGGAGAGTTTGGGGTGTTGCTCGAAGGTGAACAGGCCGCAGCCATCGAAGAACTGGTTGGCCTTTTCGGAGTCCAGATCCCAGTACCAGAAGCCTTTGGAGGTGCCCGCGGCGGCGAGCAGCATGTAGGCGCGGGGAAGGTAGGCCGCCTGTTCGGCGGGCGAGACGACCGGCCCGGCCTTGGTATCCCAGCCAAACTCCGTCAGCCAGTGCTGGCGCGGCTTGCCGTCGCTCGATCCGGCGGCTTTCGCAGCCCGCAACTGATCGAAGAAGGTCATCGGCTTCTCGTCGCCCGCGAAGCCCATATTGAAGTTGATCACATTCGTTTCAGGAGCGTCCGGCCCCGCGTAGTGGTGGCTGTTCACCACGTCGATATTGGCGAAATCGCCGCTCTGCACCATCTTCCGCAGGCGCTCCGGCCAGATCCCGGCGCGGCCGTTCTCCACCGTGGTGAACTGCCCCTCCCCCAGTATCCGCGCGACATCGCCGAACTTCTTATGATACAGCCCGTAGTTTTTCCAGCCGATCGCCTCCTCCGCCTTCGCGTTGGCGCCCTTCAGATCGTACTCGTTGTCGAGTTCGAAGGTGCGAAGGGAGGGAAAGGCCAGCAGCATCCCGACGATCTCTTTCGTCCAGGCGCGATCCGGCCCCACGGCGCTGCTGGTGCCGGAGGGCGGCCGCATAGAGGTCTGGAGGTTCGCGAGGACCCGCGCGCCGTTGTTCTCGTAGTCCCGCACGATCTTCGGATACCAGGGCCAGCCCGCGTAGCGGTTGTCTTCGCCTTTGGCGCGGACCATCCACTCGTAGTTGAAACCGTAGTCGCGGAACCAGACGATGCCGGCCTGCCGGAAGGTCGAGACCATGCTCTGCCGCGCGCTCAGTACATTGAGGCCGTAGGGAGAGGCGTCCTTCTCCGCATCCGTGAGTTCCTTTGCAACCGGGATGACGGCATAGGGCTGCGAGGAGACGGCCTTCTTGCCGTCCGCCCAGGCGAGAGTCGTATCGAGACGATAGACACCATATTTCGGCGTATCCAACGGCAACGCCAACGCGAAGTTGTCGTCCACATGGAGGTTCTGGGTACCGCTCTGAATCTTCTTCCCATGGGGGTCGGTAATACTCCATTGCAGCGTGCCGACCGCGGCGGCAGGACGCCAGTTCTGCGCGGTCAGCAGAAACTGCGGTTTCGTGCCCGAGAAGACGTTGTGCAGTTGCGCGCCCGCCAGCGTCACGGTGAGCAGAGGGGTGACCGGCTCTTTGGGCGGCATCGCCTGCGCCGGAAGCGTACCGGGCGGCGCGGGCTTCCAGGACTTCAGTTTCCCGGTGGCCTCGTCCACATCGGCAATGTCGGTATCGACCTCCAACTGATCCAGAGTAATCCGCCCGAGCGCCTTTTCGGTCTTGCTCTCCCAGTTGTGGGTAAACACCCCCGTGATCTGCACCGGCTGCACCCAGGCGGGCGGCACCGTGAAGGTGACTTTCTTCCAGGGCGCATCGCCTCCCCGCGCCAGCGTCCACTCCAGCTTCTGGCCGTTGACTTCGCTGCGCCCCCAGCCGTCCTTGAACTGCATCACCCAGTCGTACTTCGCATGGTTGCGCACCCACACCGAAACCGTCTTCGTTACGCCCGGAACCACCAACGGCTGTGCAGGTGTCCCTTGAAAATATTCGAACCCTTTGCCGGAAAAGGAAGCCTCGAAATCCACCGCCCCCTTCGAAGCCTGCCGCAACTCCGGCGCAACATCCGCAGACAGCTTCACCGCGCCATCCGCCGTCGAATCGTCGGACCCTCGCCAGGAGACGCTCTCAAACGGCTCCGCGACCTTATGCACCACCCCATCCGCTCGAACCGCCGGGATAAAACCACCCGAGCAGGTCAGGACAAGTAACATTTGAAACAGAAGGGGAGAACGGAGGCGCGTAAATTTCATCGGTGAAACCATTTCTTTACGATCGAATTGCGGGTTTGCGTTGGATTGATAGAGTAAGTATACCGTCTTCTCTTCACTTCGTCGTGTCAGAGGTGGTTACATGTTCAGGTCTGTGGTTTCCATCGTTGTGCAATTCCTTCAGGAGGGCACGGTTGACAGGTGGGACTACAAAGTGTACAATATTTACAATGCAGTATTTATGAAGAGGAGAACTATTTATGTCTCAGGTCGTTAGTTTGCGCCTGCCGGATGAAACGGCGGAACGTTTGAAGATCAATGCACGGCGTACGGGAAGAAGTGTCAATGAAGCCGCCGCGCGTTCTATCGAAGAGTGGCTGCGCCAGGAAGAGTTTGCCGACATCGAGTTTCGCAACTTCAACGGCGAACGCCATGCCTGCCTCAAAGGCGCGCTCCCTCTCTGGCAGTTGATTATGGTCGCGAAAGATCATGAGATGGATGTGAACAGGACGGCAGCCTACTTTCGATTTCCGGTCCCTCGGGTGAAAGCCGCTTTTCACTACTACGAAGCCTATCCCCAGGAGATCGACCAGACGATCGCCGACAACGAGGCGATGACTTTTGAGAGACTCAAGCGCCTTTTGCCGCAGTTGGAAGGCATCAACATTCCCGGCGAGGTCCTGGAAGGCGAGAACGCCTCATAATGTTATCCCTGTTGCTGGATCAGCACATCTCCCGTGAGATCGCCGAACAGATCCGCGCGAAGCGGCCCGAGATTCCGATCCTGAGTCTCTACGAGTGGCGCGACGGCGCACTGATCGGAGCCGACGACCCGCTTATTCTGCGTGAGGCAGCCGCAGAAAACCTCACGCTGGTTACCTATGATCGCCAGACAATTCCACCGGTGCTGATGGAATGGGGGATTGCCGGTGTGGCTCATGGCGGCGTGCTGTTTGTGGACAATCGCACTATCGCTACCAACGACTTCGGACGCCTTGTGCGCGCATTGATCTATCTCTTCGATCAGGAACAGAGGAGTGATTGGACGAACAGAATCGGCTTCCTGCCTGCTCCTACGCCGTAGTTATGACAATCTCATCCATGTTACGATTACGCAGTATCGTGATTTCCGTTCGGCTTCTCGCTTTCGATAGCGGAGAGGGAGGACGCGTCGTCTTTGTCCCAGGATTCGTGCCAGGTGAAGGTGGGGAACGCCTCCAGGAACTGCGCATAATCGGCTTCGTTTACAAAAAAATAGAGATTGAAACCGTAGTCGTAGGCTGTTTTGCCGAACCATAAGGTGGTCCAGACGCCCTCGTGGGAGTGTTCTCCAGGATCGCTGTAGGCTTTCCACTGATAGGGAATCTCCGTTCCCTTCTTATCCTTGCGCATCGCTTCCTCAATATGCTCCGTCTCCAGAACGAGAGGGCAGGCAGGGTATTCGGAGTGATAGTTTTTGCACCGGCCGTTCTCCGGCCCGAACCGCTGCCAGCACCAACGGCAGGCATAGTCGTGTTCCGAGTACTCACCTTCGGCAATGACCACATAGGGAAAGTCCACGAGGAGGTCTTCCCGTTTACGGTCCAGCATATACTGACGCTGGAGATGGCGCTGTAGGATCTCCGGATGGTTTTGCACATATTTTGCATAGGCAAAGGCGCGGCGCTGCCGGTCGTGAATAATCCAGTCCTCCCACGCCTCGTATGTCGAGATCTCCATCGCTCCATCGCTTTCTGGGCCGAAATTCCGTTTGCGGTACCTTTGCGGATAGTATACTCTGTCTGCTCTGTTCTCGCCTGTCTCTTCCCGGCATTCTGCCCGCTCTCCCGACGCAAAAAACTCCCCGCCGGATGCGTTCCGGCGGGGAGAAGAGAGGCAGGGAGCGGACAGAGTCTACTGCACTGCGACGATGTCTTTTTCGGTGATGGGTTTGCGGTTCATGACCTGATCCAGGCTGATCTTATAGACCACACGGATCAGACGCGGCGGCTGCCCATGATTGGGGAAGGGAAGCTGCACCCCATCCCAGACCGGGGGCGTGCCGCCCTGGCCCTCGATATAGGTCGTGCCGGCAAGTTCGGGCCGCGTATCCATCACGACATGGGACTTGTTGGCGTCGGTGATGCCTTCCCCGCTCCAGCCA
>Ga0070658_10001261_pt1 | contig 21670 bp, 18 predicted proteins | sample KBSC13metaG_FD_64664 | JGI IMG/M metagenome (GOLD analysis project Ga0070658, IMG submission 64664) | Corn rhizosphere microbial communities from Kellogg Biological Station, Michigan, USA - KBS C1-3 metaG | ecosystem: Host-associated > Plants > Roots > Rhizosphere > Soil ...
CGCGGTCCGAACTCACGCGCCCATCCGCGGGTATAAGCGGCTACTGCGCCCTTGGTGGCGGCATAGTCGGCAAGACCGCCGACCATCGCCCCGCTGCCGACGATGCTTCCAATGTTGATGATTCGTCCGCCCTCAGGCAGATAATCCGACGTGGCCTTGACGGCGGCGGCGACCGCGGACACATTCACCGCGAACAACCTCTCCAACGTAGCCGCGTCGCTCGCTCCCGTCGGCGCTGCCAGGAATACGCCGGCATTGTTCACCAGAATGTCGAGCCTGTCGAACTTCTTCGCCACCTCCCGCACCAACCGGTCGACCGCGGCGACGTCGGCTTGGTCCGCCTTAAAGGCCGCGGCGCGCACGCCCTTGGTCTCAATGTTCGCAACTACTTCCTGCGCCTTGTCCGGTGAAGACACATAGCTAATCGCGACGTCGGCGCCCTCGTCGGCCAGAGCCTTCGCGATCGCCGCCCCAATTCCGCGAGACCCGCCGGTGACCAACGCTACTTTTCCTGCCAATGAGTTTCCCATGATCTTTCTCCTCAACCTTCTAAATCTAGAATTCTATACCGATCGGTATAGATCTCTTCTGCTACCGTAACGCCGTGGATTCACCCGCAGTTCCCAATTCTATACCGACCGGTATAAATTTATTTTTTGGGATAGTTGTAAAGGAACCATTGACACGCGCGCGCTTGTTTATTAATGGAATGGTAATTGGCCTCGATGGCGAAGGCCGGGTAGAATGAGATTAAAGATGGAGACAAACGAGACAGAACAATGCCCCGCGAGGGGACGGCCGCGCGAGTTCAACGTCGACTGCGCCCTCGACAGCGCCCTGAAAGTCTTCTGGCAAAAGGGATACGAGGGAACGTCGCTCACCGATCTGACGGAGGCGATGGGGATCACGCGCCCGAGCCTGTATGCAGCGTTCGGAAGCAAGGAAGAGCTGTTCCACAAAGTGCTCGACCGGTACGCTTCCGGTCCCGCCTCCTTCGTGCTGGAGGCATTGACGGCGTCGACCGCGCGTGAAGCCGCCACCGGTCTTCTGATGGGAACGGTGGATCTGTTGACCTGTCCGCAAAACCCCCACGGGTGCCTGATGGTGCAGGCCGCACTTTCGAGTGGCGACAACGCCGAACGCGTCAAAGAGGAACTCGCCTCCTACCGCGTGGCCCGCGAAACCGCCATACGCCGCCGCCTTGAGCAGGCACGGGACGACGGAGACATTCCCACCGACTCCAACCCGGCCGACCTCGCGCGCTACATAGCCGTTGTCATGCAAGGTCTGGCCGTCGAAGCGGCCAACGGTGCCAGTCGCAACGAGTTGCTGCGCACTGTCGACATCGCGCTCTCGTCATGGCCGGGTCCCGCGTAGTATAATAGGACTACATGGACCTTGTCTGGTTAATTCTCTGCGGCTTGATCTCACTTGTCGCGCATGAACTTGGGCACGCGGGAGCAGCGAGGCTCTGCGGCTTCGACGTCGACGCGATCCGATTCGGCGTTGGCCCCCCAATGACAAAGTTCCGCAGGAACTATATCGACATCTACATCGGCTACCCCTGGACTCTCTTCATTGGCTACGTCGAAATGTCGATTCCGCGCCGAACACCCATCCTTCCACGGTTATTCGTCTTCTCGGCAGGACTCCTGGTCAACGCGATTTTGATGGTGCTCTGCAGCCTCGGCGACAACTATCTGCACCAATGGACGGGCCTCTTTGCCCCGCTCGGCGTCTTAAACCTTGGTCTCATCGTCGTGAACTCAATCCCGTTCGTCGCCATGCGACGCGGTTACACCAAGATGTGGACCGACGGTGGCCTCATCGCCGGCCTCATCCAGGAAGCCATCACCGGCCGCAACTTCACCGAACGCTAGCGAGGCTCTGCCTCAGACCGACGAGTTACACACCGTCGCGTGCGAAGCCCGCGGTAGCTTTCGACCACCATAACGGCGCGAACGTCGACATTACGCTAACTTCCTGGCCGCCCACAAAGTAGTCCCTAGCCTGATCAACTTCCTATCGCAGGACAGGCGTCGCTGCCTGTCGCTTCAAACCGTCGCGTAGCGACACCAGCTTAGTCCGGGACGGACGTCTCGGCGAAGCCGTCAACGCAGTTGGACACACAGCAATGACGTTTATCGTCGTGGCACGGCATGGGATTCGTCTCGCCCTAATGTCAACTCTCTCGCACATATGTTCTAAATCGTGGTATAATGGGTATAAGATCGCATGTTCGCATCGACAACCACGGTACCGTCGATGCAGGAGGTGCCGAATGGAAACCCTCAGTCTCTTTTCGGAATTGGAGGACGAGCTCGGCCAACTCGAGCAGTCCGCGCCCGCGCAGCTTTGGAACGCCGCGTCGATCGACGATGCCGCAATCGCCCAGCGCGCCAAGGACATCGTGCCCGGCCTCGACTACATTCACGACTTCATCACCCGCGACGAAGAGCTCGACCTTGTACGCCAGATCGACAAGATGGACTGGTCCAACCACTGGCAGCGACGGACGCAGTACTACGGTCGACGATATCTTCCGGACGACGAACCGAACGCCAACGCTATCCGCAACGCGAAACAAGCCACCCGCGATCGACGATTGGCGGCGCAGACAGGCGTAGTCGACCACATCCCCTGGTGGGCCATCCGTTTTCGTGACCGGCTGGTCGACCAGGGAATATTCGAGCACGCTCCGAATCAAATGGGCATCAACGAGTACCTGCCCGGCCAGGGAATTGCACCGCATGTCGACTATCACGGCGGGGAAGTGGTGTCGATCACGCTAATCACCGGATGCGTAATGGACTTCGAACGAGTCGACGCGGAAGGTGCGAGCGTCGACCTCTTCGATCGCCCCACCCTCGCCTCGGCTTGGCTGCCACCCCGCAGCATGGTGGTCCTCAAGGGTGAAGCTCGCACGAGATGGACACATGGCATCGCACGCCGCAAGAAAGACATCGTCGACGGCCGGGTCATCCCGCGCGGTCGACGGATCTCCGTCACCTTCCGCTGGATCGATAACGGGCGATGACGTTTGAAAAAAACGTGCGGAAATCAAACGGTCCATCTAAAACTGACCGGTAATCAAAAGCAGTCAGCAATGATGGGTTGAGCGACCATACCTCCAGTTTTCAGACACCGCAACTGCTTCGTGAGCAATGCCCCTGGCGACCACGTCATGTATCGCGTGAAGCAAAGGAGGGGCCGAACAGAGCGCGATCGTCGGTGCAATTGCCACGACACACGTCTTCGCAACGCGGCGGTCGGCCCGCGCCTTAGCCGGCGTCACCGTCCGACGACACAGGACACGTGTCCCAGTCATCGCCACCAACTTCCTGCCCAGGCAGGAAGCCGCCTACCCGTCATCGAAGATAATAGGCATGTCTCTCGTCGATCTTCAAACCGCCGCCCGCCGAGCCCTGATCACAGCCGGCTTCCCCGTCGACTTTCCCGCGTTCGACGATCCAACCCTGACCAACCCCATTATTGGGCTCGCGAGCACACGAGCGGGGGCTTCCCCCGGCGACCTTCGCCACCTGATTTGGTCGAGCATCGACAACGACGAAAGTCGTGACCTCGATCAGGTCGAGGTCGCCGAGGCCCGGCCCGACGGCACTGCGCGCATCATGGTCGGCATCGCCGATGTCGACGCTTACGTGCCCAAGGATTCCCCGCTCGACATCGCCGCCGCCGCGCGTACCACCAGCGTCTACACCGGAGCCGGCAACTTTCCGATGCTGCCGCCCGGGCTCTCCGAAGGCGCTACCTCACTTCTCGCCGCCCAGGACCGTCCGGCCGTCGTCACCGAATTGATCGTCGGCCCCAGCGGCGAGGTCCTCGGCCACAACGTCTACCGCGCGACGCTCCGCAACCGCGCAAAGCTGACCTATGAGGAGATTGGGAAGTGGCTCGATAATTGCGGTCAACTGCCGCCCGAAGCAATGTCGACGCCCGGCCTCGAGATCCAGCTCCGCATTCAAGACATCGTCTCCGCACAGCTCCGCGCGGTCAGAATGGCCGCGGGCGCTCTCGACTTCGACACCATCGAGGCCAGGCCAGTCGTCGAAAACGGCCGCGTCGTCGACCTCGCCGTTCCCAGCCGCGGACGGGCACGGTCGCTTATCGAGAACTTCATGATCGCCGCGAACACCGCCGTCTCCGGTTTCCTCAAGGAGCGCAACTTTCCGTCGATCCAGCGCATCGTCCGACGACCCGCACGCTGGGACCGCATCGTCGAAATCGCCAACTCGGCCGGAGACTCGCTGCCGTCGACACCCGATTCCGTCGCCCTGTCCGCTTTCCTCAATCGACGTCGGCAATCCGATCCCGAGCATTTTGCCGATCTCTCCATCAGCGTCGTCAAGCTGATCGGCCCCGGCGAATATGAGGTCGTCGCCCCCGGCCAGGATCTCGGCGAGCACTTCGGCCTCGCCGTCTACGGCTACACGCACTCGACAGCCCCGAACCGGCGCTACGTAGACCTCGTCACTCAGCGCCTGCTCAAAGCCGCGTGCGACGGCAAACCGTCGCCCTATTCGGTCGAAGAGCTAAATGCCATCGCGACCAATGCCAACGCCCGCGCCCAAAGCGCCCGCAAAATCGAGCGAACGATGCGCAAGATCATCGCCGCCTCGTTGATGCAACCGCGCATCGGTCAGACGTTCAACGCCATCGTCACCGGCGTCAAATCGGGCGGCACCTACGTGCGACTGCTGCAACCGCCCGTCGAAGGCCGCGTGATGCGCGGTCAACACAACATGGACGTCGGTGATCGGGTGAGGGTGAGGCTGATCGGCGTCGACGTCGATCAGGGCTTCATCGACTTCGCGCGGGTGTGATACCCGGATTGTAGATGATGAACGGCGGAGATTGCCCATGAGATTGCTTCTGACAATAGCACTGGCCCTGTCGCTACTCGCTCAAGTCGCCTCGGTCGACGCCGCCGGTTGCCGCCGGTCAAGAACGCCACGTCCGGTGACAATCGTGCGAGGGCATTTCAACATGAAGACTGGTGTCTACACACGTTCCCACTATCGACGATCCCACGTCATTCACACCTACCCCGCCCCCATTCAACCGCCTCGACCGCCCTCGGTTTCCGTCGGTTCCCATTGGGTGAGAGGCTACCGACGCCGCGATGGCACCTATGTCGCTCCGCACTGGAGACAACGCGGACGCACTCCGCGACAGCCGCGATCGACATACGCGCTCCCGCCCGCCATGTCCGCCGTACTGCCACCCCCGCCGTCACCCAGGTACAGCCCACCCACCCCGCCCCCATCGACAGCGCCGTCAACCGGCACAGTCTGGGTCGACACCAAATCCGGCATCTTCCACGCCCCCGGAACGAGATGGTACGGCCGAACAAAGCAAGGCGAGTACATGCCCGAAGCCGACGCCATCGACAAAGGCTACCGCCCGTCGCGGAGTGGACAGTGAGGGTCAGACCCGACGCCGCAGAAGTCGACCGAGTTCGTCGAACTCGTCAACCGGAAACGGGTGTCCACCCCATCGGAGGGAGTATTCAGCATCTTCCATCTCAAGACGAACATATCTCATCTGGTCAAAGATCTGGTTGGCGAACTGGCTCAACGTGCAACTTGTCTCGAAGAACGGGCTGCCAGCCTCATCTGGCTTGGTTGAGAATGTCTGGTCAAACGTAACAATTCGAACCGATACCTCGCCACCGTTCCGGTCTACGATCCAGCGATATTCACCAGGCTCGTCCGCCCACGCGCAGGTTCCATGATCAGACGCAGATTCCCCCATCATGGCAATCGCTATCCGCGCCAGATCGCCGAGAGCGTTCGGGGCGATGAACGAGATAAAACAAACAACGTGAGCCTGCCCTCCATACACGTCGACAACCGCACTTCCCGCGTTCACGCTATGATAGTTAAGGGTGAAATCTGATCGGCCCAGCGTCGTCCCAGAGTCAAGCAGCGCGACAAACTTCAAGACCGAAGCATCCCACGCCGCGCTCTTCCTGATGAAACGAACCGGCCCACCCCGCGCACCTAACGCCCGGCAGGAATACGCTTCTCCCAAGGGCAAACAGCGGGACTCCTCGAAGCCACAGAATTCGATGGTTATCGGCGGCCCCTTCGTGCTCCGCTGAACATCCCACTCACCCGCGACCCGAAAACCGTCGCTGCCTCGAACATCAACGATACGCCAGCCCGCTGCCGTCAGTGCATTATCCAATTCGCGCAAGTGCCAATCTGCCATCGTTAACTCTGCTTCGTGTAACAATCTTCGCAATGTGCGAATAACGCTCGGACCGCCTCAACCATCTCCCTCCACTCTTCCGGAACTGGCAACTGATTATGCCACTCAACCGTGATCCGATAGTAAACTCCGCCGAACGTAACTTCGAACCGATCGCCGTCCGCCACACCATAGCTCAACGGCGGGTCGACAAAGGCAATCGATTGCGGAAGTCGGCGCACAAGAGGATCCACTACGGTGGGATCGAGTGGGCACTGTCCTGCTTCGATCGTCGGACGCGTTGGGCCGAGATGCCGTCGACGCAGGTATGCCAACCGGTCGGGTGCGTCCAGCGCTCTCAGGTCAATATCCTGTCGCCAGCATCGTCGAGCGGCCGCATAGGTGACATCGTCCCGGCTCTCATCGCGCAATTCGTAGACTTCCCATCGAATAGCCGCATCGAAGGAAGGTTCAAAAAGGATTGAGGCTATATTGCGTAGCACGCGGTCTGGCTCATGGTCCAGCCCAACTGGGCTGCGCATTATCTGCCTCGCAAGGCCCGTTACCGTTTCCCACGGATTTACCTGTCCTTCAAAGTCGCCCATGGTAATGCCTCCACGCTACATACAATGGCATTATCGCCCAACCAACCTTATCAGGTAAACTAAAAGGGCAATTTTTAACGGGCACAGTCCCGCACCCAAGGTAAGCCATATGGAAATCTCACCCGAGGAGATGCAAATCTGCCTCGACGTCCTACAAAAAATCGCAAGCTCCAACGGCACCATCGAGCGCAGTCAGCGGTTCAACAGCCTCGTGTCGAAGGTGGCGCGCGAAGGGCGCAAGTACGAGGAGCGGGAGAAGCGGCAGAAGCACGTCGAAGAGGACAAGCTCACGATGGCATCGACGGGAATGGTGCGCATCCAGCGCGACGCCATTGCCCCGGCGCTGGCCCTGCCTGCCCCCGAAGACGAGCAGCCGAGTCGACGTCTCAACATTCCCGAGGCCTGCTACATCTGCAAGGAGCCCTTTGTAGACCTGCACTTCTTCTACCACCTGCTCTGCCCCAAGTGCGCGGACTACAACTGGAAGATGCGCAGTTTGACGTCGGATCTGCGCGGGCGCACGGCGCTCGTCACTGGCGGTCGTGTCAAGATCGGGCACCAGACCGTCCTGCGACTCCTGCGCGACGGTTGCCGGGTCATCCTCACCACCCGCTTCCCGCACGCCGCGGCCCGTCGACTGCACGGCGAGCCCGACTCCGCCGACTGGCATGACCGCATCCATATCTATGGCCTCGATCTGCGCAACCTGCCGGCCATCGAAGCCTTCTCGCGCCATATGCTCGACAACGAGGCCTCCATCGACATCGTCATCCACAACGCCGCGCAGACGATCAAGCGGCCCGCGGGCTTCTACAATGAGATGGTGGAACTCGAACGCAACCCGCAAGCCGCGCTGACGTCCGAGGCGATGTCGCTCGTGGTCCAGGGCGCCCCGTCGACCCTCGCCATCTCCGACGCCTCCGCCCTCTTGCCCGCATTGCCCACCGGCGAGTCGTCGTCGGAACCCAGTCGTGACATCCTCCCCTCAGATCGTCTTGAGGACAATGAGGAACGTGCCGACTCCAGGGACATGAACAGTTGGCTGCTCCCGCTCGACCAGGTCGGCCCACAGGAATTACTGGAGGTTCAGCTCGTCAACAGCGTCGCCCCGTTCCTCCTGAACGCTCGCCTCAAACCGCTCCTGCTCCGGTCGCCACACGAGCGACGCTTCATCGTCAATGTCTCGGCCATGGAAGGGCAGTTCGCGCGTCGCAAAACCATCTACCACCCGCACACGAACATGGCCAAGGCGGCCCTCAACATGATGACCCGCACCTCCGGCGACGACTACGCGCGCGACAACATCTACATGACAAGTGTCGACACCGGCTGGGTCACCGACGAAAACCCAACCCCCAAACGCACCAAGAAACAGGACGACACCGGCTTCTACCCACCCCTCGACATCGTCGACGGCATGGCCCGCATCTACCATCCCGTTGCGGAGGGCATCAACAATCCGAACACGCCCTACTACGGGATCTTCCTCAAAGACTACGCCCCAACGCCGTGGTGAGAGGATGCTCGTCGACCGAATAACCCGGAAGCAAACGAAATAACCAAACGTTATTGCCGTGCACGATCTCAGCATTGAGCACCAAATCCGCCCGTAAAAGTTCGCAGAACCGCTTTCGCATGTGGGTATACTGTCGACGACTTCATGCCAGAGGTGCCCTCTTGAGATCGTCCCGCACGCTTATCGCCATCCCCGCGCTCGCCGCCATCCTATCGACCACCGCGCTCCCGTCCCACGCGTTGACCTTGCCGTCGACGTCGAGCGGCGTCACCGTCACCGTCGACGCGGGCGGAACGTATTCCGTCGCCACGAAATCGCCGGCGTGGACTTTTGGCGGCTCGCTGCACACTCCGCTGATCGATATCAGGTCGACCACGGGTGTCGATAAAATCGGCGCGTACACCGAGGCGACCTTCCGATGGAGTTCGACTACGCCCATCTCGGGATCTATCCGCGCCTATCAAAAGAGCCCCGTCGTCCTCTTCTCCTACACTCTCGACGAGGCCGGCAGTCCCGCCGTCGACTTCCCAAGCTTCACGTCGATCCCGCACGCGCCCTATCACTTTAGCTATCAGAACAGCGCCTTTTCGCATTACTCGTTCTCGCTGGAAAACGACGCCTCCCCCTGGACCTGCTTCGACGACGACGCCAACACCTTCATCCTGTCGCCAGCCACCGACTTCTTCGTATCGCGCATGACCGGCGACGGCGTATCAACGATCACCAGCGGCATGAACGGACTGGTCCCGACGTACCCGAGCGGGTTCACTCACAAGTCGCTACTCGTGGTCGACAGAGGCATTCGCCATGCGTTCCAGACTTGGGGCAAATCGCTGACCAACTACTACGGGAAGGCTCGACCTAGCAACACCGCCGACTCGCTCTTGAAGTACCTCAGCTACTGGACCGACAACGGCGCGACCTATTACTACAACTACAATCCGGACCTTGGCTACACCGGCACGTTGACCGACCTCATGTCCTACTATCGCAAGCAAAACATTCCAGTGCGCTCCTTGCAGATCGACAGTTGGTGGTACCCAAAGACCAACCGATCGGCGAATGGCCATCTTGGCGCTGCCACGAAAAACGCCAAGCTGCCGGCGCAATCTTGGAATTGCTATGGCGGCTGCACGCTCTACGAAGCCTCGAAGGAACTGTTCCCAAACGGCCTATCGACATTCGCCGCGGCTGCCAACCAGCCGCTCATCACCCACGGCCGCTGGATCGACGCCGACAGCCCGTACCGCCGGCAATACAACGTAAGCGGAGTCGCCCCCATCGACATCGCCTACTGGAACGACCGCATGCGCTACCTGTCCCAAAACGGCGTCAAGACCTATGAGCAGGACTGGGAAGACGAGATCTACAACAACTCCCCGGGTCTGTCTCACACTCTGGACCAGGGCGCTGCTTTCCTGGACAACATGGCCCACGCCGCGGCAAGCAACGGCGTAACCATTCAATACTGCATGCCCCTGCCGCAGTACTACCTCCAGGGCGCCAAGTACTCGAACTTGACCACGGTTCGAGTCTCCAACGACCGATTTGAGCGGTCCAAGTGGGACTGGGCACTATACGGCTCAATGATGACGAGTGCACTCAGCGAATGGCCCTGGACCGACGTCTTCATGAGCACTGAGACGGACAACCTGCTGCTCGCGACATTGGCGGCCGGCGGTGTCGGCTTCGGGGATGCGAAAGGCGCGGAGAACAAAAGTAACCTCATGCTCAGTGTGCGAGCCGACGGCCGGATCGTCAAGCCCGACCAGCCGATCGTGCCGAGCGACGCCACCTTCATCGCCGACGCCAAAAACAGCGGCGCTCCCTTGGTCTCCTGGACGGACACACAGCACGGTCGACGGACCGCGTACGTCTTCTGCGAACGTCGATCCCACCGAGTGGTCTCACTCACCCCGTCGTCGATGGGCATTCCCGGCGACTGCTACGTCTACAACCACTTCACCGGAACGGGTCAGCACGTCGACGCCGGCGCTACCTACGTCGACAGTATCCCGTCGTCCGGCTTCAGCTACTATGAGATCGCCCCCGTCGACGACCACGGGATCGCATTCCTGGGCGACTACGCCAAGTTCGTCGGCAACGGCAAAGCCCGGGTTAGCGCACTGAGCGGATTAACCGGCAACACCCTCCGCGCTACCGTCCTGATCGCCCCCGCCGACATCCTGGTCACGCTGCACGGATATTCCAGCGCGCAGCCAGTGGTGACGTCGTCAAATGGGCACCTCGGCCCGGTCCACTACGAGGCGTCGACAGGCAGGTTTGCCTTCGAGATCCAGCCAGCCAGGTCCACCAAACCGGCGATTGTCGACGGCGATCCCGTCTATTCGGTTAACATCTCCATGACCGGAAGTCGGCGCCGGCGCGACATCATCAGCGCCTCGCCCGCTTCTCTCGACTTGGTTCAAGGGTCGACGGGGACCTCTACGATCGACGCACCGCACGGGACCACGCTTTCGGCGTCGAAGTTGCCCGTCGGCGTAGCCGCGACCTTCCACCATCTTAGCGGTTCCACGAAGAGCACAATGGCGTTAACCGCCAGCACGGCCGCGGTCCCTGGGAGCTACACGATCGAAGTCACCGTTGGCGGGAACTCGACATTCATCCCGGTGACAATTGCGCGCGGCGGCTCACACATCAAGATCAGCTGCGGCGGCCCGGACGCCGCGCCGTTCGTCGCGGACACGTTCTACGAAGGCGGCAACGTGTCTAACGGGACGACTCATCACGTCTTCCACCACCCCGACACGCCGGAATCGATCTGGCAACACGGCCGCTGGGGCAACTTCTCCTATACCATCCCAGGTCTCAAGCCGGGGTCGAATTACAACGTCCGACTCGACTTCGACGAGTACACTAAGAACGGTCCCGGTGAGCGCAAGTTCGACGTCCTCATCAACGACGTCAAGGTTCTAACAGACTTTGACATCTACGCCACCGCAGGCGGTCGATGGATCGCCGTCACGAAGAGCTTCATGGCAACCGCCGACAGCAACGGTCAGGTCGTCATCAAGTTCAAGGGCGTCGTCGACAATGCCATGGTCCAGGGCATCGAAGTGTCGCCGGACTCCACAAACGATGTCCTAAATCCTGTCCATCCTTAAATCGATGCTAATTTCCTTTCCTCTCCTGTCTTCCCGATACCTGATCTCTCCGCAGCCGGCCAATGAACTGTTCCAACTCGATACCCACCTCACCGTAGAACTCCTTGCGACTGCCGCCAGTTGCGCATAGGGCCGGGGCGTGATTGACCCACAGCATGGTCGCTGCGCCGTACGCGAGCATCCGGAACCGCGCTGCCCACACCGTGCCGTAGCCGGCGCGAGGCGTGCGCGCCAGCCGGTCGCGGTGGAAGGCGACGTGGCCGGCTTCGTCGCGCAGGATGAGGCGGCAGACACCACGAACGGCCTCATCGTCGACATGACGGTTCAGCAGTCGATAGTAGGCGGTGCTGACAATCTCGGTCACCAGCAGGACGTTCAGCTCGAAGCCCACACCAAACACCCGCCGAGATAGACAGAACGCACTGAAGCTCCAATGTCCCTTGATCGACTTTCCGCCAAAGCGCCTTACCGCGTCGCCGAGCAGCCGCGAGTGCTCCTTCTCTTCCACAAACCACAGGTCCACCAACTCCTTGCGCGCCTCCGTCACACTGTGGAAGTTCGCCGCATTGAGCGCGATGAGCTGATCCGGCCCGCCGCCGTCGCCCAGTTCAAACTGCTCCAGCGACCGGAGCAATGGACGGATGATGTGGGGCGACAACGTGACCGGAGCGTCCCACCGCGGCTCAGGTCGATTCTCTCGATTGCGCTGAAAATGAGCCAGCCAACGATCGATGTCGACGATCGGATCCTTCAGTTCGTGGATCTCCGCAGTCGTTGTCTTAATGATGGTCGTCATGGCAATCTCCACTGTTAAAGTACTTTGTATTTTAAAGTATTAAACCACAACTTAGTTCCCCTGTCAATCGGTTGATTTTTAGCAAGCGCTAAGCGGCTGCCTTGAGGTCCTTCTGAATGGTCGACTGGAGGTATTCGATAATGATGGCAATGGCCGTGGGCGCCAGGTCCGACTTAAGGAACTGCACGCCATAGCCCAACGCAGACTTTTCGTCGGGCCGGCCCGAGGTTCGACGTACGATTTTGCCACGAATGAGTGCATTCTTGACGCCGAGGTCGATGGACAGCCAGACGTGTTGATGCGGCTCGTACTTGACGAGAGACACGAAGTGCAGCCCGGTGGCGCTGAGATTCGTGATAGAGACCACACTGGACATCAGATGCTTCTCGGCGAAAATGGCATCTTCATCCTGAGGATCCGGGACAATGGTCAATTCGGCCTTGAGGTCGCTGGAGAGGCGGGTGAAGTGTCGCTTATCACCTTCACTACCGCCTCGGAGGGTGAGTCTTGTCATTTTTAACGGCATATCACATGAATAATCGGCACGGCGCGGGGCGTCATTACCTGATATTTTTACTAGTTTGTCGCCATGACCGGCTGTTAGGCGGTGTCGCCTTCGACGAGTTTGACTGGGAATACGCTCAGGGGCGGGACGGGATTACCGTCGCGCAGCTGGACAAGTTGACGCACGGCTTCACGCGCCATCCGCTCCCACGGCACCTCCGCCGTGACCAGACGTCGGGCGGGAAGACGCGTCTCCAGCAGACCGTCGAAGCCCACCACCGCAAGTTGATCCGGCACGCTCACGCCGAGCTCAGCGCAGGCCCCGAGTAGACGGTAAGCGCTCGTGTCGTTCCAGCAGCACACGGCCGAGTATCGCTCCCGCCGCTCCATCAGAGCACCCAGGTAGACAGCGGGATTCTCGAACGGAAACTGCTCGATATCTGCAATGCCACCTCGCGCTTCGACAAGACTCGCCAACGTCGACGCCCGCTCGTCGACGGAGACCAGCGCCATCTCACTCTTGAGGAACGCGATCCGTCGATGCCCCTTTGCCCACAGGTAGTCGACCAGGAGACCGATGCCCTGGACATCGTCAGCGACCACCGACGGCAAGTCCGCCTGACGGTCCGCGAAAGCGACCGCCGGCAGAACTCCCTCGGCAAGGCACCGGGCGACGGGATCGCTCGGCTGAGTGTGGACAATAAGGCCGTCAACACGGCCATTGCTCAGGCGCACCCGTATCTCCTCGGGATCGTCGCCCTCGCCCAGGTCGCCATGGATGAGGAAGTCGAGCTTGAGATCGTCGCAGCCTCGACGGATTCCGGTGAACACCTCGCCGAGAAACGGATCACGCGCATCGCGGTACCCGTATCCCGTGTAAAATCCCACCGCATGCGTCCGCTGCATCTTCAGCGAACGGGCAATCGCGTTGGGCGTGTACCCCATCTGCTTCGCCAGCGACCGCACGCGTTCGCACGTCTCCCGACGCAGCCCTGTCTTCGTATAACCGTTGAGCGCCTGCGAAACAGTCGCCACCGAAACCCCCGCCGCCGCCGCGATATCGCGCAGCTTTACTGCCATTTCTGCCTAACTTCCGGCACCCGCCAATAACGTTATAGATATTATACCAACTTGCTAGAACACTGGAAGAACGTTTGCTCCAATCGAATATGGAGCGCGATCTGATGCACCAGTTCCTCATGATGGCAGATCTGGAAATCCACAGCTGAAATTATTTGGCAATCAGATGTGGCATAATGACACATAGGAGAGTCGATTATGCAAGTCAATACCTCATCCGCTGAATCCTACGCGCGCCTGAGTTGCCGGGTTAGTCTGCGTATTAAAACGCAAGTTGAAGAGGCTGCCTCGGTGCTCGGGCAGTCAATCACGGACTTCACGGAAGCTGCGCTTGCCGAGAAAGCTCAGGCTGTTCTCGACAAGCACCAACAAATCACACTTTCGGAGAGGGATTTTGCCCGCTTTGTGGAGATCCTCGATAATCCGAAGCCGCCTGCTCCCAAGTTACGGAAGGCCATGGCTGACTATCGACGTCTCCAAGCGGAGAATCCGGACGCAAATCTGTGACCCCCGTTTTTGAACATCTTCAAGCCCACCATGACCGTCAGAACTTCGATTGCGGTAAATCAGCGCTGAACGATTTCCTGCAGCGACAGGCGCGACAGAATGCGGATCGTCATGTTGGCGTAACGCACGTGGCCGTTCCAAGTGTAGGCGATGCCACGATCCTCGCCTACTACACACTATTAACCCGAACCGTTGCCTCAGAGATTGTTCCGTCGAAGAAACTTCCCCGGGGAGACGTGGGCGTCGTTCTCCTTGGCCGTCTAGCTGTCGACAAGACCGGACAGGGACAAGGGCTTGGTAAACTCTGCCTACTGCGAGCAATCAGCCAGGTGGAGATAGCTGCCCGAGAAATCGGAATCTATGCGCTCGTACTTGACGCGCTGGATGACGACGCACGGAGTTGGTACCTCCATCTCGGATGGGGTTTCGAAACACTTCTCGATGATCCCAGGCACCTCTTCCTTCCAGTCGCAACGATACGTCAACTGGACAATGCTTAGCGTTGGGCAACCCGGTGTGAGAAGAGCGCGCGCTTTCGAATCGACGAACGCATTGCACGCTGGGCCTCAAGAGTCAACGCTACTCTGACACTCCGTCAGTCAAGCGTCCAGATCATCCCCGACGGCCCCGCGTTGACCACCGCGACACCGTCGACAACCTCGCTCTTGCCGCCGCTCGCGTGGATGTGTCCGCAGACGACCAGCCGCGGACGCGCCCTGTCCATTGCTTCCCGTACCGCTACGCTCCCGAGTCTCTGCCCGCTCGACGATCGATCGACCACACCTTTGGGCGGCGAATGCGATATGAGCACCGCGTTCGGCGGGCATCTCGTCAGAAGCGCCCGCGCCTGTTCTTCGTCGAAATCGTAGCTCCAGGCGCCAAACGGCGTCACCGGAATTCCCCCACCCAGACCATAGAAGGTGATACCGTGGATAACGACCATGCTGCCGTGCAACACCACCACCGACGGCCATTTCGCGCACGCCGCCCGCAATTCTTCGGTCGATTCATTGTTGCCTGCCACAAGTACCACCGGTTTCGTTATCGATTGAAGGACGTCGATACAGCGCTCGACATGTCGACGACCGTTGCCGAAGTCGCCCGCGCCGACCAGGATGTCGACATCGACCGCACGTTGCACGATGTCCACAGCGGCGTCGACATCGGCGTGGAGGTCGCTGAAAAGAAGAAGCTTGGTCATGAAAATAGTTTACTCAAACAACCACTCGGTAACGCAACATTTATTGGGCGCAATTAGACCTTTACGCATGAGATCGACGAACGCTGAGAGGAAACGCCTGCAAAATCGACGGATTATCGGGTATAATTAGCGGCAAGAAGATCTAAACACTGACGCACCGTCAGTAGTTTCGGCAAGTCGAGAACATTGTCAGCCGCATATCTCGTATCACTAGAATTACCGGGTTGAGATTTACCGGATCGAACTACCACTTTCGTCTCACAAGGTAAACTATCCACTAACATAGGCGTGGGGGGAGCGGCCTGCGCCATCGTCTAAAAGGAATCTGAATTTGGCAGTTGTCAGCACAGCAAAGCCGGCGCTTCTCAAGAAGATCAACTTCTTCGATCGAACGCGAGACCCGGTTTGGTTTGAGCTATGGAAGCTCTACTCCTACTGCGCCCTCTGGGTGGTGGCGATTCTAGCCGCGTTCTATCCCGTAGTTATGACTGCGTTGGGGATCAGCAAGGCAGATTTCGCCCACACAGATCTCGCCACAGTCGTCACCCGTATCGGCATCATAGCCGCCTTCGGCGTCTTCTTTTACTTCACTACGTTGATGCCCTTCGAGTGGTACTTCCATCGCTATCTGTTCCATCGACAGGAACAGTTGATGGGTAAGCCTAACAAGCTGCGTACCGCTCATGTCGACCATCACACCGACCACGACGACGAGCACTACGACACCCGCACCGTCGCGCAGACGTTCAAGGCGCACTTCCCCGGCAAGGCTCTCCCCGGTTTCGGCGCACTCTTCACCCTGCCGGTCCTTGGCATCGGAATGCTGATTCACGCGATCGTTCCGGCCTTCCCGCTATGGCTCGTCTACTGCGCCTGCATCGGCATGGGCTTCGGTGTCGTCTTCGGCTACGGACGGTATGAAGGCACCTACCACGCCCGGGACCACCGCCCCGTCGAGTGGTGGATCCCGCTATGGGAGCACCCGACCAAGGGCGCTGCCTACCGCAAAGCCTACGCCGAGCACCGCGCCCACCATCGATACCCCGGCGTCAACGAAGCCGTCTTCGCCCGCGACGGTGGTAGTTGGCCGTCCAAGGTCTTCGGCACCTACATGGAAGCCGACATGGTCACCGAAAAGGACGCCAACGGCGTTGTGCGCGTAGTCCTTGAGAACAACCAGCCCAAGATGACCTACGGCCCCCAGCCCACCCCCAAGCCGTGGGTCAAGCGCCTCGACGCCAAATACGGCGAAGCGTTCCCCAAGACACCGGCGTAACTATCGCAAGCGAAAAGGCCGGCCCCGTCGACATCGACGAGGCCGGCCTTTTCTACGTTTTGTGCTCTCTGAGTACTCGGCTGGCCTTCTGGTAATCCGAACCTCCCAGGCGAGCGAACCCAATCACGATTATGTTCAGCAATACGATGACGACGACGCGATGGGCCACCATCGATTGGATCTGCTCATCCGTCACCTGGCCAATCTGCATCTCGCTAAAGTCGGGCAGATAGGTGACAATGATACTATCACCACGCTGGACGGACGAGTAGTCCTCCATCGTTGCCTCAAGGTCACTCCGAACTCGCTGGCCATCGGCGTCGACCTCGACGCGGAGGATGTAGTCGCGTCTCCGACCGCCAACGACGTGCTTTGCGATAACCCTGCCCTCCGCATACTTGCCATGGTTCTTAAGGTCAAGTAGCGACGACCTCTCCCGTGCCGTGAGGGTTCCAAGAAGAGCGGCCAATAGAAGAGGCAGCGCAATCGAGCCAAAGAGGTAAAACCGAACTGTCGACCGTGCCTTGGACACTATCCCCGCTCGCGACATCCCCGGTTGCTGATCGTGTTTACGCTTCGTTGCCATCAGGCCACAGTCGATCTCTGAGAACCAGTAACTTGCCGGTGTCCGTCGACGACGGATGCCCCCATTTCACTATTCACTATTCTCTCCATGCCCTCAGCTCCCATACCACACCACCAGTCCCCGCAACGTCGACCGCTCCGTCAGCATCCCCATCCGTATCCGTTCCGTCGGGATGTCGAGCATGGGCGTAACGCCGTGTTGATGGTCGACAACCATCAACGCCTTCTCCGCGCACTCCTTGTCGATGCCCGCCTGACCACCCGCGATGGCGTACGCCCGGGCAAACCAGCACGTGAGCGGGTAGGTCAACAGAAGCGCGCTCAGGCCGTCGAGGTAGGCGCGGTTGTAGAAAGAGGGGCCGAAGAAGCTCATCGACGACAGGTGCGTGTGCAGGTACCGCTCGATGGCCAGCGCGGAGTCCCCGGTCGGAGACGTCCGCAGCTTGTCAACATCGGCGAAGCTGACATTCGACAGCTCCGGCCGCAATCCCGGTACGCTACCCTTCCCGGCGAGCATGCGGAACGACGTCGACAGGCGCTGCAACGGGTTAGCCTTCTCGCCCACCTGGTCGATACGTCCGTAGACGCCCAGGATCTGACGAAACGCCGCCGACTCCGTCCCTATCGGCGCGACGCGCTCCAGGACATCACCAATGGCATTCTCGGTGACATGGGCCGCGGCCTCTTCTAGAAAGTCCGGTAGCTCATGCGCGGCGATCTTGCTGAAATCGACCTGCTTGATCAGGTCGACCAGGTTGACCATCGCCGCCACCCGCCGCGTGAGGTCCAGAGAGATGTCGAGGAGGACACGCTCGAAGGCCGATGTGATCTGGGCGAACGCGTCCCAACTCGCCGCAACCTTACCGTGGAGCGACGGGGCTTCCAGGCTCCACGCCTCATCCGGAAGCGCTTCCTTGACCAACTTCAACAGATCCGCGCGGTGCTGCGCAATCGGCCTTCCGTTATTTGAAGCGGTCGCCGGACAGTCGAAGCGGACGTCGACCCGCACCTGGTCGCCGACGGGGATGAACCGGAACGGATAGAGTCGACACGCCACGGGCTTCGCCGGCTCACCGTACTTCGCGTGGATCTTGCACAGGCCCTCGTCGTCGAGGAAGATGCACGATCCGTCCGCCCGATGCGCGATCTGGTACTCACTGCCTCGACGCGTAAACAGAGGCTTGCCCGCTAGACCAAGCTCGTCGTCCGTCCACGACTGCTTATCGATCCGGGCCTTGTCCTCTGGCGTGATCAAAATGGCAAAGCGCCCTCGACAGCAATCGCCGCAGCCGGTACAGTCGTACGACTGCAAACTCTGCGGCGCCATCGTGAGCGGAATAGATTTCTTCAAAATACGTCCTTACGGCATCCGATATCTCTCTATTGTATCCCCACCGGGCCAGATACAGAGTATCCGCCCGTTGTCGATCAACGTCGGCTCACCCCCGGCCGCGCCGATCGTGCTCGACCAAACGACATGGCCGCGCATATCGAGACAGACGGCGTGCGCCCCCTTCACCAACACGATGCGATGTCCATCGTAAGCGATGGCGGCGCCTGTGAATCCCCTGGGCGTTGTCAAGACACGATCCGGTGATCCGTCGGCGTTGTACAGACAGACAAGGTCATTTTCTAAAGGAGATGGCTGGCCAAAGAGCCCCTGGCGAGCGTCGACAACGGCCGCCCGCCCCTCCGGCGAAACGGCTATGGGATACCCTGTCCGCAACCATGTTCGATCGGGCCGCCGGTCAATCGTTCGCACTTGCCCGTCGGGAAAGAGCTCTTGCACGTTGCCGCCATAGGCAAATGTCCAGAATCGGCCGGCACCGTGGTTGTGTGACTCATTCCGCCTCCAGGTGTGCAACGGGATCCAATTGGTTGCAGTGTCCCTGGCATCATATGACGAGAAAGCCCCGTGATCGACACGCCCAACCACCTCGCTCGACGTAACAATATTCAGCTCGTCTCGCAGTTGATCAGTCGACAGGGCATCTGTCAGCAACTTAGAGTCTTGAACGGTCCGCGCCGGGAATAAATACCGACGGAGCCACACGCCGTGGGAGTCGAACACATGCAACGCCCCGGTGCGCTTGTCAGTGGCATATACGTGCCCCGAATTGCCGATCGTCAGAGCGACAATGTCGCGCGGCACTGTGGTAACCGGACGCTCCCCTAACTCCCCCACCACCTTACCGCCCTGGTCGAGCTTGTAGATCATGTCGCCATCCGTCGTCCATAACGTTCCGCCGGGTCCTGCTTCCATCGCGTTATGCATCGTCCCGATCGCTTTCCCATCACGATTAGTCGGCGTGAACGCGGACCGAATAGCGCCATCACGGTTGATGCGGACATATGGATTTGTGGACGACGAATCGCGAACAATCGCGCCGTTCTTATCAGGCCATATCTGGCTCACATACTCAGGATCGCGCCCTTTCCAGACCTTTACCAGGTCGATCGATCGGAGATGTCCCCCTGTTTTGCCGTCGTACATTCGCAGCATGTGCCCAACGGCCTCAATGATCCACACATTTCCGTCGACGATCGCCATATCGTTCGGGAACTCAGGGCTGCCGGCTCTAGCCGGCGGCGAACCCCCATTGCCCACCCAGCGCCAGAGCCTCTTGCCTTCGCTTGAAAAGCACGCCAGAACGAAGTAACTGCTGTACTGCTGTTGCACTTCCCCAAGAATGACATACCTGCCGTCCGGGAACGCACCGATGCTCTCGACCGATCCGATGTCCATTCCGGGCACTGGGGCGACGGAGTGCTTTTCGACATCGACGATCACTACCGACGCGGATTTCCCCGAATTGCGGCTGCCTACTGCAAACCGCGACCCGCCGAGCCATGCCGTCGATGACCACCGTGCCCACTGTTTCGACAAGGACGGCAAGTCGACCTGCGCCTTCACTTGTCCGGACAGGTCGACAACAACGAGCGACGCCTTCCGCTTGTAGCCATCGCGAACAAACACCAGGCGGTCCGGTCCGGCGCAGGTGAACGGACCAATATGGCGCACCGCCGGTTCAACGGCGTACTTCGGCGGAGTAAGCTTAACCGGAGACAACCGTACCAGAGGAACGCGCTTCCCCGGCGACATATCGACCGCCACCGCAACAGCCTTCGACACCCGCGTTTGCCCCGCCGTCCACCGTCCGGCCACCTTCCGCGAAGCAAACGTAATCATCTGCTTTCTCGACGCCGACTTTACCGTAAACTCAGACTCCGACACGGAGACAATAGAGCTTTTCCACCGAGCGCTGTCGCCGTCACTCCCGTCGAAATCATCGTCGATGCCCCACTTCCACACGGCTTTGTGATGTCGATTGAGAAGCATGAGAACGAAGCCGTCCGGCGTGTCTATCTGAACCAGCATAAGAGGTCGATTGGGTAGAAAGACAGCCGCTACGATGCTGCGATATTCCCCGGCGAAACGTAGAAACGCGTCTGTATTCCACACGGAGACGCCCTTTTCGCCTGAGGCGGCATACTCACGCCACTCCTCCTGTTGACTCGGCTGACGCCAGCGAGTAAGACGCACCGTGTATCGATTGCCATCGGGATCTGTCAGTGCGCCATCCACCAGGGGATAGGGAGGAGAGTCGAAAACACGTGGCATCGTACGCGGTAGATGGTCGAGACGTCGCAATTTGCCAAGCCGGTCAAATCCGCAAACGTCGACAAAGCCTCGGACGTCAGTGCGATCGCCGACTGGCATACCGACCAGGGAGTACCCAATCGCGGTTCCGACGTCCGTCACCATCAATTCGCGCAGCGTGAACGGTCTGCGGCCGGACCACACCACTTGACCGTTCCTCCGCATCACATAGTCCGCCACCGTTCCCAACCGGTCGACCGGATCGACCGTCAACGCATACGCCCCCGATGGCGACCGGTAGACAGCGTAGTCGATGGGCTCCGGCGCCGTGAACTGGGCACAGGCAGACTTCACTGAGCACACAAGCAGCATCAGCAAAGGCAACCGGTAGCGGCATACGCTCATCCTAATCCCCCACCCGGTTCGATACCTCGATCAAGTTGCCGTCCGGATCGCGGAAATAGACCGAATCGATAGCGCCGACCGCCCCCGATCGACGCACCGGGCCGGCGACGACGTCGACCGCCTGCGACGTCAGGTGCGCGACCACCGCCGAGACAGGCGTCGGCGTGAGCAGGCACAGATCCGCCGACCCCGGCGTCGCGTTCTGAGCGTGCGGGTCGATCTCCGCGCCTTTCTGATGCAGGTTGATCTTCTGAAA
>Ga0070658_10001262_pt1 | contig 21661 bp, 22 predicted proteins | sample KBSC13metaG_FD_64664 | JGI IMG/M metagenome (GOLD analysis project Ga0070658, IMG submission 64664) | Corn rhizosphere microbial communities from Kellogg Biological Station, Michigan, USA - KBS C1-3 metaG | ecosystem: Host-associated > Plants > Roots > Rhizosphere > Soil ...
TCGGTGAGTCGAAGCTTCACGCCGCCCGACTCTACGGCATTACCGAGCGCCGACGGCCGTTCTCCGGCTGCCGTGACGCGCGACAGTTCTGCCGACGTCCAAAGCAAGTTCTCAGCCGACGTCCGGACCCGACCTTTCCGCCGAAATCTCGGCCGACATCTTGGCCGACGACATCTTGGCGGACGTGGGCCCACGTCGGAGAAAATTCTCTTGCCTACCTTCGTGAATCCAATGATGAACGGGTGCTGGTCTTCGTCGCCCGATGCCCCGGTGGCAAATCGACACTCGACGCCGCACGGCTCGGCCTCCAAGGCCCGGCCGAAAATCTTTATGGCGGTGCGGATCTCGTGGAACATGCCGGCGTAGTGGCACTGCCGGCCGATGGGCCAACGGCTCAGGTGTGGCGGTTGCCGGCAGCGCGCTGAACGACGGTGGATGGTCCCTAAGACGTGATGAAGGCCCGTGCCCGTGCGGCACGTACGGCGGCTTTCAGCGACTGCAGATCGAAGGCGCCGTGGTGCCGGCGTCCGTTCACGAACAGTGTCGGCGTGCCCGCAACGTCGCTGAGATCTGCACTGTCGACGTCGCTTTCGACCCTTGATGCTCCGACGTGACGCCGCAAGTCGTCGGTGAACCGGTCGACGTCAAGGTCGAGTTGGTCGGCGTAACGCGTGAGATCCTTTGGCCGTAGCGCATCTTGGTGCTCGAACAGCAGATCGCGCATCTCCCAGAATTTGCCCTGCAGCGCAGCCACTTCGGTAGCCTCAGCGGCGAGCTGCGCATGCGGATGCACGTCGATGAGCGGGAGGTGGCGCCACACGTAACGCACGTCGCCGTAGTCGGCGAGCAGCTCTCTGATGACAGGCTCGGCCTGGCCGCAATACGGGCATTCGAGGTCGCCGTACTCGACGAGAGTGACGGGTGCGTCATCGGGGCCACGAATATGGTCACGCTCGGGATCGACCGGGTCGGCGAGGTCGACAATGCTTTCAGAACGCCCGAGCAACGCAATGGCGCGCAGCCGCAGCGGTAGCATCTCGGTGACCCGAAACGACAACCAGGTGAGCAGTGCCGCGACGATCGCCGCGGTGAGAACGCCGAGCCGCGCCTGTTGCAAATGCGTGCCGGTGAACGCGAGCGACGCGATCAGCAGCGAAACCGTAAAACCGATGCCGGCGATCGTGCCGGCTCCTCCGACCGCTGCCCAGCCAACCGGGGGCCACAAGCTGCCGCGGCTGATTTTCGTTGCCAGCCAAGAGATTCCGGCGATGCCGACTGGCTTACCGACGACGTAGCCGACGACGATGCCCAGCGTAATCGGCGACGTGAAGGCATCGGCGAGGAAGTGCCCGCTGATCGGGATTCCGACATTGGCTAACGCGAAGATCGGCACAATGACGTAGCTGCTCCATGGATGGATGAGCTCTTGCAAACGCGCATTGGGTGAGATCGCTGCCTTCACACTTTCGCTTGCTTGGCGGGCAAGTTCGGCGGTGGGTTGCTCGCGAAAGAGCCGGAAGCCTTCGGTCGCATTCTCCAATGCCGGCCGACCGGCCGGATATGCATACGTGAGCAAACCCATCGCCAGACCGACGACCACAGGGTCGACGCCCGACTTGAACAGCGCCACCCAGATGGCAACTCCGCCGACGACGTACGGAAGTGCCTGCCGCACGTGAAACAGATGCAACCCCAGTACACCGACGAACAACGCGATCGCGACCACTAACGCGAGCCACGAGATTCCGCTGGAGTAGGCGACGACAATGACGACGAGCGCGACGAAATCATCGACCACAAGAACCGTGAGCATGAAGGAGCGCAGCCGATCGGGAAAACGCGGGCCAACAAGGGCAAGGATTCCGAGGGCGAACGCAGTGTCTGTCGACATCGCCACACCCCACCCGTGCGACGCTGATGAGCCAACGGTGAAACCGAGATATATGACGACGGGCAGCGCCATACCGGTGAGCCCAGCGAGCAGTGGCAGGGTGACGCGGCGGCGTTCACGCAATTCACCGACGTCGAATTCGCGACGCGCTTCGAGCCCGATGACGAAGAAGAAGAACGTCATCAGCCCGCTGTTGACCCAGCCGCGAAGGTCAGACGCAACACCGTACTTCCCGAGATCGATCGAGAACACCGTGTTCCAGACCTTCTCGTACGACGCTTCGTCGGCGTTGGCCCAGACGAGGCCCGCGATTGCGGCGGCGACGAGGTAGATCGCGCTGGTGCTTTCGGTGCGCTGAAATTTGCGAAAGGGCGTGCTGACCCGTCGAGCCCACGTCGTCCGGCTGCTGGTTTCGTCCGGGCCTTGATCGCTCATGCGTGCCAGTCTGCCCGCACGGTCACCAAGCTGCGAGCAGCGCGTCGGCATCGAGGACGACGTCGACCCCGGCGCCGGGGCGTGCACCGGCCGGGCAGATCGCCAAGGACGTCGCCCGCTCGGCATTGGGCAGCATTGAGCGCGCTTCATCGACCGCCCGCTGGTCATCAGCGGTGAACGGCTCTCCGTCGTCCCACTTGATTGCGCCGACCGCGACCATGGGCTGATTCCTGCGAGCGCTCAGCACGATGTCGAGCTCGCGGCCCTCCCGGTTCCACCACGCGCCGACGTCTGCCGCGCGGGTGAACTCCGGCATGGTGAGCGTGAGTCGCCGCAAAGCGGCGTGGACGACGGGGTGCATCGCGGCGGCGCGCCAGCTCGTCCAGCTGGCGTCGAAGGCGGCGACAGCGAGGTCGACGCGGCCGCGCGCGATGTCGCCAAGATGCGGGCGCACGAAGAAATGCCAGAATCTAAGGGAAGAATCGTCAATCCGGTATCGCCGAAGCTTGGTATTGGCGGGCGCGCCGACGGGCGTGTGCGCCGCTACGACCTGGCGTTGGGTGAGCAGCTTGAGCGCTCGTGTGGCGGCGGTCTGTGCGGTGACACCGGTGCTCGGGAGCTGGGCGACAATACGCGTGAACGACGTGAGTGGCTGCGGTTCTGCGCCGATCGCGGCAAGCACAGTGCGTGCCGACGCCGACTCGGCCACTTCGGTCGCGACGAGGCGCTCCCCCATCACGACGAGATCGCTGTTTTCGTCGTGAAGTTGTGCGCGAACGAACTCATACGGGTCGCCGGCCTGAGCACACCCGGCGACCAGCCGCGGAGTGCCGCCGGTGATGAGATGGGTGTCGAACGCCGCGACGGCCAGACGACGTCCGAGGGCGTGCGCGCATTCGGCGGGGTTCAGCGGTAGCAGCGTCATCGGGGTTGCATGAGGTGTCAGTTCGCCCGCGCTACCGACGACGACGAACAGCACCGGACACTGACGCAACTGCCGCTGCCAACTCCTCGCAACGATCGCCGGCAAAGTTGGCTCGACACGAACAGCCTGTTCGAAATCATCAAGGACGACGATGCACGGCGTGCTGCTGCAGGCCCGCGCGAGCGCGGCGAACGCATCAGACCAGTCACGGGGAAGTGGCTCGGCGAGATCGCCCCGCTGGGGTTCGCCGTCCAGTCGAGAGCGAGTTTCGGCGTCCGGTAGAGCACCGCTCAACGAGCCGAACGCGCGCGCCCAATCCTGGAAGTGTCGCGACGGTGCGCTGTCGGCGCGAGCCGTGTAGTAGAGGCAAGGCAGGCGCGACCGTAACGCGAACTCGGTGATCAGGCGGGACTTGCCGACCTGGCGGCGGCCGGTCAACGTGACCAGCACGCCGGTGCCTGAGCCGCGTATCGCGCTCGTGTGAGTATGCAACTCATGCAGGGCGGCGGCGCGGCCATAGAACTCTGGCCTACCCGCGGTAACCGTCACCGACGTATCATACGTCAACGTATGTTGACTCTGCGTCGGCAAGATTCAAATCTCGAGGCCGAGAGCTGCGATCGGCCCGAGGAGTTCCTCCTCCTCGTAGTCAAGGTGCGAGAGCAAGACATCAGCGAGCCGCTCGACCTCAGATTGGACGACGGGGAGCTGGTCGGTGTCGGCCACCATCGCAACCAGCGCCTCGTCAAGCCGGGTGAGGATGCCCGCGATCACTTCGTGTTCCTCGCTGAGCCGCTCGATCACCGGGGCGAGCGAACCGTCGCGTGAGCGGAGGTCGACGAACATCCGCGAATCCTCGATCGCATGGTGGATGGTCAGCACCCGGCAATAGGTCGCGCAGAACGCACCCAGCGACCAGTAGTTCTGCCGCATCGACATCCGGTTAATCAGCGACCGGGCAACCGCTGGACTCGTGTGCCCGCTGGCCACCTCGGCGACCACGCCGCGCAGCTGTTCCAACTCCGAACGCAGGTGGTTGTGCACGTCGACGAGCACTTGCGCAGATGGAGATCCCGGTCCTTCCGGTCGTTCGCCTTGCGGCGCTAACCGCGGGCGGGTCGACTCATCGAGATCGCGCTCGATTCCCGTCGTCCGGTCTGAAGGAGGGAGGTCGAGTTGCGCGTCGCCGCCGGCAAAATCGCTTGTACCGCGCGCTTTCGCCACCTGCTCACGGACACCGGGCGCGACCTCTTCTGCGAACCGGCGCAGGTCTGATTCAGCGGCGGTTCCGGGTGCGATGATGAAGCCGCTCACCCCTTGTGCGAGCGCGAGTTCGGTCAACTGCTCAACCCAGAGCGACGCGCGGCCCTGCAAGAATCCGCCTTCGCGCGAAGTGAACGAGCCCATGACGTTGTACCAACGGCGAATATCGGACGGCGCACGACCCGCATCGGTCGCCGCATCGTCGATCATCTGCTGCATAACAATGAGTTGCGCCGGCGAAGCGTAGGACGACGTAGGAATCCAGCCATCGCCGAGGCGTCCCGTGAGCCGCAACATGCGTGGTTTGTACGAGCCGACGAAGATTCCGATGGCATGCAGCGGCGGGGGGCCAGGTTGCGCACCGCGCAGTGAATAGTGCTTGCCTGCAAAGGAAACCGGACCGTCGGCCGGAGCCCACAACGCACGAATGATCTCGATTGCCTCTTCAAGCGCCTCAACCGATTCACCGGGGCTGCGCGCGTCGCCGCCCATTGCGGCCACGCCCTTCGGGAAAGCCCCGGCACCAACGCCAAGTTCGACGCGGCCGTTGCTCAGCAGATCGAGCGTCGCCGCACTGCGCGCGAGTACCGATGGCGGGCGCAACGGAAGCGTTGCCACGTCAGGGAAAAGTCTGATGTGCGACGTGCTGGACGCGAGCGACGACAGGAAGGTCCACGTGTCGAGAAAGCTTGCCTGGTAAGGGTGATCCTGCACACCGAGCACGTCGAGGCGCAGCGAATCGGCCACCTTCGCAAGTGCGACCGTGTGGTGGTAGCGACGCGCGTCAGGGGTAACGAACGCGCCGAAGACAATTTCGTGACCATAGTCGGGCATACCCCGACCCTGTCACATCTCAGTGGGTGCAGGCTCTCCGCCACCACGCAACTGATGAACCAGGGCGCGGAGATCTGCCACCGGTCCGAGGTGGGCAAGCTTGTCGGGATTGACCACGCCACGAACCGCCTGCACCTGGCCATCCGCGATGTCAAGGCAGACGACAGTGCTGACCAAGCCGTCGGCTGTGAAGAACATCGCGCCCGGCTGGCCGTTCACCTCGACGGCGCGCATGGTGAACCCGTACGTCAACGCCTGCTCGGTAAGCGAGAGCACGAGTCGCGCGACCTTGTCGGGACCGGCCACGACGCGCGCTGTCGCCGGCGCCTTGCCTCCGCCGTCACCGGCGAACGTCACGTCTGCTGCGAGCAACTCCTGCAAACCGGCGAGATCACCTGCTTGTGCTGCGGCGAAGAACTTCTCCGCCAGACGTGCGCGCTGCTGTCGAGACGCCTCGAACCGTGGCCGCCGCTCGTCGATCCGCTTTTTGGCCCGTGTCAACAACTGCCGGCAATTCTCGGCCGACTTGCCAACCATCGGCGCGATCTCGTCGTAGCGGAACTCGAAGACCTCACGCAGCAAGAACACCGCGCGTTCGACCGGTGACAAAGTTTCGAGGACGACGAGAAAAGCCATCGACAGCGAATCTGCAAGCTCGGCGTGCGCGGCGGCGTCAGGCATCGGATCTTCGAGCAACGGCTCAGGCAACCAGGTGCCCACATAGGTTTCGCGCCGCACGCGCGCCGATTTCAAAGTGTCGAGCGAAAGCCGGGTGGCCACCGAGCACAGGTATGCCTTCGGCGACTCGACAATGACGCCGCCCGAGAGCGCGCGTTGATAGCGCACGAACGATTCCTGCGTCACATCTTCGGCGTCGCTGACGGTGCCCAACATTCGATACGCGATCGAAAAAAGCAGCGGTCGCAGCTCGTGGTAGACCCGCGCGAGCTCATCGTCGTCCGTCATGGGTTGACCTCCTGACCACGAGACGATGCTAGGTGTGCCGCTGTGACAGCACCTCACCGTGTCACGCCGCGGAATGGTCCGTCGTCCAAGGGTTCGAACAAGGCGATCCAACAAGGTGATGCGCTCAGGAGGAAGACATGCGCGTTCTCGTAGCAGGTGCAACCGGTGTGGTCGGACGGCGGCTCGTGCCGCTCCTTGCTGCTACTGGCCACGATGTGATCGGCGGCACGACGTCGGCCGGCAAACTGGCGTCGATCGGGCAGCTCGGTGGCACCGGCGTGGTGCTCGACGTTCTCGATCGCGAGCTGACGCGGAAGGTCGTCGCCGACGTCGGGCCCGATGCGATCGTGCACCAAGCAACCGCGTTGTCGAACATGAATTTCAACCCGCGCCGGCTTGACGCGATCTTCGAGAAGACGAACCAGCTACGGACGGCTGGTACCCGGAATCTGCTTGCTGCTGCTGACGAAACCGGGGTGCCTCGATTCGTCGCGCATAGCTTCTGCGGCTGGCCATTCGCCCGAGTCGGCGGGCAGGTGAAGACCGAATCCGACCCGCTCGACGCGAACCCTCCGAAGTCATGCACGAAGACGCTCGCAGCGATCAAAGAACTCGAGCGGCTCGTGACCGAACACGACGGCGTCGTATTGCGCTGCGGTGGTTTCTACGGACCGGGCACATCACTCGATCACAACGGCGAGCAGCTGAACACGGTGCTCAAGCGACGGTTGCCGATCGTCGGAGCGGGTGACGGCGTCTTTTCATTCGTACACGTCGACGACGTCGCGTCAGCGACACTCGCCGCGCTCACCCGCGGCCACGGGATCTACAACATCGTCGACGACGAACCAGCCGCCGTACGTGACTGGCTTCCCTATCTGGCAAGCATTATCGGAGCCAAGCCACCGATGAAGATACCGGCCTGGCTGGCCCGCATGGTCGCGGGCGAAACTGCGGTGACGATGATGACGCAAATGCGTGGCGGCGCCAACGACAAGGCCAAACGCGAACTTAGCTGGCGACCACAATATTCGACGTGGCGCCAAGGATTTGCCAGCGAACTGGGCAAATCCGCAGCCTGAGATCGTGCTAATCACGGCCTTGCCTGCGGAGGTCAGGCGCCCGTAACGCGGTTTCGAGCAAGGCCAGCCTGGCCTCCAAACGATCGACCCGATCGCGCAAAAGCTCGACCTGAGCTTCGGCTTCGAGCTTGCGCGCCGCGGCGTGACGCAATCGCGGCGAAGCTTCAGCACGGGCTGCCGCGAGTGTGAGTGGCACCAGTCGCTGCGGGCCGTGCGGACCGTCGGCCAGCCGCGACGGGATCTCGCCGTTGCGATACCAGCTGCGCAGCGCAGCCCGCGATGCGCCGGTCGCCCGAGCCGCGTGGTCGAGTGTGACCCACGTCGAATCGTCGAGCTGCGCGGTGAGCTCGAGCGTGTTCTCCCATTGGTCCAGCCGGTCGTCCCACGTCATGTTCCCTATTATTAGCAGGGTCTTGACTAGCTCGCGAGCAGACCCGCACGCTGGGCCCATGTTCGAACGATTCACTGGCCGAGCCAGACACGTCATCGTGATCGCCCAAGACGCCGCTCGCGTACTCGATCACAACTACATCGGCACCGAGCACTTGCTGCTCGGACTCATTCGCGAAGACAACAGCATCGCTGGCATCGTGCTCGCCAACGTCGGCCTCACCTACGAGGGCGTCCGGGCCGACATCGAGGCTGCGACGAAAAAGCCCAAAGGCAGGCACGCACCGAAGGGGCACATCCCCTTCACGCCGCGAGCGAAGAAGGTGCTCGAACTCGCACTTCGCGAGGCCCTGCAGCTGGGCCACAACTACATCGGCACCGAGCACATCCTGCTCGGCGTGATGCGCGAAGGCGAAGGGCTCGGCGCCGAGATCCTTCGCAAGCACGACCTCGACTTCTCGATGCTGCGCACCCGAATACTCGATGCGATCCCGGTCACCGAAAGCGGTGAGGTCCGGGGATTGCGCCGCTGGTTACGGCCGCGATCTTCGTCGTCCGGGCCTGAAATCCGTACCACAACGGCGATCGACGCAAGCCTCGAAGAAGCACGGCGAATCGCAGGCAACGCGGCAGTCGGTTCGCATCACCTATTGCTCGCAACGTTGAACGATCCGGCGAGCGCGGCCGCAAAAGCACTCACCACCTTGGGCGTCGACCTCGATCGGGCCCGCGAGGCGCTGCGCAATGTCGAGGTGGCCGGCACGTCCGACGAGCTTCCCGAAGAAGCCGGACGACGCCAACTCACTCTCAACGTCACCCAACACGGACTCACGCTCGAAACCGCTGACCCCGTGTTGGTACAGCAGGCACGCGCGGCGCTGCGCGCCCTCAACGAGGGTGCTGAGAGTAGCGGCGAAAGCGGTGAGGATCTCGGTGTGATCAAGGGCGATCACCCGAAAGCAACCGGCTTCGCCGATGTATGGCAAGCGCTCAACGTGGCGCTGCGGCAACTCGCAGACACCCGTGAACAACAACCTGATGCCGCTGGCGACGAGACCGGACTGGCTACTGGCTGAGCCGCGCTACTTACTGCAGGTACGACTCCACCTCGTTGATCGGACGCGACGAAGCCGCGTTCGGATCGTCGCCCGCTTCGCGCAAAGCTGCCCTCTGGCGCAACAAATCCCAGCACTGATCGAGTGATTCGCCAACTTGGCGCAACCGCTCGTGATCGGCGGGCGAGCGCGCACCGGACTCCCAGATCGAATGTTCTTCAGCCACTAATCGCTTGATGGTGTCGTGGATGCTCTCGTCGTCCATCGTCTGCCTTCTCGGTTGTCTGGCAATCGATCCGTTGTGTGTCGACCTTCTCTCGACTTCCGGCCTGAGCGCAATCCCGGCGGGCGCCCAGCTACCCGCGCAACGCACCGAGCGACTCTGTCGTAAAGAAACCGTGGCGCAGCGGTTACAACGGCCTGACGCCGGGGAAAGCGACGCCCGGGAGGCCGAGATGAGTGCTTACTCACGAGACAACGAGCCGGGCGCACCCACAACGCCCACAACGCCCACACCCCCGACACCGCGAGCGCCCGCAACCGGGCGGCATCGAGTCGGGCAGTTCAACTTCCGCCTGGTGAACCTGCTCCTGCTGATCCCGCTTATCGGCACCTTGCCACCGATGTTCTACAACTCCGTCGACCCGCAAATCGGCGGCATGCCGTTCTTCTACTGGTACCAGTTGCTCTGGATCCCGATCAGCGTGACCGTCACGTACGTCGTCTACCACGTGACGAGGGGTGATCGTTGATGAACGGCGTCGAGTTCGGCATCGTGATCGCGCTCTTCGTTGTGGTTACGGCAATGGGCTTTTTCGCCGCTCGTTGGCGGCGCACCGGCTCGTTGCACAAGCTCGACGAATGGGGACTCGGCGGCCGGTCGTTCGGTACCTGGATCACCTGGTTCCTCCTCGGTGGCGACCTCTACACCGCCTACACCTTCGTCGCTGTGCCGGCCCTGGTGTTCGGCGCCGGCGCGCTCGGGTTCTTCGCCGTGCCCTACACCATCGTCGTCTATCCGATTGTTTTCCTTGCCGCTGCGCGGTTATGGTCAGTTGCGCATCGCCAGGGCTACGTAACGGCTGCAGACTTCGTGCGCGGCCGGCACGGGTCGAACGCTCTCGGCGTTGCCATCGCGCTCACGGGCATCGTCGCCACGATGCCTTACATCGCGCTGCAAATGGTCGGTATCCAAGCAGTCGTCGAGGCAATCGGTATCAACGGTCACTGGCCGCTCGTCATCGCGTTCGTCGTCCTGGCCGCCTACACCTATTCGTCAGGGCTACGGGCACCGGCTCTGATTGCGTTCGTGAAAGACCTGCTCATCTACGCCGTGGTACTCGTTGCCGTGATCTACATCCCTTACAAGCTCGGCGGATACGGGCACATCTTCGATGCCGCATCGAAAGCATTGCCGAAGAAGCCGAGCAAGGGCGGCATTACGTTGCACGAGTCGCAGTACCTGGCGTATTCGACCCTTGCGCTCGGCTCAGCATTGGCGCTTTTCCTTTACCCACACTCGATTACCGGCGTGCTGGCAGCGAAGAGCCGCGCCACGGTAAAGAAGAACATGTCGTTGCTGCCCGCCTACTCGTTGATGCTCGGCTTCCTGGCCCTGCTCGGATATATGGCGATCGCAGCGAAGGTCGCACCCGTGAAAGGCAGCAACGGCAAGCCTGACGCGAACACAATCGTGCCAGTGCTGTTCGACAACCAATTCCCGTCGTGGTTCGCCGGAATTGCCTTCGGTGCAATCGCGATCGGCGCACTGGTGCCCGCAGCAATCATGTCGATCGCAGCTGCGAACACCTTCACCCGCGACATCTACAAGCCCTACCTTCGCCCGCAGGCCTCGCCGCGGGAAGAAGCCCAGGTCTCGAAAATCGTCTCGCTAATAGTGAAATTTGGCGCCCTGCTCGTCATCTTGTTCGTCGACGTACAGTTTGCGCTCGACTTCCAACTGATTGGTGGGATCATCATCATCCAGGTGTTGCCCGCCGTCGTCTTCGGCTTGTACACGAGATGGTTCCACCGCTGGGCACTACTCGTCGGGTGGGCAGCCGGCATCGCGACGTCGATCTGGATGCTGTGGTACGTGCCGAATCCACTCACCAACCACAAGCATTTCGGTGGCGCACAATGGTCGCTGTCGCACATTGGCATCAACACGAAAGCGGCGATCTGGATCGGCATCCCGACGGTGATCATCAATATCGTGATTTCGATGATACTGACGCCACTGTTTGCGCGGTTGCCGCACGGTGCCGATGAAACGCAGGAAGGCGACTACCACGCAGAGGCGGGCGATCCCGCCGTCCGACCGCTGCCGGTAACGCCGGAAGCGGGCAGCGCGCCGGCAGGCGCAATATAAGCAGCGCGCCGGCAGGCGCAATATAAGCAGCGCGCCGGCAGGCGCAATATAAGCAGCGCTCCGGCAGGCGCAATGTAAACGGGGCGGTCTAGACGACGCTTGCGGCCGATAGCGCCGACCAGATCGCGAGCGCCACCATGATGGCCGCGCTGACGCGGCGAACCGCCGTCATGGGCAGCCGTTGCAAATAGCGGCTGGCCATGACGGCGAACGCCGCCACTGCCCACAACGCGAGGACGGCGGCAACGCCGACCTGCACGGGAGCCGCGTAACGCGCGGCGAAATTGGCCACGAGCAGTTGGGTGATGTCGCCCCACTCGGCAACGAAGATGACCAAGAACGTGGTAACAAACACACGATGGCGGCCGATGCTTTCAACCGTGCCGACAGCTTCTTCAGCGTTCTCGGCCTCTTCTTCACGCAAGACCCATACCGCACCGGCGAAAAATAGCGCAGCTGCTATCCCGGCCACAATTGTGTGTGGCAGCAGCGACAGCAAGCCACCGGCGACCACGGCAATACAGACGTGGATGAGAAATGCTGATGCGGCGCCTGCCCACACCGCGACTGGCCGGCCGCGAGTGGCGAGCACCAAGGTGGCGAACATCGACTTGTCGGGTAGCTCACCGAGCGCGATCAGGATAAACACGCTGCCCATCGTGGCGGCTACGTGCACGAGTCCCCGTTCTGAAGGTCGCGCTCGAACCGCGCGAGGTCGGCCTTGGTGTCGATGTCATCAGTGGTGCCGGCGTCGTCGCATACTACCTCGGTGACAATTTCCGGATGGGCAGCCGTGAATGCCCTTGCTCCGACGTCGCCGATGGCAAGCGTTCGCACTTCCGGCCAGGTCGTGCGGTCGAGCAGCACCGGGTGCCCGCGACGTCGGTCGTACGTCGCGGCCGCGACGACGGCTCCATCCTCGTGAGCCGCGATCACCCGCTCGACGGCCATCGCTTGGATACCAGGCTGATCGACTAGCACAATGACGGCGGCCACGACGTCGGCGTCGGTCTCAAGGTGATCAAGACCATGACGCACGCTTGAGGCAAGCCCTCTTCTCCAGGCAGGGTTCCAGGTCACCAACATGTCGGCGACCATTGGCAAGGTCTCGTGAAAAACGGTGCCGAGTACGACACATATCGGACGCCGACAACCGCCGGCCACCAGCACACCGACCGCACGTTCGAGCAAGCTCCTGCCCCCGACGGACACAAGCGGCTTGGGTCGCCCGAACCGGGTTCCGGCCCCTGCGGCGAGGACCAGGCCGGCGACACCATGACCGCTCACGGATGGATCGGGCCGGTTGTGGCGGTAAGCGGCCGGCCGCTTGTCGCGTGCTTCGACGAAATGACCTCTGCGAGTATCGACACCGCGGTCTCCTGCGGTGTGCTCGCACCGAGGTCGAGCCCGATGGGTGATTTCAATTTGGCGATCTCGCTCTTGCTGAGCCCGGCCACCCGTAGGCGTCGAAGCCAGTCTTCGTGCGTGCGGCGACTACCAAGCGCACCGATGTAACCGGCGGGACCGCGAAGCGCCACCTCGAGGAGCGGCACGTCGAACTTGGAATCGTGGGCCAGGACGCAGATGGCGGTTCGTGCGTCCGTCGTCGTCGATGCCAGGTAGCGGAACGGCTGTTCGACGATCAGCTCATCGACCTCCGGAAAGCGCGCACGCGTGGCGAAACCCTCGCGCGCATCGCACAGCGCGGTCCGGTACCCGAGGAGCTTGCCGGCGGCGACGAGTGCCCGGGCAAAGTCTGTCGCGCCGAAGATGATCAGCCTCGGCGGGATGGGAAACGACTCGACAAATACCCTTGATCCGCCCACGCCTGAGCCAAATGGCGGACTTGCCCGGTGCGGCCCTGTGCAAGCATCGCCCGGGCCTGCTGGCCGATATGGGTGAGGGTTGGGTCTGGCTTGTGGTGTCTACCAGCTCGACGAAAACATCGATATCGCCGCCGCAGGTGAGTCCCACCCGCGAATGCATCAGCGTCGGTGATTCCGTACGCGCAGATGACGGGCATCGCGCTTTCGAGTACCGACAATGATAGCCGGACCACCGTAATGAGCGCGAACCTCGTACCTTCGCGGAACCACACGGCTGTCGCATCGAGAACCTCATAAATCGTGACTTACCGCGGTCCGATGGTCTCGAGGACCGTCGATGAACCATCCCGTGCGGGGGTCGAGATCGTGCAGCACGCGACGGGTGTGGTAGCCGACCCCAAGTCGGGTCGCTTCCCGCAGGTCAGCTAAGTCGTCGACATCGGTGCGCAATCTTTCAAGTCTCGGGCTTTCGAGTCGCACGGCGCCAGCTTTCGCATGAGCAGACGCAGATCCAGGTCCGAACCTTGGCCGCATCGCCGCGACGGTGCGGCCTGTTAGCAAAGTCGTGCCGGTGCCCCGGGCGTCAGGAACGAACGCGGTGGCGTGCAGGTCGGCAAGGATCAGAGCACACGCGAGCGTTGCGGGCGTGAGCGCGGGGAGGTCGCCCAACAGTACGGCGACATTGTCGACATCCGCCATCGCGTTGAAGGCAGAGGCAAGCGCCCCGTTCAATTCCGGCACGCTGCCCTCGGCGAGGATAAGAGCCCCGTCGGCGCGCATCGCCCACGCAACCATCGGGTCATCCGTCACAACGGTGACCGACGAGACCGCCTCGCAGCGAAGGGCGGCCAGTGCCGTATCGCGGGCGAACGCCAGCGCGACATCGGGACGCCGGTCACCAACCGCTGCCAATCGGCTCTTGGCCCGTGCAAGAGCCTTCACCGGGATCAGCACGTGCCATCGATGGAAGGCAGCGTTCATCGGCTCTTCCAGTTCCGTTGGTTTCGTACGCTGCGCAACCGCACCTCGAGGTCGTCGAGTTCTGTTCGCAGTTGGGTGGGCAATCGATCGCCAATCTTGTCGAACCATTCCTTGATCAACGGTAGCTCGGCGAGCCATTCATCGGTGTCGACGTCGAGCGCTTCGGCAATGTCGGCTTCATCGATCATCAGCTGGGTCAGGTCGAGCGCGCCGCGCGCAGGCACCAGCCCGACGGGTGTGGAAACGGCGCCGGCGCTGCCCTCCACCCGTTCGATGATCCACTTCAGCACCCGGCTGTTCTCTCCGAATCCGGGCCATAGGAACCTGCCGTCTTCGCCTCTGCGGAACCAGTTGACATAGAAGATCTTCGCTAGCTTGGATTCGTCATGAGATTTGGCCAGGTCTATCCAATGTGCGAGGTAATCGCCGGCGTGGTAGCCCAGGAAGGGCAGCATCGCCATCGGGTCGCGGCGCACTACACCCACCTCGCCGGTAGCTGCGGCGGTGGTCTCCGACGACAAGGTGGCGCCCATGAATACCCCGTGGACCCAGTCGCGGGCTTCGACGACGAGCGGTATCGTGCTCGCCCGGCGTCCGCCGAAAAGGATCGCCGAGATCGGCACGCCTTTGGGGTCATCGAATTCAGGCGCGAGGATCGGGCACTGCGTGATCGGCGTGCAGAACCGCGAGTTCGGATGCGCGGCCGGCGTGTCTGATGCCGGCGTCCAGTCGTTACCCAACCACGAGGTCAGGTGCTCAGGCTTTTCTTGCGTGCAGCCCTCCCACCAGACGTCGCCGTCGTCGGTTAACGCCACGTTGGTGAAGATCGAGTTACCGGCTCGCAAGGTGCGGATCGCGTTGGGGTTGGTATCCATGCTCGTGCCGGGTGCCACACCGAAGAACCCGTACTCGGGGTTCACCGCGTATAGCCGGCCGTCGTCGCCGAATCGCAACCAGGCGATGTCGTCGCCGAGCGTCTCGACCTTCCAGCCCGGCACCGTGGGTTCGAGCATGGCCAGATTCGTTTTGCCGCACGCGCTGGGGAATGCGGCCAAGACGTAATGCGTGCGCTTTCTCGGCGAGGTCAACTTTAGGATGAGCATGTGCTCCGCGAGCCAACCCTCATCGCGCGCGATCGCCGACGCGATGCGCAACGCGTAACACTTCTTGCCCAGCAACGAATTACCCCCGTAGCCCGACCCGTAGGACCAGATCATCCGCTCCTCGGGGAAGTGACTGATGTACTTCGTCTCATTGCAGGGCCAGGCGACATCTACCGCTCCAGGCCGTAGCGGGCGTCCAACCGAATGCAGGCATTTCACGAATGGCGCGTTCGTGCCCATCGCGTCGAGCACGTGTGCACCCATCCGCGCCATGATGCGCATCGAGCACACCACATAGGCCGAATCAGTGATTTCCACACCGAACATTGGCTCGTCGGCGTCCAACGGGCCCATACAGAACGGCACCACATACAACGTCCGGCCCTGCATGCAGCCCTGATAAAGGCCTACCATCGTCGACTTCATCACCGCCGGCGCCATCCAGTTGTTCGTCGGCCCGGCATCGCCTTCTTCGCGGCTGCAGATGAAAGTGCGATTCTCCACCCGAGCGACGTCACTCGGATCGGTACGTGCCCAAAACGAGTTCGGCAGGTTAGCCTCGGCCAGTCGCACTATTGTGCCTGCCTGCACCAACTCGTCGGTCAATCGGTCCCACTCGCCCTGTGAACCGTCGCACCACTCTACCCGCTCCGGCGTGGTCAAAGACGCGATCGCGTCGACCCAGGCCTGCAACTCTGAATGCCTCGTAGCGGAAAATCCCATGACACTCATGCGGTTCCTCCGATGATGCTTTGCGGCTGACGACCGACTGGCGAACGCGGCTCTCTTGGACGACGGATCCCAGAAACGGCGACGGCCTTCGTGGCCGCCGACGCCGGCGTCTGCCGGTGCCAGCTGTCCAAGAATCGGACGGTGCCGCTACGACTTCGAGCAACGAGGGACGACGTCACGATGCGCCCGTCAATCGACTCGACGCAAGAGATCGCCATCGGTCACCCCGGTAGCAGCGAATTCCCTCGGGAGTGCCGCCGATGCCCAGCGACATGTCGACGCCGGCGCCGGGTGTGGCAGTCAAAATTGCGGCTGCTTCGTCACCGTCTTGAATGAGCTTGACACGGGCCCCGACGCGTCTGATTTGCGCGACGAGCTCTTTTTCGCCCTCGCCGATCACGACTACCCCGCGCGTGGAAACCGTGCCGATCATCGAACGCATGCCGCGCACCGCTGCACCGTCGATCGCAGTCTTGTCGCCCCGGCCCAGGTTGCCTGCGGCTCCCATCGCGGCCGCTTCGGTCACTCGGACCAGTTCCAGTGCAAGATTTCGGTCCAGCAGGGCGTCTGGAGACTGCATGTTGGATACAGTAACCGCAGCGGGATGACCTTGGCCAGCCCGTGTGCGGAAAGTCTCAAAGCACCGCCCGAGCCGGTATGCGCGGTCAGGAGTGCTTGCGCGTAACGGATTTTCCGTGGTGGGAGCGGGTCACCACGCATGCTCGTGGAACACGAATCCCGCGTCGTGTCTACCTGGAGGGTGACAACCCTCTCCTCACACGAGCGGAGAATCACATGTTCTTATGGCTACTGAACGCCAAGATCCATCTCTTGGGCGCCGATATCTTGTGGCGCGAGATCATCGGCAACCTGTTCGGGCTCGTCAGCGTGCTCTATGCAATGCGCCGTCGGCTGGGTGCGTGGCCGATCGGTATGGCGGGCAACGTCTTGCTTTTCACGGTGTTCCTGGGCGGCGTGTTTCACACTCCGCAAGACAAAGACCTCTACGGCCAAGCCGGCCGCCAAGTTATGTTTTTCGCGGCCGCCGTATATGGCTGGTGGCGCTGGCAGCAAAACCTCAAGCGCCGCGGCACTGGGCTGCGGCCGCCTGTCACGCCGAGGTGGGCGACCTGGCGCGAACGGTTGACGATTCTGGCCACGGCGGGTGCGGGGGTTGCATTGCTCGATCCGGTGCTCGCGAAGCTGGGCAGCTTCGGTCCACTCGCCGACTCGTGGATCTTCATGGGCAGCTTGCTCGCGACGATCGCGATGGCGCGCGGCCTTACCGAATTCTGGTTGTTATGGATCGCGGTGGACGCCGTTGGCGTGCCGTTGTTATTGCGCGCCCATTACTACCCCTCGGCGATTCTTTACCTCGTCTACGGCGCCTTCTGCATCTGGGGCTTCGCTGTCTGGAATCGCGAACGCGAGCCAGTCACGCATAGATCCAACCTAGCGTCCTTACCTGTACAGCATTAGAACCACGCCAGGACTCAGAGTTGCGTTCGAGAAGTCCGCCTGATCGCCTCTGGCAAAAAGATCAACCATGACCGAGCGGATCAGTTGTTACGACCGCCGACATCACATCAACCGTTGGATTCGCGTGCCGCCGGTACGGACCCGAATCTCGATCGGCTTGGCGGTGGCCGGGGCGATCCTGCGGCGGACGACGTCGCCCTGGCCGCCGTCCAGGCTCGTCTGCCCACGCTGGAAGTTGTGCGCGGCCGCAGCCGTGTGCGGACGGCGTTGGCATCGTTCGGACCGGCGATGGTGGCCTCGGTCGCCTACGTGGATCCTGGCAACTTCGCGACGAACCTCGCCGGCGGTGCGCGGCACGGCTATCAGTTGGTTTGGGTCGTAGTGATGGCCAACGTGATGGCAGTGCTGGTGCAGTACCTCACTTCGAAGGCCTGCCTTGATCGGCCGCCGGCGCGAAGCAGACTCGCCCCCTCCCTTGAGGCGCGACGGATGTAACGCAGTACCCGCTTGAAGTGCGCGCTGAAGGACATTGGCCCGTCCGTCGTCCTGAAATCACACGCAACACCGGTCCCGTTCGAGCAGGCTGTCGAGAAGGGGCGTGAGCAAGATCTCGGAGCGGAACATCTCGCGTTTCTCGACGATTTCGTGGCGGCTCATCAGCGCGGCGCCTAGGCCGCGCAACACATCGACCTTCTCCGTCGGATCGCGGTTGCCATCAAAATGATCGACGAAATCGCGACAACAGCGTCGGCGAATCGCCGGCGGACGCATGGTGGCCATGGCCGCAGCCATGCACCTGATCAAGGGCATGCCCGTGAGCAGGGCCACCATGATCTTGGCCAGCGTGCTGCACGCTCTACCTCCGCACGTTCTCCAAGGCCGGCGGGCCTCGACTTTGGCAACTACTCCTGATCGAGCGCGAGCCGAAGGTGCTGGGCGGTCAAAGCGGACGGCGAAAGCGCGAGTTCGGCGTCGCCCCTGATCAGTGCACGCAGCACCAGCTTGCGCACCTGGCGCGCGTCCGTTTGCCGACGCACGCATTCTTCGGCGATTTCACGCAAGACCGCTGATTCGATTGGCTCGGCGAGTGAGAGTTCGGCCAACGAGTCGACGAGCATCTCGTACGCTGCGTCGGCCGACGGACGTCCCATGTGCTCGACGACATCAGCTCTCGATAGCAGTGCATCGTCGATCATCTCGGTGTAGTTCGTAGTACCGAGCAGCAAGACATTGCGACTCTCGCGGGCGAGCGAATCGACGCCAGTAAGCACTGCCTGTGTGGCCCTGTGAACGTCGATCGGATTTGCGCCTGCAGATGCTTGACGCCGGTTGACCGCGAGTGCCTCGACCTCATCGAGCAACACAACGACCGGACTACCTTCTTCGGCGAGGTCAGGAATCGCACGCTCGAAGAGCTGCGCGGCCGCCCGCTGGCTACCGCCGAGCATCTCGCTCGGCAGTGCATGCGGATCAATAACCACGAAAATCACTCGGTCGGAAATCTCGCGCGCCACCAGTTCTTCGGCGGCGCGATTAGCCAGACCATACGCGAGCGTCGTCTTCCCAGTGCCCGGCGGTCCGGTCAGTACCGCGAGCCCGTGTGAGGGCAACCCGACCGTCGAGATCTTCTGCCGTGCCGACAAACAAAACAATGCAAAGTTGAGAAGTCGAGACTTCACGCCGTCAGGAACCACGATGCGGTCCCACTGCGGCCGCCACTCCGGGTTCGGCAGCGATGTTACGGAAGAGACGCCGGGATACCGATTTGCGGCGGACAGTTCAAGGGCGTCGCCACTCACTCCGGCCGCCCCGCGTCAGGGTCGGGCCATACGACGCCCGAGAGATCGGGCGCATCGAGAACCTTCGGCTCATCCCACAGATCCATCGGATCTAACAGGATGCGCATCATGTCGTACAGTGCGTCGAAGTTGTGAACGCGGATCAAGCGCGCAGTATTTTTCTTGTCGTCGTTGAAGTGCTGGTGCCAGGCCCAGTGGTCTACGACGACGAGGTCACCGGGTCCCCATTCATACGAGACGTCGTCAACATCGCTGTGCCCATGGCCGCTAACGACGTGCAGCCAGGCTTCGCCACCGTGACGGTGCCGCGATTGCCAAAGCCCCGGTGCTAGCTCATGCAGGACAGCGCTGAGCCCAGCCGTACGGTTACCGATCGACTGGTCTACGAGGAACATGCTTCGCGCGCCGCGCTTGGTCACCTTCGGCGTGATTTCGTCCCAGCGCGTGATCAAACGCCGATCGACGTTGCCGGGCGCTTGTTCTGCCAATCGCCTCACTCGACGCGCGTACGGATCCGTGCCCGTGCCCCCTGGCGCGGCCTGCGGAGGACCGGGAAGCTCTTTGAACGGAGTGTCGCCGCCTTCTTCGACAATCGCGAAGCCGAACGACTCATACATCGGCTCGACGCTCCACGTTACGAACTGAACATCTTCATCAGCGTCGTTACCGTGCCGGTGCCAGGCCCAGCTAGGAAGGTGCAGCGTGTCCCACGGTCGAAATCGAATGCGTTGCCCATCAATCTCGGTCCAGCCAGAACCCTTAGTCACGAACATAATCGCGTCCCAAGAGTGCCGATGGATGGTCGTCGTCGTGTGGGCCGGAATCTCGTGCAGCGTAGCGTCGAGAACCTTCGTCGGATGCTCGCCGTCCGGACCCATGTAGACACCCCGGCGCATCCGCCGAGCAGTATCCTCTTCAAGGACGACGTCGGCGGCCCGAACGAGAACTGTCCGATATTTGCGCCAGTCCTCGAGCACCTGCGCACGGCGCTGTTTCTGGATCTCGTAATGGGTGACCGTTGTAGTAGTCGTCACAGAGTTGGCCACTGCGATGCCTTTCGTCGATGCCCTTGGGCCATTCGGTCTCGTAACTTCAGCATCATGTACTGGATACGATATTCAATCTAGCAGCGGCCCGCGCCGACCCGCAAGCCAGGCCGAGGACCCTGTCACGCAGGTCGGCGGGCGACCGAGTTGTCAAGCAGTTCCGTGCGCGTGAATCGCGACCGAGGCGGTGCGATCGGCACGACTTTTTTGATCACCCTGGGCGGATCGACATCACTGCAACTCGATCGGGAAAGGAAACCGCCTCATCGACGTCGTGGTCACAAACACGGTCGTCGCCCAGGTGCGGGTAACTATCGTTGCTAGCGCTCGAACCCACTCGTCATTCACCTGCGACTTGTGATCGGCACGAGCAATCGCCGCCTGTCGGGCGCGGTGCGGAGAAGAGTGCGGTGCCTCGGGCGCTCGGAGCCGCGCCTCGGGCGCGACGTCGTGAGCCGCTCGGACGCGCTCGCGCCCAACGCTAACTGGCCAACCGACGTATCAGCGACACGCGGTCCGAGACGATGCTAGAACGGCCCTACTTCGTCCGCGCTGTCGTCCGACTACCGGTTGCCCGCGTGCGCGCCGGCGGAACGAGCGGCTCATCGTCTTCGAAGTCAGCGCTCTCCTCCGAGTCGTCGTCCTCCATCGCTTGCACCATTCCAGCGCGAACCTGTTCAAGGTGAGATTGCAACCAAGCGTCGGCGGCCTTCCGGTCGCCCTGTGCCACCCGGTCGACCAGTTCGGCGTGGCGATGCTTGTGCTCGCGATCGAAACGGAACCCGAGCAGGTAGCGACCGACGTGGCTGCGAAGCTCCTCGATGAGCTGGATCAAAAGCGGATTGTTCTCAGCATCGTAGAGTTCGCGGTAGAACTGGACGCGAACGTCGAGGAACCCCCCGCCCTCCGGCTGCTTGTCGAGTTCCCTCGCCAGCGATTTCAACCGCGTGATGCGCTGTTTCGACATATTCGGTATCGACAAGCCCAACGCGTAAGACTCGAGCAAGCTGCGCAGCCGGTAAATCTCGTTGATTTGCCCCGATGTCAACGTGCGCACCCGGGCGCCACGGTGCGGGTGAAAGCTGACCAGGCCCTCCGACTCGAGCTGGAGCAGCGCGGTTCGCACCGGAATCCGTGAAACGCCGATGGCGACTGCCAGCGACTCTTGGCGCAACCACTCGCCTGGGGCGAATGCGCCGCCGAGGATCGCCTCTTTCAACACCGCGTAGACCATCTGCCCGATCGTCTTGTACCCGCCGGCCAGTTGGTCGACGACGCCGGTAAATCGCTGATCGGTGCTGAGGTTGCGACCTCGTTTGGGCGCCATGGGATCCAATCTACGATCACGACTCAGTTGCCGCCAGAATACCGAACGACGAGCGGACAGCCAACACTCGTTCGTATTTATCGCTCCACGGGTCGCAGAGATCAGCCCGACACGGCAGCAGGCACGCGCGCCGTGCCAGAATCCCGGCGAATCCCC
>Ga0070658_10001264_pt1 | contig 21630 bp, 16 predicted proteins | sample KBSC13metaG_FD_64664 | JGI IMG/M metagenome (GOLD analysis project Ga0070658, IMG submission 64664) | Corn rhizosphere microbial communities from Kellogg Biological Station, Michigan, USA - KBS C1-3 metaG | ecosystem: Host-associated > Plants > Roots > Rhizosphere > Soil ...
GAATGCGAGACTAACAGCCGCCGCCAGCGCTGCTTTCCAAAGGCGTCCTGTCTTGCGCAGGCCCTCTGCAGAGGAGGCGTCATTCATAAACGCGGCCACGGCTAGTTACCCTCCAACTTAACGTCCTCGCCTTCCAATTTCACCTTCTCCACCGGTTTGCTGGGCGGCTGCGGCTGGGCCTGTTCGGCGACGCCCGCCGGGGCATGAGCCGACCTGGCCACGCTGATCGGCCGGGAGCCGGCGCTCGTGGAGGCATGCCGGGTAACCGTGGGGTGTGGATCGTGGAGATAGACGGTTTGGTTGTTGGGATGGGGGCTGGTACAGCCGGAGAATCCTATTACAATCAGACCGGTAACTAACAGGGGGGATGGAAGCCTCATATTCATCGATTGCCGCGGACGATTTCATCTTTCCGGCGCAGCGACAATCCGAAAACCGACCCTCGAACTTCGAAATCCCGCCGGCAATTCCTCACGCCCTTCGATGCTCAGCTCTTCGGTTTCACGGGAACACCAGGACCCACCGCAGGCAGCCATCGTCGTCGCTGGATTCGCCGCGGTGCACCATTCCGAAGCGTTTCCATCCATGTCAAACAAGCCGAAACGATTCGGTGGAAAGCTGCCGACCCGAGCGGTCCGCATCTGTCCATCATGATAGCCAACGAGGGTCTTGAAGCTTCGCGGCCATGTCTTGTCGCCGCGCAACTCGATTCCGGCATAGTTGCCGGTGGGTTCGGTCCGCCGCGAGATATCCGCCCAATTGTCACCCCAAGGATAGGTACCCTTATAGCCTGCCGCCTCACGCCATTCGCTTTCGGTGGGCAATCGGTAGATCAGTTTTGCCGGGGCCAGCCTGGGGCGCTCTTTCTCATTCAGCCACTGGCAAAAGCCGGTGGCATCCTCGTAACTCACACCGATCACGGGATGCCGGTCCGTCTGATCAAACTCGGGGTGGTTCCAGCCATATCCTCCGGTATGCCAGAAATTACCCTCGTCATCCGAGGGCGTGACGGTGAGCGCCAGCATATCGCCGGGCGCCTTTTCCGGACGTTCTTGAATGTATGCCTTGAAATCAGCCACCCGCGTCTCCCACACCGACCAGAAAATCTCCGTCCCAGGCAACTTCACAAATTTCATGCCGAGTGTGTTCTGGTCGTTTTCAAAGGGAGTGATATCCGGGGAGGAGGGCGCAGCGGCTTCCATGTGGCGCGCGTCGCGCCGCCGATCGAGATAATACGCCCCCCCGAACAGGATCGCGAGGAACGCAATCGCGCCCAGGATGTAGATCGCGTCTTTCCAACGGCCCGGCAGTGCTGTCTTGGTTGGCGGCGGCCCTTTCACCGATAATTCGGCCTTGGAAATCGGCATCCCGAGAGCGAAAGCCCAACCGCCAATGGCCCAATGGGCGGCATCTTCGGTTACAAAGAATCTTGCCTGAAATTCCTGCGTCTTCGCCGCGATAAGTGGCCGGATCGAATCTGCTTTGTTGTGGGCCAGCAAGGCTGGAGGAATCCCGATCTGCACGGCATTTGCCAGGAGCGCGATCTCCGCGTCATGCTCCCTCCCGCAGTAGTCGAGCAGGATGCTTCGGCAGGAGGCTGCATCGCCCCACAGTTTCTGGCCCTGGTCCCGTGCTGCTTCCGTCAGTTTGGAAAAGATGGATGAATCCACTGGTTTGCCAGCGTTGAATTTCACGCCGAAGCTGAAGATACCCGCGCTCGCATTGCCGAGGCAACAAGAAGCGGGAACGGTATTAGGAAATGGCTTGCCACCCCTCTCGATTCTCCATATGCGGGAGCGAGATGGCCCGGCGACTCCCGATCTATATTCTGGCGGACACCTCGGGCTCCATGGAAGGCACTCCGATCGAGTCGGTGAAGCAGGGCATTCGGTCCCTCCACGCCAATCTTCTCAGCGACCCGTCAGCGATCGAGAGCGCATATCTTTCGGTCATTGCCTTTGACGACACGGCGCGCCAACTCGTCCCGCTCACCGATGTCTCGGATTTTGTCGCACCGGAAATCGATGCGGGCGGCGTGACGGCCCTCGGCGACGCGCTCCGCCTGTTGCTCGAGTGCATCGACCGGGAGGTGCCGCGTTCCACCGGCCAGGTGAAAGGCGATTGGCGGCCGCTCATTTTTCTTCTCACGGACGGCGCCCCGACCGGCAGCCACGGTGTTCCGAGTGACGACTGGCGGTCCTACGCGCAGGAACTCAAGCGCCGGCAGTTGGGTAACATCATCGCCCTGGCGTGCGGCGAGCATGCCAGCCTGGAGACCCTCAAGGAAATCACCGATTCGGTCCTGTTAATGCGCGACATGAGCCCCGACGCCTTCAGCCATTTCTTCAAATGGGTTTCTTATACGGTCACCGAAGCCGCGCAAGGCGGCTCGCACGAAGGGGCTCGGGGAACCATCTCCCTGCCTCCTCCTCCACCCGATATCGTGCTGGTGCCTTGATCCAGGATGTCGCCCACCGGTTTAGGTTTGAGTTGCTCCCTATCGTGAACACCCGGTACGCAAAGTTCCTCCGCACGGTTGCCGCCCTCTTGATCGTCTCGCTCCAGCCAAGCGGATTCGGTGCCGATTCCACGGATCCGCTGTCGGCAAATGACGGAGCTCAGGCGGCGGCGCGAGACGCGACACCGGTGCCGCATTTGGAAGGGAACTCCCCGGCGTCCACTCCAGGAATCAAGCCCAGCGACCCGGTGAATAGGGAGCGGAATAACACGGCCGTCGATACGAAGCAGATGAGTAAGGACCGGCCGCCGGACCGGGAGGAGAAATTGGACGAACGCGCGACCCGGCGAGACTGGCGAGGACTGCTGACCTGGCTGTGGTGGACCGTGCCCATCGCCGTGGGAGCAATTGGGTTTCTTTTCATCGGCGCGGTCTTTTTCTATATCCTCAAGCTTCGGCGCCGTATCCGCTTCCTGCGGCAAGACAAAGAGCTTTTCCAGAATTTCGGCAAGGACCGCACGATTTGGCAGATCGTGATGCAGCGCGACGGCGGCAGCCTGCACGCGGTCCCGAAGGAACTTGCACAAACCCTCGGCTATTCTCCCGCGGAACTCGAGCGGGTGCCGTTTCTCGATTTGGTCGCGCCCGAGAGCCAGACGGAGGCGCAGGCTGCGCTCGCGGCGGTGACGGCCAGGGGCCGGTTGCCCATCGATGCGCGTCTTACGTGCCGCTTGCGAACCAAAACCGGCCGAACCTTTCCCGTGGAGGGGATTATTCGCGCCCGTCGTGGCGCCAGCGGGAAAGAAGCCGTGGTGCTGCTTCAGGAGGTCCCATGGCGGGATGAATTGCTGGCCGTGCGAAGCCAGCTTGAGGCTCTCGTCACCTCACGGGAAGAGGGAATGCTTTTCATCGATGAAGACGAAGTAGTCGTTGTGGCCAATGAGGGCCTTGCCCGTATTTTCAAGTTGTCTACCGCGCCCGGCGACTTGCGGGGCGTGCCGCTCACCAAAATCGGGGGAGACAATGCTCCCTCACCGGGTGTCTCCCACATTCTGGCCGAGGTGCTGCGCAACCCGCGGCGGTTTGAATTCAATGGCGCCGCTCTTCTTCCGGAAGTCGTGCCGATCGCTCATGGGGATCGCGCGCTGGGCCACCTGCTCATCTTCCGCGATGCCCCGAAGACGCCGGATGTGACGCCAAAACCGAACGGTGACGTTGTGCCGCCGACGCCAGGCCCGGCCAGGCCGGCCGTTTTTAGCGACAATCCGGCCAAGGAACTCTGGTGCCCGGAAGCGATGCAAGCGCACCTGCCTTGGTTTGGCGAATTCGCCTACCTCGACGGCTATTCCGTGGCTGAGGCGGCGTCCCTCCCAGGCTGGGGCCTGGCCGGCGCCACCCGGCGTGGACGGCTCCATGCGCATCACCACACGCATCGTGAAGATGCCTTTCGCTGGGACACGGGGGACCATTTTACGATCGCTTGCGTCAGCGACGGCGCGGGATCGAGCCGTTACAGCCGGATCGGTTCGGAGAGCACCTGCCGCGAAGTCATCCGGTCGTTACGAGAGGAATTCCAGCAATTGCGGTCGCAGCTCGCCGCCGCCGATACCACCACGCTCACCAACCTGATTGCCGGGGCGATGGGCAAGAGCGTCTGGCAGTCCTCCGTCTTTCTGCATGATCTGGCCGACAAGGCCGCGTGCGACATCAAGGATTTCCGCTGCACCTTCCTGCTGGTCGTACACTACGAGACGCCCGGCAGTTCCATCATGCTGGGCAGCCAGGTCGGGGACGGGTTCATCCAGGCTTTGATGAGCGACGGCCGCACCCGCCGTTTCGGGACCGCGGACTCCGGAGAATTCTCCGGCCAGGTGAGCTGCTTCCTGCCCGAGGACGACGCCGTGAAAAAGGCGGGAGTGATCTTTCGCATTCCACACGAGGACATCGAAGCCATCGCCCTTTGTTCCGACGGAATCGAGGACGCGTTTTTTCCCATCGAGAAGCGCGCGAGTTCCATCTTTCGCCAGCTCTATCTCGGCACGGGGGAGAAACTCTCCGGCTTCGATGACCAGAAAGCACACCCACCGGTGCTGGGCCCCGAGCCCGACACCGCCGCGCTCGAGACCTGGCTTGGCTTTGAGAAGCGGGGTGAAAACGACGATCGCACGTTGCTGGCACTCTACCGCCATCCCCGCAGGCTCGATCCCCACTCCATTCTGGAAGAGACCGCGCTGTGACGACCTGCCGCGCGCCGCTCACCGACGGCTCGGAAATCGAGTTCGACACCGCCCGCGTTACCGGCGCCGGCGGAGAGAAAACGGCCTTTCTTTCCTCTGACGGTGCGAGGGTGGTGCTCCTCTTCAATCAGAAGCTGCGCGGCCGCGAGGAGCGCATCGACCGGCTGAACCAGATCCTCCGCCATTACAATCCCACGATCGGACCCAACGCGGATTTTTGGCGTGCCCACTTTTGCTGGCCGGAGGGGATCATCAGTGGAACGCACGACATTCCGGAGGAATTTCTCCGACGGCACGGCCTGGCCAGCCCCGCCCTCGGAGTCGTCGTGCCGGTGATTCCGGGAAACTTCTATTTTCGCGACCGCGCCGGCAATACCCATCTCAAGTCCGGCAAATGGTTTACCGGTCCCAAGGCGCGCAAATTTGTGCCGGCGGATGAAAGAGGGACCCTGGCCGGATTTCTCCAGTGCGGCACCATGATCGCGCGCGCGACCCGGCGACTCCACCGCGCGGGCCTGGCCCACGGGGACCTCTCGAGCAAGAACGTCATCATCGATCCACGCAAGGGCCGGGCCTGCGTCATCGACTTGGATTCGCTGGTCGTGCCGGGCATCTCTCCGCCCGTGGTCTCGGGAACCCATGGCTACATCGCGCCGGAAGTGGTGGCGGGCCGGGCGCAACCCTCCATTGAGACGGATCTCCATGCCCTCGCTGTACTCATCTACGAGACGCTGCTTGCGCGCCATCCCTTGATCGGCCCGAAGAAGCGCAGCGACGACGTGGAGGAATGCGAACGCCTGGAATTTGGGAGCGACGCGCTCTTCGTCGAGCATCCCGACGACCGTTCCAACCGCCTCGCGGTTCCGCCCGTGATGCCATTCACGCGCCTGGGTCCGCACCTGGCGCCCTTGATGCGCCGCGCCTTCATCGAGGGCCTGCACCGGCCCGGGCAGCGGCCGACCGCGGAAGATTGGGAGACGGCATTCTATCGCACCGCCGATCTGCTCCACCCCTCTCCGGATGGGCACGACTGGATCATCCTCGGCCCCGGCCAGCCGATGAAGTGCCCTTTCACCCGCGCGCCGCTGACCGAAGCCGTGCCCTACGCCACTTTCTTTCGCCGTGCTCCGTCCTCGACCACGGAATTTCTCGCGGAACCTTCCGGGCACGGCCTGACGGTATATCATGGGCTGCGCCTCATGCCCTGGCACGTGTTCACTGCACTGCCCCCGGAGCAAATCCACCCCGAGCCGCTGGGCTATTTCGTTCGCGATCAGGGCTGCTGGTATCTGGTTAATGAATCCGAGGAGATCATGATGACCCACGAGGGATATGAAATTGGGCGAAACGGCTTTGTCGAAATCAAGGACGGGCTCTCGCTGGTCATGTCATCCGCTCCAAACGCCCGCCTCCTCCGGTTTGGTTTCCTGGCACCGCGCCCATAGGGCGGGAGCCCTGTTCTAGCAAATCTGACGCGGTTGGAAATTGGGGATGCCCAGCCCGGAGGGCTGAAAGAAGTTAGCCCCGACTGGAGCGGAGCGACAGGTCTCGCGATAGCGAGCCCGGAGGGCGGACGCGGCGGCGTCTGACAATCGAGCGAGGAACGAGCGAACACCCGGGGTTAACCACCCCAACGGGATTCGCCCCAGAGGGGCGGGAGAATTTCTCGCGCCACCGCCGGGGCGCATCCTTAATGGAGGCGTGTTCCGGTGGTTGCGCTCGTTCCTCGCTGCACCACCGGCTAATTTCTCTCATCCCTCCGGGATGAGCATGCGCGCGCAACGTCATCATCACGCTCATCCTAACTAAAACGGAGATCGCGACCGCGGATTGCGGGCAGATGGACGCAGATAGGAATACGGGAATGAGGGCGCGTCTGTGCTACGGCGTCGAGAGGTGCTGTTGCATCCGCTGGCAATTCGCCAGGTAGGTGATGAGCAGCGTCACGCTGCACAGCGCGGTGGCGAGCCCGACGAAGCTGAGCCCGAAGATATCGTAGACACCGTGAAGGGTCGCCGGAATCAGAATGCCGATCATCCACAGCGCATACTTCTTTCCCGGGAAAAGCGCGGCGAAGCTGATGAAATATCCGGCGACGCCTGTCCAGATCGCATGCAGGAACGGCAGCGACGTGAGCCGGGCGATATCGAGGAAGTAGGCCACATCGACCGCCTGCTCCCGGTTCACCGTGCGTTGATAGACGACCCCCTCGTGAATCCCGAAGCCCAGCCCGGAGATCATCCCGTAGAAAACCACCGTCTGCGGGATGAGCAAATTGCCGGGCCGGCGGACGAGCCAGAAAAGAATGGCGGCCTTGCAAAGTTCCTCGTGGAAGCCAACACCCGCCAGCATCCCCACGGCCCGCGCGAGAAAATTGCCGGACTTGGCCAGGCCGTAGAGCAGCGACCACGGTGGAACCTCCTGCAAGGCGAGGAGGGCCGTAATGGAAACCAGCCCGGTAAAAAAAAAGCAGAGGAAGCAGAGCCTGGGGACGACCTGGGGAGTGCGAAAGAGATAGTAAAAGAACAGGGCCCAGAGCGCCGAAAAATAGAGGGCGATCGCCCAGTAGGCGAGCGACACCACCGGCCCCAGCGCCAGGGCAAAAAGCGGCGCCAGCCCGATCGCCGACAGCGTGACGAGCCGGCGGTCTTGCAGGTTGCTCTTCGAGGTGATGGCTCGCCACGGAAAAATGAGCCGCAGGTCAATGGCCTTGAGGTCATGCAAGGCCTGCTTGAATGGATTCGCGCCGGAGCCGGCCGGCGAGGGGAGCCCGGCTTGCGCGAGCAATTGCGAGAGCGCGATCCACGGGGCCGCGCTGCCTTCCATGCGTGCGAGGTCCTGCGGCAGGAGCGTGCCTTGGGAGAGATATTGCTGCGCGGCTGGCACCGGGTAGGGACCAAATTGCTGGCCATTGCGCTGGACGAAGATCTTCACGAATCAGCGGCTGGCATGGACGATGATTTCAATCGGTCCAATCTTGATCTTGCTGCCGTCCCTCAGGTCCGTGCGGCGCCCGCTCTCCGTCTCCACGTATTGAATCTTTCCCTGCTCGACCACCACCCCGGCCGTTTTCGGAGCGAGCCCTCCCACGTAAATGTGATCATCGCCGCCTCCAATCGTGACGGGCACAGGGCCGAGCGCCACGGTCGTGATCTCCTTCGGCGCCCAGACGATCTCGAGCGAAGCTTCACGGAACAGGGAATCGGCGACGACCAGGGCAAGGCCCAACGCGGCGCCCAGCGCCCCGATCCCCGCCATTCGGCCAAAAACCGCCGGTAGAAATGCCGCGGCAAACAAAAATGCCACACCGCCGATGATCCCGCCGATGCCGCCGGCAATGCCGGCTCGCTTGGTGGTGAGATTCGGGATGGAGGAAGCCAGGCGCCAGCCGAGCAGCGCCCCCATGATTCCCCAGCACAATGGCCGCAGGACGAAGTTCTGCACCACGGGGGAATCCATCTCGATCCCGTAAACCAGTTGCGCCACCGCACCCGCGATGGCGCCACCGAGAGCGCCCGCTCGCAGGTATTTCAGGGTTTGTGTGGAGCGATACCCTTTCCGCCGATGGTAAATTTCGCTGGCGGCAAAGAGCGCCGGGGCAATCACAAGGCCGCAGAGCGCGGCCCAAGCCGCGGTCGAAATGACGAGGACCGATTGAGCGCCTTCTGTCTGCGGGATGAGTTCCCCGAGCAGGGCGCCACAGACGCCGCCGGCCAGGCCGAGCGCGCCGAAGAGCAGCGATTTATTATTGCGAATCATGGTGTGGAGTTTGAGGGTCGGGATCCGCGGCTTCAGCCCATGCCCTTGCCCACGTCGAAGGCCTCGTCGGAGAGCCGGTAGTCGCCGCGGTCCCCGCACCACGGGCAGGTCTTGGTGCCACCATCGGCGATGCAAAAGAGCTGCTCGCAACCGCCGCATTTTGCCCAGTGCTTGTTGCCGCAATAGGGGCAGGGCGGGGCAATGAGCAGCGACTCGCTTGAGACGGAGAGAGGCACTCCGGCCTTCGATCCCTCGAAATCAAACGCGCCAATCGGATGCGCCGCCACGCCGCCGTAGAGATCGCGGTCGCGCGGGAGATCGATTCCGCGGCGCGCACGTAAATCCTCGATCGCGGCGCGCGGGATTTTCTCATAGCGCATGATGTAGAGCGAACGCCGCCCCTGACACCGGCCGAGCAGGAACGTGTAGTCGTGGCTGGGCAATTGCAGCCCCTCGGGCGCGAGTTCCAGCATGGGCGGCAATTGCGGCAGCGTCACCGCCTCGTCCTGCTGCGTGGTGAAGCGCGCGCTGGTCGTGCGCACGGACTGCGAGATCCATTTGAAGAACTCGCGAAACGAGGGGGTGCTGTTTTCCTTGAAGCGCAAGACCGTCGGCGTGACGCGCCGCAGGTTGTCCAGGTTGACCGCCGATCCGCACGCCACCGCGATGACGTTGGCCTTGCGGCCCGAGATCGCCTTGTGGAAGCGGTCCGCGATACTGAACCAGGTGTCCGTCGGGTCGCCATCGGTCAGGATGAAGACGATCGGCTTCCAGTCGCCTTTGGTCTCCGCGGTTTGAATCGTGACTTCCGCCGCCATGCGCTGCTCCAGCAAGGTCAGCGCGACTCCGAGCGAGGTCCCGCTGCCGAGCGTGAGCTGGGGGATCTGAAAATCCACCAGGTCGGTGAGCGGCGTCAGCACCCGGGCCTTGGCGCTGAACGAGATCACCGAAAGCCACACGCTCTCCAGCGCGTTCGGATCGCTACGCAGCTCGCCGAGCAACGTATTGACCCCCTCGGTCACCGCATCAAAGGCCGGGCCGGCCATCGACTCGGAACAGTCGATGACTAAATACACGGGCAATCGGCGAAGCATACTAACCGGCCCCTCCGCTCACGTCGAAAGTTCCACCGAACCCGTAGCTGTCGGCCTTGTTGCACCAGGGGCACGTGTACCGTCCGGAACCCCCGATGCACATCTTGGCGTCGCAATGTCCGCAGACAGCCATGTTGGGATTGTTGCAATGGGGGCACGATGTCGTGAGGCTGAGCTGGCTCGACGAGACGGTCAGGCCCAGGTCGCCGCCTTCCGAATCGAAGCCATCGAGCGGATGCGCCGCGATCGACTGGTAACCCGGTTTGCCCTTCTTCGATTCCCCGCTCTCCTTGCGGAAGCGCACAAGAAAGTAGCCCTTGGTCCGCGAACACTTGGCCAACAGGAATACCCAGCGATCGGCCATCGGCGTGTGGCCGGTGGTGGCGGCGGTCACTTCGGGAGGGAGGCTCGGCAGTTCCACGCCTTCCGTGCGCCCCGTCGAGAACTTGACGCTCGTGGTTTGCACCGAGGCCGAGACCCATTTGAAAAATTCGCGGAACGAGGCCTCGGACCCGTCGCGCAGGTTCAGCACCGAGGCCGTGATGCGGCGCAGGTTCTCATTGTTCACATCATCCCCGCACGCGACGGCGATGATGTTGGCCTTCTTCCCGCTGATCTCGTTGCGGAAACGATCCGCGGCCGCCTCCCAGCGATCGGTGGGGTCGCCGTCGGTGAGCAGGAAGACGATAGGTTTCCAATCGCCCTTGTGATCCGCCGTGTGCGGGGTGATCTCCGCTTTCATCTGCTTCTCCAGCAGATCGAGTCCGGCGCCGAGCGCCGTGCCGCTGCCGAGCACGAGCTGGGGGCGCGTGAACTGGGCGATGTCGGTCAGCGGCGTTGCGACCCGCGCCTTGCGGCCGAAGGTGATCACGGAAATCCACACCGTCTCGATGGCCATGGGATCGCCCCGCAACTGGCTGAGAAGATTGTCAATTCCCTGGCGCACGGCATCGAAGGCCGGGCCGGCCATCGATTCGGAGGTATCGATCAGGAGATATACGGGAAGGCGTCGGACCATGGGATGAAGAGGGAGAGCCCGCTACCTGCTGCCTGCGATAACGAGGATGAGAATGAGAAGAAGAAAGCCGACGACACAGATGAGCACGGCCTTGGCCGCCGAATCCAGCTTGTTCGTATGGGCGTAGCCTGCCGGGGCGAGAAGACACGCAAATCCCACAAATAGATTCGCGATGGGCAGGAAGGCGAGAAAGACCATCCACGGATTGTAACCCGCATTCTTCAAGCGCTGGCCGGAGACGAACAAATGAAGCGTGAGGCAAATTAAGAAGGTGCCGCCCGCCCCGCCACTGCTCGCATTGGCGATAATGAAGAACGGAATTGATATCGCCAGTGAAAGTCCGACATAGGCGAGGCGGCCGATCCCTTCCGGAGTGGGCGATGATGTCGTCCGCGTCGGGGTGTGGGTATGGGTCTGGGTTGGAGGAACTCGCGGCGCGGGCCGCACCCGTGGTTGCGGTTGCGGTTGCAGGGGAGGAGGAAGCGGCGGCGGTGGCGCCTGAATACCGAGAACGACGCTGAGCGGCGTCCAGTTGGCCAATCCCTCCCTCCAGACCAGGTCCGTGCCCACGAGGGCGCCATTCGAAAACATCATGACAATCGCCTCGTGCGAATACGGACCCTTGTTGCCGGCCGGGCGGTAGACGAAGAAGACCGGAGCGGGCGGAGGTTGCGGGGCGGCTGGCTGCGCCGGCGGCGCCTCGTTTCGGTGTCCCTGGTCGGACGACGACCGCGCGCGCTCGGCCGCCGGGTTGGATTTTGGCTCGGGGCGGCGCGGACATACTTCGATGTTTTGAAACGTGGGCTCCTCATGCGCGGCCACCCAGTCCTCGAGCGCCTCGGACCACACGAGCACGTCCATCGGCAGTTCCGCATTTTCGAGCCGTGAGCGAAGCGTCGACTCCGGAACCGGCCCCTCCTGGGCTCGCTGGTAAACGTAGTGCCACTCGCGCTCGCTCATACTGGTCCCCGTTCTACCGGGTTTCAGGGTTTTCCGCCATATTCGTGTGAGCTACTTCAGGAAATCGATCCGGAAAAGGCGCGCATTCGGCTGGCTGGAAGCCCGCAGCTCCATCCCCTCCTTCAGTTCCACCGACTCGCCTTTGCCGACGGGCGCTCCGCCGGTGGGTTGAATCACATCGTCACTCTCGTTGGTCAGCCACCAGCGCTCCTGGTGGTAGGAGAAGTATCCCTTGCGGGTGCGATCGGCATTTTCACCCGGGATGGTGCGCGTCGTATGCCAGATCATGAGCGGGAGGTGGTGATAGATCGTCAGCCCATGACCGTCGCTCACGAAGTGCCCCGGCTGGCGTTCGCTATGGAAATGAGCGTAGGGAACGGGTGCGGTCAGTCTTTTGCGGGTGAACGGACATTGCAGCGGCATCCCCGGCGCCAGAACGAACCAGTCCGAATTCCCCGGGGAAGGATGCAGAATATCGAAAGTACGATACAGCCCGCGTTCCCAATCGTCGGCGGCGGGTCTTCGATTGGGCTCGTGGAGGCCATCCACGAACGCCTTCCGAAAGAGTTCGGCCAGGTAAGGACCCAGGCGGTGCGACGGCACGACGGGCGGTGGCCTCACCGAATTGGAGATGTCCTGCGGGTGCTCGATGAAGAGCGCCTTGGCGCCCATGGAGAGCAGTTCGTCCTCCTCCGGAGATGTCCGGCTGTTGACCTTCGGGCCTCGCAACGGATGACGGAGCAGCAGCGATTCGTAAATGAGGACCGCCAGCGCATGGCGGTCCGTCTCGATGCGCGGCTGGCCCTTGTTAGCCAGCACCTCCGGCGCGATGTAGCCCGGCGTCCCCATCACGGAGGGCGGGGCGATCCCCGGCACCACCAGCGAATCGATGTCGATCAGGCAGGCGTCCCCGCCGCGCGGGTCGATGAGCACGTTCTTGTTCGAGAGGTCCGAGTGGGCCAGCCCCGAGAAGTGCATGCGCCGCGTGGCGCGGGCCATCTTCGTGCAGACTTGCAGGTAGTTGAGAAACGTCCCCTTTTCTTCCGAAGGCAGCATCCTCCGCGGCTTTTCCGCGGTGAACCATTTGCCATTCTTCTCCCGAGTTTTTCCAAGCGTGTCGCGGAAATAGAAATTCTGCCGATAGGCAGGGCCCACCACCGCCAGGGGCGGATCCATGAGATGGTGCTGGGCTAGAAACGCCTTGGGCAGCGCAGGGTCGCCGTCGATGATGCCGGTGGGCCAGCAGAAATGGGTTTTCCAGTAGGCGCCATGTTGCCCGGTGGTCACATTGTGTTTGCCTAGAATGTTGTCGAGTCGCCGGCGGCGTTCGTTTCGGTCCGGCAGGCCTTTGAAAAAGAAGCAAACGACCTCCTGCTTGTTCCTGGCAAAGAAAACGGCCTTCTCCCCGCCCGCCCCAATTTGCTCATCGAGAAATTCGATCTCGCCGCCGCCAACCAGCTTTGCCCGCAAGATGTTCATGGCTCGCCTCCCGGAATTTGCCCGCCGACAGCGGCGGCAATGCCCTCGGCGGCGCCCGGCGCGGGGTGCACCGGGGCCATGATCGTCGCGCTGACCTTGGGGCTTCTATCCAGCATCGCAGCCGATCGATGCAGGACCACCATGGTGCGGTCATCGTTCTCCCCCTTCTTTTCGAAACTCAGCCACGTGGCCAGGCGCTCGCCGGCTTCGGTCGAGCCGATGACCGGTCCGTGCGGCTTCTGCGCGGTGAATCCTTCCAGCTTCGCGCCGTCCGCGACGCCGTCCCTCAATTGCTGAAAGATGACCTCCGACTTCTTCTCCGTCGGGTAGAACGGATCCTCGATCCCGTCGCTGCAAAAGATGAATGCATCCTCATTGGAGGCATCAATGACTTCGATGACCTTCGCGTTTTCCACCGCGCCTTCATCGGGGACAAAACAGTTCACCTCCCCGGAAAAATCCCCCGAGTCGGATTTGCCGTGGCGCTGGGCCTTTCCATCTTTCGCCAGGCTGGCCATGAAACCGTCCCCCACCTGGCTGAAGAACAGCTTTGGCGATCCGCTTCCTTGCCAGAGGACGCCAAGGACGAGCGTGCAGCGGAAGTCTTTGGGTTTGCTTCCAGATTCCCGGGCCAGATGATGCAGGAAACCGCAGGCACCGGCCACGGCCTCTTCAATCGTTCGCTTCATCTGTTCTTCCACTATCTCCGGGGAAGCCTTCAGCTTCCCGCAAAGAGATTCCAGTGTCCTGGCAACTTCAGCCACCACCTTCCGGCACGTCGATTCCGATCCGATCCGGCTGTATTGGTAAGAGCCCGCGCCGTCTGAAACGCAGACAATCGTAAAATCGTCGTCGATATGAAAGTGGTAGGCGTCCTCGCGATGCGTGCCTTGATGAGCGTGCATGCGGCCGCGTCGCGTGGCCGCCACGATGTGCCAGCCCGGGGAAGCGGATTTTGCCTCGTGGGGATTCCTTTCGTACCTGAATTCAAACCCGAGATAAGGGTGAATTGGGTCAGGGCACCATGGCCCTTCCTCGTCCTTTTCCTGCCAGGTCGCGGCTTTTAGCACCGGTGGCGGCACAGGTTGCGGCGATTCGATGCCGACGCTCTCCAGTCGAGCCGGTTCGCCGCCCTTCCCGGTGCTTTCCCCGTCCGCTTTATGACCGACGGGATCAGTAAGGTCTTCTTCAGGCACGGCACGTTCAAAGAATCGCTGCCGCGTGCTACGGGACGATGGTGATCTGCGGAGGCGGAGGCGGCAGGGTCACGGGGCTCGGTCCGCCGGAACCCTGGGCGCCGCACTTCGCGCTCGTCTGCTGAATGGACGCGGACACCCATTTGAAAAATGCGCTGAAATCGTTGGGCGAGACGTTCTTCATCACGAGAACCGTCTCGGTTATGCTCTTCAGCACGTTGGTATCCATCGCTTCGCCGCAGGCCACCGCGATAACGTTCCCGGGCCGTTTGGTTTTCATCTCGTCCGCCGCCTGTTGCCAGTTATCGGTCGGATTCCCGTCCGTGAGCAGGAAGATGAGCGGCTTCCAGTCCCCCTTTTGTTCGCCGGTCGTCTTGCGCACTTCGGTATCGATGCAGTTCATCAGCGTGCGGAGTCCCTCGCCGAGCGCCGTTGTTCCGCCCGGGGTCAGATCGGGCGGAACGAATTGCTGCAACTCCGTGAGTGGGACCACCTGCCGCGCGCTGCTGTCGAAAGTAATGACTGAGAGATACGCGCTTTCCACCGCCGATGGATCGCCCATCAGTTCCGAATGCAGCGTTCGAATGCCCGATTTGACAGACTCAATGGGATCCCCGGCCATGGAGCCGGAGCAATCAGCGACAATATAGACAGGCAATCGGCGAACAGACATAGGAGAGGTGGTCGTTGGTGTGGCGTTAGTGTTTTCTCGTCAATGACAATGGAGAGTGGGGGCTTGGTGACGCGGACGACGCTCCATAGCCGAAATGCCTCGCTCACCCTCGACTGAGGGTGGTTCCCAGCGCTGCAAAAGGGTCTCCTTCATGGTGCGACAGCCCTCGCTATTCGATGCTCCGGGCAGGTGAAACCGTGAATTGGGTGAAATCACGTGGCAAGTCAATTCCGAGAATCTTCGGACGGTCTATCTTCCGGATTCGTGAGACGTGTTCAGGGTGCCGGGGCGAGACGGCCCGGTTCGCGATTACCAGCACCGGTGCGTTTGGTCAGCGCGTCGCCCAAGTCGGCCCGCGCCTGTTCGGCGAGGGCTCGCAGACGCTGGACGACCTCAGGATGTTCGGCGGCGACGTTCTTCGATTCCGCGACGTCGTCGTGAAGATTGTATAACGCCGGTTCCACCTTCTCATTCCGATACTTGCCGGGAATCCCGTCCTTGCCGGGCGCCTGCCCCTGCATCGTCCGGGAATCGTGCGCGAAGACCAGCTTCCATTCTCCGCTGCGCACCGCCTGGAGTTCGTTCTGCTTGTAATAGTGGTAATATCCGGCGTGAGGATTTTGGGCGCCGGCCTCGCCCGCGAAGATCGGCCAGATGTCCAGCCCGTCGATCTTCTGTTCCGGCAGCGGCGCCCCAGCGAGCCTGGCGATGGTGGGCAGCACATCGATGGCCATCACCGGGCCGTCATAGACAGTGTTGGCAGGGATCCTGCCCGGCCACCGCACGAGAAAAGGTTCACGATGTCCACCCTCGAAGGAGGTGCCTTTTCCCTCGCGCAAGGGTCCGGCGGATCCCGCGTGATTTCCGTAGCTCAGCCATGGCCCGTTGTCGGAGCTGAACATGATGAGAGTTTTTTCGTCGAGGCCGTTGCGCTTGAGCGCGTCGAGGATCTGCCCGACCAGCCAGTCTAGTTCCATGATGACGTCGCCGTAGAGGCCGTTCTCGGATTTGCCCTTGAACTTCGAGCTGACAAAGAGCGGCACGTGGGGCTGGTTCGGCGCGACGTAGAGAAAGAAGGGGTGCGCCTTGTTCCGCTCAATGAAACTCACCGCGCGCTCCGCATACTGGGTGGTGAGTTGTTCCTGATCCTCGGGCGTGAGACCCACCTTGATGCGCTCGGCGCCCTCGATGAGGGGAAGCGGAGGAAACGTGCCGGGCCTGGCCTCGGGATGAAAAGGCCACATGTCACCCGAGTAGGGGATGCCGAAATATTCGTCAAAGCCGTGATGCGTCGGAAGGAATTGCGGAGCGTCTCCGAGGTGCCACTTGCCCAAAGCCGCCGTGGCGTAACCGCGTTTGCGCAGGAGATCGGCGAGCGTGGTTTCATGATCGCTCAGCCCCACCTTCGACCCCGGCCCCAAGGCGCCGTGGATGCCGATGCGATTGGGATAGCATCCCGTCAGCAGCCCGGCACGCGACGCCGAGCAGACCGGCTGCGCCACGTGAAAATCCGTGAAGCGCCGCCCCTCGTGCGCCAGGCGATCGAGATTCGGCGTGGTAAATCCCTTCGCGCCGAAGACACCGACATCGGCGTAGCCCTGGTCGTCGGTGAAGATGATGACGACATTGGGAGTGTCCGCGGCGTGGAGGAACGCGGAGGTAAGGGAGCAGATAGCGAATAGAGCGGGGAGAATTTTCATGTCGGAATTTGGGGATGCACGTTCCCTCCCCGGAGTCATTCTGAGCGGAGCGCAGGTGGCAAAGTGGGCGGAGCGAAGTCGAAGAATCCCGTGGCTTCACCAGTGAGTCTCTCCGCGATATCATCGCTGGTGAAACCACGGGGTTCTTCGACTTCGTTCCATCCCGCCTCGCCCGCATGGAACTCCGCTCAGAATGACCGCGAGGAGGATGGATTCGAGACTTTTCGGTGGCCACTACCGGCCCGGCATTTCACCACAAGGAAGGAAATCCGAAGGAGTGCGCGCATGGAGATGCGTCTTTACGCAGCGGCCCAATTGTTCGACTTCGGTGAACGCGTCGAAGCGGATCGCGCCAACGTCGGCGGCTCTTCCCAGAGCCGCTGCTAAGCGTGAGGCGCACCATGGACCTTGCCACATCCACCCAAGCGGCTCTGGGAAGAGACCGCCACGTTGGCGTCCAGTTCGTCCATCTCAACACCCAAACGAGCGCGCACTCCCTTCGCGTGCCGCTCGCCAAATGTAAACCATTCGCTCTAGGCTTCGCGCATGATTTGGCAGATTTCCCCCCGCTTCTCCTCGCCGCGCCCTTCTCTGCGTGGCCCGCATCCTTTCGATCCTCCTTGCGGCCGCATCGCTGCACGCACAGCAGCCCATGCCGGCAGGCAGCGGCGCACCGGTCTCCTACCAGCTTCCGAAGGATGGCCCGCTCCCGCGCACCTATCGCGTCACTCTGGCCATTGTCGACGCGAAGAATCCCGACTGGATCGTCAGCCAATTCGTGAGCGGCGGCGCCCGCACGGTCACGGCGGAGAATGGCGGCCAGTTCACGGACAAGTGGGACGGCCTCGACGACAACTTCATGCCGGTGCCGCCCGGGACCTACGCGGTCAAGGGCATCTACATGCCGGCGCGGCAGTGGGCGGTGGACCAGGAGTGGCACGCCATCACGCCCCAATTCATCGGCGGTGCCTCCTCGTGGATGCCGCCGGAGAACGACTGGCAGAAACCGGAGCCCTTCGGCGGCGACCCTGTCGGCTCACCGTTTCGCGACGTCGCCGTGGGTCCCAACGGCGTTGCGGTCTTTTACTATCAATACCTCGAGAATGGCCTGAACAACCCGATGTTCGATCTCAAGAAACCGGTCGGCTACGGACAGTTCCTGCGGGCTTTCAACTCGGGCGGCGCCGGCGGCGGCTCGAGCGTGGCGACCGATGGCGAGACGGTGTGGGCCTTCTCCACCGACGGCGGACCGAAGTATGTCTATCGCGCGGACGGCAAATCGTTCGGCAAAGCCGAGGGCGCCAACCGCCCGAACTCGTATCTGCCCGAAGGTTGGGTGACGGCGATGGCGGCGTGGCGCGACGACAAAGCGAGCAAGTCGTACGTCTATGTCGCCCAGCGCGGGAAGATCGAGAACGCGGGCAAGAAGCGCTTCAGCGAAAGCGAGACGGAAGCGGTGGACAAGATCACGGTGCACGACGGCGACGATGGGCGTGTCCTCGCGTCGCTACCGCTGGCGCGTCCCCGCGGCCTGGCCGTGCAGGCGGACACACTCTACGGATTGCACGCGGACGGCGCCGGCTTCGCGATCAGCGCGGCAAAGATCGTCGCCGGGGTGCCGGGCCCATGGCAGCGCGTCTTCCGCGTGCCGGAGAAAATCCAGCCGGCCGATCTCGAAGTGGACAGCCACGGGCGCTTCTATCTCAGCGACACGGCGGCCAACAAAGTCTTCCAGCTCGATCGCACCGGCAAAGTGTTGCGGACCTATGGCCGGCTCGATGCGCAGAAGCCCGGCGCCTACGATCGCGAGACGTTCATCGCGCCGGCGAAACTCGCCACGTGGACCGATCCGCAGGGCGAGGACCGTCTGATTGTCGTCGAAAACGGCGGTCCGAACCGCGCGTCCGAATGGAGCGCCGAGGGAAAGTTGATTCGCGAGTTCATGAACTTGCAAACGCACGCGAACGATGGCTACGGCTTCGATCCGGAACACCCGGAGCAGGTCTATCTGCCGGGGCAGCAGGGCTGGCTCACGCGCTTTCATGTCGATTACAAAACGCATGAGTGGACGGTCGAGGCCGTCTGGCCAGGCCTGGAGGACGAACCGCGCGCGGGCTTCCTCGATCGGCTCCAGTTCATCCGGCACGACGGGCACATCTATCTGGCTGGCCGGCGCTCCTACAATATCTACCGGCTCGAAGCCGATCACGTCCTCCCTTCCGCCGCCATCCTCCGCCAGCGCAACGAGGGCGGCAAACCGCCGACGATTTCCTACTGGCATGATGCCAACGGAAACGGCCGCGTGGACGACGACGAAATCACGCCCGCGGAACTGCCCGGCGCCGTCCTGACCTACCACGGTCAAAACTGGCTCGAAGATCTCTCCCTCCTGGCCCCGGCGCAAGGCGGGCAGGACGTGTGGATGCTCTCACCGAGCGGCTTCGATTCGCACGGCAACCCGATCTTCAAGGAATGGAAAAAGCTGCTGAGCGATCCCATCTTCGCCGCGCGGGTCGCGGGCGCCGCGGATGCCGTGCACGGCGGAAACGAACTCGCGGAGAAATTCACCAGCGACTGGATGGGCGCGGATGGCTCGATGGCCGGCGGCTTCTACGTGCAGGCGCGCGGGGGGAAGAACTTCAGCGCCAATGAGGGCGCGCAGCACAAGATCACGCGCTACGTCCCGGATGGCAAAGGCGGCTTCCAACTCAAATGGCGCATGGGCCGCACGGCGCTCGAGCGGCTCGCCGAGCCCGGCGAAATGTACGGCGGCATGCACATCCAGCGCCCGATCAATGGACTGCTGAGCGTGATCGACCAGTCGCGCTGCGGCGTGCTGCTCTACAATGAGGACGGCCTCTACGTGGATACGATCTTTCCCGACGGACGCCGCTTCCCGGGCAAGAGCGCGGGCATCTATGCGCAACCGGGCGAGTTCTTCGCCGGCCAGGTTTTTCCCAACAAGGAAAACGGCAAAATCTACGTCGCCATGGGCAAGCACACGCCGACGCTCTACGAGTTGGAAGGCTGGTCGCTCCGCGAGAATCCCGTGCATCCGCTCACCACCCTGCCGAAAAGCGTCACGATTGCCGCCTCGCAGATCGCAACCCCGCCGGAAATCGCGCTGAGTCTGCGCGGCGGTGCCGGGTCCGCGAAACTCGCGCGCTTCACTCCCGCGCTCGGCGCCATCGCCTTCGACGGCTCGCTCGCGGGATGGGAATCCGCGGAGCCGGTGGTCTTCCACGCGGACAAAGATCAAACCGTAGAAGTGCGCTGCCTCTACCGGCCGGACCAACTTTTCCTGCGCTGGCACGCCCGGTTGAACACGAAATTCGAGCCCAGGCCGATGCCGCCTCCCGAGCGGATTTTCACGCACGATGCGCAGGCCGACACGCTGAGCTTCTATTTCCAGGGCGACGCCAACGCCGCTCCCAATGGCCCACCCGCCGGCCGGCCCGGCGACGCGCGCCTCATCTTCGGCATCTTCCAGGACAAATCCGGTAAGCCGCAACCGATCGGTGTCGGGCTGTATCCCGAGTGGAAAGGGCCGGGCAAGGCCAGCCCCCAAGTCTATCGCACGCCTGTCGGTCAGGCGGCCTTCGCGCACGCCGGACCGATCGTCGGCGCGCGCCTCGCGCACGCCGTGGATGCCGATGGCAAGGGCTTCGTCCTGGTTGCCGAAATCCCGCGCTCGGCCTTGCCGCGAGCGACCGCCTCATTCGACAGCAATTCCCGTCGCCTCGTGAATTTCGAAGCGACCTTCGGCGGGCACAACAAATTCTGGTGGGCCAATAGCGACGGCTCCGCGAGCCGCGAAACCTACGACGAGCCCACCGAGGCGCGCCTCTATCCCGGTTCCTGGGCGCCCGCGACGTTCCAGGGCGTCGAAGGCGGCGTGACGATTAAGAACTGGTTGGTCTGCGGCCCGTTCGGCGGATCGGGAGCGGATCAATTCAAGGCCGATCCGAACGGGAAGATGCCCGGGTCGAACAAGGACATGAAAGTCGCCGTGCGCGAATTCGCGGAGGCGGCGGCCTATCCGCCGGACAATGGACAGGTGGACACGATGGCGGTTTTCGGAGGCGAGATGATCCAGGGCTATTGGAACGATCCGAGGAAAGTGCAGTGGCAGCCCGCCGCCGTGGCCGAACTCGACAACCGGGTGATCCTCGGTACTGGCGCGCAAACATGGTACGCCGCCACATGGATCTACGCGCCGGCGGCAACGGACCTGGAGTTCCTATTCCAAAGCAGCCCGCAGTCCTACCTGCGTTGGTTCGTCAACGGCTCCGCGGTTGCGATGAAAGGCGTCGCCGAAGAAAAGGCCGGCCCCAACCATGAGCAATCGCGCAAGACCATTCCGCTCCGCGCCGGCTGGAACCAGATCATGCTGCGCGCCTATTGCACCGGCTACTCGCCCTTCCGCGCCGGCCTCGTTGTCAACGGCCCGCCGGAGAAACTGTGGGGCATCCAGGTCTCAGCGACGCCGCCGGCAAAGTCGCCGTAGTGCATTTGCGCGGCTTTGGGAACTGACTTGTGCCATCAGGCGCGCTCCCCCAACCCGTCATTCTGAGCGAAGCGAAGAACCTGTGATCTCTGCCGTTCCTCACTAGCGAGGCGTCAGATGCCGGAAGAGATCAGAGGTTCTTCGTTCCTCAGAATGACGGGTTGGGGAGCCCGCCAAATGGCACGAGCGCACCGTGGCAATCGAAGCCCACCGAGACTCGCTTCCTGCGCGAAGCGCATCCCTCCGAGGAGGCGGTTGAGGTGCTGGCGGCGGCCGGTGACTACGGGCGAGCCGCGGTCCTCTCACTCTTCTCCGCGCCTCTGCGGTCATTCCCTATTTTGGTTGCGGCTCCGCGGTTGCTGCCCGGCTCCTCCGAGCTAAGCTTTTTTGCGGCCATTCCTCTTCACCGCACCTACTCCGGCTCCTCCTCCACCACCGCGTCCCGCGGCGTTTTCTTCTCTTTCTTCCGTGGCGCCTCATCCCCTTCGGTCTCCAGATTCGGGATGCGATTGAACGCAATTCGCATCGGCGCCGAATTCAGCGCGGTGT
>Ga0070658_10001266_pt1 | contig 21627 bp, 14 predicted proteins | sample KBSC13metaG_FD_64664 | JGI IMG/M metagenome (GOLD analysis project Ga0070658, IMG submission 64664) | Corn rhizosphere microbial communities from Kellogg Biological Station, Michigan, USA - KBS C1-3 metaG | ecosystem: Host-associated > Plants > Roots > Rhizosphere > Soil ...
TACAAGGAGCGCCTCGACGAGCTCGAGGCCCGCACCGGCTGGAAGAACCCTGGCGGTCCGGAGCACATCGTGGCGCTCGTCGTCTGGCTGGGATCGCCGCTGTGCCAGGCCAACGGACGCGTGTTCGACGTCCGGGCCGGGCACGTCGACGTGGCAGAGGGCTGGCGGCCGGGAGAGGCGTACACGAAGGAAGGCGGCTTCACGGTGGCCGAGCTCGACGGCGTCCTCCCGGGGCTCATCGCCAAGGCAGCGCCACAGCTCAACGCGATGGGCGAGCCGAAGAGCTACGGCGCCCAGTAGTTCACCGGCTCGTCAACCCACGAACGCCCTGCGTTCGTCGTCGGTCCCTAGCGTCCGCTCGCACCTGACACCTCCGCGAACGGACCACCCATGAAGCGCGCGCTCGCCCTGGGATCCGCGACGGTGCTCGCCAGCACCGCGCTGCTCTCTCTCACCACCGGGGCGCACGCCTCGACGGACAACCACGTCAAGGACATCAAGCACCTCGTCGTGATCTACGAGGAGAACCACTCCTTCGACAACCTCTACGGCTCCTGGGGCACCGTCGGCACGAAGGCGGTCGACGGCCTGCCCGCCAGCGGTGGGACCCAGGTCGACCAGAACGGCAACCCGATCGGCTGCCTGCTGCAGCTCGACGCGAACCTCGTCCCAAGCACGACGCAGGTGTCCTGGCTCGACGGCACGACGCACCCCGGTCTCCTGTCGAAGGAGTGCTCCTCGAGGCGGCCGAACGGGGGTGCGTCGTTCGACAGCCACTTCCCGAGCAGCGGGCCGTTCGCGCTGAGCGACTACGTGACCTCCAACGACAGGACCTGCGCGCCGCCGACGAAGTCCTCGGCCAACGGAGTGGAGAAGGGCGACCCGCAGGGCCTCGCCGGTGGCTGCACCCGCGACATCGTCCACCGCTTCTACCAGGAGCAGTACCAGCTCGACGGCGGCAGGCAGGACCGCTATTCCACCGGGTCCGACGCGGCCGGGCTGACGCAGGGCTACTACGACACGAAGGCGCTGCCGGTCTACTCCTACCTGCACGCCAAGGGCGCGCCCCACTACGTCATCGCGGACCACTTCTTCCAGGGCGCCTTCGGCGGGTCGTTCCTCAACCACCAGTACCTCGTCGCCGCTCACGCGCCGGTCTGGTCTGGACTGACCGCAGCGCAGGGCAAGAACAGCTTGCTCGACAGCGCCGGGTTCCCCAACAAGGGCTACCCGCTCTACGCGCCCGATCCCGCCGCGACCTACAACGACGGCCCGGTGACGCAGGCGTGCCCCGCCGCTCCCGGCCATGACGCGGCAGGGGACCTGGTCGACGCTTCCGGCCGTGCCTGCGGCAACTACGCGGTCAACACGGTCCAGCCGTCGAACCAGCCCAGCGGGGGCGGCTCCAACACGCTGCCGCTCATCAACGACACCGACCCCACGGCTGCGAACTACGAGTCCAACATCGGGGACGAGCTGTCCGCCAAGGGCGTCAGCTGGAACTGGTACGCCGGCGGCTGGGACGACGCGGCCGCCGGCCACCCGGACCCGCTGTTCCAGTTCCACCACCAGCCCTTCAACTACTTCGCCAACTACGCGGTCGGCAAGCCGGGTCGGGATCACCTGCAGGACGAGAAGGACTTCCTCGCAGCAGCCAAGGGGGGCACCCTGCCGGCCGTCTCCTTCGTCAAGCCCATCGGTGAGGAGAACGAGCACCCCGGCTACGCCAGCACGGACAACGGTGAGAGCCACCTCGTCGACCTGCTCAAGACCATCGAGAGCGGCCCCGACGCGGACAGCACGCTCGTCGTCGTCACCTACGACGAGTTCGGCGGCCAGTGGGACCACGTCGCGCCTCCCGGCCAGGGCAACAGCGACGGCCCGGCGGACGCCTACGGTCCCGGCACCCGCATCCCGGCGCTCATCCTCGGCGGCCCGATCCAGCACAGCACTGTCGACAGCACGTCCTACGACACGACCTCGATCCTCGCCACGATCGAGAGGCTCTGGGGCGTCGCGCCGCTCGGCACCCGTGACGCGGCGGTGAACGACCTGACCCAGGCTGTCATCACCGCGCACGACAACGGCTCAAGGACTGGTTCCGGCAACGGCTGAGGCGTCTCCCCGGCCCCGGCGGCCGGCACCCTCTCGTGGGGTGCCGGCCGCTTCGTGTTGGGCGGTCGTTCACGAGCCCTTTCCGAGGAACGCTGATCCCCGCGGTGAAGGACTCGGACATGATCCAGCTCCTGCGCAAGCTCGCCGTTCCCGTAGCCACCCTGTCCGTCCTGGCCAGCACCATGGCCCTCGCCGCCGGCTCGTCAGGAGGGCGCCTCGGCTCCTCGCACGCCGGCCGTCAGGGAGACGGCACCGTCATCACGTCCACCGGCCAGCGCCTCACGCCGGCGGGCACCCAGCTCGAGTTCCCCGGCCGGCCCACCGCGATCGCCGTCCGTCCCGACGGCCGCACCGCCGCGGTCCTCAACAGCCAGGGTGCCGGTGTCGTCGTCGTGGACCTGGCGCGGCACAAGGTGCTGCAGTCCTTCGCCGGGGTGCCGGGGTCCTTCGACGGCATCGCCTACGACCGGGCCGGGACCCACCTGCTCGCCTCCGGCGCCGGCGGCACCGTGCTCCTGCTGGCGGTGGCCAAGGACGGCACCCTGTCGCAGAGCGCGTCGATCGCGTCTCCCGCGTCGAGCCAGACGTCGGTCCCGACCGATGTCAACGCGTCGCCCAGCAACGCCTACCCCGGCGGCTCGGCGTTCTCCGCCGACGGGAGGTTCGCCTACGTCGCCTACTCCGTCCTCAACCAGCTCGGCGTCATCGACGTCGCCAGCGGCAAGGTCGTGAGCCTCATCGACGTGGGCAACGCACCGCACAGCGTCGTCGTGCAGGGCAGGTACGCCTGGGTGTCCAACGAGGGCGGGCGGCCGGCCACCGGCGACGACGTCACCAACGACAGCGACGGCACGGCCATCGTCGCCGACCCGGTCCACGGCGCGGCCAAGACCGGCACCGTCAGCGTGGTCGACCTCGTCGCGGGCAAGCAGGTCGCCACGGTCAAGGTCGGACTGCACCCGACGGCGATGGCGCTGTCGGGGCGCACCCTCTACGTCGCCAACACCAACAGCGACAGCGTCACGCTGGTCGACACGGTCACCCGCTCGGTGCGCGGGATCATCGGCATCACCCCGTACCCCCACGCCCCCTACGGCAGCCATCCGAACGGCGTGGCCGTCCTCGCCGACGGCCGGGTCGCGGTGACCCTCGGTCGCGACAACGCCGTCGCGCTCTACGAGCCGCCCGCCCGCGGCCGCGCGGCGACCTACCTCGGCCTGGTCCCCACGGGCTGGTACCCGAGCGCCGTGGCCCAGGTCGGCCGCGAGCTCGTCGTTGTCAACGGCAAGGGCATCGGCAACCTCGGCCCGGCCAGTCTCTCCGGCGACGGCAGGGGACACGCGACCGGTTCGTCCTACGTCGGGAGCCTGTCGTTCGTGCCGACGCCGTCCGCGAAGGCGCTCGCCTCAGGCATGGTGCGGGTGGCGGCGGACAACGGCTGGGACCGCATTGACAACGCAGCGCCGCGCAAGGGCGTGAAGGCGAAGGCGATCCCGGACCGCGTCGGCGAGCCGTCGACCATCAAGCACGTCATGTACATCATCAAGGAGAACCGCACCTACGACCAGGTGCTCGGCGACGACCCGCGCGGCAACGGCGACCCGGCACTCACCCAGTTCGCCAACGAGGTCACGCCCAACCAGCACCTGCTGGTACGGCAGTTCCCGCTGGTCGACAACTTCTACGACTCCGGCCAGCTGTCCGCCGACGGCCACCAGTGGGTCGTGCAGGGCGACTCCCCGGACTACCTCGAGAAGGCCTTCGGCGGCTTCACCCGCAGCTACCCGTCGCAAGCCGGCGACGCACTCGCCTACCTGCCGAGCGGCTTCGTGTGGGAGAACGCCCGCCGGCACAGCAAGACGGTGCGCGACTACGGTGAGTACGCCTCGTCGCTCGGCAAGGGCTTCACGTCGACCGACGTGCCGTCGCTCAAGCCCTACGTCGTCCCGGACTACCCGGGCTTCGACCCGTCCATCCCGGACGTGGCGCGGGCTCAGGTCTTCCTGCGCGACCTCCGGTCGTGGGAGTCCTCGGGCACGATGCCGAACCTCGTCATGATGACGCTGCCGCAGGACCACACGGTGGCCTACCTGCCGAAGTACCCCAGCGTCGACACGATGGTCGCCGACAACGACGTGGCGCTGGGCCAGATGGTCGAGGCGATCTCGAAGAGCCAGTTCTGGAAGGACACCGCGATCCTCGTCGAGGAGGACGACAGCCAGAACGGCCTCGACCACGTGGACGCGCACCGCTCGCTCTTCTACGCGATCAGCCCGTACGCCAAGCACGGTGGATACGTCGACCACAGCTACTACACGCAGGTCGACGCGCTGCGCACCGTGGAGCAGATCCTCGGCCTGCCGCCGATGAACCAGATGGACAGCGCGGCCACGCCGATGCGGTCGCTGTTCACGGACACGCCGAACCTGGCCACCTACACGGCTGTCGCCCCGACCCTCGTCGCGTCCGTGAACCCGTCGCTGTCGACGCTCACCGGCATGCAACGCCTGTGGGCTGAGGCTTCCCTGCGGATGGACTTCACGCGTGAGGACCAGGTGGACGCGGACCTCATGAACCACGCGGTCTGGTACGCGTCGACCGGCTTCGACCGCCCCTACCCGGGGGAGAGCCGCGTGCTGACACCGGACGAGGTGTCGGGCGGCGTGGTGAACGTGGTGCGCGCCGGTCGCGAGGAGGACTAGGTCGTACGCCTCGTGGCGGCCGCCCCCGCAAGGGCGGCCGCCCCGAGTGCGGCGAGCGGCAGGCCGCCGGTCGACGCGAGCACCCCGTCGGTGCCGCCCTCAGACCTCCCTTGTGTCGCAGACGATCCCGTGCGGACGTGGCTCGTTCGCCGGGCGTCGACGACGTGCACCCAGTTGCGGTCGGTCAGCGAGCCGAGCTGGTAGTCGGGGGCGAAACCGAGGTACTCACCGCGAGAGCGCTCGGACCAGGCGCGGGCCTCAGGTGTGCTGGTCTTCCAGAAGTTCGCCATGAAGCCGCCCTCGAAGAGCCGCACCACCGTGTATCCGCCGGGGTACTCCTTCACGGCGCCGCCCTCGAAGTAGGGCACCGATCCGGTCTCGAGGTTGGTCGAGTAGTTGTTGCGGTGGGTGTGCCCGGCGTAGACGCCTGCCACGTTGTCGTGCTTGGCGAGCAGCTGACGGAAGGCCCTGGCGTCGTTGGTGTCCAGCCCGCCGACGAGTGGGGTCAGGTTCGTGAGCGACGCCGTCGCGCTGGCCGGGTGGTGGAACAGCGGGAGGGTGAGGTCGCCGCGCTCCAGCTCTGCCTCGAGGAAGTCCATCTCGTGCTGGCGCAGAACGCCTGTCGTCGAACCGTCGTTGGAGTCGAGCCCGACGAACCGGAAGCGCGCCCGGTCGTCGCCGTACCCGACGGAGAAGTGCTGCGTGCCCGTTCGGAAACCGGCCCGGAAGCCGTCGTCGAAGCAGTCGTACAGCCCGCCGGGAACCTTCTCGCAGCTCGTGTGCGGTGCCCCGGCGATCTGCCGGTCGTGGTTGCCACGCGTGACGAAGTAGTGGTGCGACGTGCCTGCGCGGAGGAGGTCCGGTCCGCCCAGCGTCCCGAAGGAGTCGAGGTTGCTCTTGCACTCGGCGAGGGCGGCGGGCTCCGACTCGTTGGACAGGTCGCCGTTCGCGAGCAGCAGGTCGCACCCGCGGGCCTTCGCCTCCTGCACGGCGCCCTTGCCCATGAAGCGCCAGTACGGGTGCTGCGGGTCGACCGGGAAGCCCGGCGGGAACCCACCGCGAGGCAACGCGCTCGTGCTGTAGGCCAGCCCTGCCACCTGCTCGCCATAGTGGAGGTCGTTCAGCCAGGCGACGCGGCCGATCTCGCGGCCCGGCGGCGGGACGAGCGTGGTGAACACCGGGGGCGCCGAGCCGCCGAGCGGGTCGGTGCGGGGGACGACGGTCGGCACGGCCGGGACGCCGTTCGACTCCGCCCGCCAGTAGTAGGTGGCACCCGGCCGCAGCCCGCGGATCTCCACGTAGTGGTACGGGGTCGGGCCGTGGGCGCCCACCTCCTTCCAGGTGCGCACGTCGGGGCTCGTGCCGATGAGGACCCGGCCGGGCGCGGCGACCGGCAGCGGCCGGCCGAACTCGTCGGGCTGCGTCGGGTCACCGGTGAACCAGGTGACGACAGCCTCGGTGTCGGTCACGGTCACCAGCTCGAGGTTGATCGGGACGGGCTGCCCGAGGCCGGCCGCCTCCGCCAGCGAGAAGCTGCCGGCCAGCGGGAACGTCGCACCGACGAGGGCGGCGTACCGGAGCAGTTGCCGGCGGGTCAGAGAGCTGTCACACACGCGCGCAAGTGTGCGCGAACGGGATGAACAATCGGGGACACGGGGTGACATCTCGCCGTTCGCCTGAGCAGCGCGAGCGGCGGTGGCAGGCTCGAACGATCATGACCGACCGCCCGGACCTCCGCCTCGTCGAGGACCTCGACGACGAGCAGCCCTGCCTCGTCTGCGGAGAGCCCGCCACCACCCGGTCGGCCGCCGACGGTGCCCCGCTGTGCCTCAACTGCTTCACCGAGACGCACTGGCACCCCTCCTGGAACCGGAACTTCCAGCAGCCCTGACGGCGACCGACACCCTCCTGCCAGTGAGTTCACCTTCGGTTCCTCCGGCCGCCCCCCGGTGTCCGAAATGCCTGTCTAGCGTCGGCCCGTGGTCGGCGGAGCGGCGGTGCGGGCGCGCCAGGTGCGCAAGGCGTACGCCGACGTCGTCGCTCTCGACGGTGTGGACCTCGACGTGTCTGCGGGGCAAGTGCACGGGTTGGTCGGTCCGAACGGCGCCGGCAAGACGACCCTGCTGAGCCTGTTGCTCGGGCTGAGCCTCCCCGACCGGGGGGTCCTCGAGCTGCTGGGCAGCACCGTGCGACGCGCCCATGCCCTCCCGGACGGCGTGGCCGGTTTCGTCGAGGGGCCCGGTCTCTACCCGGCGCTGACGGCGAGGCAGAACCTCACCGCCGTGGCGTCTCTGCGCCGCATCCACGGGGCCGACGTGGCCGGCGTACTCGAGCAGATCGGTCTGACGGACGTCATCGACGATCGGGTGCGCGGCTTCAGCCTGGGCATGCGCCAGCGCCTCAGCCTGGCGGCGGCTCTCCTGACGCGGCCCGAGCTGCTGGTGCTGGACGAGCCCACCAACGGCCTCGACCCGTCGGCGACCCAGTGCGTGCTGGAACTGCTGCGTCGCCTGGCCGACGACGGCGTGGCGGTCGTGGTCTCGAGTCATCGGATGGACGAGCTGGCCGCGCTGTGCCACGAGGTGACGCTGCTCAGCGGCGGTCGCGCCGTGTTCTCCGGTCCACTCGCCAAGCTCGCCGCCGAGAGCGGGCCTGTCGACTTCCGCCTGCGGACCACTGACGTCGCAGGCGCGGGCGCTGTCGCCGCCGGGGTCCCCCGGGTGACGGTGCGCAGCGCCGGCGACGCGCTGGTCGTGCGCGCCGATCAGGAAGCGCTGGACACCCTCGTCGGTCGGCTCGTCGCGGCTGGTCTGCCGGTGCGCGAGCTCACCGCCGTCGTACCTCCGCTGCAGGCGGCCTTCCTGGCACTCACCCAGGACGCGCCGTGATCGCGGCGTACCGCTTCGAGTTGCGGAAGCTCGTCGTGACCTGGCGCAGTCGGTCGCTGCTGGTGGTCTGCTGGTCGGTGCCCGGCGTGCTCGTGGCCGCCATCAGCCAGCAGGGGAACCTCCCGACTGACACGATCTTCGGCCGGTGGATGGGAACGACCGGCTGGGCCGGTTCCCTCGTGGTGCTGTCGTTCTGCTGCAGCTGGGTGCTGCCGCTGCTCGCCTCGGTCCTCGCGGGCGACGTGTTCGCGGTGGAAGACCGGCTCGGCACCTGGCGCCATCTGCTGGTCGCTGTGCGCTCCACTCGCCGGGTCTTCGCAGCCAAGGCCCTGGCCGCCCTGACCGTCCTCGTGCTGCTGGTCGCCGGGCTCGCGGCATCCAGCACGGTCGGGGGCGTTCTCGCGGCCGGCGCGGGTCCGCTCGTGGGCCTTGACGGCCAGACCCTTGCGCCCCGTGACGTCGTGATCCGCGTGCTGCTGTCCTGGCTGCTGGCCCTGGCACCGACGCTCGCCTTCGCCGGTCTCGGTCTGCTTGGGTCCGTCGTGCTGGGGCGATCTACGACAGGGCTGCTGCTGCCGGCGCTGCTGGCCCTCGCGCTCCAGCTCCTGCAGCTGCTGCCACTGCCCATGGCAGTCCGGGCAAGCGTGCCGAGCTACGCCTTCCTGACCTGGCGCGGCCTCTTCACCGAGCCGCTGCACGGTGCGGCGGTCCTCATCGGGCTCGCCGTGTGCGTGGCCTGGCTCGTCGCCGCGGCCGGACTGGCTGCGTGGCTCTTCCAGGTGCGTGACTTCACCGACGGGACGGCCGACGGCCTGGGAAGGCGAGCGCTCACCCGGGCGGTCCTTCCCCTCGCGGCGCTGCTCGCCGTGAGCGTCGCCGGTGTCGCGTCCGCCACCCCTTCCTCAGGTCAGGGCATCGACCGGCATCGCCTCGAGCCGGCCCTCGCCAGGGCGTTCGGGCACCTCTACCGCCTCCAGGCGCGCGAGCTGCACCGTCCCGACGTCACCGAGCACGACCTGCACGCCACCGCGGCCTGCGACAAGGGCGGCTCGCTCGTCGACGACCTCGGGCCGGGCAACGACTGGCGGTGCGCCGTGACCTGGCGACTCCCAGGCGTCAGCGCCACGGGCACCGCGGTCTACCAGCTCCAGGTCGCCGCGGACGGCCGCTACGTCGCCGACGGCGATGGGCCGCAGTCGGTCAACGGCAGCTTTCCGGTCGCCACCCCCACAGGCGTCGAACCCAACCCCCTCTGGCAGCTCGACGGCTACGTCGACCTGATCTCCCACCCTTGAAAGGACCGTCCATGCACGTCACCCGCCAACGGCGGCAGGTCCGGCGGACCCGCACCGTCGCGGCCGCCACGGCTGCGCTCGCGCTCGCCGGCTCCGGCATCGCGTACGCCTCCACCGTGATCTTCGGCCAGCAGCAGGTCGGCACGGAGTACGCGAACGGCCAACAGGTGTCCGACGACCAGGTCATCAAGCCGCTCGGTGACCGGCTGCTCACGAAGTACGGCAAGTTCATGGGCTCGACGATCAGCTCCGACGGCCGCTTCCTCGCGGCCAGCAGTGCGGACCGGTCGGTCGCCCTTCAGGTCTTCGACCTCTCCACCTACAAGCTCGTCTGGACGGTCGGCTCCGCCTCTGGTGTCAGCCAGAAGGTGCCCGACACCAGCGTCGGGCAGGAGGGGCCGACCTTCTCACCGGACGGCAAGGTGCTCTGGCTGCCGCAGACGAACGGGCTGACCCGCTTCCCGGTCAACGCCGACGGGACCCTCGGCGCGCCGACGACGGTGGCGCTCGCTCAGGTCGGCGGCACCTCGGCGCTGCCCGGCCGCGCCGTCTACTCCGCCGACGGCTCCACCCTCTACGTGCCGCTCAACGGCCAGAACACCGTCGTCGCCATCGACCCGGCGACCAACAAGGTGACGCAGACCTGGAACGTCGGCATCGCACCCCGTCAGGTGGCCGTCGTCGGCAGCAAGCTCTACGTCAGCAACGAGGGTGGCCGCCTCGCTCAGCCGGGCGACACCACCATGAACTCCTACGGCACGCAGGTGCCCGCGGACGGGACCCTGGGCACGTCGACGACGGGCACCGTGAGCGTCATCGACACCACCGGCACGGCGCCGGTGAAGAGCATCGACGTGGGCCTGCACCCGACCGCCCTGCACCTCGCCGGCGACGCGCTGTTCGTCGCCAACACCAACAGCGACACCGTGTCGGTCATCGACACGTCCAAGGACGCCGTGGTCCAGACGATCGCCACGCAGCCGTGGCCGTCGTCGAAGGTCGGCTACCAGCCGAGCGGCATCGCGCTGACGAAGGACGGCCACCTGCTCATCAGCCTCGCCCGCGCGAACGCGGTCGCGGTCTACCGCTACGAGGGCACGCCGCAGGAGCCGGTGAGCTTCCTCGGCCTGCTCCCGACCGACTACTTCCCGATCGACGTGGCGACGGCCGGGAGCTCCGTCGTCGTCACGAACACCCGAGGCATCGACGCCCGCGGGCCCGAGCTCACCTTCAACAAGGGCACGGGTACCGCTCCGGCGACGGGCCACGGCACGCACAGCACCACGGCATCGCTCACCCGCTTCTCGCTTCCCAGCGACAAGGACATCGCGCGCGCCACGGCGACCGTCTTCGCCCAGAACGGCTGGGGCAAGAACGACGTGCCCCAGGCCACCGGGAGCAAGGCAGCACCGGTCGCGGTGCCGCAGCGACTCGGTGACCCCTCCACCATCAAGCACGTCTTCCTGCTGGTGAAGGAGAACCGCACGTACGACCAGGTGTACGGCGACGACACCCGTGGCAACGGCGAGGCGACGCTCAGCCAGTTCGGCGCGAAGGTGACGCCCAACCAGCACGCACTGGCGAAGGAGTTCGGTCTCTACGACAACACCTACGACATCGGCACCAACTCCGCCGAGGGCCACAACTGGCTGATGCAGGGTGACAACCCGGAGTACACCGAGTCCTCCGCAGGCGAGTACGTCCGCAGCTACGACACCGAGGACGACGTCCTCGGCCACCAGCGCTCGGGCTTCCTCTGGACCGCCGTGCAGGCGGCGGGCGGCAGCGCGCGAAACTTCGGCGAGTTCATGCAGTTCGAGACCAAGCCGCCCACCGCCACCTGGCAGCAGTACTACTGCGCGGCGAAGAGCAACAACCCGGGCGACCTCACGTCCCCGACGGTCAAGCAGGACACCGAGTCGCCGATCCCCTCGCTCAACGCGATCTCCGACCACGACTACCCGAAGTTCGACACCGACATCCCTGACATCTACCGCTACGGGATCTGGAAGCAGGACTTCGAGCAGAACGGGCCCGCCAACCTGAACATGTTCTGGCTGTCCAGCGACCACACCGGCGGCACGCCGGACCCCGAGGCACAAGTCGCGGACGGGGACCTCGCCGTAGGCCAGATCGTCGACGAGATCTCGCACAGCAGGTACTGGAAGGACTCCGCCATCTTCGTGGTCGAGGACGACAGTCAGGACGGCGCCGACCACGTCGACGGCCACCGTGCGCCTATCCAGGTCATCAGCCCATGGGCGAGGCACGGGGTCGTGGACAGCACCTACTACTCGCAGATCACGATGATCCGGACGATCGAGCAGATCCTCGGTGCTCAGCCGCTGAACCAGAAGCTCGCTGCGGCGACGCCGATGTTCGGCGCGTTCACCGACAAGGCCGACCTCACGCCGTTCAGCGTCGTGCCGAACCAGGTGCCGCTCACCGAGGGCGTGTCCACGCCGCCACCGTGCGGCCTCGACAGCCTCGGTCTGACGGGTACGTCGGCCAGCCGGCTCAACGCCCTCGAGGCGAGCAAGACCGCCGTCCCCGCCGCCGTCGCTGGGATCGCAGCGCAGTGGCGGACCTGGGCGCAGCACCAGCGCTTCACGGGCGACTCGGCCGTGCCGGACTACGCCAACCCGGAGCTGATGAACCGCTACACCTGGTACCGGTCGCACGGCTGGACGGTGCCCTACCCGGGCGACCGGGTGATCTACCCGCCGTCGCAGGTGCCAGGTGGCTACCTGGCCCGCAGCGACGACTGACGTGCACGCAGCCGAGGGGCCGGCATCGACGGGATGCCGGCCGCTCGGCCGTGTCTGGGACTGGTGCGGCATTCAGGGCTGCCCTTCGTCGGATCGCCACGTGGTCGCTGTCCAGCGTTCACCTGGCGTCCACGTGGGTCGCGACACTGGAACGTCGGGGGGCTGTGCGTCGCCCGACCATGCTGTCGAGGAGCACGACGTGACGTCCATCGAGGTCCGCGAGAGCGCGATCGCCCTGCCCGAGCCGGAGTCCGATGCCGTAGGGCTCGAGGCCGTCGACGTGAGCGCCTGGTTCGGGACCAACAAGGTCCTGGAGCGGGTGAACCTGTCCATGCCCCCGCGCACGGTGACGGCTCTCATCGGTCCGTCCGGCTGCGGCAAGTCGACCTTCCTCCGGATCCTGAACCGCATGCACGAGTCCGTGCCAACGGCGAGGATGGCCGGCGAGGTGCGGCTCAACGGCGAGGACATCTATGACTCGTCCGCACGCATCACCGCCATGCGCAAGCGGATCGGCATGGTCTTCCAGAAGCCCAACCCCTTCCCAGCCATGTCCATCGCGGAGAACGTGACGGCCGGGCTCAAGCTGACCGGAACGAAGGTGTCGCGCTCCGAGCGCGCTGACCTCATCGAGCGCTGTCTCGTCCGCGGTGGGCTCTGGAACGAGGTCAAGGACCGGCTCGACGAGCCCGGCCAGGGCCTGTCAGGGGGGCAGCAGCAACGGCTCTGCATCGCCCGCGCCCTCGCGGTCAACCCTGACGTCCTGCTGATGGACGAGCCCTGCTCGGCCCTCGACCCCACCTCGACCCGCCGGGTCGAGGAGACCATCGCCGAGCTGGCTCCCGACGTCACGATCGTCATCGTCACCCACAACATGCAGCAGGCGGCCCGCGTCTCGCAGCAGTGCGCCTTCTTCCTCGCCGAGATGGGGACACCCGGCGGCATCGTCGAGGCGGGCACGACCAAGCAGGTCTTCGAGGCTCCGCACGACCCGCGCACGGCGGACTACGTGAACGGCCGGTTCGGGTGACGGCAGTCCTCGAGCCGCTCCGGGAAGACGTCCCCCGGGAGCTGGAGCGGGTGTTCACGCCTGCGGACAAGGCCTTCCGGCGCAGCGCCACCGGCATCGGTCTCACCGTGCTGGTGCTCACTGCTGCCATCGGCCTCTTCCTCGGCTACCAGGCGATCCCGACCCTGCACCGCTACGGTCTCTCGTTCTTCACGCAGAGCCAGTGGCTCCCGCAGCAGGACATCATCGGCCTCGCGGCAGTCCTTGTCGGCACGGTCGAGGTCGCCCTGGTCGCGCTCGTGGTCGGCTTTCCGCTCGCGCTGATGACCGCCCTCTACATCAGCGAGTACGCGCCCGCCGCCATCAAGGGCTGGCTCGTCGCGGCGGTGGACCTCATGGCCGCCGTGCCCAGCATCATCTACGGGCTCTGGGGCTTCTTCTTCCTGCAGCCGCAGGCGATTCACGTGTCGCGGTGGCTCGCGCAGAACCTCGGCTGGATCCCGATCTTCCATGTCGACACCGATGCGAACTCAGCGTCATGGGCGCAGACGAAGTTCACCGCATCGGCATTCATCGCGGGTCTCGCCGTCTCGATGATGGTGATCCCCCTCGCGTGCGCGGTCATGCGGAGCGTCTTCGCACAGGCGCCGCTCGGCGAGCGCGAGGCGGCCCTGGCCCTCGGGTCGACGAGGTGGGGGATGATCCGCACGGTCGTGCTTCCGTTCGGCCAGGGCGGCATCATCGGCGGCACCATGCTCGCTCTCGGCCGCGCGCTGGGTGAGACGGTCGCCGTGCTTCTCATCATCAGTCCGGCCTTCGACATCAAGCCCAACATCCTCGAGGTCGGCACCGAGACCACCTCCGCGCTCATCGCCGGCCTCTTCGGCGAGGCCAGCAAGGCCCAGCTCTCCGCACTCCTGACGGCCGGGTTCGTGCTGTTCTGTCTGACGCTGGTGGTCAACACCGTCGCGGCCGTCTTCGTCAACCGAAGCCGAAGCGGCGCCTCGACGGAGATCTGATGATGGCCGCCGACCTCGATCTGCCACGCACCATCACGACCCGGTCCTTCGACGACCGGGCGTCCTGGATGACCTCGATGGCCGGCGCCGTCGGCGTGGTATGGCTGCTCTTCCAGCTCAGCGGCTGGTCGGGCAAGCTCGGCTTCACGGTGGTCTGGTTCATCACCTACGTGGTGCTCTACGCGATCATCACGAAGGTCGGCAACCCGTGGCCGGCGGTCGTCGACCGCCTCGCCGCGGCGGCGGTTGCCGGTGGTGCGGCGGTGGTCGGCCTCGCCCTGGCCACGACCGTCATCTACACGGTGCAGAAGGGCTGGCCGGCGTTCTCCCACGTCGGCAACTTCCTCAGCGAGAGCGCTGCCGGTGTCCGGCCGACCGCGCCGCTCTACGAGGGCGGCATCCTGCACGCCATCACCGGCACGGCGATCGAGGTCGGCATCGCCCTCCTGCTCTCGCTCCCCCTGGGTCTCGGCACCGCCGTCTACATGACCGAGGTCGGGGGACGGGCGGCAAGGACCGTGCGCACCGTGGTCGAGGCCATGACCGCCCTGCCCGACGTGCTGGCAGGTCTCTTCACCTACGCCACCCTGATCCTCGTCCTGCACCTCGATCGCACAGGCTTCGTCGCAGCGGTCGCGCTCGCCGTCACGATGACGCCCATCGTCGCCCGCTCAGCGGAGGTCGCCCTGCGGGTCGTACCCGGTGGTCTGCGGGAAGCCAGCCTGGCCCTGGGCGCGTCTCAGGTGGCCACGGTCTTTCGCGTCGTCCTGCCCACGGCGCGGGCCGGTCTGGCCACGTCGCTCATCCTCGGCATCGCCCGAATCTCCGGCGAGACGGCACCGCTGCTCATCGTCTCCGGCGCCTCGACCTATCAGAACCTCGACCCCTTCTCCGAGCCGATGAACAGCCTCCCGCTCTACATCTTCGCTGCCGTTCGCAGCGGTCAGCCCAACTTCATCGCGCGCGGCTTCGGCGCCGCGACCGTGCTGCTGCTGCTCGTCACGATCCTGTTCGCCCTCGCCCGTTACCTGGCCCGCCCGAAGAAGGGCAGCCGATGAGGAGCCCCCTGATGTCGCCCCGTCTCGTCTCCGCGGCGCTCGGCCTCACCGGCCTTGCGTTCGCGACCGTGTCCCTCGGCACCGATGCGAGCGCCGGCAGCAGCCACTCGCCGATCGCCGGCTCGGGCTCGTCCTGGAGCTCCAACGCTGTCAACCAGTGGGTCGCCGACGTCGAGCCCAACGGGCTCCAGGTCGTCTTCACAGCGAGCGGATCCGCGATCGGCCGCAAGGACTTCGCCAACAAGACGACGGACTTCGCGGTCTCCGACATCGGTTACCAGGGCACTGACAAGCTGACCGGAGAGCAGGACACGAGCCAAGGCCGGCCCTACGTCTACCTGCCCATCGTGGCCGGCGGCACCGCCTTCCCGTACCAGGTGAAGGTGGGCGGCAAGCTCGTCCGGAACCTTCGCCTGTCAGGGCTGACGCTCGCCAAGATCTTCACCAACCAGATCACCAACTGGAACGACCCGGCGATCACCAAGGACAACCACGGCAAGGCGCTGCCCAGCAAGCCGATCATCCCCGTCGTCCACTCCGAGGGCTCCGGCTCCTCGGCCCAGTTCACCAAGTACCTCGACACCGTGTACCCGAGCATCTGGCGGCCGTTCCTCGGCTCGTCGGGCGGCACGGAGTACTTCCCGCGCAAGGGCGACGCCGTCGCGCAGAACGGCTCCGACGGCGTCATGAACTACGTCGCCTCGGACGCGGCGGACGGAGCCATCGGCTACGACGAGTTCTCCTACGCCCTCGGCAAGAACTTCCCTGTCGCCAAGGTCGAGAACTCCGGCGGCTACTTCACGCTGCCTACGCAGTACAACGTCGCTGTCGCGCTGACCCAGGCCAAGATCAACACTGACAAGTCCTCGCCGAACTACCTGCTGCAGGACCTGTCGAAGGTCTACACCTACGCCGACAAGCGGACCTACCCGCTGTCCTCCTACAGCTACATGATCATCCCGACCGCGAGCAATGACTCCCGCATGACGACGGCGAAGCGGCAGACCCTCGCCGACTACCTCTACTACTCGATCTGCGACGGCCAGAAGGAGATGGGCCCCATCGGCTACTCGCCGCTGCCCATCAACCTCGCGCAGGCGTCCTTCGACCAGATCGCGAAGCTGAAGCAGGCCGACAACAACGTGGACCTGACGAAGCGCAACATCAGCAAGTGCGGCAACCCGACGTTCATCGCCGGCCAGCCCAACCGCAACTACCTCGCCGAGATCGCGCCGCAACCGCCGGCGTGCGACGGGGCGAACGCCGACCCGTGCACCGACAGTGCGGCCCTGGTGGCCAACCCGACCAAGGCCGGCAAGGTCCCGACCGCGAGCAGCCCCAGCACCGGCACGACGCGAACCGGTGGGACGGGAAGGACCGCGACCGTGGCCCCGGTGACAACCGGGGCCACGGGGCCCACGACCACCGGCACCGTCGTCCCCGGCACCGCGACCGGCACCACCCCGACGGCGGACTTGGCCCAGACGCAGGGCGACGCGCAGGCGGTTCCGACCGAGCTGTCCTCCTCACGCCGCCCGGTCACCAGCGCCGTGCTCGGGCCGCTCGCCGTCCTGCTGCTCCTCGCCGCCGTCGTGGCGCCACCGCTCATGTCGCGTCGTCTGGCCGAGGCCGACGGGGAGAAGACGTGACCGGTCGCCGTTGGCTCCCAGCCGCGGTCGCCCTCGCCGTGTGCTCGCTGAGCGTCAGCCTGCCTCTGGCATCCGCGCACGCCGCTGTCGGCGGCACGGACGTGGGCGCGCTCACCACGACGAAGACCGTCACCCGCACGATGCTCAACGCCGACGGCACCTCGACCACCGTCGACACCCGAACGGTGAGCCTGTCGGTCGCGCAGACCAAGGCCTTGCGCAGCCGGCAGCCGATCCAGGTCAGCTGGACGGGTGCGCACGCTACGGGTGGCACCATCGGGGACCCCAACTCGCCCGAGGCCCGCCAGCAGGAGTACCCCTTCGTGCTGCTCGAGTGCCGCGGCGTGGACTCCGCGGCCGTGCCCCTGGCGCAGCAGGTCCGGCCCCAGACCTGCTGGACCGGGACCAGCCGCGAGCGGGTCGCGACGGACCGTGACACCGGCTTCGGCCCCTGGCGTCTCGACCGCTACGAGACGCCCGCCAACCGCACGGGCAAGGTCGGCATCCCGTCGCCCTTCCCGAAGCAGTGCGACCCGAGTTACGCCGCCGGCGAGCGGTGGGTGCACTTCGTCAGCGCGAGCGGCAAGGACTACGCCGCCGACGGCGCCTCCTGCCCGGAGGTGCCGCCGGAGAGCACGGTGGTCGACAACGCGAGCCAGCCTTCCAACACGACCTACGGCGTCACCAACACCGACGGCCGCGGCAGCACGAAGTTCACGGTCTGGACCTCGGAGGACAATGCCTCCCTCGGCTGCGGCGGTGCGGTGAGGTGCACGCTTGTCGCCATCCCGATCATGGGCATCTCCTGCGATCCGACGGCCTCCTCGCTGCCGCCCGCCGACCGACCGAGCGGAAAGGCCGCGCAGCAGGCGGCTGACACGTGCGAGGCGGCTGGCGCGTACGGCGCCGGCGCCCCGCGCATCGGCGGGTCCGAAGATGTGACCGTCTCCGGCGCGCTGTGGTGGAGCGCGTCGAACTGGCGGAACCGCATCAGCGTGCCGCTGGGCTTCGCGCCCCTGAACAACGTCTGCGACATCACGGGCGGCGGGGATGCGGTCAACGTCTACGGCTCAGAGCTCGCCACACAGCTCACGGCTCAGTGGCGGCCGGCGTTCTGCCTCGACAAGACTCGGGTCCCCTTCAAGCACGTACAGCTGGGGGAGCCGCAGGCACGCAACCTGCTGAAGGTCGGCACCGTCCCCGCAGCGCTGATTTCGGACCCACCGGACGCCAGCTTCCCCACACCGACGGCGATCGCGCCCATCGCGATGACCGGGTTCGCCGTGTCGTACGTGATCGACGACAAGCTCAAGGACCCCTACCACTCGCTGCGGCTGACACCCCGCCTGCTCGCAAAGCTGTTGACCGAGAGCTACCCGGGCATCACCCCGGTCCGGGACGAGTACGCCGCGCTGTCGAAGAACCCGCTCGACATGTCGCAGGACCCCGAGTTCCAGGCCCTCAACCCGGGGATCACCGACGGTGTCCCGGACTCGGCCGCGGCATCGACGATCCTCAACCTCTCGAGCGACAGCGACGTCGAGCGCGCGCTGACCTCCTACATCTACGCGGACCCGGACGCGAGGGCCTGGCTGGACGGGAAGCCGGACCCGTGGGGCATGGTCGTGAACCCCAGCTACACGACCGATCCGGCGAAGCCCGGACACCTGACGCTGCCGGTCGACAACTGGCCGCTGCGGGACTCGTTCGAGCCGCCCAAGTACGACGCGAGCGGGGTCAATCCGTGCCTTCAGGCGGCGCCCTCGCCGATCCTGCCGCTCATCGCGGCGCCGACGGCTCGCCTCGCGAACATCGCGCTCGCGATGCAGTTCGCCACCTCGAGTGCGCAGCTCGTCTGCCAGACCGTGCAGGACCAAGGAGCCGCAGGCTCCAAGCTCGTTGCGGAAGGCCGGCAGACGCCCGGGTACCGGTTCGTCCTCGGCATCACCTCGCTCGGTGACGCCCACCGGTACGACCTCGACACGGCTGCCCTCAAGACCTCCGGTGACAGCTTCGTCTCGCCGACCGACGACAGCCTGGCGGCCGCCGCGAAGCTGCTGGACGTCGATGACAAGGCCGGCACCTGGACCCTGCCGTACAGCGCCTTCTCCTCGAGCTCGTCTGCGGCTGGTGCCTACCCAGGCTCGATGCTGCTCTCGCTGGCCGCACCGACGAGCGGCCTCGACCCGGCCACCGCCAAGGCCTTGTCCCAGCTGCTGGCCTTCGCCGCGACGACCGGACGCACTCCCGGCCTCGACGTCGGGCAGATGCCACCCGGCTTCCTGCCGCTCACAGCTGCGAACGGCCTCGGTGCGGAGCAGACGTTCACCACGGCCGCGGCCAAGGTGGTCCTGGCCCAGCGGGGTGCATCGCTCGTCGCGTCGCACCCGGTGGTGCCGCCCGACCTGCCGGCGGTCTCCCCGCCACCCGCGAGAGTGCCCCTGTCCGTGCCGACGGCAGCAGCCGTGCCGACCGCCGGCATCCCGGCAGTGCAGGGTCCGCCGTCCGGTTCGAGGTCGACGGTGCCTCCGGTGGCAGTCGCCACCCCGGTGCCGGCAGCCGCGGTGTCGCCCGGCATCACCCGGGCCGTCAGCTCGCTGCTGGCCAGTGACTTCTTCCCGCTGCTCTCCCTCGTCACCGTCCTCGCCTTCCTGGGCGCGGTCGTCCTCGACCGCAGCGGACGACTCCGAGCGGCGCCCCCCGTGGAGACCGGACCGTGACGTCCACCGTGGTGCCGACGACGATCGCCCCCGTCGGACCGGCACCGGGTACGACTCGGGGCCCGCTGCGGCCTGGACACGCCTTCGTGGTCTGGGTCCTCGGCTGCGTCGCCGCCCTAGGGCTCTGGGGCCTCGTCTACCCCGTCCTCATCGGAGCCCTTCAGGAGCAGGACAACCAGCAGCAGCTCTTCGCCAAGCTGCGCTCCGAGCTGTCGCAGGCGACCGCGCCGATCGGCCCGACGGACTACGGCAAGCCGATCGCCCTGATCTCCGCCCCCGACGCGGGCATCCGCAACTCCGTGGTCGTCGAGGGCACGGGAGGCAGCGAGCTTCAGCAGGGTCCGGGACACCTGCGCAGCACGGTCCTGCCGGGGCAGGCGGGCACCTCCGAGATCCTCGGCCGGGCCGTCACCTTCGGCGCTCCCTTCGCTCGGCTCGACCAGCTGCAGCCCGGCGACCCGGTCACGGTCACGACCGGCCAGGGCACGTTCACCTACAGGGTCGAGGAACTGCGCCGTCCCGGTCAGCCGCAACCGGTCCCGCCGACCGACGGCGGCAGCCGGCTCGTCCTGGCGACGGCGACCGGCAGCGGCTGGCGGGCCCACGTCGCCCCGACGTCGCAGCTCTACGTCGACGCCCTGCTGTCGGGTACGTCGGTGCCGCGTCCCGACGTACCGCTCGTCACCACGCCCGCCGAGGAGCAGGTCATGGGCGTCGGCACCGCGTCTCTGCTGCTGCTGGTCGTGTGGCTGCAGACCCTGCTGCTCGCCGTTGCCGGCGCGGTCTGGCTCGCGCACCGCTGGGGTCGCCGCCGCACCTGGCTGGTGGCCGTACCGACACTCCTTGCCTTGGCCGTCGGGGCCAGCACCAGCGCGGCGCAGATGCTGCCCAACACGTTCTGAGCGCGGGCAACGCAGATGTCCGGATCCGAAACGTCGGTGGCTTGATGTCCATCCATCGTTCACGTCCGCTGCATCTGCCGTCTCGACTCAGCCATCACTGTTTCGCCCGACGGGCCGCAGCCCGCGCCCTGCACCCCATCCGAGGTGACATGGCCCCTGTTCGCCACAACGCTTAAGGACGCCCGCATGGCACGCTCGAAGTCCCTGCTCGGCCTGACCGCGGCGGTCGGTGCCGTCGTCACGCTGACGACGGCCACGTCGGCCCACGCCGACCTCGCTCCCACGAAGGACGACGTCGTCGGCATCGGCTCCGACACGGTCCAGAACATCGTCAACTTCCTCGCCGACGGCGATACCGCCGGCGACAACGGCTACAACGCGACGGGCCCGAAGAACCGCATCGTCAGCTTCGACGCGACGCCCGACGCCAACGACCGGGCCGGCTACCTCGACGGCAGCACCATTGCGGCCCCGATCGCCCTCAACCCGACCATCGTCCTCCGCCAGGGCACGCAGCCGGTGCAGCGGCCGAACGGCTCGGGATCCGGCGTGGCTGCGCTGATCGCCGACAGCACGCACCAGATCGACTTCGTCCGCATGTCGCGCCTGCCCAAGGTGTCGGAGCAGAACTCGGCGACGTCGGCGACCGGTGTCGGCCCGCTGCGCGTCATCAAGATCTCGACCGACAACCTCAAGCTGGCGACCGCGACGACGACCAACGCACCCGCCGACCTGACGGCGCAGCAGATCGTCGACATCTACACCTGCAAGACGACCGACTGGGCGACCGACGGCGGCACGGCCGGCACGATCGCGCCGCTGATCCCGCAGTCGGGGTCGGGCACGGGTGACACCTTCCGCGCTGACCTCGCGACCCTGAACGGCGGCACCGCCGTCACCCTCGGCTCCTGCGTGACGACGGTGGAGGAGAACGACCCGGCCAGCGTCAACACCAACCCGAACGCCATCGTGCCGTTCTCCGAGGGCCGCAAGAACCTCTACGACAACGGCTACTTCAACGACCCGAAGAACAAGTTCGGTACGGCGCAGACCAAGCTGACCTCGGGCATCAAGTTCGTGGCCACCTCGACCTACACCGACACGCGCGGGCTGTACATCGTCTTCCGCAACTCCGACGTCGCCTCGACCAAGGCCTTCCAGCCGGGTGGCTCGCTGAACTGGGTGCAGGACCTGTTCTACAACCCGACCAACGCGGGCTCGGCCACACCGTTCGTCAACACCGACGCCGGCAAGGCCCTCATCGCGGCCGCCGGTGCCACACCTGCGTACAAGGACTGCGGCAGCGGCGCCAGCGTCACCAGCTGCTGAGTGACGTCCGAGGACCTGGGAGTGCTGATGAGTCACGTCGTGCGACGCACGTCGGTGCTGCTCGTCAGCCTCCTGGCCTCGGCCGTCCTCGGTTCGGTCGCGGCTCCGCCGTCCCTCGCGGACGGCGGTGTTCCGTACGCCGACCCGGCGGTCACCGGCAGCATCGGGCTCTG
>Ga0070658_10001268_pt1 | contig 21597 bp, 11 predicted proteins | sample KBSC13metaG_FD_64664 | JGI IMG/M metagenome (GOLD analysis project Ga0070658, IMG submission 64664) | Corn rhizosphere microbial communities from Kellogg Biological Station, Michigan, USA - KBS C1-3 metaG | ecosystem: Host-associated > Plants > Roots > Rhizosphere > Soil ...
AATCTCGAGATGGACGTGCCGCTGCTACGCGACGTACCGGGCATCGGTCTTCTCACACTCAACGGCGGGGCGCGCTACACCGAATATCATGTGGCAGGGCAGGACCCTACCAGCGCCAAATGGGTGAAGGCGGCATTCAGCGCCAGCACATGGAAGGTGGGCGTGGAATGGCAGATTGACGACGATCTCAAGCTTCGCGCCACCCGTTCGCGCGACATCCGCGCACCCACCTTGTGGGACCTCTTCCAGGGCCCGGTCACGAGCACCTCCGGTGTCAGCGATTCCCTGACCGGTGTCTCTGGCTCCGCCAACACGAACATGGTCGGCAACCCGGCGCTGAAGCCGGAGATCGCCAACAACAATACCGCCGGTCTGGTCTACCAGCCCGCGTGGCTGCGCAACCTGCGTGTCACGGCGGACTATTTCCACATCACCATCGCGAACGAGATCGCGGGCGTGAACGGCGGCAGTTCAGTGGTGCAGTCGTTGTGCCTGGCTTCCGGCGGCACCTCATCCTATTGCGCGCTGATCCAGCGGCCGATCTCCTACAACAGCACTTCGCCGCTGAACTTTCCCACACTCTATTATTCCCAGGCGCAGAACTTTCAGTCGCAATGGACGGAGGGCGTGGACTTTGATGTCGACTACCGCACCGAGCTGGACGGCTGGGCGGGACTAAACGGTGTCATCGACGCCAGACTGCTCTGGACCCACACCTCATTTCTCAAGACCCTGGGTCTGCCGGGTTCGGTGATCACCGACCTGGCGGGAGCGGCCAATGCGCCCGGAACGGCTGAGCCGGCCGACAGGGGTACGATGATGCTGACCTGGGCCGCGCCGGAGGTAACCCTGGATGTGATGGAGCGCTACTACAGCCCTCTGCGCCAGAACCTCAATCCCACACTTATATATGCGCCCTCGGTCGGCGACCTTCCGTCTTGGTTCCAGACCGACATCAATATCGCGCATGACTTCACGCCGGCGGGGGTGCCGGTTCGCGTTTTCCTGAATGTCAGCAATCTGTTTGATGCCAGGCCCGGTATTCTCCAGGTGCCATCGTATACAGGCAGCCCGGGAATGAACTACCCCGTCGTCCCCTACGAGGACATCATCGGGCGCTATTTCACCCTCGGCCTGAAGCTGCGCCTGGGCTGATCCAAAATAGTTTGGCGCAAAATAGTCATGGGGGGGACGCCGCCCCTGCTCGTCCCAATAACCAACAAAACATATCCGGGGGACGATGATGCACTGCAATAAATATCTCAGGACGATTCTGGCCAGCACCGTGAGCGTGCTGGCACTTGCGACTGCGGCACAGGCCCAGAGCGCCGGAACGGCGACCGAAAACGTGGTCGTAACCGGCACGCGCATCGAAAATGGCTCGGGAATGCCGACGCCGACCACCGTGGTTTCCCTCGACCAGCTGAATGCTCAGACACCGACCAGCATCCCGGAAGCGCTCGCCCAGTTGCCGATGTTTGCGCCGACCCTGGGCACCACCTCCCATATCGAGCCCAACGGCCGCGGCTTCGGCACGCCCACCAACAATCTGAATGTGCATGGCCTGGGCGTGATCCGCACCCTGATCCTGATGGACGGCAAGCGCGTGCCTGGCACTTTCTACGACACCACGGTCAATGTCGACATGCTGCCGCAGATGCTGGTTCAGCGCGTCGACGTGGTGACCGGCGGTGCCTCGGCGGTCTACGGCTCCGACGCCGTCGGCGGCGTGGTGAACTATGTGCTCGACCACAATTTCGTCGGCTTCAAGGCCCAGGTCCAGGGGGGCATTTCAACCTATGGCGACGCCACAACCAGCCGCGTAGGCTTCGCGGCTGGCCTGCCGGTGCTGAACGGCAAGGGCCATTTTGAATTCAGCGCGGAATATTTCAGCCGCGACTCCATCCCCGATGCGACCGCGCGGCCCTATGGCGATCCGGCGCACAGCTGCCAGATCACCGGCTCCTCCACGTCCTCGACAAACCCGCAGGTGATGTCTTGCAACATTCATCAGCCCAACACCTCGCCTTTTGGCCTGATCGCCAGCGGCCCCCTGAAGGGCCAGCAGTTCTCGGCTGACGGCAAGAGCATCATCGCATTCAATCCCGGCACCACAACAGGCACCGGCAATGCCAACCAAGGCGGCGATGGCGGCGTGCTGCACAATGAATCATTGATCCCGGCGGACCATAACGGCCAGGCCTATGGGCGCTTCGATTACGACCTTACGCGTGATCTCAGCTTCTATGCCGATGCGCGCTGGGGCTCGTCCTGGACCGCCGGCGCCAGCCAGGGTTACACCAACACCGACGGGCAATATCCGATCTGGCTTTATAGCGACAACGCCTACTTCACGGCGGCGCAGCGTGCGGCCCTGTTCCCGGCCGGCACCACTGCCGTCGATATCGGCCGCTTCGATAATGACCTGATGCGCCAGCTTACCATCAAGCAGCAGACCAACACCGAGGCAGTTTCGGCCGGTCTTAAAGGCAAGACCTTCGGCGACTTCACATGGGACGTTCATTACACCCATGGCCAGAACGCCGTGACCTTGCTCACTATAAACAACATGAACACCGCGCGTTTCTACGCCGCCCTCGACGCGGTTGTGGATCCCGCGACCGGCAACACCGTCTGCCGTAGCAGCATCACCGCGCCGGGTGCATTCCCGGGATGCCAGCCGCTGAACCTTCTGGGCCAGAACAACGCATCCACGGCCTCTCAGAATTACGTCTTTGGCAACACGTCCTGGCAGGCGAAGAACAAGATGGATGATTTCGCCGCCAACCTGACCGGTACGGTGTTTGAAGGCTGGGCGGGCCCGATCAAGACCGCGATCGGCTTCGAGTATCGCCACCAGGCTCTCAAGGTGACAACCTCCGAGCCGAATGGTGTCACCTTCAATCCGCAAGGTCTTCGACTGGCGCCTGACGGCACCTACGGCTCGGCAGGAACGATCAACTTCGGCAATCCGGCAGCGGGCGACCAGATGGGCAGCTTCCCTTCCAGCGATCTCGCCTGGTTCAAGGAAGTGCAGTCGGGTGCGGTGGGTGCAGAAGATATCACAGAGGGTGACATCGAACTGGATGTTCCGCTGCTGAAGGACCTGCCGTTCGCCCAACTGGTCGCCCTGAACGGCGCTTATCGCTACACCACCTATTCGACCAACGGTCTGGCCCTTTCAGGACCCGTGTCCTCCACTTTCTCAGCCAACACCTACAAGGTCGGCCTGGAATGGATGGTGAATGACGATGTGCGCTTCCGCGCCTCGACGTCACGCGACATGCGGGCCCCGACCTTGTGGGACCTGTATCAACAGCAGGTGATCACCAGCTCGGGCATCGCCGATACACGCTATACGGACCCCGCCGCCCCCGCAGGGGCCAACACCGTGGGCACCAATCTGAACGGTTCGGTCAACACCGTCACGGGCGGCAACCCCGGCCTGAAGCCGGAAAACGCCATCAACAACACGCTGGGCGTGGTTTTGACGCCCAGCTTCATTCCGGGCCTGACAGCGTCGGTGGACTATTATCATGTGAAGATTGGCAACGCGATCCAATCGCTCACCGGCAACAATACGGCTGTCTATAATATCTGCCTGGAATCGAAACTGACCTCGCCCTATTGCAATCTGATTTCGCGTCCGCTGGGGTATCTCGATACCTCGGCCGGGAATTTCCCCACCCAGCTCGTCAGCCTGAATCAGAACATCGCGGCTTTGGCGCGTGGCGGCTTCGATACGGAAATCGATTACGTGTCCGATCTGAGTTCCTGGACCGACATGAACGGCTTCCTCAATATCCGCTTGTTGTGGAATCGCCAGGAAGTCAATTCGCAAGTCAACGCGCCGGGCTCGACGTATACCAACAACGTCAATACCGCCAATGCGCCCAGAGACCGGGCCAATCTCAGCATCGGATACACTCTTGGCGGGTTCAATGCCACGATCACCGAGCAGTTCATCGCCCAGCAGAACTGGTTCGGTACCACGCTTCCCTGGACAACCAGATTCGTCAACCAGGCGCCGATTCCCGACTATTGGCTGACCGGCATTACCCTGACCAATGACTTCACGCTCGAGGATCAGGTTGTCACCGGCTTCCTCAATATCAACAATCTGTTCGACAATAACGGTCCCATCACCGGCGGCTTCAATGGCAGCCCCGGCATGCTTTATCCGACGCCTACCTACGCGGACATCATTGGGCGCTACTTCACCCTCGGCGTCAGGGTCAGACTCTAGTTTCTCGTCCCCCTTGCCCCGGGCGCTGCCACAGCGTCCGGGGATCCTTTTTTGGGGGGGTGCAAAGCAGTCAGGAGCTGCTGTGAAAAATACTCTCCTTGCTGCCGTCATGTCGCTCTGGTCACTGCCGGCAGCCGCCACCGAACTCTATTTCGGCGCGGACCTGTCCTATGCGGGCCAGATGCAGGACTGCAAGGCGGTCTATCGCGATAACGGAACGCCGGCCGACATCTTCACCATCTTCAAGAACCATGGCGCCAACCTGATCCGGGTGCGGATCTGGACCGACGGCAACAAGAGCCCCTACAGCAATCTGCCTGACGTCATCCGGGTTATCCGCGCCGCACGGGCGCAAGGCATGCAGGTGCTGCTGGATTTCCACTATTCCGACAGTTGGGCGGATGCGGGCAAGCAGATCATTCCCGCGGGCTGGGCCGACATCCACGATACCGACGCATTGGCTGACACGCTCTATCGCTATACCGCCTACATCCTCGCAACCTTGGATCACCAGGGCCTGATGCCCGAGATGGTGCAGGTGGGTAACGAGATCAATCCGGAAATGCTGATGCCGGCGGCCGAACCCAAGGGCCAGGATCATCCCCGCCCCATCGACTGGGCGCGAGACGCCAGGTTGATCAATGCCGGCATCCGGGCGGTGCGCGAGGCGGGAGCGAAATCCAAAATCAAACCACGCATCATGATCCAGATCGCCCAGCCGGAATATGTCGAGCCCTGGTTTGCCGCCGCACGTGCGGCCGGTGTCACCGATTTCGATCTGATCGGGATCAGTTATTACGGCCATCAATGGTCGACCTACGATATTCCGCAAACGGGCGCGGTCATCAAGCGGCTGCGCACCGCCTATCCGGACAAGGATGTGATGCTGGTGGAGACCGCTTTTCCCTATGGCACCGACGCGCCCGGCATGCACAGTAATCTCAGCGCCAAGGCGGCCATGCCCGGTTATCCCACTACGCCGGAAGGCCAGAAGAAATTCCTGGTGGATTTGACCGAGGCGGTGCTGGCGGCCGGCGGCGATGGCGTCAACTATTGGGCGCCGGACCTGGTGCCGAACGGGTGCGCGACACGCAACACCGGCTCGCGCACATCGCTGTTCGATCTGGACGGCAATCTCCTGCCCGGGATCGACTTCATGAAAGCGCGTTGACGGTTCGGGCCTTCAGGCCAGGGATTCAATCGCGTCGCAAACGGTAGCGATGGGATCGCCTTCGTCGAAATGCGCGCGAAGCGCGTTGCTGCGCTGCCGGACTTGAGGAGCAAGCATCGCTTCCAGCGCCGCCGTCATCTCGTCACCGTCGCTTGTGTCCGTCAGGCGGCGGCCAACGCCTAGCGCCTCCAGCCGTGTGGCATTGTCGAATTGGTCGAAGAAGAGGGGGGACAAAATCTGCGGCAGGCCCGCGCGCAGGCCCTGGGCGGCGGTGCCAATGCCGCCATGATGGATGAGCGCCGAGGCCCGCGGCGCCAGCCGTTGCAGCGCGATGTAAGGAAAGTGGCACGCCCATGCCGGCAGCGCGGGTACCTGATCGGCATAAGGCGTAAGCACGATCGCCCGCTGGTTCAGCGCGGCGCAGGCCTTCAGGCCCGCCTCGAAGAAACCGCGCGCCTGGCGCATGAAGCTGCCGGGTGTCAGGATCACGGGCGGGGGACCGGCGCCGAGAAAAGTTTCCAGGGCGGCGGGCAGGGCGGGGACCAGCGCATCCTCGAACAGCGGAAAGCCCGTCTGGCGCACTGGCGCCGGGACGGATGCGAACCAGTCGGGAAAGAAAGCGATGTCAGTATCCGACGGGCCTGCTTCAGCCTGGTGTGTCGCCAGCGGATAAGGCGACAGCCATACCGTGGCCAGCTTCACGCCCAGTTGCGCACGCGCCCGCGCCGCGCCAAATGCTGACCATGAGGCAAGCACCACAGTGGGTTCGCGCCGCGCGAATTCGGCGATAAAGGCGAAGGCCGGCTCGATGGCGGGAATGAACATCTGGTCCCGCACGGACTCCCAGGCCCCCGCCGGATCGCGCCGTATCACGTCATCCAGGCTCTGCTGCGAGCGCTGCCAAATGACGGCGAAGGGAAAACCCGCCGCCTGCGCCAGCGGGGCATAACCGGCGTTGGAGGCGATGACGCAATTGTGGCCGCGCGTGCGCAACCGTTCCGCCATCGCCAGGAACGGCATCAGGTCTCCGATGGAGCCGACAGTGACGAGAAGGACCTGCACGCAGCCCCTCCCGGTCAGAAACGGATTGAAACGGTCGTGCCGCCGCCCGGCGTGTCCGAAATTCCGACGGACGCGCCATGCACGGTTGCTATCTGGCGCACCAGGGTAAGTCCCACGCCGCTGCCCTGCCGCTTGGTGGTGTAGAAAGGCACGAACACTTTTTCGCGCTGCTCAGGCGAAATGCCGGGGCCATTGTCTGCCACCGCGATAACGGCGCCCCCGCTACCGTCCTGGGATGCAAACAGGGCGATCCTGCCCGCCGGCGTGTCGCGCAGCGCTTCCATGGCATTGCGGACCAGATTGATGAGCGCCTGATCCAAGAGGCCGGGATCCACGCTGACTTCCAGGGTCTCAGGCGTTATCTCGGACACAAGCGCGATATCGCGAGTCGTCAGCTCATCGGCCAGCAGCCGCTGCAGGCGGGAAAATACTCGCCGCACAGGTACAATCTCCAGCTGCGCGTCGAAACGCCGGGTAAGGCGGCGGTGGTTCTGGACGAAATGCAGCAATCCGTCGCTGCGCCGTGCCAATGTCTCCAGCGCCTCGGAGGCGTCTTCCAGATTCGGGCGCACCGCCTCGCCGGGTGGCAATTGCGCCAGACTCTCGTCCAGGCGGTCCCGCGCGGTCGCGGCCAGCGAAGAGATCGGCGTCAGCGAGTTCATCACCTCATGCGCCATGACCCGGATGACCGTCTGCCAGGCCATCAGCTCGTGCGCCGTCAACTCGGATTCGATGTTCTGCAGCGAGATCAGCCGCCGGCGGACGCCGCTTAGCACGACATCCGTCGCCGCCACCTTGAGCTGCAGCGAACCGGAGGTCCGGTCCATCCGAACAATCGTGCTCTGCCCAGGTTTCAGGCCTTCCAGCGCCGTGGCGAAAGGCAGGCCAAAGCGGGAAAAAGCAGCAATGCTCTCGCAGGGGCCGGCGAACAGCCTGCGGGAAGCCAGGTTGAGCAACTGCACGCCGCCATGCTCGTCCAGCGAAATGAGAGCAACCGGAATATGCGCGATCAGGTTTTGCAGATATTGCGCCTGTTCCTCCCGTTCCTTCCGGCCGGTACGCAGCTGGTCCAGAACGCGGTTCATGGAGAGGCCCAGTTCGCCGAAGCCGCTCTGGCGCGAAAAACCCGAAAACGTCGCGGACGTGTCGTCGAAGGCGATGGCATCCAGGAAGCGCGAGATTTCGCGGCTGGCGCGCGCGGCATAACGTGTCAGCAGCATCATCTGGGCGAGCGCCGCGGCGACGCACAGCGCTATCGTGACGTACCAGCTGGTATGGACGACCATCCAGGCAAGCAGGGCCAGGGTGCCCAGAAGTCCCACCGCCCTGACCAGAATGCCCTGCTGCAGACCGCTAAAGGCCATATTTTTCCATCCGCCGGTACAGCGAGGCGCGAGTCAGCCCCAACATTTCCGCGGCCCGGCTGACATTGTTGTTGGCGCGGGCGAGCGCCTGCTCGATGGTCGCTTTTTCCACCGCATCCAGCCGGGCCGCGCCTGTCGTGGGCGCAGCAGAGTCGCGTGCGGTTTCTGTCAGCGGAAAATCGCCCACATCCAGCACTTCGCCTTCGCTCAGGATCACGGCGCGCTCCACCGCATGGCGCAGCGCCCGGACGTTGCCGGGCCAGGACCAATGGCTGAGGCGATCGACCAGCGCCGCCGACAATCGCTTGGGTGGCAGATTGTATTTCTGCGAATAGAGCGCGGTATAGTGTTCCAGCAGCAGCGGCACGTCTTCCGGCCGTTCCCGCAATGGAGGCTGGGTCAGTTCGACCGTATTGATGCGATAAAGCAGATCCTGCCGGAACAGATTCTCGTCTGTCAGCCGCTCGCGGCTGAGATTGGTGGCGCAGACAAGCCGGACATCGATCGGCTCGGGTTTTTCGGCGCCCACCGGCACCACCTCGCGACGTTCCAGCGCCGTCAGCAGTTTGCTCTGCAGCGCCAGCGGCACATTGCCGATTTCATCCAGGAACAGGGTGCCGCCCGTGGCGGCGCGAAAATAGCCCGTCCGGTCCTGCTTGGCATCGGTGAAGGAGCCGCGGCGATGGCCGAACAATTCGCTTTCGAAAAGCTGCGGCGACAACGCGCCCATGTCTACGCGCAGGAAGACCTGGCCCGCGCGTGGCGACAGGCGATGGATCTCGCGGGCCGCCAGCTCTTTGCCGGTGCCGTTCTCGCCCAGGATCAGCACATTCGCATCGGTCGGCGCGGTGCGCCGGATGGCGCCGAAGACGCGAAGCATGGCCGGCGAGGTGCCGATCATGCCGGAGCCGGTATTGGTCGCCGCCGCCAGACCGCTATGACGCTGGCGCAACTCCGAAGCTTCCTGGCGTGACCGGCTGAGATTGAGCGCCGCGGTCAAGGTTGCGACCAGCCGCTCATTCTCCCAGGGCTTGGTGATGAAATCGGAGGCACCCCGCTTCATCGCTTCCACGGCCAGCTCGAGATCGCCATGGGCGGTGACCATCACCACCACAGCCTGGGGATCGATCTCCAGCACCTCCGACAACCGGCTGAGGCCTTCCGCGCCGCTGTCGGCGCCCGGCGAGAAATTCATATCCAGCATCAGGACGTCGAAGGTGCCCCGGCGCGCCAGGCTGGCCAGATGCGCCGGATCGCTCAGGGTCTGCACCCCCGTGAAATGGCGTTTCAGCAGCAGGCGGGCGGCCTGCAGCACATCCTCATTGTCGTCGGCGATCAGGATTCGGGCGTCGATGGGCGGCATCAGGGCACTGTTCGGAAACGGACAGGTGTCCGCTTATGTGTACGCTCGCGGGCGGACATCGGCCAGTCCTGGACTTAACATATTGGAAATAAACACATAATTTCTGGCATTTTCCTTGCGTTAACGCTTGCATGGATAGACCAATTGCCCGTTCCGACCTGAAATCCCGCCTCCTGCGCCTTGTCACCAGCGATGAGACCGACAGCGGCACCACGGTTGCCAACAGCGACGGCCAGGACCGGGTGATCGCCCGCAAGCCTCTATGGCAGCGCTACTGGAAAGTGGCGGCGATTGTGGTGGTGGCCGGCGCCGGCGCTACTTGGCTGCTGGCTGGCAAGGGCGGCAATGTCTATCGCGCGCCCCTGAACCAGCTGACCATTGGTACCGTCACCGAAGGCCCGTTCGAGGACTATATCGCGGTGCGCGGCGCGGTCGCGCCTTTCACCACCGCTTACCTCACCACCGACCAGGGCGGCACCGTCAAGCAGGTGCTGATCGAGGACGGCGCCAAAGTCAAAGCCGGCCAGCCGCTGGTCGTGCTGTCGAATCCGGCGCTGCAGCTTCAGGTCGCGGCCCAGCAGCTCACCTTCGAGCAGACGCGGTTCAAGTATCAGCAAGACCTGCTCAACATCGAGCACCAGATCGCCCAGCTGAAGGCCAATCTGGCGCGCGACAAGATCCTGCTGGATGGCAATGCCATCGCGCCCAGCGAATATCACCGCGAGGAAGAGGAATATAGTTATTACGTGAAGCTGCGCGCCGCGACCGTCTCATCGAACACGACGGAGCAGCGCGTGCGCTCAACCCAGCTCACCGGGGATACATCGGGCAAGGCGGACATCGCCAATGCCGGCGTCGAGGCGCTGACTATTCGCGCGCCCATGGACGGCCAGCTCACCGCTCTGGACGCGGAAATCGGTCAAGGCAAGACGCCGGGTGCGGTGCTGGGCCAAGTCAATTCCGCCGACCGTTTCAAGCTGACCGCCCAGGTCGACGAGTTCTATCTCGGCCATGTCACGCCGGGGCAGGAAGTGCTGTTCTCGGTCGACGACCACAATTATCGCGGTCATGTCTCCAAGGTCTATCCGCAGGTTATCAATGGGACCTTCAAGACCGATTTCTATTTTGACGGCACCGCGCCGACAAATATCCATGTCGGCCAGGCCATCGATTTGAAGGTGGAGCTGGGCGGATCGTCCCGCGCCGTAATGCTGCCCAACGGTCCCTTCTATCAGGAGACGGGCGGCAACTGGGTCTTTGTCGTGACGCCCGACGGGCATTCGGCCATCCGGCGCAACGTCAAGCTGGGCCGGCGCAATCCCGATTTTGTTGAAGTGGTCGAGGGCCTGAAGCCGGGCGAAAAAGTGATCGTCTCCGGTTACGACGCCTATCAGAAGATGGACCGCATCGAGTTCGACAGCAGAAATTCCAATTCCTAAGGGGCACCGGACAATGATCTCACTGAAGCACCTGGCCAAGGTTTATCGCACCGACGAGGTGGAAACCACCGCGCTGCGCGACATGAATCTGGACGTGGCGAAAGGCGAATTCGCCGCCGTGATGGGCCCTTCGGGTTGCGGCAAGTCCACCTTTCTCAACATCGTGGGAATGCTGGATGCGCCCAGCGGCGGCGAATACTGGTTCGACGGCCAGAACATCGCCGGCTATTCGGAATCGCGTCTGGCCGAATTGCGCAAGAGCGCCATCGGCTTCGTCTTCCAGAGCTTCAACCTGATCGACGAACTGAATGTCCAGGAGAATGTCGAACTGGCGCTGCTCTATCATGCCGATGTCTCGGCCGGCGAACGGCGCAAGCGCGCCGCCGCGGCGCTGGAGCGGATGAAGATCGGCCACCGGGCCAGGCACATGCCTTCGCAGCTTTCGGGCGGCCAGCAGCAGCGCGTCGCCATCGCCCGCGCCGTGGTGGCGCGGCCCAAGCTGATCCTGGCGGACGAACCGACCGGCAACCTGGACACGGCCAATGGCGAAGAGGTCATGCAGCTTCTGACCCAGCTGAACGATGAGGGGACCACCATCGTGATGGTCACCCACTCCCACAGCCACGCCCAGTATGCCCATCGTGTGGTCAATCTGCTGGACGGCGCCATCGTCACCGAAAGCATCCGCCAGGTTCTCTGAGGGGAGAAACCCCGTGCTTGGTAACTACCTCCTTGTCGCGCTGCGCAACATTGCCCGCCACAAGCTGTACAGCTTCATCAATATCGCGGGGCTGGCGGTAGGGCTGGCCTGCGTCATTCTGATCGCGCTGTTCATTCGTGATGAGACCGCGTTCGACAAATGGGTGCCGGACAGCGCCAATCTCTATCGCGTGGATGAATCTTTCTTTCTGCCGGGCCGCGCGCCGATCCGCACGGGAATGGCGGATTTTCCCTTGCCGGCGCTGCTGAAGGACAATCTGCCCGAGGTTTCGGGCATGACTCGCTTCTGGGGGCGTTCCAGGACGGTCAAGGTGGGCGATCACACATTCCCCCAGGACGTGGTTGAGGTTGATCCGGATTTCTTCCAGGTGATCCGCTTTCCGCTGGTCGCCGGCGACCCCGGTACGGTCCTGACGAAGCCGGATTCCATCGTCTTGTCGCAGACAGCTGCGCGCAAATTCTTTGGCGACGCCAATCCGCTGGGCAAGACGCTTGCCGTCAACAAACAGGATTGTCCCGCTGAAACGGTTTCCTGCGCCAATCAGGCGGTGATCCTCCGCGTCACCGGCATCATGGCCGACCTGCCGCACAACACGCATGTACGCGCCGACGCACTCATCTCGCATACATCGACGGCCTCTGTGCTCACCAATGAGAGCAAGAAGTCGTATTTCAACATCAACGGCTTTGGCTATGTCCGGCTCGCGCCGGGCAGCGATGCCGCCGCGGTGGCGGCCAAAATACCCAGACTGCTCGATCAGCATATCGATGTGCTGGAAGATCTGGGCATGCCGCTCAAGGCCAGCAAGGCTGTCCAGGTCCAACTGGTGCCTTTTTCCACTGTGCATCTGGATGATTCAGGCCAGCTGGGGGAAATGGTCCCCCCCGGAAGCCGGATCACACTCTACGGCCTGGGCATGATCGGCTTTCTGATCCTGCTGGTCGCCTGTTTCAATTTCACCAATCTTGCCACGGCGCGCGCCATGGTGCGCGCCCGGGAGATCGCGCTGCGCAAGTGTGTCGGCGCGCATCGCGGGCAATTGCTCACCCAGTTTCTGGGCGAGGCGGTGCTGATGGCCTTGATCGCGCTGATGCTCGCGCTGAGCGTGGCCGAGGTTCTGTTGCCCGCCTATGGCAGATTCCTGGGGCGGCCGATGACGCTCAGCTATGTTGCCGACTGGCAGCTTATGGCTTTCATTGTGGTCGTGACCGTCGCCGCCGGTCTCTTGAGCGGCATCTATCCGGCCCTGATCCTGTCGCGCTTCCGCCCGGCGCTGGCCCTGCGCGCCGAGGCAGGCGGCCGTGCCGGCTCATCGCTGCGTTCCATCCTCGTGGTGTTCCAGTTCACGGTCGCGATTGGTCTTGCGATTGTCGCAGCGGCCGTATTTTCCCAGATCGATTTCGCCCGCAGCCAGAGCCTGGGCTTCCGTCGCGACAATATTCTGGTGATCGAGACCTATCGCCTGATGACGGCCGACGCCCGCAACAGCTTTGTGGAAGAGCTGCGCCGCCATCCCGGCATATTGGATGTGGCCGTGTCCGGCGACATCCCCTTTTCCGGAAGCGAGCAGGTGGCCCAGATGCGGCTGCCGGGCCACCCTGAATATCTGACCATGCACCGGCAGCTGATCACGCCGGAATATTTCCGCGTGTATGGCATGCGGCTGGTGGCGGGGCGCACGTTGTCCGATGCGCGCGGCGAAGACCGGATCAAGAGCAACATTCCGCCAGGAAATGATGGCCGCAACATTCTGATCAACCAGGCGGCGGCTGCACAGTTCGGCTTCACCGCAGGGCAGGCTGTCGGCAAAACCGTTCTGTACGGCCCGAGCCATGTGCAGATTGTCGGTGTGTTCGCGGATGCCCAGATCGATGGCGCCCGCCAGCCGGCGCGGCCCAGCATTTATCTGAACGACCGGAACGATTCCAATTTTGTTTCGATGCGCATCGCGCCGGGACAGATTCCGGATGCCATGGCGTTCGTGGATCGCAGCTGGCGGCGTTTCGCGCCCAATGTCGCCATCGACCGTCATTTCCTGAACGAGAGCTTCGACAAGCTCTATCTCGCCGACCAGAGGCAGGGCGCCATGTTTGGCATTTTCGTCGCCGTCGCCATCTTCATCGCCTGTCTGGGGTTGTTCGGGCTTGCCGCCTTTACCGCGAGCCGGCGCACACGCGAGATTGGCATCCGCAAGGTGTTCGGCGCGCGCACCCGCGACCTGGTCTTCCTGCTGCTGTGGCAATTCTCGATCCCTGTCCTGATCGCCAATGCCATCGCCTGGCCGGTTGCCTGGCTTTATCTGCGGGATTGGCTCAGGGGCTTCGCTTATCACATCGCGCTCAGCCCGCTTTATTTCGCCGCGGCGGGCTTGGCTGCCCTGGTGATCGCCTGGGCGACCATCCTGGCTCATGCCGTGCGCGTCGCCCGCGCCAATCCCATCCACGCGCTGCGTTACGAATAGGAGGAGCCATGTTCCGCAATTACCTGATCATCGCGCTGCGCAACATCGTCCGGCACAAGCTCTACAGCTTCATCAATATCGCGGGCCTGGCGGTGGGACTGGCCTGCGCGATCTTCGTGCTGATGTTTATTCGCGATGAATTGTCATACGACAAATGGGTTCCCGGCACCCAGAACCTCTTTCGCCTCGAGAAGACGTCACACCTGCTGGGGCGCGCTCCCCTGGAAATAGCCACGCTGCCATTCCCGCTGCTGCCCGCGATGCGCGAAGAAATTCCGGAGGTGGCCGCGACCACCCGTCTCTACTACGCCTTCATGACCCTATTCGCCGGCGACCGGCAGTTCCGCGAGCATATTGCTTCGGTGGACCCGAATTTCTTCCAGGTCGTCAAGCTGCCATTGATGAAAGGCGATCCGGCCAGCGTGTTCCGGGATCCGGAATCCGCGGTCTTGTCGGAGAAGGCGGCGCGAAAATATTTCGGCACCATTGATGCCATCGGAAAAGTCATAAAAACCACCGCCTATTGCGTGGCCACCGACGCGGAATGCCTGGGCCGGCTGCTTCCCCTGAAAGTCACGGGGATCCTGCGGGATATTCCCGAAAACTCGCATCTGGATGGCGACGTGTTCATCCCGAACACATCCATTACCGACCGGTTTGACCCGACCGCAAAGCAATCCTGGTCCAGCGCCGCTGTTTATAGCTATGTCCTGCTGGCGCCGGGCGCCAGGCCCGAGGCCGTCCTTGCAAAGATGGCGCCTCTGCTGGACCGCAACTATCCGGGGGGCCCCGACGACGCCCGCAAGGGAAGCCAGCGCTTTACCTTCTACCTGACGCCTTTTACCGACGTGCATCTGCTTGGAGGGCGCTGGAAGACCAACGAAAAGCCGGATGGCAGCTGGGTCACGCTTTACGGCATGGGCGTTATCGGCCTTTTGATCCTCTTTGTCGCCTGTTTCAATTTCATGAATCTGGCAACCGCGCAGGCCTCGCTTCGGGCGCGGGAGATCGCGCTGCGCAAAACCCACGGGGCCGAGCGGGGACAGCTGATCGTCCAGTTTCTGGGCGAGGCGGTGTTGACGGCGCTGCTGTCGCTGGTGGTCGCGCTGGCAATGGTCGAAGTCCTGCAACCTGCTTTTGGCCGTCTGCTGGGGCATCCCATTGCAATCCATTACGACGGCACCTGGCTGTTGCTGCTGGTCCTCGTCACGGTGCTGGCGGGTCTGCTGAGCGGCGCCTATCCCGCCCTGATCCTGTCGGGTTTTCGGCCTTCGGCGATTCTGCGTACCGGAAATACGGGGCGTGCCGGTTCGGGGCGCCTGCAAGCAACGCTGGTGGTGCTGCAATTCGCCGTTTCGATCGGCCTGGGCATCGCCGTCATGGTCGTGTTCAGCCAGATCAGCTTTGCGCGCAACATCGATATGGGTTTCCGCAAGGACAATTTGCTGGTCGTTGCCGGAAACGGCCTGGTGAGGCTTGGCGGCCGCGAAAGCTTCGTCCAGAAGCTGCGAACCAATCCTGGAATCCTGGACGTGGCCGTTACGGAGGCGGTTCCTTTCGGCACCTATGGCGTGGGACTGCTGGCCGGTCATCTGCCCGGCCATACCGAGCCGGTCGCTTTGTCCAAGCTCGTCATTGGCAGCAATATGGCACAGCTTGTGGGCGCGCGGCTGGTCGCGGGACGATTCCTGTCCGACGAACGGGCGCAAGATCACTTTGTCACACCCGTGGACAATTCCCAGGCGGCCGCGAATGACGACCGCAATATTCTCATCGATGAGACTGCAGCCACCAGCTTTGGCTTCACGCCGCAGCAAGCGGTCGGCAAGACAATCATCCTGGGAAAGAGCCATGTGCACATCGTTGGCGTCATCGCCAATGTGAAGTTTCTTGGCGCGCGGGAGCCGGAGACGGCGACAATGTTTGTCTACGACCCGCAGGACTTCGGGTCGGTGCTCGTCCGGCTGCGGCCCGGTACAGAACCGCAAACCCTGGCTTTCATAGACCGTACCTGGCATGCGTTTGCGCCGACCAAGGCGGTGAACCGCTGGTTCATGGGTGATGTTGTCGGCCGGCAATTCGGTGCGGCCGAGCGGCAGGGCGACCTGTTTGGCGTCTTTGTCGCCATCGCCATCTTCATCTCCTGTCTTGGCCTGTTCGGGCTGGCCGCGTTCACCGCCGGACGCCGTACCCGGGAGATCGGCATTCGCAAGGTGTTCGGCGCGCGCACCCGTGACCTGGTTTTCCTGTTGTTGTGGCAGTTCTCCGTGCCTGTCCTGATCGCCAATCTGATCGCCTGGCCGGTCGCGTGGTATTATCTGCACCTGTGGCTGCAGAACTTTGCCTATCGCATTCCGCTCAGCCCCGTTTATTTCGCCGCGGCGGGCCTTGCGGCGCTGCTGATCGCCTGGTTGACCATTCTGGCCCATGCGTTGCGGGTCGCCCGCGCCAATCCCATTCACGCACTTCGCTACGAGTAAGGGGAGCCATGTTCCGCAATTATCTCACCATCGCGCTGCGCAACATCGTCCGGCACAAGCTCTACAGCTTCATCAATATCGCAGGCCTCGCGGTGGGCCTGACCTGCGTGATCCTGATCATGCTCTTTGTCCGGGACGAGCTGTCCTATGACAAATGGATCCCGGGCAGCGACAGTCTCTATCGCGTCGAGATGACCTTTTATCCGCCCGGCCGGCCGCCGATCCCGTTGGCTCAGACCGCGATGCCGCTGCCCTTGGCGATGCGGGACAATATCCCCGAAGTCCGTGCCGCCACTCGGCTTGCACGGGAGAATATGTCGATCACGGTGGGTGACAAGCATTTCTCCGAACGCGTTACGGTGGTGGACCCGAACTTCCTGCAGGTCATTCCCCTGCCGCTTGTTGAGGGTGATCCACGCGCGGTTCTGGCGCATCCGGAGTCGGTGGTTCTGTCGCAGAGCATGGCGCGGAAATATTTCGGGAACGCGGACCCAATCGGAAAGACCATTTCCCCCCTGACGCCGGCCTGCGCGCCCGGCGCCGCGGTCTGCGACAATTCTACCGTACCGCTGAAGGTCACGGGCGTGATGGCCGACCTGCCGCACAATACCCAGCTTTATGCCGACATGCTGGTGCCCAACACCTCTGTCGTGGACCGCATCGACCAGGAGACCAAGCACAACTGGCTCTCCAACAATATGACCTTCGGCTATGTGGGTCTGGCGCCGGGCGCCGATCCGGCCCAGGTGCTCGCCAAGTTCAAGCCCATCATCGATCGTTCTGTCGACCTGACACGCTACACCAACGCCAAACTATCCGGCAGCCAGATCCTGGAGGTGCGGTTGGTGCCGTTCCAGGACGCGCACCTGACCACCGACCAGTATTTCGCAATGAAGCCGCCCGGAAGCTGGACCACGCTCTACGGTCTGGGCGCCATCGGGCTTCTGATCCTGCTGGTCGCCTGCTTCAACTTCATGAATCTGGCCACGGCGCGCGCCACGATGAGGGCCCGCGAAATCAGCTTGCGCAAATGCGTCGGCGCCCGGCGAACGCAATTGATGATTCAGTTCCTGAGCGAATCCGCGGTGATCGCTCTCCTCGCATTGGTGCTGGCACTGGCGCTGGTTGAGGTGCTGCTGCCGCTGTATGGCAGCTTCCTGCAGGTGCCGTTGACGCTCAACTATCTGGCCGATTGGCCGCTGATCCTGGCCTTTGCCGGCATTGCGGTGCTGGCCGGTCTCCTGGGCGGTCTTTATCCCGCGCTGGTGATATCGGGCTTCCGCCCGGCAGCAGTGCTACGGGCCAACCAGTCGGGCAATCCCGGCTCCAGCGCCCTGCGCACCGGCTTGGTTGTGCTGCAGTTCGCAGTCTCCATAGGCCTGGGCATCGCGGCCATGGTGGTGTTCCTGCAGATCGACTTTGTGCGGCACCTCGATCTGGGCTTCCGCCGCGACAATGTCGTGATCACCGGCACCAATCGGCTGACGGCCACGGGCATGAAGGCCTATGCCGACGCGCTGGCCCGGGGGCCTGGTGTCCTGAACGTGGCGCGCTCCAGCGCCACAGCCTTTGAAGGTATCACCGGCAATGTGTTGCCGGTTCAGAAACCGGGCGATCCGCAGATGCTGACGCCCACCCATTTCGCGGTCACGCCGGAATATTTCCAGCTCTACGGCATCAAGATTCTGGCGGGGCGCACGCTTTCGGCAGATCGGGGTGAGGATGTCTATACTTATCTAACCAGCGGGCCAAGCGAAGGCTCGGGCGATCCGGCCAAGAACGAAGGTCATAACGTGATGGTCAACGCCAAGCTGGCGCGGGCCCTGGGCTATGGGCCGCAGGAAATCCTCGGCAAGACCTTCATCTTCGGCAAGGCGCAGATGCGGGTCGTGGGCGTCACGGCTGACACGCTGAACGAAGGCGCGCGCTCGCCCGCCATCCCCATGGTCTATGTCTATGCGCCTGATTTCCCGCAGAACATTTCCATCCGCATCGATCCGGACCGGGCGCCGGAAGCCTTGGCCTATATCGACCGGATTTCCCGTACCTTCGTGCCCAACGTTCCTATATCGCACAGCTTTCTCGATGACAGTTTCGAGCGGCTGTACAGCGCCGACAAGAGGCAAGGGCAGATGTTCGCGGTCTTTGTTGGCGTCGCGATCCTGATCGCCTGCATGGGCCTGTTCGGCCTGGCCGCCTTCACCGCCGGACGGCGCACCAAGGAAATCGGCATCCGCAAGGTGTTCGGCGCGCGCATCCGCGACGTTGTGTGGCTACTGCTGTGGCAGTTTTCCGTTCCCGTGCTGATCGCCAATCTGATCGCCTGGCCGGTGGCCTGGTACTACCTGCATCGTTGGTTGCAGGGCTTTGCCTATCGCATCCCGCTCAACCCGCTTTATTTCCTGGGCGCGGGCCTGGTGGCGCTGCTGATCGCCTGGGCGACGGTGTTCTCCCATGCCCGCCGGGTGGCCGGCGCCAATCCCATCCACGCCCTGCGCTACGAATAGGAGCCAGTCATGTTCCGCAATTATCTCGTCACCGCGCTGCGCAATCTTGCCCGGCACAAGCTCTACAGCTTCATCAACATCGCCGGTCTGGCGGTGGGCTTGGCCTGCGCCGTTCTAATCATGCTTTTTGTGCGCGATGAGCTTTCCTACGACAAATGGATTCCGGGCAGCGAAAACCTATGGCGTGTCGAGGTCATATATCATGTGCCGGGCCGGTCAGAGCCGATCATCACGGCGCAGACCCCCATGCCCATACCGCCTGCAATGCACGACCAGATTCCAGAGGTGCGCAGCGCCACCCGCATGGTTCGCGAAGGGATGACCCTCACGGCGGGTGACCGGCAATTTTCGGAAAATGTGGGCGCCGTGGACCCCAATTTCCTGCAGGTGATTCCGCTGCCGCTGGTGGAGGGCGATCCGCGCACGGTGCTATCGCGGCCGGAAAACATCGTCATCTCCCAGGCGGCCGCGCGCAAATATTTCGGCGATGCCGATCCCGTCGGCAAAACGCTGAGCACCGGCCGCGGCGGCTGCAACGGGGACGCGGCGTGCGCCAATATGACCGTAGTGCTCAAGGTGGTGGGCGTGATGCGGGACCTGCCGCACAACACCCAGCTTGAGTTCGATTTTTTGGTGCCCAACACGTCGCTCGCCGACCGCATCGACCAGCAGCAGAAGAAAAACTGGCTCAGCAACAGCAATACGTTCGGCTATGTGACTTTGGCGCCGGGCTCCGAGCCGGTTCGGGTTCTTGCCAAACTCAAGCCGATTCTCGATCGTTCGATCGATATTTCCGCTTTCACCAGCGTCAAGGTCCCCGGCAGTCAGCTTGTGGAAGTCAAGCTGACGCCTTTTCTCGATGCGCATCTGACCACCGACCGTTTTGGCGGGCTTAGGCCCCCCGGAAGCTGGGCCACGCTCTATGGGATGGGTGTCATCGGCGTCCTGATCCTGCTGGTGGCCTGCTTCAATTTCATGAATTTGGCAACCGCGCGGGCCACGATGCGGGCGCGCGAAATCTCCTTGCGCAAATGCATGGGCGCGGCGCGCGGGCAGGTGATTGTGCAGTTCATGGGTGAAGCCCTGCTGATGGCGCTTCTGGCGCTGACCGCCGGTCTGGCTCTGGTGGAAGTGCTGCTGCCCGCCTACAGCCGCTTCATGGGGCGGCCGCTGGAACTGCATTACTTCACCGACTGGCCCATGACGTTGGCCATTGTCGGCATCGGCATCCTGGCGGGTTTGCTCAGCGGCTTTTATCCTGCTCTGGTGCTGTCGGGCTTCCGGCCGGCCACGACCTTGCGCGCCAACACCTCGGGTCAAGCCGGCTCGAGCGGGCTGCGCAACGGGTTGGTGATCCTGCAGTTCGCCGTCTCGATCGGTCTTGGCATCGGGGCGCTGGTCGTGTTCCAGCAAATCCAATTCGCCCGCAACATCGATCTCGGCTTCCGACGCGACAATATCGTTTTCACCGGCACCGGCGGCCGCCTGACAGAGGATGGGATCAGGAGTTTCGTGGAGGCGCTGAAGCGCGGGCCCGGCGTGCTTCAGGTCGCCCGCACCAGCTTCATGCCCTTCAACGGCAACAACAATGTCCTGCCGGTGCAGAGGCCAGGCGACGCCCAGTTCCTTTCGCCCAATCACATTTCCGTATCGCAGGATTATTTCGATCTTTTCAAAATCGGAATTCTGGCCGGTCGTGCGCTTCAGGATAATCGCGAGGAGGACAATTTCTACGAAGGACCCAATGGCGACCAGGGGAAGAATGAGGGGCACAATGTCATGGTCAATGCTTCGCTGGCGCGTGCGCTGGGCTACACGCCGGCGGCCATCGTGGGCAAGAGCTTCGTTTTCGGCAAGTCGCATTCGCGCGTGATCGGCGTGGTCGCCGATACCTTGTCGGAAGGCACGCGTTCTCCCGTGCTGCAGACGGTGTTTATCCATCGCACCGACAACCTGCAGAACATCGTCATCCGTCTCGCTCCGGCCCGTTCACAGGAGGCGCTGGACTATATCGCACGTACCCAGCGCAGTTTTGTGCATGGCGTTGCCCTTTCACGCACCTTGCTGAGCGACAGCTACAAAAAGCTCTATGTCGGGGATGAACGGCAGGGTCAGATTTTCGCGATTTTTGTGGGGATCGCCATCTTCATCGCGAGCCTTGGCCTGTTCGGCCTGGCCGCCTTCACCGCAGGACGCCGCACCAAGGAGATCGGCATCCGCAAGGTGTTCGGCGCGCGCATCCGCGATGTGGTCGTGCTGCTGTTGTGGCAATTCTCGCTGCCGGTCCTGATCGCCAATGCCATCGCCTGGCCGGTTGCCTGGTACTATCTGCATGACTGGCTGCAGGGCTTTGCCTATCGCATCACCCTCAGCCCGGTCTATTTCGCCGTGGTCGGTCTGGGCGCGCTGGTGATCGCCTGGCTGACCATCCTCAGCCATGCCCTGCGCGTGGCTCGCGCCAATCCTATCCACGCCCTGCGCTACGAATAGGAGCCGGCCATGTTCCGCAACTATCTGATCGTCGCGTTCCGCAACCTGACCCGGCACAGGCTCTACAGCTTTATCAATATCGCCGGGCTCACCGTCGGGCTGACCTGCGCGATTTTCATCATCCTGTTCGTGCGCGACCAGCTTTCCTATGACCGTTGGATACCGGGAACGGGAAACCTTTATCGGGTCGAGATCTCCTCCAATTTGCCCGGCAAGCCATCCTGGTATTCCGCAAGAATCCCCTTCTCCGCCACCCAGGCCATGCTGGACAATATCCCGGAAGTCCAGGCTCG
>Ga0070658_10001270_pt1 | contig 21587 bp, 19 predicted proteins | sample KBSC13metaG_FD_64664 | JGI IMG/M metagenome (GOLD analysis project Ga0070658, IMG submission 64664) | Corn rhizosphere microbial communities from Kellogg Biological Station, Michigan, USA - KBS C1-3 metaG | ecosystem: Host-associated > Plants > Roots > Rhizosphere > Soil ...
CACGCTTGCGGCACTGGTAGATGCTGCACAGCAGGCCGCCGATCATCCCGCCGTACGCCACCAGCCCACCGTTGTTGATCTTGATGATCTCGACCGGATCGGCCGCGAAGATCGAGATGTTCGTCAGCACGTAGAGGACGCGCGAGCCGATGATGGACCACACCGCCGTCCACATGTAGATGGCGGCGGCGTCGTCGGTGGGGATCCCGTCCTGCTTGGCGAACCGCATGGCCAGGAACCAGCCCAGGATCAGCGAGGTCCCCAGCATCACGCCATACGCGTAGATGGGGACCGGGTGCCACGGCTGCGCGAACGTCTGCGAATCGGGCACGAAGCTGGCCGTGGGCGAGAAGAACCGGACCAGGGCCAGGGCGGCTGCCACCAGCAGCAGAGGGTTGGCCGTCAGGCTGGCCCCCTCCCGCCGCTTCCTGATCAGGTCGCGCGCGAACAGCACCGCCGCTGCCGCCAGCGCGATGAAAAACAATACCTTGGAGGGCAGCGAGACGAGTACCGGGCGCATGGCCGAGAAACACCTACATATCGTCCTGTTTCGGGCGGGTCAACTCGGCGACGAATTCGACCGAATTGTGATCCCAATCGGGGTAGCCTGAGTGTATCGGTGTAGTAGTCTTCGACACGACATTAGTTGGCGGAGCTGGGCGGCGGGGGGCGGTTCGGGCGTGGTGGGGTCCCCTGAACGTAGCTCGACATTAATGGAAAGCCTGTTCTGTCCCGTCCGGGGCATTTTCCCCGGCGGTCGTCGTTCCTGAAAGAGGCAGCCCGCCATGCAGCAAGACTCCCCCCCTCGTCCCTTGCGTGCCCTCGCCGCGCGGCCGGGCAGCGCCCTTCGCTGGCCGCTGCTACGCGCGCTGCTGGTGCCTTCTCTCGTCCTTTCCGTCGGCTGCGTCAGCGATCCCGGCGCAACCGGGGACGGCTCCGGCGGCAACGACGGCAACAACCCAGGTTCCGGAGGCGCCAAGGTCGGCACCTCGGGCTCGGGCGGCAGCAAGGCCACGGCCTCGGGGGGCAGCAAGGGCTCCGGTGGAAGCAAAGGCACGGGCGCGACCAGCGGCTCGGGCGGCTCCATCGGCAGCGGCTCGGGCAGCAGCAGCGGCTCGGGCAGCAGTACCGGCTCTACCAGCTCCGGCGGCTCGACCGGCTCTGGGTCGTCGTCGGGGTCCGCGTCGGGCGGTAGCAGCGGTTCGGGCGGCAGCGGCAGCACGCTGCCGGCGCCGCCCTCGGCCCTGCCGGCCGAGCAGGCCTGCATGACGAACAGCCCCGGCCCGCGCATGCTGCGCCGGCTCAGCGCGGGTGAGTTCGCCGCCACGGTCAACGATCTGTTCGGCAAGGACAGCAGCATGCCGACCGCCACCGTGTTCCAGGATCCGACCGTGCTGGGCTTCGGCGTCGACGCCGGCTCGCTGCTGGTGCAGGACCTGAACGCCGATCAGCTGGAGAGCAACGCCGAGGCGATCGCGACCTGGGCGACCAGCAGCTCGTCGGTGCTGTCGAAGCTCACCCCCTGCCAGACCACCGACGACGCCTGCCAGACGAAGTTCATCCAGCAGTTCGGCAAGCTGGCCTTCCGCAGCCCGCTGTCCAGCGACCGGGTCACCGCCTACAAGAAGATCTTCGCGCTGGGCACGTCTTTCACCGACAGCGCCCAGGCGGTCATCAGCGCCATGCTGCAGTCGCCCTACTTCCTGTACAAGAGCGAGCTGGGCACGTCGTCGGGCGGCAAGTTCCCCCTCACGCCTTACGAGGTGGCCACCAGCCTGTCCTACCTGCTGACGGGCAGCATGCCGGACGCGCAGCTCATGACCGCGGCCGACAGCTGGAGCACGCCCCCCACGCAGTCGCAGATCGACACCCAGCTGAACCGGTTGATCAGCGGGCAGGCCGCGCAGACCGCGCTGATGAACTTCTTCAGCGGCTGGCTGGGCCTCAATCGCCTGTACACGAACGCCAAGGACAACACCGTCTACATGCTGACCGACGCGCAGCGGGCCGACATGATGAGCGAGACGACGAACCTGATCGTCGACACGTTCAACAACGGCGGCACGGTGGGCGACCTGTTCAACGCCGACCACTCGTTCCTGAACCAGGAGCTGGCGCAGTTCTACGGCATCAGCACCAACGGCCTGAGCGCCAGCAGCTTCAGCAAGGTCAGCTACCCGATGGGCGGGCCCCGCGATCGCGGCATCCTGGCCCACGGCAGCATCCTGAACGGCTACTCGCGGCCGGACATCTCGTCGCCCACCCAGCGTGGCCACCTGGTGCGCAGCCGCATCCTGTGCCAGGACGTGCCTCCGCCCCCGCCCAACCTGAACACGAAGTTGAGCGATCCCACCACCGCCACGCCTACCACGCGGGCCCAGTACGAGCAGCACGTGCATCCGAGCGATCCCACCTCGCCCTGTCCGGCCTGCCACACGCTGATGGATCCGATCGGCTTCGGGTTCGAGGCGTACGATGGGTTCGGCCGCCACCGCACCACGCAGAACGGCACGGCCATCGACCCCAGCAACGTCATCAAGCAGGCCGGCACGACCGGCATGGACGTGTCGAACGCCGACCTGACGGGAATGGGTCAGTACCTGGCCACCAGCGACGACGTGAAGGCCTGCAGCGCCCGCTACTGGGCCTACTTCGCCTACGGCGACGCGTCCTGGGACGAGGATGGCTGCACGTACGACTCCATCCGGACCGCGGCGAAGGCCGGCAACTACTCGATGAAGAGCGTGCTGACGGCCATCGTTCATGCCCCCCACTTCACCACCCGCGTCCAGGACAAGTAGGGAGACGACGACATGTACTTGCTGAATCGTAGAAAGTTCGTCGGCAGCGTGGGCGCGGGCCTGCTGCTCGCCCCCTTCATCTCGCTGGTGAACGGCGAGAAACAGGCCAAGGCGGCCGGCAAGGCCAAGCGCCTGCTGCTGTTTTGCACGATGGGGACCAACCCCGACATGTGGAGCCCCACGGGCGTGTCGGGCGAGAACAAGTTCACGTTCAGCGCGATGACGGCGCCGCTCGCCGCCATCAAGCAGAACGTCATCCTGATCGAGGGTTGCCCCAGCCTGAACCCGGGCGACGGCCACGGCGCGCCCGACGGCCTGACCGGCCTGGGATACGCGCAGACCGGCCAGGTGCCGATCATCAGCGTCGATCAGTTCGTGGCCAACTCGCTGGCCTCGTCCGGTACGCAGACGCCCATCGGCGCGTTCATCCTGGGCGCCGACTCCACCGCCGGCGGCGGCCGCAACATGTTCTACAACGGCAAGGACAGCAGCAACTGCATGTCCACCATCGGCTCGCCCATGTCCGCCTTCACGACCGCGTTCGGCGGGGCGCTGCCCACCGGGACCACGATGAGCAGCCTGGTGGCGCGCCGGAAGAGCATCCTCGACATGATCATGGGGGAGATCACCGGCCTGCAATCCACCCTGGGTTCGACGGAGAAGGCGAAGCTGGACCAGCACCTCGACTCGATCCGCCAGCTGGAGAGCAAGCTGCAGCAGCAGTCGAGCGGCAGCACGGGCGGGGGCACGGTCTCGTGCACGAAGCCTTCGCAGCCGCCCGCGGACTCGACGTTCTCGCCGGCGGGCACCCAGACGGTGGCGGCCAACGCGGCCCTGCAGAGCGTGCTGCTGGCGGCCCTGGCCTGCAACATCACCCGCGTCGGCGCCATTCACTACGGCTCCGATCAGAAGCTGCAGGTGAACCTCCCCGCCCAGAGCCTGAATGACGACCAGCACGGCGGCTTCATCCACAGCGGCGCGGCCTCGAACTACAAGAACCTGGTCACGTTCGAGGCGTACCTGGCCGGGCAGTTCGCGTCGATGGTGCAGACGCTGGGCAAGACCCCCGAGCCGGACGGTTCGGGCATGCTGCTCGACAACACGATCCTGGCCTGGTGCCGCGACATGGGCGATTCGGTCGTCCACAACCAGAATTCGATGCGGTTCGTGCTGGCGGGCGGGACCGGCGGCTACCTGAAGCTGGATCCCAACGGCCGCTACCTGGACGCGAGCAAGATGTCCAGCCCGGCCAACCGGCACGAGCGCGTGCTGCTGTCGCTGATCGACGCCATGGGCATCACCAGCTTCAAGGGCTTCGGAGACCCGAACCTGGGCTCGAACAAGACCCCGCTGCCCGGCATCGCCGCCTAAGCCCGCGTCGCACGACCGCACCGCCGCATCGCCCGCCCCGTCAGCGATGGGCGGCAGGGCCAAGCTTCGTCCGGCGGGTGGCTGCCTTCCGGATCCCTCCCCCCCTCGCGACCTGCGAGCGGCGACGGATCCCTGATACAATCCGCCCTTCGCGGTCGACGGAGGTTCGGTCATGTTCGACGCCTCAGACACGCTCGACAGCACGTCTTCCGTTGCCTTCTCGTACGCGTGCGCGCTGTGCGAAGGCGAGGTGGGGCAGCTGGGCTTCGACCGTTACGTCGAGGTGTACGGGTCCGTCTTCGCCACCTTCTGCTCGATGAAGTGCGCGCGCCTCGCGCGCCGGGCCCGCCGCGCGATGCGCCGGGCTGCGCGGTGGCGGTCGCTGACCGAGTCGATCATGGTCCTGGTCCTGGGGGCTGGTCTGCTGACGCCGCACGAGGGGCCCTCGGCGGGGCCCCGGCACCGGTTGGTCCCGCCGGCGACGCGCGCCGTGCCGGCCCCCGGTCCCGAGGTCCTTCCCCCCGGTTGGTTCGGCCCCGCCTGGCCGCCCACCGAGGCGAGCTTGCTGGAGGCGCTGGGGCGCGACGCGTGGGTGCACCCGCTGTCCGGGCCCTACCGCCGCATGCCTCGCAGCGACTCGCGCGTGTTCGGGGCCGTGCGCCCTGGTAACCGGCCCATCGAGTGCCGCAACGGTCATTGCGGCGTCGACCTGGGCGGCGAGCTGTTCGGCGAGCAGATCCACGCGGTGCACGACGGCGTGGTGGACTACGTGCAGCGCGGTCTGAACCCGGATCGCGGCGGCCGGTTCGTGCGCATCAGTCACCGCAACGGCACCTTGTTCACGCAGTATTTCCACCTGGCGGCCATCCCGCGCGAGCTGCATCGGGGCTCCGTGGTGAAGGCGGGCGACGTGGTGGGCTTGCTGGGCGACAGCGGCGTCAAGGAATCGGCGCCGCACCTGCATTTCGCCATGTCGGTCCGCACGTCGAAGGACGGGGCCGAACGCTACATCGATCCCGAGCCGCTGGTCGCGCTGTGGCCGCTGCGCGTCCCCATCGACGGCAGCGAGACCGGTCTGGTCACCATCCTGGCTGACACCGGGATCCCGCTCGGGTCGGCGGTGCTGAGGGCCGGGCACGCGCGCAAGGCGGGAAAACCAGGCAGGGCGGCGCGCGGCGCGTCCGACGCGCCGGCCGAGGACGAGTCAGGCGAGTCGGGGTCCGAGTCGTCGCCCGAGTCCGCGCCGTCTTCGTCCGACTCGGCCGCGCCCGAGCCATCGGTGGAGGACTGACATGGCGGCCGATGACATGGCGATGGGCGACTGCTGCGTCGTCTGCGGGCGCGGCGACGGCGACATCGAATGGTTCGTGCTGCTGCAGGGACGGCGCACCCACCTGCACTGCTCGTCGAGCTGCCTGGCCGACAGCATCGAGCAGCAGCGCCGCGCCAGGGCGGCGATCCTGCGGCGGCGCTGGCTGGCGGCTCTTTCGCTGGCCCTGATGGCCGCCGGCGCCGTGATGGTCCGCCGGCACATCGCCCCGCCGCCCGAATGGATCTCGGGCGGTCCGGCCGAGCCGTTGCCAGAGGCGCCGCCGCCCGCCGCGAGCCCTTACGGCCCGGCCTGGCCTCCCACCGACGACGAGTGGAAAGCGCTGTTCGCGACCGCACACTGGATCTACCCGTTGCCCGGACCGGTCCGGCGGTCGCTGGCGCCCGACGGAAAGATCTTCGGACCGGCCGCGACGGCAAATCGCGGCGCGCTCTGCCGCACCGAAGGTCACTGTGGTGTGGACCTGGGCGGCGAGCTGTGGGGCGAGCATGTCTACGCGGCCCAGGACGGCGTCGTCGACCGCGTGCAGGGGCCCGGGCACGAAGAACATGGCGGGCAATACGTCCGGCTGTCTCACTTCGGCGGCATGGTGTTCACCGAGTACTTCCACCTGGCCGCCATCCCGCGCGGGATCGCCCGCGGCACCCACGTGAAGGCGGGCGACCTGATCGGCCTGCTGGGAGACACAGGCACGGACGACGGCCGCCGGCACCTCTGCTTCGCGCTATCGGTGCGGCCTTCTCCGGATTTTCCTGAAGCATTCTGGGATCCTTCGCCCTGGATGGGCCGCTGGCCCCTGCGCATCCCGCCGAACGGCACGGTCGCGGGACTGGTGCTCACGGGCAAGGCGGGGGACATGCCCCGCCGCCATCATCCCTGACCATCACGCCACGGCTTGTTATCCAAGTTCCGCCATGCATATCATGCGGAACAAAGGAGGGTGTCGTGGCTCACTTCGTCAACTCAAAGGGCACTCGGATCTCGAATGCCATCATCAAGGGCGGTATCGATCAGCCAATGACCATCGGCGTCTACGGCGCCGCGGGCCTGACGGTCGGTCCCAACGATTCCAGCATCGCCAGCATCACCAGCCAGGGGGCCGATCAGCACCAGATCACCTGGTACAAGCTGACGGGGAAGCGCATCGCGAACGTGATGGTCGAGGCGAAGATGGGCGCCTCGGTGTGGGACTACTTCCAGCTGGTGGTCGGTGAGCCGAACTATTATGGCCCCGACGTCGCGTGGGCGAAGAAGCCCCCCAGTAACAACGGTCGCTACACCGACAATCCCAACGAGGTGGTCACCAAGAACACCAAGCCGGCGCCGGCGGACGTCATCAAGCTGCTGCTCTCGTCCTGGTCGGCGCTGACGGAGACCGGCGCCCGCGTGCTGACCGCGCAGTTCATGCACGAGACCGGCGAGGGAGCGCACTGCTACAACTGGAACCTCGGCAACGTCAAATGCGCGGAGCATGAGACCAGCGTGCCCCATATGTACCTTCGCGACGTGTGGGAGCGCTTCTCGCCCGCCGCCGCCGTACAGATGATCAAGAGCTCGAACGGGCTGGGCTACCTGGCGACCGAGGAAGAATGCAAGAAGCACGGCTGGACCCACACGGGGGGCAAGGTGATCGCCGTGTTCGAACCGCCGTCTTACGTGTGCCGCTTCAGGGCGTACGCGTCGCTGGCCGAGGGCGCGCAGCGCTGGATGGATCACCATCGTTCCGTGGCCAAGAAGTTTCCTGACGAGTACCTGTCCACGGTCAACAGCGGCGACTGCGCCGCCACCGCCCACCTCCTGAAGCGCGCCGTCTACTACACCGGCGACGAGGGCGTGTACGCGCACAACATGACCGAAATGAAGGCGAAGATCGATCGCCTGCTGGGACCGGCCAAGTCGTGAGGGCCGCGCGGGTCGCCCTGCTCCCCGCCCTGCTGGTGGCCGCTTGCGCGCATGCACCCTCCTCCTCGCCGGCGACGGCCCCGCCCGTGGCCAGCGCCAGCGAGTGGCGGGTGGCGACCCGGGGCGAGGTCTCCGCGCTCGCCATCGGCGAGGGCAGGGTCACGTTCTGCGACGGGGCGGGCTTTCATCAACTGGAGGCCGGCACGGGCCGGGTCGTCGCGACGGCGGCCGCCTGCCCCGCGACGTCCGCGCCAGCGACCAGCTCGCCCGAGGTCACGGTGCGCACCCCCGACCTCGGCCCCGACGACATCGTCGAGATCGCCGGCGAGGCGATGTCCTTTCCCATCGAGGGTCACGCGCGCGACTGGGCATCCGACGGAGGCAAGGTGGTGATCGTGGGGACGGGCAGCGAGGTGCTGGAGCTCCTGCCCGCCGCCGGCCAGCGCGTGCGCCTGAGCGCCAGCGGCGCCTCCCGCGTCGCCGTGGGCGGCGGCTGGGCGGCGTGGTGGGATGGAAGCGCCGTGGTGGCGCGCCGGCTGTGATGAACCCAGACGGGCGCTTACAGTGTCGCCCGAATTGCCTTAGCTTGGTGCGCGCACAGTGCCACCGCAAGGAGTCCACCCATGACAGCGAAAAACACGATCTGCCTCTGGTTCGACAAGGACGCGCAGGATGCGGCGCGGTTTTATGCCGCCACGTTCCCCGACAGCAAGGTGACAGCGGTTCACGAGGCGCCCGGAGACTTTCCGGGCGGCAAGCAGGGCGACCCGCTGACGGTGGAGTTCACGGTCTTCGGCGTTCCCTGTCTCGGTCTGAACGGCGGCCCGCACTTCAAGCAGACCGAGGCGTTCTCGTTCCAGATCGCGACGGATAGCCAGGAAGAGACGGACCGTTACTGGAACGCCATCGTCCAGAACGGCGGTCAAGAGAGCGACTGCGGCTGGTGCAAGGATCGGTGGGGCGTGTCGTGGCAGATCACCCCCCGCGCGCTGACGGACGCGCTGGCCGCCGGTGGCGCAGAGGCGAAGCGCGCCTTCGCAGCCATGATGACCATGAAGAAGATCGACGTGGCCGCCATCGAGAAGGCCCGCCGCGCCTAGCGCCTAGGGTCAGGCGGCCGGCAGCGACGTGAGCGCTGACAGGAAATCGAGGTAGGCGTCGTTCGCCTCGTCCAAGGCCAGGACGACGCCGCCCGATGAATCGGCGCGCAGCACGTGCCCGCCCGCGACGCAGACGCGCCCTTCGGACAGCACGAAATGTAGGGAACCCCGCTCTCCCACCCGAAAGGTGGCATCCGGCGCCAGGAGACGCACGCCGCCCGCGGAGACGTCCACTATCTCGACCGTGAGGCGGCGTGGGCGGCCCCTCATATGAAGGGTGACCGGAAGGCCGAGCGCCGCCCGCGAACCGCGCCGTCGGTCCGGCTGGACGAGTACCGGGTCGGTCGCGATCGTCATCATCGTTAGTGCCAACAGGTGCTCGAAAGGATCAAAAAGAAAGCGGGGCCAAAACGAAACGAACAAATTCTGGTCCCGACACGCGGCATCAGGACGGAACGCGATTTACAAGCGGCGGCGCGCGCGACGGGTCGTGCGACGCCGGGAACGGGCGGCGGTCCGCCGTCGGGCTACAGCTCGGGTGGTGCGAACGTCGCCACCGCCAGCGGCGGCGCAGCCGGCGGCGACGCCTCCAGTCGTTGCAGCTGCGACGCCCCGACCCCCGCGCCGCCGTCCCTCTTCGCGGCCCTCTCTCCGCGTCGCGCTGTTCTCGCTCCGGCGCCGGCGCGCGAGCCGCGCTTGCCGCCTCACTGAGCGGCGTGGATGGCCTTCTCGACCGCGGTGAAGTACTTCACGTAGGCGCCGGTGTGCTGGATGAACGCGGCCTTCGCCTCGGGCGACGCCGTCTTCAAGAAGGCGGCGACGGTGACGGCCAGGTCCGGCGCCGGATCGGGAAGCGTCAGCCGGATGTAGATGTCGGAACGAAGCAGCAGCGCCAGCGGATCGATCGCGAGTGGAATGTGCATGGGACCCTCCTGCGGTCACAACGAAACGCTGACAGGTTTCTTCCGCGCGCGCCGCTACGCCCGATATCCGGCAAGTGATCGAAGTGGCCGGGGTCGGCCAGCGCCCTCCCGCGTCGAAACATTTGAATCCCCGACGGACAACCCCGAAGGTCGGGAACCAATCTGACGAACATCGGTAGAACAGCGGGAGGAGTGGATCAATGAAGACGAGCGCGACGAATTCCCTTTGCGTGATGCTGCTCGGCGCGATGCTGGGCGGCTGTGGCAGTGACGGAGCCGCGACGGGCACCGGCGGAATCACAGGCAACAGCGGCGGCGCCGGCGTGACCCCGGGCACCGGCGGCGTCACAGGTAACAGCGGCGGCGCCGGCGTTCCCGGAAGCGCTGGTGCAGACGGCGGCGGTAGCGGAGCAGCGGGCGGCAGTGGCGCACCGGCGGTCACGTTCTGGCAGGACGTCGCGCCCATCTACAATCAGAAGTGCGTGACCTGCCACCAGGCGGGCGGCCTGGGCCCCTTTCCCCTCGACAACTACGCGGACGCGCTCTCGAACGCCGTGGACGAGCTGGCGCGCACCGCCAGCGACGAGATGCCCCCCTACTTCATGGTTCACGACGGCAGCTGCGGCAGCTTTCAGGCCGCCGCGGACCTGACCGCCGCCGAGAAGGCGACCATCGCCGCCTGGGTGAACGGTGGCCGCGCCGAAGGAACGCCCGTCACGCTGACGTTGCCGTCCATGCCCGCCCTCGCGGACGCCGTCGACGTCGCCACCCCGCTGTTCTCGCCGGCCGCCCAGGGGGGAGCGCTGGCCGAGAACGACGAGTATCGCTGCTTCTTGCTGGATCCGCCGAACACCAGCAGCGCCTTCTTGACCGGATACGACGTGACGCCTGGCGAGCCGAGCATCATTCACCACGTCATCGCGTTCGTCGTCGATCCCCAGGCACCAGGCTCGGGCGGCATGACCAACGGCGACATCATCAAGAGCCTGGATGACGCCTCACCTGATCGTCTGGGATGGCCCTGCTTCGGCGGCGCCGGCGACGGGCTGAGCGTCGCCAGCGTCCCGGTCACCTGGGCGCCCGGACAGGGCGTGGTCAACTATCCCGACGGAATGGGCGTACCTATCAGCGCCACGGCCAAGCTGGTGGTCCAGGTCCACTACAACCTCGTCGACCCGGCCTCGGTCGGCAAGACAGACAGCACGACGATTCACATGCGCTTCGCGCCGGCGGTCAGCCGCCAGCTCGCGTTCCTGCTTCCCGATCCGTTCCTCGACAGCCTGAACAACCCCACACCCGACACCCTGCCGGCGGGACAGGACGACGCCAGGTACACCTGGACCAGGACCGGGAAGCAGATCGGCCTCAAGGGCGTCACCTCGGCCGAGCTGGTCGGCGTGATGCCGCACATGCACGGTCGCGGCTTGCGCCAGACGATGATGCTGAACGGGAACAGCTGCGCCTCCCACCTGGAGGGCTGGGACTTCCACTGGCAGAAGTTCTACTTCTACGACACGCGTCCGACGATCTCGCAGGACACGCAGTTCCAGGTGACCTGCGAGTACGACACCTCGGCGGACACCGCCCCGGTCAGCCCCGGGTGGGGCACCGGCAACGAGATGTGCCTGAACATCCTGATGATCGCGCTGCCCGCCACGCAGTGAGGCGGGTCATCCAGGGCCGAGGCGTTGCACCGCCGCCGCCCGCGGTCCGCCCCTGCCGCCGCTCTCCCTCGTCTGCACGGGCGGCGCTTCCTCGGGGCGGGCCGCCCCCTCCAGCGCGCGCAGGCGGGCCAGGTTGCGGGCGAACGACGGTTTGCCGTCGGGGCCGGACGGCGTCTCGAGGATCCCCGGCACGTCGGCGAAGCGCGCGTCGTTGACCAGGCGCCAGAACGGCAGACGGCCCATGAAGCCGTCGCCGATCTCCTGGTGGCGATCGACGTGGCTGCCCGCCGGGGTCTTGCTGTCGTTCAGGTGAAACGCCCGCAGCGTGCCCAGCCCGAGCAGACGATCGAACTCCTCGAAGGTCTCGGCGTACCCGGCGTCGGTGAGCAGGTCGTACCCGGCCGCGTGGGCGTGGCACGTGTCGAAGCAGACGCCCAGTTCGGCGGCGCCTCGCGTGCGATCGAAGATGGCGGCCAGCTGTTCGAAGCGGCAGCCCAGGCAGCTCCCCTGCCCCGCCGTCAACTCCAGCAGCAAGGTGACCCGCAGGCCAGGCACGCGCTGGTGGACCTCGGACAGCGAGGCGGCGACGGCCTGGACGCCGCCCGCTTCTCCGCAGCCCACGTGCGCGCCCGGGTGGATGATGACGTAGTCGAGCCCCAGCTCCTCGGCCCGCAGGAGCTCCTCCGTCAGCGCGTCGCGCGAGCGGGTCAGCACGGTGGCATCGGCGGCGCATGGGTTGATCAGGTACGACCCGTGCGACATCGTCGGCCACCCGACGGAAGCCAGCTCGCTGCGAAACATCGACACCTCGTCGGGCGCGAACGGGCGCGTGCGCCACTGGGCAGACGGCCGCGCGAAGATCTGCAGGGCCTGACAGCCATCGAACTGACCTCGCGCGACCGCGTTCCACGTGCCACCGGCGACGGATTCGTGAGCTCCCAGGCGCATCGTCCCGACCATAGCGCGGTCGCCGCGCCAGTCCGGTCAAGCTTCGTCCCGATCAACCGAAGGTGAAGGACGCTCGCGTCACGACAGGTCGTTGCACGGCCTGCCGGAGGCACATCGGGCGGGCGCCAGCGTGCCCCGACCCGCGGCCACCGGCGCGCGCGCATTTACAGCCAAGAGGGAGATCGATGACCAAGACCAAGATTTTGCTTATGACCCCGTTCGTCGCGTTGCTGGCGGGGGCCGCCCTGTCCGGGTGCGGAAACAGCGCCGCCAGCAGCGGCACGGGCGGGCACGGCGGCAGCGCCAACCCCAGCGGCGGAAGCAACGGGACGGGCGGGGTGGCGGGACTGGGCGGCGCCACTGGCAGCGGCGGCACCGTGGGCGACACGGGCGGCGCTGGGGGCGACGGCCTGGGTGGGGCCGGCGGCGGGACCGACGGCCTGGGTGGGGCCGACGGCCTGGGTGGGGCGGGCGGCGGGGCCGACGACAGCGGGGGAACCAGCGGCGGCGGCGGCGGGGCTGGCGGCGGGTCCGCCCTCACCTCGCACAGGATCACGATCATCGGTTCCGGGACGTAGGCATCGGCCCCTCACAGACAGGACACGACACATGAAGAAGCTCACCATGCTCTGCCTCTCCCTGGGCCTGTTTTCCCGATCGGTGGCCGCCGAGCCGAAGCCCGCCGGCGGCGATCCCAGCTCGCTGAAGGTCAAGGTGTACGCGGTCTACGCGGCGCAAAGCGCGCAGTGCACCGACCCGATCCAGATCTTCTCGAACGACGCGGGGACATTCGTCGACTTCTTGACCAATCCCACGCTGGGAGACGGCGAGCTGCAGGACGGAACCTACAACTGCGTCATCATCAAGATGTCGTCGGTCATCAAGCACACGCCCCTGACCACGGACAGCACCTGCGTGGCCGGCACCGAGTACACGGGCGGCGTCTGCAACGCCTCCGACTCTGCGACGGACCTGGACGGCACGCCCATCGTCTGCGCCGGGGACGGCAGCAACGCCGGCTCGGTCGACAACACGGTGTACATGTACCTGACCACCGACAGCGCGGCCAGCAGCGGAGACCGCGCCTTCGTCCACCCTGTCTCCGCCGGGGACGGCAACGGCATCCACCTGGGTTCGCCGCTGATCATCTCGGCCACCAGCACCGCGAAGTTCGTGGTCAACGCCCGCGGGGGTGTGGTGGCGGGCGGCGGCGAGTGCGGGATCAACCCGCCCACGTTCGACTTCGTGAACCTGACGACCGGCGGCTGACCTCGAAGCGCGACGCGGCGCTGGTCAGCCGACCGGCGCCGCCGTCGTGCCGACCAGCCGGCGCACCACCGGCAGCGCGCTCTTCACGTGACCGCGCATGTCGATCATCGACGAGAACTCCTGGCGGACGATGCCGGAGCGATCGATGACGAACGTCACCCGGTCGCGCACCAGCCCCCCCAGGCGGCTCTGCACGCCGTACAGCGCATGGACGGCCCCGTCGACGTCGCTGAGCAGCGTGAACGGCAGTCGATGGTGCGTGGCGAAGCGCGCGTGAGAAGCGGCTTCGTCCCGGCTCACGCCGACCACCTCGGCTCCGGCCGCGGTGAAGTCCTCGTACGCGTCACGAAACGCGCACGCCTCGACCGTGCAGCCCGCCGTCTCGTCCTTCGGGTAGAAGTACAGCACCACGACCTTCCGGCGCAGCAGCTCCCCCAGGCTGACCAGCGTGCCTTCGGCGTCGGGTAGCTTGAAATCAGGCGCCTGCTGGCCGACCTTGGGTCTTGGCAATGCGTTCTCCTCGACCGGAACTTAGGGTGCGCGGGCGCCGCGCGCCAGGACCGGCCGAGAAGTTTCGTCCCGTCAGGGCAGGAAGCGACTGACGGCCGTCCACGCCTTGGACTTGCCGGCCTGCATGGCCAGCACCGCCGTCACCCCCACCACGCCGATCCCGGCGCACAGGTTCAGCAAGCCGAAGGCGTCGGTCACCCGGCCCAGCGCGCGCGCGGGCGCCGGCGCGTCAGCGGCGACCTCGCCCTCCTCGTTCATCGGTACGGCGCCCTTCCGGCGCTGGGCCGCCATCAGGTTCCCGGTGACCGCGGCGCCCACCGCGGAGGCCACGCACGTTCCAACCAGGATGTCCTTGGCCACGACCAGACCTCGCGCGCTGCCGCCGCCGGCCGCCAGTCCGTTCAGCCGCGATCGCCCTGCGAACCAGGTGGCCGCCATGATCGCAAACGAGCCCAGCTGGACCGCCCCGAAGCGGCGCCAGGCGTCCGCCACCACCTGGCCTCGTTTCTCACGATCGTCGATGTGGCGGACGGAGGGCTCGAGCGCCATCCGCCCGAACAGCCCTCCCCCGACGCCGATTGCCGTCCCCAGGTCGTGTGCGACCCACGCTGCCGTCGAAAGCGTTCCTGACATGTTCACCGTTCCTTTCGCGACGGCGACCTTGCAAAGGCCGGCCCAGCGCCCGGGGTTGGCGGAGGCGGCCCAGACCGTGGCGCTTCGCCACGGCGCTCGTTACGGCGCCGTGCGCAGCATCAGCGGCCGGTAACGCCCGCTTTGCCACGGGGCCTGTCGCTTGAAGGCCGGGCAGCGCGATGGGAGAACGAGGCAATGCAGGGGAGGATCCCGCCTACTCACGATGCGGCCGTCGGCGTGCTGGCCGGCGGTGGCGAGATGGGCGCGCTGATGCGCTCGATCGACTGGTCACGGACGGCGGTGGGTCCCGTCGCGCAGTGGCCACAGAGCCTGCGCACGGCGCTGAGCATCCTGCTGGAGACCGGCTTCCCCATGTACATCGCCTGGGGAAAGCAGTTCACGCAGTTCTACAACGACGGCTATCGCCCCATCCTGGGGTCCACGAAGCACCCCGCGGCCATGGGGATCAGCACCCGGGACACCTTCGCCGAGATCTGGCCCATCATCGGCCCGATGTTCCAGGGCGTGCTCGAAGGGAAGCCGACGACCGTGGTCGACTTCCTGCTTCCCCTGGATCGACACGGCTTCGTCGAGGAGTGCTACTTCATCTTCTCGTACAGCCCGATCCGCGAGGAGGGCGGACAGGTGGGCGGCGTGCTGGTCACCGTCACGGAGACCACCGCCCGCGTGATCGGCGAGCGCCGCCTGAAGACGACCCAGGCGCTGGCCGCGGAGACCAGGCAGGCCAGGACGACGCGCGAGGCGTGCGCCATCGCTGGCCGCGTGCTGGAGCGGAACAGCGCCGACCTGCCGTTCGCCTGCATCTACCTGGCGTCGCCCGACCAGACGACGGCCCGGCTGACGGCCCGCGCGGGCACCGCGCGGCTGCCGCCCGAGCTGGGGGAGGCCGTCCCTCTGGACCAGGAGGCCTTCGCCAGCGCCATGCGCACCGGACAGCCGCAGCGGCTGGCCGCTATCGCCGCCAGCGAGGAGCATGGCCCGGTGCTGGCCCTGCCCATCACGCCGCCGGGCGCCGCACTGCCCATGGGCTTCCTGGTGGCCGGCACCGGGCGGCGGCTGATGCTCGACGACGCGTACCGCGACTTCCTGACGCTGGTGGCGTCGCAGATCGGCGCGGCCATCGCCGGGGCCGAGATGTACGAGCGGGCAGAGGCGCGCGCCGAGGAGCTGGCGCGCCTGGACCGCGCCAAGACCGCCTTCTTCAGCAACGTGAGCCACGAGTTCCGCACGCCGCTGACCCTGATGCTGGGGCCGACCCAGGAGGCGGCCACCTCCTCCGAGCACGCCCTGACCGGCGACGACCTGGACACCGTCTATCGCAATCAGCTGCGTCTGCTGAAGCTGGTCAACACGCTGCTCGACTTCTCCCGCATCGAGGCGGGGCGCGCGCAGGCGCGCTTCACGCCCACCGATCTGGCCGCCCTGACCACGGACCTGGCCAGCGCCTTTCGCTCGGCGACGGAACGCGCCGGGTTGCAGCTGCTGGTCGACTGCCCTCCCCTGCCCTGCGCCGTTCACGTCGATCCCGAGATGTGGGAGAAGATCGTGCTCAACCTGCTGTCGAACGCGTTCAAGTTCACGTTCGAGGGCTCGATCACCGTGGCGCTGGCGGCGGGCGAAGGGCACGCCGAATTGCTGGTCCGGGATACCGGCATCGGCCTGGCGCCGGCGGATCTGGACCGCATCTTCGAGCGCTTTCACCGCATCGACCGGGCCCGCGCGCGCACCCACGAGGGGTCTGGCATCGGCCTGGCGCTGGTGCAAGAGCTGGTCACGCTTCACGGCGGCACGATCGCGGCGACCAGCGAGGTAGGCCGCGGGACCGAGTTTCGCGTGCGCATCCCGCTGGGGACGGCCCACCTGTCTGCCGATGCCGTCGTCGTGCCCGCCAGCGCGGAGGCGAAGCCACACGCCCGCGTGGCGGCGGTGCCCTTCATCGAGGAGGCGCTGCGCTGGCTTCCCGCCCCCCCTCCCCACGAGGGGCAAGCATTCGCTGCGCCCGCGACGGCCGCGCGCCTGCTGGTCGCCGACGACAACGCCGACATGCGGGATTACCTGGTCCGCCTGCTGTCCGTCCGCTACCGCGTCGAGGCGGTCGGCGCGGGCGACGCGGCGCTGGCGGCGGCCGCGCGCGAGCGCCCCGATGTGCTGGTCAGCGACGTGATGATGCCAGGGCTGGACGGCTTCCAGCTGATCGCCGCCCTGCGGGAACGGGACGACACCAGGACCATTCCCGTGATCTTGCTGTCCGCGCGCGCCGGCGAGGAGGCCCGGGTGGACGGCTTGCAAGCGGGCGCCGACGACTACCTGGTGAAGCCGTTCTCGGCCCGAGAGCTGGTGGCGCGCATCGACGCCCAGCTGGTGCGCAGCAAGCTGCGCTCGCTGGAGGAGACGCACGCCCTGCGACTGGCCGACGTCTTCGCGCACGCCCCCGTGGGCGTGGCCATCCTGCGGGGCCCCGACCACGTGTTCGACTTCGCCAACGAGCGCTACCAGGCCCTGGTGGGCGGGCGGCCGGTGCTGGGTAAGCCGATCCGCACGGCGCTGCCCGAGCTGGCAGGCCAGGGGATCTTCGAGCTGCTGGACCACGTCTTCTCCTCCCGCACCCCGCACATCGGCCGCTCGCGGCGCCTGCTGATCCAGCGCCTGGGGGAGGCGCCGGAAGAGGCGTTCTTCGATTTCACGTACCAGCCGCAGGTGGACGGCGAGGGGCGCGTGCGGGGCATCGCCGTCGTGGCGATGGACGTGACCGAGCTGACCATCGCGCGCCGTCAGGCAGAGTCGGCGAACCGGGCCAAGGACGAATTCCTGGCCATGCTCGGCCACGAGCTGCGCAACCCGCTGGCGCCCATCCTCACGGCGCTTCAGCTGATGCGCCTGCGTGGGGTCAGCGGCGCCGACCGCGAGCGCACCGTGATCGAGCGCCAGGTCAAGCACCTGATGACGCTGGTCGACGACCTGCTGGACGTGTCGCGCATCGCGCGCGGCAAGGTCCAGCTGAGACGTGAGCTGGTCGACTTCGCCGACGTGGCGGCGCGCGCCGTCGAGATGACCAGCCCCGCCATCGACGATCGCCGCCACGTGCTGGCCGTCGAGGTGCCGCGCGGCTACGTGGTCGACGCCGACCCCGGCCGCCTGGCCCAGGTGCTGGCCAACCTGCTGACCAACGCCGCCAAGTACACGGACGCCGGGGGGCACATCCGCCTGCTGGCCCAGCAACAGGAGGGCTTCCTGCGCTTCACCGTGGCCGACGACGGCCGCGGCATCGATCCCGAGACGCTGCCCCGGGTGTTCGAGCTGTTCTCGCAGGAGCGGCAGGAGCTAGATCGCTCGCAGGGCGGGCTGGGGCTGGGCCTGGCCATCGTGAAGAGCCTGGTCGAGGCGCACGGGGGCCGCGTTCAAGCCCACAGCGAGGGCAAGGGACGCGGCGCACAGTTCACCGTCGACATCCCGCTGGCGGCGTTGCGCGACGAGAGCGCGCCCGCGACGGCCAGCGAGCAGCGCGGCTCGGGCCGCGCGGCGCGTGGCCTGCGCATTCTCATCATCGACGACAACGCCGACGCGGCCGAGCTGCTGGGCGAGTCGCTGCGCCTGGTCGGTCACGACACGCAGATCGCCTTCGACGGTGCCCGGGGCCTGGAGCTGGCAGCGCATTTCCTTCCCGAGGTGGCGCTGGTCGATCTCGGTCTGCCGGTGATGAATGGCTTCGAGGTCGCGCGCGCCCTGCGGGCGTCGCCGCAGACAGCCGACATTCCCCTGGTGGCGGTGACCGGCTACGGCCAGGAAGGCGACCGCCGCCGCACGAAGGAGGCAGGCTTCGAGGAGCACCTGGTCAAACCGATCGACATCGGCCAGCTGACCGCCTGGCTCGAGCGCCGGCGTCCCTGAAGCCGCACGCCAAAGAAAACGCCCGGTCGGGTGGAAAACCCGCCGGGCGTCTTTCTTTGTTTCCGGGCGCTCAGGGCGGCCGGCTACCCGCGCGCTCGCGCGCCCGGTGTCATTTCACCAACTGACCGTTACTTCGGGCCTTCGGTGTACTCCGCGTCGATGACGTCGTCCTTGCCGCCGCCGGCCGGGCCGGCGTCGGAGCCGGGCGTCTGGGCCTGGTTCTCGGTCGAGGCGGACGAGGCCGCCTGGTACAGGGACTCGGCCATCTTGTGCGACGCCTTCTGCAGGCGCTCGTGGGCGGACTTGAAGACGTCGCCTTCCTTCGGCTCCTTGTTCGCCTCCAGCACGTCGCGCGCGTCCTTCAGCGCCGCCTCCAGCTCCCCGCGGTCACCCTCGGGGATCTTGTCCTTGTTCTCGTCGAAGTGCTTGCCGACTCCCAGCACCAGCGACTCCAGCTGGTTCTTGGCGTCGATGGCCTCGCGCCGCTTCTTGTCCTCGGCCTCGTGCTCCTGCGCCTCCTTCACCATGCGCTGGATGTCGGCCTCGGACATGCCCGACGACGCGGTGATGGTGATGTGCTGCGCCTTGTTCGTGGCCTTGTCCTTGGCGGACACGTTCACGATGCCGTTCGCGTCGATGTCGCGCTACGACCGACAAATATCGCGCCCGTTCGCGTAACAAAGCGGCTATAACACCAAGCAGTGTTCCAGGATCAGGTTCTCAGCAAGGCTCCGGAGCGATCCAAGCACGGTTGTTGAGTATTTCTCGCCGATTCGGGTTGTCTTTGCGTGATGAGCCCAGCGTTTCTCGGTTACAACTATGTTCGCATAGCCAATCGCCTGCCCGAGAAACGTGCCGTCTTTGAAATCATTTGCCTGATATCGCTCCTTACCGCTTCGATCCCGCTCATAGAACAGCATAGTTTTGATATACAGCTGCGTAAAATCGTCGATTAAACGCAGCCGCTTGTCGTGATTGCTAACAAGATCGCGGTAGTCCGCCAACGATACTCCACGCCCCGCTAAGATGGCATGTATCATCTGTGAATATTTGAATGTCGGATCTATCAGACAATGGTACATGGCGGCTGACCATCGCTCCACCCGAGACAGGTGGCCATCCGTCCCACGGGCGTCTTCCATCAGCCCTAGGCTTGCCTCTTCTCTTGCACGCATTTTCTCAATCGTTTCGAAATCAATTGCAGCCACCAAGGACGCGACAGACATTTCCGGCTCATTTGACAATTCTCGAATAACCATCGCTTCAAACGGGTTATTGGTACGCGGGTTGACAGGCCGCCCGATTGCCGCAGCGTTCATGCCCCAATGAACAATACTCGGTCTAATTGAGGTTGCCGTTCTGTCTATGTTGAAATGCTTTTCGACTGCTCGAATGATTTCCTGATTCTCAACGACCTGCGGATTAAGCATCGACAAATTTCCCGACAAATCGACCATGAACTGAGCAAGCCTCACGCGGCGATCTTTGTCCGGATGCTCAGCAGCCTCGCTTATATTTGTTGCCAATATTGGAACGATTAATCGGCCTGACGCAATCGCTGAACGGATTGCCTTAAGCGATGCGATCGCCTCAACCGTCGGATCCATGATACCGTAGTGGGCGCGCGATAACGCTACCCAATGCATCATATCCAAGCATAGAACTTTCGGGAACGCGGCCTTTGAAACAGGAAGGACGATCGGGGATGAAGGTCGACCCTCGACAATACGATCCCTAATTCGCTTATTTAGCACCTGTGCCCAATCGCTGCCCAGTAACTTCTCAAGAACTTCGACGGTCATCCGCGGTATCCTTACCTCGGCCTCACGCTCAGCACGGATTCACGTCGCGCGAAGATCCCGAAGCCTTCGGGAAAACCGCGAAAATGATCGAAGTGTCTCAAGCGCATCGGCATCGAGGGGATCCGGATCGAAGTGCATGACGTCGTTTCGAATGGCGGATATCCTCCTAAGCGCGTTCACAAACGTCGCGCGATCGAGCTTTGAACTGAATTTCGCCCAATTTGTCGGATTTTCAAGTAGGTGGACATATTCGCCGAAATTCATATCGTGGGCTGAAACGATTGTGCGTCGTGTATCTGCTGGATCTTTGGCGGTCGCCAGTTCCTCTACAGAAAATTTCGCATGCAAAGCTCTGCGCAAATCATTTTCAATTTCTGCGAGTAATAGAAATGGCTCGGCCAAGCTTTGAATTTGCAAACTCACATCCGCTGAGGTGACAATTCCTGTGATAGAGCGGTCTTGGCCACGAACCAAGACGTAATTACGTTCCGCGATGACTCGAATCGCTTCGAAGAACGATGCCGTCGACTCGAGAATCTGGAATTCCGGCTCCATAAAGTCCCGCACGAAAGCACCGTCGTGGCCCATGGTCAACCGCGAAGCTATTGATGACCAACTAATTACGCCCTTTATATCTCGAATATTCGTCATAACGGGAAGCTGCGAGTAGTCATGACTCAACATAATCGTGACAGCTTCGGCGAGGGTGGCGTCCGGTGTTACGAACACAGGACTCTGGTTTGCCGCAGGCAATTGACGAAGACGGAAGCTCGGATCAGGGGACGGCACCCTTGCCGGAGGCTGCGATGATGACTCGGAAAGACTTCCCGACGAATCTAGGCGAATGCTCGCAGCACCTGATAACTGTTCTGGTGGGAATGCAGGCGGAGATTCGGTCGAATCCTTGGGCCTCTGAAACTCGACGACCGAGTCTACATATGCGGACTCAAAGTCCGGTGCTGTAATTAGGTTGGAATCTTCGAGCGCCTGGCGAATCCTTGCAACGATCCATGGCCCCCGTCGTTGGGCATCAAACCAAGACAGCAGTGTGCGAACGGTTTCTCCATGCTGAGGCTCCCCCTTTGTCAATGCGTCCGAAATGGACTGTAGTCGGTCTTCGCCGGTCTCGTGCATGATCTCTCCTGATAACTCAAGGGCCTTACCGCAGCGAATCGACGATATCGACAGTGAGCGATCTTGGTCGATGGGGCCGTTTGTCGAGTGTTGCGGCAATTCCTGACATTGTCCAGTAGTCGCCGAGCGCACACTGACTCGAGGCTCGCCGCAAAACAAAACGCCCGGTCGGGCCGTTGAAGCGGGCCCGCCGGGCGTCTTTGTCCGGGCGCTCAGGGCGCCTGGTCGGTGTCTCTCGTCTGACCTTTACTTCGGGCCTTCGGTGTACTCCGCGTCGATGACGTCGTCCTT
>Ga0070658_10001271_pt1 | contig 21575 bp, 10 predicted proteins | sample KBSC13metaG_FD_64664 | JGI IMG/M metagenome (GOLD analysis project Ga0070658, IMG submission 64664) | Corn rhizosphere microbial communities from Kellogg Biological Station, Michigan, USA - KBS C1-3 metaG | ecosystem: Host-associated > Plants > Roots > Rhizosphere > Soil ...
GTCGGCGCGCTGCGGCGCGAGACGCGAGGCTTCGGAGAGCAGGCGAACCGCGGCCTCATTTTGGTGCAGTGCATGGTCGACATACGCGAGCGCATAAAGAACATCGGCGCTGTGCGGCTGGCTGCGGAGAGCGTTTTCCAGAACTTCTTTGGCGCGTTCGTTGTGTTCGGCGCGCATCGCGACAACGCCGAGCTGGTATTGCAGCGCGAAATCGGCGGGGTTGGGCGCGAGAGCGTGGGTGAGGAACGTTTCGGCGGCCGCGAACTCCTCGGCCTGCGCGAGCTGAATGCCGATGGCGGCACTCAACTTTGCGTCATTCCGGGTGGCGGTGGCCAGGCGATCGAACACCGCGTCCGCCTCGGCGGATTTCTGCTGATGACGCAGTGCGATGCCGAGGAGGCCCATGGCTTCGGGTTCATCGGGATGGGCGGCGAGTTCTGCGCGAAGCTTCTGTTCAGCGGTGGCGGCATCGCCATGCTGCAGGGCAGCGAGAGCGGCCTGGAAGTCGGCGCCTGGAGCCGCGGCGAGGCGCGCGGAGGCGCAGGCGCACAGCAAACACGCGATAAAACAAGGCCCCCGGCTCACTTTCTCATAATATCGGCTGCGATAATCACACCGTGAGCCGCCCATCCCGCTACATACGATGGCTAGCCGTGCTTCTTGCCATTGCAGGATGCTGGCGAGTCGCGGAAGTAGCGTTTGGACAATCCGCCGGGAGCGGCGAGCCGATCAGCATTATCGTGGTGTCGTCCCAGGCGGAGGCCAATCAGGTGGCCGCGCAACTGGAGGCCGGCGCGGATTTCGGCGCGCTGGCGAAGCGGCAATCCAGCGATCCAACGGCGAATGACTCGGGTTACATGGGCGTTCTCGATCCGGGGAAGCTGCGTCCGGAACTGCGTGACGCGCTGAAAGGCGTCGCGCCCGGACAGATCAGCCGCATTGCGCAGATTCCTTCCGGGTACGCGATTCTCAAAGTACTGAATGCGCCGCCGGCAGGGAAAGCACCCGAACCCGCGCGAGCTCTCGATCTCGCGAGACAATCGGCAATTCAGCCGACGCCCGACTTCGTGGGTTATTCGGAAGCGAACCTCGCGTTCAGTAAATATCCCAAGCCAGCCGGATGGGAGGACGATATCGCGGCAGGCTGTTCCGCCCGAGTGAATTCCGTCCGGGAATTCACAGCGCAGCTCGAAGCTTATCTGAAGGCGCCGGGCTCGGATTCCGCCACTTTTGGTGACGTGAATGCGATTCTTTCGAACCTTTATTCGTTTCGTGGCGACATGGATCAGTCCATTGCGTACCACGAGAAGGCTTACCAGCTTGCGCAGAAGCAGGCGCCCGCAAAAGTTCCGCTGCTCGAAGAAGGCCTGGGGGTTGCGTATCTGCACCAGGCGGGCATGACGCTCTATGACAAGTTCGTTTTTCCGAAGCCGTTGAACCCCGCTCAACTGACCGCTGCCGAAAAGACCGAACTGGCGAAGGCGACTGAATATTTTCTCCTGATGCTCCGGCGTTCGCCGGACGATCTGGATGCGCGATGGCTTCTGAACCTGACGGCGATGCTGGCGGGCAGCTATCCGGATACTGTTCCGGCGCCGTACAGAATCGATCCGTCACTCCTGGCCTCCAGGGAGAACGTGGTGCGTCTGACCGATGTTGCATCCGCGGCGGGCCTGGTGCGGCGGGGCATGGCGGGTGGGCTGATTGTCGACGATTTCGACAAAGACGGCCTTTTCGATGTAATGATTTCAAGCCAGAACGATTGCGTTCCGCTGCGCTTCTTTCACAACAATGGTGACGGAACGTTTACGGATCGCGCGGCGCAGGCAGGGTTGAACAATCAAACTGGCGGCCTCAGTATGATCCAGACCGACTACAACAATGACGGCTGCACGGATATATTTCTGCTGCGCGGCGGATGGGAATGGGCGCGGCGCAAGTCGCTGCTGCGAAACGACTGCGATGGCACGTTTACGGATGTGACGCGCGAGGCCGGACTACTGGATCCCCCGCGGGCCACGCAGACGGCGGTCTGGACCGATATTGATCGCGACGGGAAGCTCGACCTGTTTATCGGCAACGAAAATGCGCCGATGCAGCTTTTCCTGAATCAGGGCAACGGAAAGTTTGTAGATGTCGCGGAATCGGCGGGGTTGAACAAAACCGGTTTCGTGAAGGCCGTGGTCGCGGGAGACTACGATAACGACGGTTATCCGGATCTCTACGTCTCGAACTTCCGCGCGCAGCATTTCTTGTTTCACAACAATCACGACAAGACGTTTACTGACGTGACGCAGGAAGCCGGGATCGGTCAGCAGGGTCCGACGTTCCCCGCGTGGTTCTTCGATTACGACAACGACGGTCTGCTCGATCTGTTTGTCGGTGGTTACTACTCTTCGCTGAGCGATGTCGCGGCCGGTTATCTCGGGATGCCGCAGAAGGGTGAGCCGCTCCGGTTGTTTCATAACCTGGGGAACGGAAAGTTCCGCGATGTCGCGCCGGAGGTTGGACTCAGCAAGGTCTTTCTGCCAATGGGGCATAACTTCGGCGATATCGACAACGACGGTTACCTGGATTTTTATCTGGGCGAGGGAAATCCGTCATTTGCCCACGTGTATCCCAATGTTCTTTTCCATAACGATGGCGGCAGGTATTTTACGGACATCACCGCGTCCTCCGGAATGGGAATTTTGCCAAAGGGACACGGCATCGCGTTCGCCGATCTGGATAATGACGGCGATGAGGACGTGGTTTCGGTGATGGGCGGGCCCGATCCCGGTGACGAGCACAATACGCGATTGTTCGAGAATCCTGGCGTCGGCAATGACTGGCTCCGCATTCATCTGGTCGGAGTGAAATCCAACCGGGCGGCGATCGGGGCGCGAATCAAGGTCACGGTGCGGGACGGCGGGGAAAAGCCGCGGGATATTTACCGGACCGTGGGCAGCGGCGGGTCGTTCGGCGCCAATCCGTTCGAGCAGCATATCGGGTTGGGGAAGGACGCGACGGTCCTCTCGGTTGAGATTCGCTGGCCTTCAAGTGACACGCCGCAGACTATTGCTGGCCCTGGAAAGAACCACGTTATTGAGATTCGCGAGGGATCGAAGACGTTAAGCGTTTTGGAGCGCCATGCTTTTCGGCTGGGTAAATAATTTCGTCGACTAAATCGCCAAGTTGCCTGACCGTATAAGTATTGCCTTCGATGTTAGCGGCTAACTGACCCTGCCGGTCAATGATGACGGTGTGGAGCGAATGCGTCAGGATCCCCTCATCCTGCCAGGCGGCGACGCCGAACAAGCCGCACACGCGGCGGACTTCCGGCAGCGGCCCGGTCAGGAAATGCCAAACCTTGAGATTGGCGTTCCATATGTGTGCGTACTTTGCCATTACCTCCGGGGTGTCGCGAACGGGATCGAACGTGATCGTCAGCAGAATCAGGTCGCGGCCCAGGTCCGCGGTGAAACGTTTCTGCAGCTGCGCGAGGTTGTTGGAGAGCCGGAAACAGTAATCCGGCAGCGGACAGCGTGTGTAGACGAAATTCATCGCGATGACTTTGCCGCGGAATTGCGAGAGGCGAACTGGATGATTGGTCTCATCGGTGAGCGTGAAGTCCGGTACCGCATCGCCCTGCTTCAGTTCATGCTCGGCGCTCTTGTTGAGGATCGATTCGATGAGACTGAGCCGGTGCGCCTGTTCGGGATCCCGTTCCGCGCTCCAGTAATCGACCGTGTGCAGTTGTTCGATCCAGGTGGATCCTTTATCGACCACCAGCGTGAACTCCACTTTCGCTCCGGGCGCGAGACCCTTCAACTCGGCCGCGTCGTTCACATGGAACGCCATCACCATGGCATCCATGTAGCCGCCGATGGCCTGATGTGAAATGGTGACACTCTGCTTTGGAATATCGACGGCCACCGCCATGCCCGTACCGTGGAATCGCTGCGCGCCGGCAGCGGCGGAAACGGCCGCAATCGCCAGAAGAACCGGTAACAGACGCCGGAAATGCATTTAATGTACCGATGATATCCTCAGTGGATGACGCGCCGGGAAGCACTTTCTCTGTCTGCGCTGGCGCTTCCGGGCCTCAGTTCGACCGCCTCCGCGCAGTTCCGCGCCATCGTCCCGCAGGGCGTCAAGCCACAGAAGCGCGGACCCGCGTCGGGACTCCCATTCAATGCGAAATTTACGAATGTCGCGATGGCCGCCGGCCTGACCGCGCCGGTGATTTTTGGCGACGAAGGCCATGCCGATTACATCCTCGATTCGCTCGGCTGCGGCGTCGCGTTTATCGACTACGACAATGACGGCTGGCAGGATATCCTGTTGCTCACCGGCCGGCGGCGTCATGCGCCGAACCCCGCCAGCGCGACGATTCGGCTTTATCACAACAATCGAGACGGCACGTTTCGCGATGTTACCGCCCAGTCCGGCCTGGGCCGGAAAGACATTTGGGCCCTCGGCGTGACGATCGCGGATTACGACAACGACGGCTTCGATGACATCTTCGTCACTTGCTACGGACAGAACATTTTGTTTCACAACAACGGCAAGGGCGGATTCACGGATGTCACCGAGAAAGCGGGATTGCTCCATCCAGACGATCGCCTCGCGACCGGCTGCACCTGGATCGATTACGACCGCAACGGGCTGCTGGATCTGTTCGTCACGCATTACGTGGTCTTCGATACCGAGAAGATTCCAGCGCGCGGCGCGACGAAGGCCTGCACGTGGAAAGAAGTGCCCGTGTACTGCGGGCCGCTCGGGCTGCCGTACGAAAGCTCGCGCCTTTATCGCAACAACGGCGACGGAACGTTCACGGACGTAAGCGACAAATCGGGTATTTCACTCGCCGGCCAGAAACGCGGTCCCGCGTACGGGTTGACGGCGGTCGCCGCCGACTTCGACGGCGACGGTTGGCCCGATATCTACGTCGCATGCGACACGACGCCCAGTCTGCTGTTCCGCAATAATCATGACGGGACTTTCACGGAGTGCGCCCTGGACAACGGCGTGTCGGTGAACGAAGACGGGCGCGAGCAGGAAGGCATGGGACTCGGCGTCGGCGACTACAACACTGATGGCTTTCTCGATATTTTCAAGACGCACTTCAGCGACGACACGAATGTTCTCTATCGCAATAACGGCAAGGGCCTGTTTCAGGACGTGACGATTCGCGCGGGACTCGGCGTCGAAACGCGATTTGTCGGATGGGGCGCCGGAATTGAGGATCTCGATAACAACGGTCTGCCAGATCTCTTCTACACGAGCGGCATGGTGTTTCCGGAGGCGGATGGCAAAGTACCGGACGCGCCATACAAGACGCCGAGCGTGTTGTTCCGGAATCTGGGGAATGGGCGCTTCGAAGAACTGCTCGATCAGGCCGGTCCTGCCATGAACGAGATGCATTCGAGCCGCGGGCTGGCATTCGGCGATTTCGATAATGACGGTGATCTGGATATCCTGATCATGAACATGAACGAGCCGCCGTCACTGCTGCGTAATGACCGTACCGGCGGCGATCACTGGCTCAAGGTGTTACTCGAAGGCGTGACGTCTAACCGCAGTGCGATCGGCGCTACCGTGTTGGCGTCGTACGGGGGAAAGAAACAGGCGAAAGCAGTGCTCGCGCAGTCGTCTTATCTTTCCGTGAATGACCGGCGGCTGCATTTCGGGCTTGGCGCGGAGACGAAGGCGGATCTCGAGATTACGTGGCCGGATGGGAAGAAGCAGTCGATTACAGGCGTCGATGGGGACCGGCTGGTCGTGATTCGGGAAGGCGGCGGAATCATTCGGACAGATACTTTCATTCGCCAGGCGGCCCAATAGCGGATGGCGAAGCGAAACAAGGCAGCGGCGGCTAAAAGCCAGCCTTCCAAAATTCCTGAGCACGCGCCGGCAGCCGTAGCGGCGCCGCCGGTGGCCATACCGCGACTCAGATTTTCACCCACGGATATCCGTAATGGCGCGCTTCTGTTTATCGCGCTGCTCATCGCGTATTTTCCGGCGCTCACTGGCGCCGAGGTATGGGACGATGCGGGCCACATCACGCCGGCGAAGCTCCGTTCGCTCGAAGGACTCTACCGCATCTGGTTTCAGTTCGGCGCGTCGCAGCAATACTATCCGCTGCTGCACAGCGCATTCTGGGTCGAGCATCGGATCTGGGGAGACTGGGTTGTTGGCTATCACGTCATCACGCTCCTTTTCCATGCGATCGCGGCGTATTTGATTGTCGCCATTATGCGGCGGCTCTCGCTGCCGGGCGGATGGCTCGCCGCCTGTATCTTCGCGCTGCATCCAGTTAGCACCGAATCCGTCGCCTGGATTTCGGAACAGAAGAACACGCTCTCCGCCGTCTTTTATCTGAGCTCGGCGTTTTGCTACTTGCGCTTCGACAAAGAACGGCGACGTACCAGCTATGCGCTGGCTCTGCTGTTTTACGTAATGGCGCTGCTATCGAAGTCGGTTGCCGCAACGCTGCCGGTGACGCTGCTGCTGGTGTTCTGGTGGGAACGCGGATCGCTCAAGGTCAAACGCGACGTGAAGCCTCTGCTCCCCTGGCTTGGGATCGGCATTGCGTCCGGCGCGCTCACCGCGTGGGTGGAAAAGACTTTCATCGGCGCTCAGGGAACCGATTTCAGCCTCAACATCGTTGAGCGCTGTCTGCTTGCTGGCCGCGTGATCTGGTTTTATCTCCTGAAACTCGTCTGGCCGGTCCATCTGCTTTTCATCTATCCGCGCTGGACAATCGACGCCGGCGCAGCCTGGCAGTATTTGTTCCCCGCGCTCACCATCGGCGTGATCGCCGCGTTGTGGATCTATTCGCGGAAAGCCGATACTCCGCAGGCGCGCGCGCCGTTGGCTGTGTTCCTGTGCTTCGCGACGGCGCTGGCTCCCGCACTTGGGTTCGTCAACGTTTATCCGTTTATTTACTCGTACGTCGCCGATCACTTCCAGTACCAGGCGATGATTGCAATCTTCATCGCCGCCGCCGCGTATCTGGTTACGCTGACGAAGAGGTTGCCCGAGGACCGCGCGCGGCTGGCGCCCGTGGCTGCCGGCCTGGTCCTGGTGGCCTTTGGCGCGCTCACCTGGCGACAGACAGGACTGTATCTGGATGAAGCGACGCTTTACCGGAAGACCCTGGCGGAGAATCCACGGGCATTCATGGCATGGACGAATCTCGCGCTGGTGATCGACAAGAGTCCCGGGCACGAAGAGGAAGCGATTCGGCTGACGAAAAAGGCGCTGGAGATCAGGCCCAACTCCGCCGAGGCAATGAATAATATCGCGATGTTTCTGGAGGAACTGAATCATCACGAAGAAAGTCTGGCGGCGTACCGGAAGGCAGCGGAGCTATCGCCCACACTGGAGACGGCCCACTGGGGAATTGCGAACGGGCTCGCCGCCATGCCCGGCCGCGAAGAGGAGGCGATTCGGGAATACCAGACCGCGCTGCGTCTGAAGCCGGAAGATGAACGCGCATTTACCGGACTTGGACGCCTTTATCTGCGCATGCCCGGTCGTCTGCAGGATGCGATTGCCAGTTTTCAGATGTCAGCCCGGATCGATCCCGACAGCTACGGTCCTCACGTGGAGCTGGGGGAAGCCCTGACTCGCGCCGGCGATGTGGCGGGAGCGATCGTGGAATATCGCAGGGCGATCGAACTGAAGCGGGACTACGCAGAAGCTCACCTCAATCTCGGGGCGGCGCTTGCGCTGTCGCCGGATACTGTGGGCGCCGCGCTGGAAGAGTATCGAACGGCGATCCGGCTGAAGCCGCATTATGCGCAGGCGCATTACAATCTGGGATTGCTTCTCTCTGATATCCCGGGACGAGCGAATGAAGCCATCGCCGAGTATCAGGCTGCCCTGAAGGAGAAGCCGGATTATGCGGAAGCGCTCTGCAATCTCGGCATCGCTCTGGAGGACATCCCCGGGCGAAAGGCCGAAGCGATTGAGAAATTCAGGGCCGCAGTTAAAGCAGACCCGCATCTGGCGGAGGCGCAATACGCGTGGGGAATGGCGCTCGCCGATTCACCTCAGACCCGCGTCGAGGCGATCGAACATTTCCGCGCAGCCGCAAAAGCCAACCCCAATTTCCAGCCGGCGCAGGACGTTCTGACGAAACTCGGAATCCCGCATTAACCCGAGGCGCAGTTACCCCAGCATCCTGGGGTAAATCGCACAGTCGGGGACCGCGGTCCATTCGATTCTGTCAGGACGTAGCGTATCCCTCCCTTCGCTATGGGAAATCGAAATTTGTATTTCCAATAACTAATCGTAATTTCGTCGCGAAAAATACGATTGACCTCCCTGAATATCAGTGATAATTTCCCAGGGTAAGAGCCTTTTCGCTCGGTAGTCGAATTACGGGTCGTACAGAGAGGGGTAGTTCATGACATGGAAACGCAGCATGCGCATCGCGCTTGCGTTTGCGCTCAGTTCCACCTGCATGTTCGGTCAGACGGTGGCAAGTTCTCTCGTCGGAACCGTCGTCGATCCGGCCGATGCGGCGGTGGCGAATACTCCGGTCACACTGACCAATACGGCAACGGGGGTGGTCCGCACCGCAACCACAGACAACACGGGCACGTACCGCTTTCTCAATATCGATCCGGCGAGTTACACGCTGACCGTGAAGGCGCCGGGCTTCAAGGCCACCACGCAGACCGGAATTGACGTCGCGGCCAGCGAAACACACAATGGCGGCAGACTTGTTTTGCAACTCGGCAACGTGCAGGAATCTGTATCGGTAACGGCGGAAGTCGCCCAGGTTCAGCTTGCGAGCGCCGAGCTGTCACGTACTGTCGATGCGGCGGATCTCGAGAACCTGACGCTCAAGGGCCGCGATCTTTTCGGATACATGAAGCTCGTGCCGGGCGTTATCGATACCAACTCGCAGGGCCGTGACGTCACCAGCCCCAATCAGATCCGCGGATTTGTGATTCAGGGCAATCAATCGAACACCATGAACTTCACGGTGGACGGCATCACCGACATGGACACGGGTTCGAATTCGACGCTTCACTACGAGCCCAACATGGACGCCGTGCAGGAGCTACGCGTCCTCACCTCGAACTATCAGGCGGAATTCGGCCGCAATTCGGGTGGCACCATCACGGTTGTTACCAAGAGCGGCACGAAGGATTTCCACGGCACCTTCAACTGGAGCCATCGCCATGAACAGTTTAATGCGGATAGCTGGCTGAACAATCACACGCTCAAGAACGGCGCTGCGACGCCGCGCCAGCCTTATCGGTACAACATCGAGACCTACAGCATCGGCGGCCCGGCCTATATTCCGAAAATTGCGAACAAGGACAAGAAGCATCTCTTTTTCTTCTGGTCGCAGGAATACACCGGCCAATTTGTGAACGGCGGGCAGCCGGTGGTCTATACTCCAACCGCGCTTGAAAGAGCGGGCGATTTCTCGCAGTCATTCGGCAATAGCAACGGCAACCCCGTGACTGTGCCCGTGCTGGATCCGTTTAACGGCAACATCCAGTTCACGGGCAACAAAATTCCGGCCTCGCGCATCGATCCGCTCGGCTTGAACATGCTGAACTTCTTCCCGCTGCCGAACTATACGCCGACCATTTCGACCCAACTGTTTGTCGATAATTTCACCGAGCAGGGCAGTGCGTCACACCCGCGCCGCAATGACGTGCTCCGCATCGATGGGAATATTACTTCGAAGCTGAGCGGGTATTTTCGCTGGATTAATGACCATGACGATATGTCCGTACTCTACTCCGGCGTCAGCTTCGATCAGTTCGCGCAGCAGGGCCGCGTGGAGCCGGGCGGAACGCCCCCTCCCATTCAGCCGATCGATCACCCGAATCCAGGCCATAGCTACTCCGGAACTCTGACCTATACGATTACACCGACGCTGATCAATGAAGTCACGGTCGCCGAAAGCTGGAACACGTGGTCGTACTATACGACCGATAACTACGCGAGCGAGTCCCGCGACCTGATCCCGAATATTCCGACATTGTTCCCGATCCCCCAACCATCCGAGAGCGGCTCCCAGGGTCCCGTGAACGGCTATCAGAACATCCTCCCGACGTTCACATTCTCGGGAACATTGCCGGTCTCCAGCCAGGCAATGAATTACAACCGCTCGAAGGGTACCAGCTCCGGCACCTACGAAAACTTCAACCCGATCTGGACCTACCAGGACAACCTCAGCAAGGTGATCGGCCATCACGCGCTCAAGTTCGGGGCTTATCTCGAAAAAAACAACAAGGTATCGCCTGCGAGCGATCAGTTTCCCGGCGCTTTCCAGTTCAACGCCTCGACGTCCGTCCCGGCGCTGAACACGAATAATGGTTACGCGCTGGCGCTGCTCGGACAGACGTCGCAATATGGGCAGAACACGACCACTGTCTCGTACAACACGCAGTATTTCAACTTCGAGTTTTACGGACAGGATAACTGGAAAGCGACACGCCGCCTGACGCTCGATCTCGGCGTTCGCTTCTATCATCAGACGCCGCAGTATGACCTGAACAACACGTTCGTGAACTTCAGAACGGACCGTTACAATCCGGCGACAGCGCCGCGTCTCTATCAACCAGGCTGTAACCAGGCCATCGCCACTGGCGCCATAAATCCGGCGACCGGCCTCAAGACCTGTACCTCGGCCGCGAACGGCCTGATTGCTGTCGATCCACTGAACGGCGGCATCGCCAGTTCCGGCTTCATCGGGAATACGGTTCCGGGCTCCGGCGACAATATTGACGGCAGCGCCGTGCTGGGCGTGAACGGCGTCTCGCGCAACCCGTACTCGCAGACGGCGATCGTTGCGGCGCCGCGTCTTGGCTTCGCGTACGATCTGTTCGGCAACGGCAAGTCCGCCATCCGCGGTGGATGGGGTCTGTTCTTCAACCGTCTCCAGGGCAATGATGTTTACTCGCTGTCAGGCCTTGCCCCGACTTCGTTCCGCGAAACCGTCGGCAATCTGACGTTCGACCAGATCAGAGCGCTGAGAGTCGGCTCTGCGCCGGACATCAACAGCGTGAGCCTGCCGCCGAATGCTCCCGGTCAGTCGTACCCATTCAAGGGCAATATCCCGCATGACGCGACGCAGACCGCGAGCTTTGACGTACAGACCAACATCGGGCAGGGCACTGTCGTCGACGTCGGCTACACGTTCAATCGGTCGTTCAATCAGCCCACCAGCTACGACCTGAACTGGGTTCCTGTCGGGACCGGCTGGCCATTTACGGCAGCGAACCTGAACCCGACAACAACGGGTGGCAGCAGCGCGGATATCGGTTCGAACTTCGAGCGCACCAACTTTCCGGGGCTCGGCTCGGTGACTGGCTGGGCGTGGAAGGGCTATACCAACTACAACGCGCTGAACTTCACGCTGAACCGTCGCATGACGCACGGACTTGCGTGGGGCATCAACTATACCTTCTCAAAGTCCATGCAGATGCTGAACTATAACCCCGTGCTGACGGGGCAGAACGGCATTCCAAGCAACGATTCCTATTACTATGGCCGCGAATCTTCGGATCGAACCCATAACCTGGTCGTCAGCTACAACTACGAGTTCCCGTCGCCGGGAAAGGCGCTCGGCTGGCGGGGAGTTGGACTCATCACGGATCACTGGGAACTCTCCGGCATCACGTCGGTGCAGAGCGGAGCGCCATTCTGGCCGAGTTGCAGCTTCGTTTCCGGATCGCCCACCCCGAATGGCGGCGGTAACGCCTGGACGGGAACGCCGGATCTTGGCCAGCGCTGCAGCGTGGTGGGAGATCCCTATAAGAACCTGCCGAGCAATGGGAACGGCCAGGTCTATTTCAATGGGTCCGCATTCTCGATGGCGTCGGTTAACTTCACAGGGCCGAATCATTCGCTTGTGGGCGGTCCCGCGCTCGGCAATATGGGAGGCGGGGCCGGCGCCCTCTCATTGCCCCACTGGACCAACTTCGATGTGACGCTGACGAAAAATTTTCCACTCGGCAGCGAGAAGCGAGTCCTGCGATTGCAGATGCAGGCGTACAACGTCTTCAACCACACCGAGCCCAACGGGATCTTCACCACTATCAACTTCAACTTCACGACGAACCAGGTGACGAACCCATCGCAGATTGGCTATATCAGCGGCGCGCAACCAAACCGAATTCTGGCCTTTACGGCAAGGGTTCAATTTTAGGGAAAGCTTTACCGGCTTTATCAATCATTAATAAATGAGTCGAACTTGTCTTGTCCTGCCGGCTCTTTATATGTAGTTGCTTGACATTTTCGGACCTTTACGAAGCACTTTCCGGCACTCTGAACCACTCCAGACGTAGCATGTAATGCAAATGTAATCAATAGCTTATATACCTCGCCGGTTGTCCGCATTGGCCAGGCTTGACAGTACCGAAAACCGGTGTTAGTTTGACCCCAGTCGCTTTTTGTCGGTCGAGGTGTGTTTTCCGCCGAAGCCGGTGAAAAGTCAGGGGTCGAATAATTAAGAGGTATTAAGAAATTGAAGAACTATACGCGCATGCTTTTTGCGCTGGCGCTTTGCTGCGCCGGCATGTATGGCCAAACAGTTTCGAGCTCTCTGGTGGGCACCGTGGTGGATCCGGCGGACGCGGTTGTTGCAAACGCGCCTGTCACCCTTACCGATACCGCAACCAAAGCAACTCGAAGCGCAACCACAGACAACACCGGCACCTTCCGCTTTCTTCAGCTGGATCCCGGCGTCTACAATCTCACCGTTCGTGCAAACGGGTTCAAAGCAACCACGGTCACGAGCATCAATGTCGCGGCGCAGGAAACCCACAATGCGGGCAAGATCATCCTCGCGCTCGGCAGCGTTTCGGATTCGGTTTCCGTGACCGCCGAAATCGCACAGATCCAGCTCGCCAGCGCTGAAAAATCATCCACGATCAACACCGCGGATCTGGAAAGCCTGACGCTGAAGGGACGCGATCTCTTTGGTTATATGCGTCTGGTGCCGGGTGTCATCGACACCGGCGCGCAGGGGCGCGACGTGACCGGCCCGAACCAGCTTCGCGGCTTCACGATTCAGGGCAACTCGACTCTGACCATGAACTTCACGGTCGACGGTATTTCCGACATGGATACGGGCTCCAACAGCACGCTGCACTACGAGCCGAACATGGACGCGGTGCAGGAACTCAAGGTTCTCACCTCGAACTATCAGGCCGAATTCGGCCGTAACTCGGGCGGTACCATCACGGTCGTCACCAAGAACGGAACGTCGGATTTCCACGGCTCGTTTAACTGGAGCCACCGTCACGAGGAATTCAATGCGAACAGCTGGGCCAACAACCATAACCTGAAGAACATCAATGGTCAGAACGTGGCCACGCCGCGCTCGCCCTACCGCTACAACATTGAAACGTACAGCATCGGCGGTCCGCTTTACATTCCCAAAGTTGCGAACAAGGAAAAGAAGCATCTCTTCTTCTTCTGGTCGCAGGAATACACCGGACAGTTCGTTCCGGCTACCACGCAGACCACTTACATGCCGACGGCTCTCGAGCGCATCGGCGACTTCTCGCAGACGTTTGGCAACAACGGTAACGGCTCCCCGCTGGCGACCAAAATTCTTGACCCGCAGAACAACAACCAGCCATTCTCCGGCAATCTCATTCCGCAGAGCCGGCTCGATCCTCTGGGTCAGTCAATCCTGAACTTCTTCCCGCTGCCGAACAATCCGATTCTGCCTGCGAACCAGGTTTACACAAACAACTTCCAGGTGACGGACAGCGCCTCTCACCCGCGCCGCAATGACGTGGCCCGAATCGACTTCAACATCACCCAGAAGCTGAGCGGCTATGCGCGCTGGATTCACGACTATGACGACATGGGCGTGCTGTACTCCGGTATCAACTTCGGACCGAAGGACCAGAACGGCCGCGGCAACCTGCCCCCGATCTCGAACATCGATCACCCGAACCCGGGCCACAGCTACTCCGGCACTCTGACCTACACGATTACGCCGACCCTCATCAACGAAATCACGGTTGGCGAAAGCTGGAATACGTGGTCGTACTACACGACTGACAACTACGCTTCCGAAAACCGCAGCCTGATTCCGAACATCCCCACGCTGTTCCCGATCCCCACCCCGGATCAGAGCGGCGCACAGGGTCCGGTGAACGGTTACAACCCGATTCTGCCGCAGTTCGATTTCAGCAGCGTCAACCTGCCGAACGGTTCGAATTACGCCCGCGCGGTCGGAACCAGTTCGGGTACGTATGAAAACTTCAACCCGATTCACTCGTATCAGGACAACATTTCGAAGGTCATCGGCCACCATGCGTTCAAGGCCGGCGCTTACCTCGAACTCAATAACAAGATTCAGCCCGCGAGCAAGCAGTACAACGGACAGTACAACTTCAATGCGTCCGCCGGCAATCCGCTGCTGAATACGAACTCCGGATACGTGCTCGCTCTGCTGGGCCAGACCTCCAACTACCAGCAGGCGACGGCGACCACCACGTTCAACGCTCAGTACTACAATTTCGAATTCTACGTCCAGGACAACTGGAAGGTGAGCCGGAAACTGACTTTGGACCTGGGTGTTCGCTTCTATCACCAGACTCCGCAGTACGATCTCAACAAGACTTTCACCAACTTCACGATCGCGAATTTTGACAGGAACAAAGTCCCGCATCTGTATCAGCCCTTCTGCACGGGCGGCGGTACCTGCTCCTCGGCGGCGAACGGCCTCGTGGCGCGCGATCCGGCCAGCGGCGATCTGCAGAGCAGCGGTTTCATCGGCGCGGTGGTTCCGGGCTCCGGTGATTACACCAATGGCGTTCGGGTTCTGGGCGTCAATGGCGTGGACCAGGATCCGTACAAGACTGCTTCCATCGTGGCGGCTCCCCGGCTTGGATTTGCTTATGATTTGTTCGGTGACGGTAAGACCGCGCTGCGTGGCGGATGGGGTGTGTTCTATGACCGCCTGCAGGGGAACGACGTTTACGGCCTCGCCGGCAACGCGCCGCTGTCCCTCACTTCGTCCGTCGGCAGTCTGAGCTTTGCGCAGATTCGGGCTCAAGCAACCGCGACTGCCCCGACTGCTGACAGTCTGAAACTGCAGCCGCTCGGCATCGGCCAGTCGTTCGCGTTCCCGGGCGAAATTCCCCATGACGGTGTGCAGAATGTCAGTTTCGACATTCAGCACAATTTCGGTAAGGGCACCACGGTCGACATCGGCTACCAGTTCAACTATGCGTTCAATCAGCCGTTAACGTATAACGAGAACTACATTCCGGTCGGCACTTCGTGGCCCTTCAATCCGGCAAATCTGAATCCGACGACCGGCGGCACGACTTCGAACGATATCGGCCAGGTTTTTGAACGCACCCGCTATCCGGGCCTGAACGGCATTACGACGTTCAAGTTCTCCGGCCACACAAACTACAATGGCCTGAACGTCCTTCTGCAGCGCCGTGTTTCGCATGGTCTTGCCGTTGGCGTGAACTACACCTATTCGAAGTCGATGGGTGATGTTGGCACGATCACGGGCAATGGCACCTACTGCATCGTCTGCACCGGCCAGAACGGTCTTCCGACAAACGAACAGTGGAACTACGGACGACAGGCTGGCGACCGTACCCATAACTTCGTGTTGAACTATACCTACGATATTCCGGGTCTGGCGAAGGCCATGCATTTCAAGGGTCTTGGTTATGTCACGGATAACTGGTCGTTGTCAGGGATCACCAGCATTCAGAGCGGCGCTCCGTTCAACGTTGGGTGCGGATTCACTTCGGGTTCGCCCAGTACGGTTGGTGGCACGACGGGAACGCCCGATCTCGGCTCTCGCTGCAATGTTGTGGGTGATCCGTATGCAAATATTCCAACCAACGGTAACGGAGCGGTGTACTTCAACGCTGCCGCATTCGCACAGCCGACGATTAACTACAAGTCGCTCGGCGGAACCAGCGGTCCGTATATCGTGAATGGTGGACCCGTCCTCGGAAACCTGGGTGGCGGTTCAGGCCTGCTCTCCCTCCCGCGCGTGACGAACTTCGACGTGACTCTGACGAAGAACATCCCGCTCGGCAGCGAAAAGCGAATCCTGCGTATACAGGCGAACGCCTATAACGTGTTTAACCACACTGAAATCTCCGGTCTGAACACTGGCGCCCAATATAACTTCACGACGAACCAGTTGACGAATGGAGCCAACATTGGCTTCATCAATGCGGCAGTTAACGCTCGTATTCTGGCGTTCACCGCGCGCGTTCAGTTCTAATAACTGAATCGATAGCAAACCGAAAACGGCCGATGCCCGGCGAACGGGTATCGGCCGTTTTCTTTTCCCGTTGTTTTAACATCGAAATGGATGAGTGGATCCCGCGAAGCAGTAATCGTCTCAGCCGTCCGCACGCCGGTTGGCAAATTTCAGGGAGGGCTTGCTTCGCTCTCCGCGCCGCGGCTCGGCGCAATCGTTGTCCAGGAGGCGGTACGCCGTGCGGGTGTTGACCCCGCCGCGGTGGAAGAGTGCATCATGGGCAATGTTCTATCTGCCGGTCTGGGCCAGAATCCGGCGCGGCAGGCGGCATTGTTCGGTGGGCTTCCGCCCACGGTCGGCGCCCTCACCATCAACAAGGTCTGCGGATCGGGGCTGGAAGCGGTCGCGCTGGCGGCGCAGTCGATCCTCGTGGGGAACGCCGAGGTTGTAGTGGCTGGCGGGATGGAATCGATGAGCAACGCGCCCTACCTGCTGCCGCAGGCGCGGCAGGGATTCCGGCTGGGGAATGCGACCGCGGTGGATTCCATGATTCACGACGGCCTGTGGGATGTGTACAACGACTATCACATGGGAATCACGGGCGAGAACGTCGCCGAGAAACATTCCGTAACGCGCGAGGAGCAGGACCGGTTCGCGCTCGAATCGCATCGTAAAGCTGCCGCGGCGTGGCGCGAAGGCCGCTTTGGCGCCGAGGTCATGCCAGTCTCTGTGCCGTCGAAAAAACGCGGCGGAAAACCGGAAGTGGTGAGCCGGGACGAATCAGTCCGGGAAGATGCCACTCTGGAGGCGCTGGCGGCGCTGGCGCCGGCGTTCCGCAAAGAAGGTACCGTCACCGCGGGTAACGCGCCCGGCGTGAATGACGCGGCGGCTGCGCTCGTGGTGATGTCAGGCGAAAAGGCGCGTGAACTCGGTATTCAGCCCCTGGTGCGGATTCGTGCGCAAGCGACGTCGGGCGTCGATCCGAAGTGGGTGATGCTGGCGCCGGTCACGGGCGTCCGGAAGGTTCTGGCGCGCGCCTGCTGGACGATGGCGAGCGTTGATCTCTTCGAGCTGAACGAAGCCTTCTCCGTGCAGGCGATCGGAGTCACGCGCGAACTGGACCTCGGCATGGAGCGCGTCAACGTCAATGGCGGCGCGGTGGCGATTGGACATCCCATCGGCGCGAGCGGCGCGCGCATCCTGGTCACTCTGATTCATGAGATGATCCGCCGTGACGTTCATCGCGGCATTGCTGCGCTCTGCCTCGGCGGCGGCAATTCGGTCGCGATGGCTGTCGAGCGATAGGTCCCGGGTCGGGCTGAATTTGTTAGTCGAAATCTGGCTTTTTCTCTATATTTCCGGCCGCTATTATCTGTAAAATAAACCGGAGGCCCTGACTTCGGATGCGACTTCTTCGCTTTTTCCTGATTGCACCTTTATTGTGGATACCGGCCGGCCGTCTTGCCGCCGCGGATGCGAAATGGGTCCACGCTTCTTCCGCGCATTTTGAAGTGTACGCCGCGCAGAGCGAATCTGAAGTTCGCGCCGCCCTCCAGCATCTGGAAGTGGTGCGCGCCTTTTTCCTCAATTCAACCCATTCACAGGATCCGGGCGGGCAGCCGGTGCGTGTGGTGGTGTTCCAGTCGGAAGGCGATTCCGCGAAATACAGACCTTCGGAATATGGGGCGGTGAGTGCCTATTCGATACCCGGAACGCCGGCGACGATCGTCTCGGTGGGGCTCAAGCCCGAAAGCTACGAACACATCTTTCGCGAATACTGCCAGCTTGTGCTGGACCAATCGGCTCCCAAAATTCCTTACTGGCTCCGGTCCGGCCTGGCGCAGTTTTATTCTACGCTGAAGCCGGAAGATAACAAGATCAAACTCGGCGCGGCCCCCGCCAGGGCTTTCCACAGCCATGACGGCCTGAACGTGGATCTGGTCCAACTGTTCGGCGCTGACCGCAAAATGTTTCTCGAATCGAGTTCGCGCTCCTCGACGGAGTTTTACGCTGACACCGGCAATTACGCCGCCCTTGGCGCGAGGGGCGCCGCGGCCACGCAGGCATTGAATTCTCTTGAAACCAAGGCCGCGCAGGATTACGAACTGCCCTCCTGGGCTCTCACTCATATGCTTATGTTCAACCCGACGTATCGGGCCAAAGTGGGGGCATTCATCGGTCAGACGAGCAATGGTCAGGAGACAGTGGCGGCATTCGGCTCGGTTTACGGACGCTCACTTGCGGACATCCAGTCCGATCTGAGTCTCTACATGCGGCAAGCCGGCCTCGCGGTAGCGGAGCCTGCCTACAAATACGAGAAGCCAGCGGCTCCCGTGATGAAGCCCTCAACAAAAGAACAAGTGGAAGCCCTGCTGGCGTCTGCCGGAAAGTGATCAGGCGGCTGCGGCGGCAGCCCGTTCCGGGAGCCGGACCAGATTGCGGATGCGAGGCATTTCGAGACCGCAGTCGCAGTGGCCGGTCACGATTTCGGCTGAGCATCCGGTAGCTACTCCAGCGATCAGGGTTTCGCCCCCGTCCGCCTGAACGGAGGCGCATTCCGCGTGAAGTCCGTCATGCACTTCGCACTCGCTGGCGACCACCTGGCCATCCTCTCCCAGAAGTTGCTCGAAAACCGGGAGCCCGAAGGCTCGCCAGAGCAGATCGCGATGGTCGTCCGTCATCGGTCCGCCGGGAGTTGGCAGCGATGACAGGACGACGATCGCGCAGCGGAGGCTGGGCAGGAGACTCGCCCCCGCGAGGCGTTGCGTGGCATAAGCGAGCGCGATGGAAAGCGGGAGCGCAATCGATTCAGGCGCGAAGGCCTCGATCGCCGCCAGATCCGTGCTGGTGAAGTTTGCAGATGTGGTGGCGCCGCGCAGATGCGTGTCCACGAGCGCCAGCCGGCCATGACAGGGCAGCGGAAAACGAAAGGTCTCCACGTACGCGGACCGGCGAAACCTGGGGAAAGTCACGGTTTTCTCCGGGGAACTAGTGGCCCGGCGATCCCATTTTTCTCAAAAATTATTGAGTCCGGAGAATGTCCAGAAGGGAGCGCAGGTTGCCGCCAAAAATGGCGTGTTCCGTTTCGGGATCGACGCCGATTTCAGCCAGCGCCTTTTCCTGCGTTTCGCGAATGGCGCGGACCCAGCCGCGCGGGAACCAGGAGGAATCGGAGCCAAACAGAATGCGCTTCGGGCCGGCTACCTCGAGAGCGCGTCGGAAGACATCGGTGAGAGTCAGGTTTCCCGGCTGGTAGCGCAGCCAGCTGTTGGAGCTCGACGTATCGAGGTAGATGTTTGGGCAAAGATCGGCAACCATGAGGGCTTCGCGGAAGTAGCCCGCGCCGAAATGCGGGATGACGAAACGCACCTGCGGAAATTCGAGCGCAATGGCGTGCAGATCGATGGGATTCGAGAACCGCATGTCGAACGGTGAAGGCAGCCCGAGTTTCTTGCGGAATCCGACGCTCAGCACGCCGCAATGGACATAGACCACACGCGCCTTCGCGATGACCGCGCGCGCTCGCTCGTCGTGCAGGGAATAGCGGTGCATGGCGGGGAACAGGAAAATCCCCTTCGGCACGTTGGCGGCGGCGTTCGGGGCGAGCGGATTCATCATGCTGACAGCGCCGAACCGGCCGGGGTGACGCGCGACTGCGGCCTCCACCGATGGCGTATCGTCGGGAATCGTCGCGATCAGCATCGCCTCCGCCACGCCGTGGCGATCCATTTCACCCACCCAGCGGTCGGCCAGAGCTTCGGAGGAATCCGGCAAATCCCAGCCGAGCAGGCTATTCACTTCGGGAACTTTCCGCTGTTCCGCCAGCGAGCGAAAGAATGCAGGAGAGAAGAAGTGGACGTGAGCGTCCGCGATTTCGGTAGTCATAGTTTGGCAATGAGCTTTGCGGCGGCGTCGACGTCCTCCGCCAGTTTTTCGAGCACCTGCGCGACTTCCTTCGCCTGCTCGGCCGCTTCGGCGGCGCGACCGGTCTCCACGGCTTCCCGGATTCCGGGCAGCGTCTTGACGGCGTAACCTGTGTAGCGCCCAGGCGCGTAAAGGCGGTGTCGATACCACGGCCGGCCGGGAAGCCCGGGGCTCAGGATCAGATCCTGTTCACTGGCCATCAGCAGGCGGTCGATCTCCGTGAGCCGGGCTGTATCGGCCGTATCCAGCTTCGATTCCACGCGGTCCCAGGCTTTGTCGAATTCGTGGGCAGCCTGCGCGAGCTTTTCATTCGCATGCCGCGCAGCGTCCAGATTCACCGTCTCCTTCGCCTTCGGAAGATGACTGATTTCGTCCAGATATGTAGTCACCGCGGAGGCGACATGCCCAAATTCGAATGGCAGCAGTGGCGCGTTCGCCAGCCGCATCATCACCGTCGCATCGAGTTCGGCGAGTGCGCGTCCATACGCGAAATTCGGGTCCTCGAAGTGACTAACCCAGTAATAGTCATCGTAAAGGGAATGGTAGACGCCGTTGCCGACGGTATTCTCAAATCCGAAATTCAGCGTAGCGATGCCGAGATGCTGGAGAAAAGGCGTGTAGTCCGAGCCGGAGCCCAGCGGCGAAAGATGGAAGCCGGGCTCGGCGGTCTTCTGCGGGTGCGCGAGCCGCTCATCGAGCAGTGACTTGCCGCTTACCGGATCATTGACATCACGGAGAATTTCGCGGACGGCATCTTCAAGCGAATGCGAGCCACCGGCGTTGAGGGCTCCTGAGCCGCTTGAATCGGAATTGATGTAGACAGCAAGTTTAGCGCTGAGTTCTTCGGCATGCTTTTCCATCCATTCGGTGGAGCCGACAAGGCCGAACTCCTCGGCATCCCAGAACGCGATCTTCACGGTGCGCTTCGGACGCCAGCCCTTTTTCAGCATTCCGCCGAGGGCGCGGGCGGATTCGAGCAGGGGCGCGGCGCCGGAGAGCGGATCATTCGCGCCGCCAACCCAGGCGTCATGGTGATTCCCATGGAGAATCCACTCATCAGGAAACTCCGTACCGGGAATTGTCGCGATCACGTTATAGAGCGGGCGCGTCTCATTATTCATCGTTACTTTCAGATGAACCGGTGTTGAGGGACCGAGATGATAAGTGATCGGCAGCGCGCCGCGCCACGATTCCGGCGCCACCGGGCCGGTCAGCGCGGCGAGCAGGGGCCTGGCGTCCTCGTAGGAGATTGGCAGAACCGGAATCTGCTGGATGGTAGTGGCCTCGGCAACGGCCAGCCGTTTCGCGCCAGGTTCGGACGCCCAGCCCGGCGAGAGCGGATCGCCCGGCTGCACACCGAGATCCAGCACGCTGCCGCGCTGAACGCCGCCGGCGGGCCGGTAGGGGCCTTTGGGGTACGCGTCGCCCTGAAAGT